>Ga0213830_1000035_pt1 | contig 331812 bp, 280 predicted proteins | sample SWATP11_FD_161661 | JGI IMG/M metagenome (GOLD analysis project Ga0213830, IMG submission 161661) | Coastal seawater microbial communities from Marineland, Florida, United States - SWA TP1 #1 | ecosystem: Environmental > Aquatic > Marine > Coastal | place: USA: Florida | collected 2016-08-06 | reverse complement strand
TTACGATGGCGACGGCAAGGTCGACTTCCTGTGGCGCCATGCAGCGGATGCCCGCAACATCATTCACCTAATGGATGGCACTACCCGTAAAGCCAGCGGGGTATTGAAAAATACCGATGATACCTGGAAACTTGCAAGATAAATAAGATTAATCAATTAGGGGCTGTTGATCTTTGCTGTACGATTTTTGGTCTATATGAAAGCATTTTAATCGCGGAGCAGTCCTGAAGGCATAGTTGTTCTACGTCAAAGGGCTGTGACAATGAGTAAAATGCTTTCATGACGACCCCTTCGGGCAGCGCCTGTGTATCATTTATACTGTGTTGACTGTTTTTGATTTAGCCCACTAGACCTGCAAACAGTCGCCTTGTCTAAATGATACACAGACTGCTGCAAAAGTGTACAGCAAAGATCAACAGCCCCTAGTTAAGACTTATTTTAATAAGCTTGGCCCGCTCCTACCTGCAGCATCAGCGGTTTATTATTGAATCACCTTTAATACTCAAGGATGAAATATGACTCGCCTTCGCTGCTTTAGTGCTTTATCAGCACTGCTCTCTTGTGCCTTACTGACCACTGCCCACGCTGATGAATGGCAACAGATACCGGTGCCAGCCAGTGTCGAAATCATTAATGATCAGGGACAACCGCAAACACTGACACCCGCATGTGCACTGGAAACTATTACCGACCCGGCTACCGGGGCTGTTTACCCCAACGATTTTCACTTTTATTTTAAACCGGGCAATGCCGGTAAATTAGTGGTCTTTTTTAATGGCGGTGGTGCTTGTTGGAACGACGCGACCTGCGTAACGTCGCTGGCGCTAAGCGGAGTGCCTGGTGGCCGCCCGACCTACAATCCGTCGATGTACACTGAAAACTCACCGGTCAATGCAGGGGGCATATTCGACGATGATAATCCCCGCAACCCCTTTGCCAACTGGAGTAAGGTGTTTATTCCTTATTGCACCGGCGATATCCACATTGGCTCAAATGATGTGGTTTATGAAGATACCACCGGGATAATCACCGGCGTGCCTGCCGCGCCGGTACCGGTGCGCCATCGCGGATTTGATAATTTTATGGCTGTGCGTGAGTGGTTAAAAGATTACTATGCACACAGCACTGTTAAACCCCGCAGAATGCTGGTGGCGGGGTCCAGTGCGGGTGGCTATGGTGCTACGATCAACTTCCCTTACCTGCAGGCCGCTTTCCCGCGTGCTCGCACTGCCTTATTGAGTGACGGTGCTGCCGGCGTATTATCTGCTGGGTTTGTGCAGACAACCTTTTCTTTTGACCAGACCTGGGGGGTAGAAAATAGCCTGGCGCCCCTGTTTGCTCAGTTTATGGGGGCCTATCAGGCGGCTACGCTGAATCAGGATATGATGGGCGTGCTGGCAGCCAGTTATCCTGACGTGCGCTTTGCTCAGTACTCCACGCAACTGGATGCCGTACAGGTGCTGTTCTATAAAATTTCTTCAGAAATAGATGCCGGTAATATGGATCCGTTTACCTGGGACCTTACTGAGGAAGACTACCTGCTGTTTATGGAGTGGAATGCGGCAATGACTGGCTCTTATTCATTCCTTAACGAATACGTTGCTAATTATCAGTATTTTATTGGCGCCGGTGATGCCCATACCGTGCTAACCAATACCTACGTTACTACACCTGGTGCCAACCCGTTTTATGATGAACGTGCAGGGCGCTTGCGTTTTACGCGCTGGCTCCATGAGTTTGCTAATCGCTGGCAATTCAGAAAAAACAGTGTGATTGATCAGTAGGTAAGTAAGGCTGCCATCCGGCAGCCTTTTTTAATCGCGCAGATTAGCTAAGAAGCATCAGCACACCACCGCCAATCATAAACAGGTTTTCCGACAGCGAAACAAAGCCTAAGGGCACATTGCTGTCGCCGCCTACGCAGGCACATTTGAGTTCTCGGTGGTCTACATACACCGCTTTAAATACGGATACGGCGCCAACAGTACCGATAGACAGCGATACCGGAGCCACCCACAGAGCTGGCAAGCCGGCAATCATGCCAATGCCGGCATAGGCCTCCAGAAACGGGTACCAATAGCCGTAGCGTAACCAGCGCATGGCAAGTAAATCGTAAGTGATAAACGACTGAGTAAAGCTGTAAAGATCCTGCAACTTCTGGACCGCCAGAAAACACATGCTTACAGCAATAAATAACAGTAATGACGATACACTGAGCAGACTGCTGCCGGTGGCAAACTGCCAGGCCAGGGTCATTAATGCGGCCACTGAAAAGATAGCGATTACCGGCGTATATGTAGTGCCGGTCTGCCCGGCCGGGCCTTTGTCGAAAAATTCTCTAAGCTTGTCGTAACCACCTATCCGCTGATCGCTAATAAAGGTTTGTGGCGTTGTGTCTACATTATGCTGTTGCTTAAACGCATCGGTTTCAGAGCGGGAGGATAACTGATGATCTTCAACCTCATAGCCTTCCCGCTCCAGTAAATCCTTAGAGCGCAGGCCGAAAGGGCAAATATGTTGTGATGTCACCATGCGATAAAGCTTCGCTGTTTTACTCATGACGTCCTCCATAATGAAAATAATTCCCACCCGGCACGCTCAAACTGCAATAACTACAGGTCAGCACACTTAATTGGTGGGTATTTAAGACTGGAAGGAAGATCGTTGCAGGAACCATTCCTGCCATGGTGAATCAGTTGCGCAGTGGCGTATTAGAGTGGACTTGAGGTGAAATCAAACTCAAAGTCATAGTAGTGTTTACCATCGACTATCTGAATTTGCATATTGCCATATAAGCCCTTAAGGCCCTCGGTGGCTGTATCCGGCACCACCACGATGGTTAGCTTTTGTTCGCCCCGGCTCATGATGCCCAAATGCTGCAAAGAGAAGCTGCCTTTCTTACCCTGCAGTTCACCTTCGAAGGTTTCGATCGCAACATAGCCCGCCGAGCCCTGCACCGCACTGCGTTGACTTAGCATCTGGCCACTCGAAACGCCCGCAAGCTCACCGCTAAATGTTTTCTTGATCAGCATTCTTCCCATATCCAGCTCGTCCTGCTGTGGGGTTAACTCAACGGCAAACTCTCCTAATACGCGTTGCATTCCCTCATACTCCTTTCCGTGGACTTATCCCGGCATCATTAAATGCACATAGATAATGTGTTAACGTCATGAATTAGTACTACTTTATGGTACGGTGATGTGTAAAAAATAGTCAACTAATTTCTATCATACTGACTTAATACGTAAAAAAGCTGTAATCCGGGTCAGTGTTGGATGCGTAAATTGTCATAGCGCTGATGACAAAGACCGTTATAATACGCGCCATGTGTACGTCAGCTGCGAATCATTTTTACCAGCTCGCAAAATATTAAAGGTGTTAACGATGGATGGAACTTCTCAGGAGTGGTCTGTTGAAGAGGCGGAACGTGTATACGGCGTTTCCCGCTGGGGCGGTGGCTATTTTCATATTGGTGAAAACGGCAACATTAAGGTAACGCCCAACCCATCAGATCCATCAATTCAAATCGATTTCAAAGCGGTTATTGAAGAAATCCATCAGGAAGGCGTGCAGCTACCCGTGGTAGTGCGTTTTCATGATATCTTGCGCTCCCAGGTAGCCAATCTGAATACCATTTTCCGCAATACCATTGCTGAAGCCGAATATACCGGTGAATACCAGGGCGTGTACCCGGTAAAAGTGAACCAGATGCGTGAAGTGGTAGAAGAGATTGTAGATGTTGGTGAACACTACAACTATGGTCTGGAAGCGGGCTCTAAAGCCGAGCTTATTACCGTGTTGGCGCTTAACACCAATGAAGAGTCATTAACTGTTCTCAATGGCTATAAAGACGAAGAGTTTATGCGTCTGGCGCTACTGGGTCGCAAACTCGGACGCCGTATGGTTGTGGTGGTTGAGAAGTACTCAGAACTACTGCTACTGGTAAAAATCTCCAAAGAACTGGGCATTGAGCCGTTAATTGGTGTACGCGCCAAGATGACCGTTAAGGGCCGTGGAAAGTGGGAAAGCTCCGGTGGCGAACGTGCCAAGTTTGGTTTGAGCTTTGCCGAAATTATCAATACCGCCCGTTACCTCAAAGAGCAGGGCATGGCTCACTGCCTGAAGCTACTGCATTTTCATATTGGCAGTCAGCTTACCGACATCCGCTCGGTAAAAGAGGCGATTTCAGAAGGCGGCCGCATTTACGCAGAAATGCATAAAATGGGCTTCCCACTCGACTATGTCGATGTGGGTGGTGGTCTGGGTATCGACTACGATGGTACCGCTTCAACCAGTGAATCCTCGCGTAACTATTCCATGCAGGAATACGTGGCCGACGTGGTTTATGGCATGAAAGAAGTGTGCGATCTGGAAGGCGTACCGCATCCTAATCTGGTCAGTGAAAGTGGCCGCGCGATAACCGCTCATCATAGCTGCGTAATCACTCAGATCATGGGTGAAATCCGCTCTAACAGTGCAGGGGTGGATACCAGTGAGGCTGAAGGTGAGCATTATTTCGTTAAGAACATGCGCGAAATGGCCAGCACCTTCGACCAGCAAACCAATATGCAGGAACTGTATAACGACGCTTCTCAGTACAAAGAGCAGGCGCTGGATGCATTCAAGTTGCGTGTTCTTTCTCTGGAAGAGCTGGCAAAAATTGAAACCCTGTACTGGGAGATCATGGTGCGTTTGCAGGAGTACTATGCTCACGCAGACTACGTACCCGAAGAACTCCAGGAGCTTGATTACAGCTTGTCATCACAGTATCTGTGTAACTTCTCGGTGTTTCAGTCGGCTGCCGATACCTGGGCAATCGACCAGTTACTGCCGGTTGTCCCTATCTCTCGAATGAACGAACGGCCGGATGTTAACTGCTCACTGGTTGATATTACCTGCGACAGCGACGGTAAAATCGACCAGTTCACCGTGGGACGCGAGATCACCGATGTGTTACCCATGCATAAGCTCAAGCCTAATGAGCCATACTACATCGGGCTGTTCCTGACCGGCGCTTATCAGGACGTAATGGGTGATATGCACAATTTGTTTGGTCGCCTGAACGAAGTACATATTTTTAGTTACGACGACGATCCGGAAGATTTCTATATTGAAGAAGTGGTGAAAGGGTCATCAGTAGAAGATGTACTGAGCATTATGCAGTACAACCCCAAGGCCATGGCTTACGATGTGAAGCGGTTAATCGACAAGCAGGTTACGGCGGGCAATATCAAACCCCGTGAAGGGGTGCGCTGGACAGACTTTTATGAGGCCTGCCTGAGCGGCTATACCTATTTAAAAACCAGCAAATAACCTCCAGCCCCGCCCGCGTTTCTGTGGGCGGGTAACTATTGTGTCGAGCGACGCTTAGCCTGCTCAAAGTAAGCTTCCCAGAAATCTGCCGTGGTGGTGTTTATCAGGTTAGACTCGGCGTTCATGAGCATCACATAGCCGGCTTTGTACTTTGGCGAAAACGACACATCGGCACGATAGCCTTTTACCCAGCCACCATGATAGTTAAGGACTTCACCGGCATAATCATAAATTCGCCAGCCAAGACCATAATGGGCATCGCTAAGGTCGTCCCGCCAGCCGCGGCGATAGACCTCACGGGTGGTGCGTACCCGCGGAGTAGTAACTGCGGTGACTACATCTTCTGGAACCACCGTCGGAAACTCCAGTAACATCGCCTGCAGCCAGCGGGTCATGTCGTTGATGCTGGCATTCACACCGGCCGCCGGCGTAAACCGGTAGTAATTACTTTCCACCTGGCCCTCTCGCCAGCGGTTTCGCGCAATAGCAATATGCGGGCGGGCCCACTGCCTGGAAGCCAGTAAGCCGCCTTTGCCGGCGCTGGCAGTTTCCATTCCCAGCGGCGTGAGTATTTGCTCCTGCAACTGGCGCTGGTAGGACGTATTGCGGCTGACAAAATACTCCTGGATCACGCCAAACAGCGCGTTTTGATAAGTGTAACATTCGCCTGGCTGGCACAAGGGTTCAAGTCCGGCGAGTTGATTGAGCACCCGCTTTAACGGGTAATTCGCTTCGATAAGGTTGTCGTAGGCGTTAGGCATAAAGCCACTGGACTGGCCTACAATATGGCCCAGCGTCATGCCAGGATTCAGCGTGCCTGCGGCGCCCAGTGTAGGGCTCATTTCGCTGACCGGGGTGGTCCAGTCGAGTTGATTCTGACGCACCAGCTTGGCCATCAGTACAGCGGTAAAGGTTTTCGATACCGATGCGAGACGGAACACCGTGTTCTCGTCGACGGGCTTTCCGCCACTGTGGGTTCTGCCATAGACCTTAATAACTGGCGACTTGCCCTGCTGATAAAACACCATGGCGTAACCGGGCACGTTGTATTTTCGTGCCTCGCGCTTCACCTGGGCAGCATAGTCTTCAAACCACTGGTCGGCGGCGATCGTGGTGTTACTAACAATGCATCCAAGCATTACACACAGCGCGATAGAGCAGTACCGACGCAGCAGGTCCAAATAAAGCAAACAAAAACTCCGGAATGTGAGGTGAATATTGTTGTGTCAAATAATCGTCGCTATTATGCGGGGTGGCCGCACAGTGATCAACTTATTGCAAGTAACAGCTGATTAATCCAGCGTTTACTGTCAGTTCCGATTTCTTCGCAACCTGTTCAGCAAAGCAAGCTACAATGGCCATTAGTCAATCAGCCGCGGAACCGCTATGCTCGACCCTGCTCTGCAACAACAGTACTCTGAAGCCCGAAAATCCCGGGATCGCCGGTTTGACGGGCGGTTTTTTGTAGCAGTAAAAACCACCGGCATTTTTTGCCGGCCGGTATGTCCTGCCCGTCTGCCGGATGAAAAAAACGTCGATTACTATCATTATGCCCAGCAGGCGATTGAACAGGGCTATCGCCCTTGTTTGCGGTGTCGGCCAGATAGCGCTCCGGACTCATTTGCCTGGCGCGGCGTGAGTACCACCACCCAACGTGCCATGCGCTTATTGAGTGAGTCACTCGATAATACGGTGCAGGCCATTGCTGAGCGCCTGGGGATCAGCGAGCGCTATCTGGGGCAGTTGATTACCCGGGAAGTGGGTATGTCACCCAAACGGTTTCAGCTTCACAGCCGGTTATTGCTGGCTAAGCGTTTATTACAGCAAACGTCTTTGTCTGTTGAGGACGTAGCGTTGGCCAGCGGGTTCCAATCGAGTCGCAGCCTGCAAAGCCATTTAAAAAAGGATTTTGCCTTAACTGCCGGTGATATTCGTAAGGCCGGTGGGCGGCAGGCCATAGCATCGGAACTGACGCTGTTTTTACCGGTACGGTTACCCTACAACTGGCCACAGGTCAGAGACTTTCTGCAGTTAAGAGCACTGACGGATATCGAAAGCGTCGATTCGCAAAGTTATCGCCGCGCCTTTAACATTGATAATGAACCGGGTTTTGTTTGCGCCACATTTGATGAACAACAAGGTGGTTTCCAGATAAAAGCGCAGCTCACCCGACCGCAACATTTGCAGCCGTTACTGAACACGTTACGCCGGGTACTGGATATGGATACGGATCCTTATAGTGTCGGGCAGGCATTGAGCAAAGCCGGATTGACGCCTCAACAACAGGCCACCGGATTACGATTGCCCGGTGTGTGGAGTGTGTTTGAAGCCGGATGTCGGGCGATTATAGGTCAGCAAATCAGTATCAAGGCGGCAATCACCCAATTACAGCGTTTGAGCAACGAGCTGGGTGAAAAGCAGCCATATGGCCATACTTTTCCCACCCCGCAGCGAGTGGCATCATCGCCGCTGGATATGCTTAAAATGCCGGGTGCCAGAAAGCAGGCAATCCGCGACTTTGCCGCGCTGGTGGCAGCAAATCCGGGTAGCGAGCTCAACGACAGTGAGATTCTGGCCATTAAAGGCATTGGCCCCTGGACCTTACAATATATTAAACTGCGAGGCAGCAGTGAGCCGGATATTTATCTGCAAAAAGATCTTATTGTTGCCCGTCAGGCACAACAGTATGCCATTGAGGCATCGCTGGCTGCACCGTGGCGGAGTTACCTCACCATCCAGTTATGGTTACTGGCCAATCAACACATCGGAGAAACCTAATGGCACTCAGTTACTGGCAAAGTCCTTGCGGACTGATGGCAATCTGCGCGGATGAAAAGGGCATCACCAGCATTCGTTTTGTGGCAGAATCGACCGCTGAGGCAAGCCCTTCAGAGCTTACCCTGGCGTGTTGCGAGCAGCTCGAAGCATATTTCACCGGCCGCCTGACCACCTTTAACGTGCCGCTCAACCCAGCTGGTACCCCGTTTCAGCAGCGGGTATGGCATCAGTTACAGGCAATACCCTATGGCCAGACAGTAAGTTATGGCGCTATTGCTGATGGGATTGGCCAGCCTGCGGCTTCGCGTGCGGTGGGCATGGCAAACGGCAAGAATCCGTTAACTATTATTGTGCCCTGTCATCGGGTCATTGGCAGCAATGGCAAATTAACCGGCTATGCGGGCGGCTTAACCAGAAAACAATTTTTACTGGCATTAGAAGGAGCCCTTTAGGTGACATCGAGAGAACTGGCAGCGTTAGTACTCCTTGGCGCTATTTGGGGGGCCTCGTTTATTTTTATGCGCGTGGCTGCGCCTGAATTTGGCATAGTGCCACTGGTAGTCTTAAGAACGTCACTTGCTACCTTGGTGTTTCTGCCCTTTTTGTTTATCACCGGTGGTGGCCGGCAGATGGTGAAACTGTGGAAGCCAATGTGTCTGCTGGGGGCGATAAATACCGCGGTGCCCTTTGCGTTATTCAACTTTGCCAGCTTGCAATTACAAAGTGGAGTACTGGCTATCCTTAATGCTACCGCGCCGATGTTTGCAGCCATGTTTGCGTTTATCTGGTTGCGGGAGCGCCTCAGTAACCTCGCTATCGTCGGCCTGATGTGTGGATTTGTTGGTGTGGTAGTGATCAGTCTGGATAAAACTCTGGATAGCCAGCTCAGTATAGTGCCGGTACTGGCTGTGCTCGGTGCAGCTGGTTGTTACGGGTGGGGCGCCTGTATGATGAAGAAGTCTCTGGCAGGGGTAAAGCCCGTGGCGGTGGCTGCGGGCAGTCAGTTCTGGGCTTCCCTGTTACTTACTCCGCTTGCATTAACGCAGCTGCCTCAGGCCTGGCCTTCATCGCTGGCCTGGATGAACGCTCTGGCGCTGGCCCTGGTGGGTACTGGCCTGGCTTATTTATTGTATTTCTATCTGATCGCTTCTGCTGGTCCGGCTAAAGCGGTGATGGTGGGTTATCTGGTGCCATTATTCGGCATAGCCTGGGGCGTTATTTTTCTTAATGAGATGTTAAGTGTGTGGGATTTCAGCGGCGGACTACTGATCTTGCTGGGGATCAGTTTTACCACGGGAGTTGCCCAGCGCGTTGCGCACTGGGCAAAACAGCGCTTAGTCGTCGATTAACTGTACACGCACCAGATTACGGCCATCACGACGGGCCTGATATAACGCATCTTCGGCATGGGCAGTGAGTTCATTAAGATTGCGCTTAGAGGCAGTAAATGACACACCAAAGCTGGCGGTTAAGTGCATTTGCGGGTAGTCGCTCGGCGGCGGCAGAATGGCAATGCCGTGGCGCAGGGTTTGCGCCAGTTCCTGTGCTTCCCGTGGGCCCATTTCGGGGAGCAGAATAATAAACTCTTCACTGCTCCAGCGCCCCAGTACATCCTGTTCCCGCAGGTGACTGGAAATAAAACCAGAAACTTTATCGAGCACGTCATCACCAGCATTGCGGCCAAACTGGTCGTTGATATCCATAAAGTGATCAATGTCGACCAGAATAATACTCAGTGACGGGTTTTGTTCAGTGAGTGACTGATATGTCTCCTCTAACTGATTGCGATCCGGCAACCGGTGAGTGTTGCGAATAATCAGCTCGGGTTGCATATCGCGGCGGAAATAATACAGCAAATTATAGATAAGCAGGAACAGCGCAAAAATAATCACCAGCATGGTCACCACACTGAAAATAAAGCCCTGGGATATCTCTGCTTGTCTGGCATCCAGCGGACTGAGCAGGTAAACCGTCCAGCCAAACTGAGGCAGACTCACTTCCGCAATAAGGTGATCTTTGCCATTAATGGTGATCAACTGGTTGTTTAGTGCATTTTCGGCGCGGATAGCTTCCGGCAGACTGGCATACCAGGGTAGCTCAGACAAATTAGTAAAGTCTGAGTAGGTGGCTACCAGCGTTTGATCGGATGACAGCATAATGTCACCTAAGCCATCCACGAACAAAAAGTCGTAGCCATACTGACGTTTGTAGGTTTCGAAAACCGAAACAAAGCTTTTTAAGCTTTTTCCTACCCCAAAAAAGCCCAAAAACTTACCGGCATCGTCATAAATTTTGATATCGATATAAAAATGCGGGTTTTCCCACTTACCAATGTCGGCTACCGCATCGGCTTCTCTGTCACGGTATTTAAAATACCATGACACCTCGCCTTCAATCAGCGCGAGCTTAGAGCCATCAGAATTGTATTGCATACGAGCCAGTTCGCTGGCGATAAAGAAGGTTAAGCCAAACTCCTGCTCCAGCCGGTCCAGGGCTGCAAATACCTCGGGTTCGCTGATATCTTCATGCTCCATTAATTCTACCAGCTCCCGGGATTTCCCAAGCGCCTCAGAAACATGCAGCGGTTTTAGCATTTGCGACACAATCAGCGAAACCGCTGGCGACAACGACTGTTGTTGAGCCCGGCTTTGCTCGGCAACGATTTTTGAAATGCTGAAGTGTACCAGAGTGACAATGGCAATCACTACTACTGCAAACAGCAGTAGTATACTTCGATGTAATGTCCTGAACGCATTCACTTGCTTTCTGTTTCTCCCTGTAAGCGGTGTTTTAGCCCGAAACTGAGTATAATACAGGCAGACGGCTTTGCATGCTACTGTCGCTAAACACTGACGTATAAGCTCAAACACCTAAATAGCCCGCAGCGTGCAAATGAGCGCTGACTTGTTGTGCTGGCTTGGTTACACTATTGGGCAATTATCAGTTAAAAGGATGAGTTATGGCGTTTTCTGTAGTGGTTCTGGCAGCCGGTAAGGGCACCAGAATGAAGTCGGCGTTACCCAAAGTGTTGCACCCGGTTGGCGGTGTAGCGATGGTTCAACGGATTATCAATACCGCAGAATCCTTAACGGCTACGGCCGTGCATCTGGTTTATGGCCATGGTGCCGACCAACTGCAGGCCAATGTTAGCGGACAACAAATCAACTGGTGCCTGCAAGCTGAGCAATTAGGCACCGGCCATGCCGTAATGCAAACGGTTGAGCATATCAGCGACGAAGAAGACGTGATGATTTTGGTAGGGGATGCGCCGCTGATTAAGGCCGACACCCTGCAGCGACTCATTGATGTAAAAGCCAGTTGCGACTTAGCGCTTCTCACCGTCAACCTTGACGACCCAACCGGCATGGGGCGCATTATTCGTAACGACGATAACATTGTGGCCATTGTGGAGCATAAAGATGCTTCAGAGGCACAGCGTGCCATTACCGAAATCAATACGGGCATGATGATGATGCCTGGTAAAGACTTAAAGCGCTGGCTCGGCGAGTTGAATAACGACAATGCCCAGGGGGAGTATTATCTTACCGACGTTATTGCCATGGCTGCTAACGAAGGCAAAGTGATCAAAGCTGCGCAACCCGACTCGCCGCTGGAGGTTGAAGGTGTTAATAACCGTATTCAACTGGCCCGCCTGGAGCGAACCCTACAGCAATGGCAGGCCGAAGAACTGATGACCAACGGTGCAACCCTTGCCGACCCTATGCGTGTGGATGTACGTGGCGAGTTAACCACCGGTCAGGATGTGTTTATCGACATCAATACGGTGTTTAAAGGCAAAGTAACCCTGGGTAATAACGTGGTGATCGGCCCCAACTGCGTGCTGATTGATTGCGAAGTGGCAGATAATGCCGTAATCGAAGCAAACAGTATTGTGGAAGAAGCCAGCGTTGGTGAATCCTGTACCGTAGGTCCTTACGGACGGTTACGCCCGGGCGCAGTAATGGAACGCGGTGCCAAAGTGGGCAACTTCGTTGAAATGAAAAAAGCCCGTTTAGGCGAAGGCGCCAAAGCCAATCACCTTACCTACCTGGGTGACGCCGACATCGGCGCCGGCAGTAATATTGGCGCAGGTACCATTACCTGTAACTATGACGGTGTAAATAAATCTAAGACCCTAATTGGAGAAAATGCGTTTATTGGCTCTAATTCTGCTCTGGTTGCGCCGGTAGAGATAGGCGCAGGGGCAACGGTGGCAGCAGGCTCTATTATTACCGCTAAAGTGCCGGACGACGCACTGGCCGTGGCACGCAGCAAGCAGCGCAATATTGCTGGCTGGCAGCGTCCTAAGAAAAAATAATGGCCCTTTCAGTCTTGGTTATGGGTTTTGGCTACGCCGCCAAAACCTTTCACGTACCGTTTTTACAGGCGATGGATGCCTATAGCATCAATGGCGTAGTGTCATCGGATCCAGCCAAGGTGCAGGGCGTGCTGCCGGGCGTTAGCGTGTATGACAGTTTTGAGCAGGCAGTCGCTGACGATAACTTTGATTTGGTAGTGATCACCACACCCAATCACCTGCATGCCGAACAGGCCGAAGCAGCGCTGCGTGCCGGGTGCCATGTGCTGGTGGAGAAACCTTTTACTCTCAGTAGTGAACGCGCAGAGCAACTGGTAGCAGTCGCTGCTCAGCTTAATAAACAGCTTTGCGTGTTTCATAATCGTCGCTTCGACGGCGACTTCCTTACCCTTAAACAGCTAATCGCCGAGCAGGCGGTGGGCGATATAAAGCGGCTCGAAAGTCGTTTCGACCGGTTCAGACCCACGCCGCGCAAGCGCTGGCGTGAAAATGCCGGGCCGGGCAGCGGCATATTCTGGGATCTCGGCCCTCACCTCATCGATCAGGTTGTGCAGTTATTCGGGATGCCGCAGCGGGTATCTGCCGATATCTGCATTCTGCGAGACGGCGGCGAATCCGACGACGCCTTTGAGGTAACGCTTCATTATGCTGCTATCACCGTGAAAGTGGGCAGTTCACCATTCGAAGCAGGCCCTACACTACGATATGCGCTGCAGGGGACCAAAGGCAGTTACCGTAAATACCACCTCGATCCGCAAGAAAACCAGCTAAAAGCTGGCCTGCCCTTTGACGATCCCGACTGGTCTGTAGCACCTGCACCGCAACACGGTAGGCTTTACCTTGCAGATGAAAGTAAATTGGTGGCGACGCTCAACGGCGGCTACACCACCTTTTACCGTCAGCTGGCAATGGCTTTGGAAACCAACAACGCCAAAATGTTACCTGCCAGCGGGCAGAGTGTAGTGGCCGTGATCAGGCTGATTGAACTGGCCAGGCTAGCCAGCGAACAACAGCAAACACTAAGTGTGGAATGTATTTAACCGATCCGGATATTAACGCGCTGGGCGATAGTAACGCGCGAATTCGCGTGTATATTGGCAATCGCCCCAATACGCTGATTGAGCACGTGCAGCCCGGCGTATCCCCGCTGGTGGAGCAGGATATATTCAATATCGGCCAGGCTTGCGGCAACGGTTGGCGAAAAGTGTTTAACGTTTATGCCAAGCTGATCTTTGCCCTGCCGCCCACATTGGGCTTCAGAGACGCTACATCCCGCTGGCAGGACTTTCGTGATAGCCGCCTGCTACAAGCCAGCTCTGATACCGCGTTGTGGTTCAGCGAACCCGAAGAGTTTTCGCCCGACGTACTGCATATTGTAACCGGCAAAACCTACGCGAACTCCCTTTCTGTGGCTTCCTCCCTGTACTGGGAAACGCCTGAATTTGCGATAAATAAGCAACGCAACATTGTGGTGTGTCCGTACTTTGATTACCGCCAACTTTCGAATGCAAAGATAGTGTTTCTTATCAACTTGCTCGAGCAGTTACATTTACCTATGTATAAAAATTAATTCGTAACATTTGAAAGTTTAGTGCTATATTTGATTTCAAATGAAATATATAACTTTCGAATGAAACAAAAAAGAAACCTTCACGCGCGTCATGAAAGTATTGTTAACTGGGTTGTTCAGCACGGACAAACCCCGGTGGAAACCCTTGCCCGTGAGTTTTCGACCTCTGAAGTTACCATTCGTAAAGATCTGACCCTGCTTGCCGAGCAAGGCCGTCTTATTCGTCAGCACGGCGGCGCGGCGCCTCTGAACAAGCCACAATCCACTACCAGTACTCAGACATCGCTGAAACAGGCGATCGGGCAGCTTGCTGCCTCGCTGGTAAATGATAGCCACAAAATCGTTATCGACAGCGGCAGTACCACCGCCACTATGGTGGAGCACCTTAAACAGCCTTCGCAACTGGTGGTAATGACCAATTCGCTGGATGTCGCTAATCAGCTGGTGACTTTTGATAATGAACCTACTGTGCTGATGACAGGCGGTACCTGGGATAAACAGTCGCAGTCGTTTCAGGGCAATATGGCCGGTAAGATGCTACAGTCCTATAGTTTTGATCTGGCCTTTGTAGGCGCCGCCGGGCTGGATGTGGAGCGCGGCACCACTACCTATAATGAGCTGACCCTGCTGAGCCAGGAAATGGCCCGGGTAGCCGGCAAGGTGGTGGTATTGGCGGAATCAACCAAACTCAGGCATAAAATGCCGAATATTGAATTGGCCTGGCAACAGGTAGCAGTGCTGGTAACCGATGACGGTTTACCATTCAGTGCAGAACAACAATTAAATCAACAAGGTGTGAAGGTAATGAAAGCCTCACTCAATGGAGAATAGCTATGTGTGGGATCGTCGGTGCGGTTGCAGAGCGTAATGTAGTTGAGATATTACTTGAAGGCCTCAAGCGCCTGGAGTACCGGGGGTATGACTCCGCCGGAGTAGCCTTATTACAACCCAATGGTATTCTTAGCCGCGTACGGCGTACCGGTAAGGTACAGGAGCTGGTGGATGCGCTAAGCGATCAGGAAGCGCTTGGTTCTACGGGTATTGCACATACGCGCTGGGCGACTCATGGCGGTGTAACAGAAGCCAATGCTCACCCGCACTTCTCCGACGATCGCATTGCCGTAGTGCACAACGGTATTATTGAGAACTATCAGTCTCTGCGTGAACAACTCACTACCAAAGGCTACACCTTTACCAGCGATACAGACACCGAAACCATTGCCCACACGGTGAATGAAGAGTTAAAGAATACTGATTCTTTACTGGCTGCCGTGCAGGCTTCCGTAAAGCAATTCCACGGCGCTTATGGCACCGTTATTATGGATCGCGCCGACCCGTCTAAAGTGGTGGTTGCCCGCTCAGGCAGTCCGCTGGTGATTGGACTTGGTCTGGGCGAAAACTTTATTGCCTCGGATCAGATGGCGCTGCTACCTGTAACCCGCCGTTTTATGTTTCTTGAAGAAGGCGATGTAGCCGAGATCACCCGTCGCAGTGTATCGGTGTTCGATAAAGACGGTAAGCCGGTTAAACGCGAGATTATCGAATCGAATATCGAACATGATGCTGGCGATAAAGGCGGTTATCGCCATTACATGCTTAAAGAAATCCACGAACAGCCAGTGGTTGTGCGTAACACCCTGAAAGAACGTGTAAATGATGAGGGATTGCTGCCGGATATTTTTGGCAAAGGGGCCGATGAGCTGCTCGCGAAGATTAAGCATGTACAAATTGTGGCCTGTGGTACCAGCTACCATGCGGGCATGACCGCACGTTACTGGCTGGAACAGTTTGCCAATGTGTCTTGTAACGTGGAAATTGCTTCTGAATTCCGCTATCGCAAATCCGTAGTGCACGAAGACAGTCTGCTGGTGACGATTTCTCAGTCAGGCGAGACCGCCGATACTCTCGCTGCACTGCGTTTAGCCAAAGAGCTGGGCTATACCGCCAGCCTGACCATTTGTAACGTGCCGGGTTCATCCTTGGTACGCGAGTCTGACATGGCGTTTATGACCCGCGCCGGCGCAGAAATTGGCGTGGCTTCCACTAAAGCCTTCACCACCCAGCTTACGGCGTTTTTAATTCTGACCTTAGCCCTTGGTGAGCACAACGGCATGGCCGCAGCCGATAAACAAGCAATCGTGCAGGGGCTGCACAGCCTGCCAGCCAAGCTGGAAGAAACTCTGGCTATTACTCAGGGCATTGAAGATTTAGCCGAGGAATTTGCCGATAAGAATCACTCCTTATTCCTTGGCCGCGGCGACCAGTACCCCATTGCAATGGAAGGCGCGTTAAAGCTCAAAGAGATTTCTTATATACACGCCGAGGCTTATGCATCAGGCGAACTGAAGCATGGCCCACTGGCGCTGATTGACGAAGAAATGCCGGTGATTGTAGTCGCGCCAAACAACGAGTTACTGGAAAAGCTCAAATCCAACGTTGAGGAAGTGCGGGCTCGTGGCGGTATCATGTACGTGTTTGCCGATAAAGACGCATCATTCGCCAGCGACGAAACCATGCGGGTCATCAATGTTCCCCACTGCGACGGCCCGATCGCACCGATTATCTACACCATCCCGCTGCAGTTACTTTCGTATTACGTGGCACTAATAAAAGGGACAGACGTAGACCAACCGAGGAACCTGGCTAAATCGGTTACTGTTGAATGATTAAGGGCCTCCGGGCCCTTTTTGTGTGGGAGAGTAATAAAGTTTCTTACCAAGTATTAAAGTATCATACTGAGTAATAAAGTTTAATACTGGAAAGCTACGAGAAGTGGCTTAATTGTAAATCAGTATGTGCAACAGTGCCGTTTTTATTGATGAATAAAGAGGAGCCCTAAACTACATAGCGGATAAGGGCTGAGCTAATACAACTGAGTAATTCAGCTAATAGTCATAGCGTAAGGTAATTCTCGAAAGGTAACAATTTGGCGAACCAAATTCATCAGTAACAGTAATGTCTGCCGGTGTTCTGGTTGCTTGCGCCGATAAAATTACTGACAGCATGGTTTGGAAGTTTGGATCATCTCTGTTGAGCTGAATCCAGAAGTCTGTGGTACAAGTCGTTCCTTCAATGATATGTTTGGGCTCAGTATGTATCATTGTCGCGCCATTTTGGTCGTACACTGAGATGCGATCAATTATTACTTGACCAGTGTCTTTTTTGGGCAGCCTCAACCAAGCAACTGAATAGTGTAATTATCAGTACTATTCTTTTCATAATATTCCTTTTTATTTTATCCTCATGAAATCGAGTTTGTTCAGGCCGTATACCCAACAATACTAGAGCTATAGATTTCAGGAACCGTAGCCCGCGTAAATTGAGCAGTGGCATGAGCATTTGTGTAACTACCCGTTTGGCTAAGTCTACGTTGCTTGTAACATTAGTTAATCGAAAGCGTCGCCAAGATTAATGAAATCGTCAGCCAACCAAAACCAGTATCCGCCCTTACTGTTGAATATTCTTTCCAATAGTTCAGTAAAGGAAAAAGCTATAATGGGACAATCTCCCGGTGAGGCATGTATGTCCCAAAAACTGTCGTAACATTTACCATTGCGATTGTCAGATAAGTCAATGGATATTCTTTGTTCAGGCCCAGCATCAGCTACAATATACCAATCATTTGATATGTCATCTTCAGGTATGTCTTGTTCCCAGCCTTCAGGTAGTATCACTGGATTAGATAGTAATAGCCTATCCGGGCTGACAATTTCAATGGAATAGTCGCTACCAGCAAAAAACTTAATACCTCCACACTCTTTAAAAAAATCTTCTAAATCTTTAGGTAAAGAATGCTCCCTATTAATTCTCGGTAAACCAGATGGAGGAAAGACAATGCAATCCTTTGAATTTCTTATTTTCTCAAGTAACAAATTCATAACTATTGCCCATAAATATATCGATGAAACTCATTATAGAAATTTTGCCTGGCCCCCATAGGAACATTCGCAGCATCGAACTGCCTTTCTGCCATCTCTTGCATTTGCCTAGGCGACAGGTTCTTAGCTTGGCCCCGACAGACCCCATAGTTTGTCTCAGATAATCATTTCCAGCCCTATGTGCTGCTTTATGCCCACTAACACTGAGTACCATTGTCGGGTTGTTAACTGCTCTACTTGGATATCCAGGAATATTGTTTTTCGCCCAAACATCGTTAACGCCATGATGATTTACAAAGGGAGAATTAGTTGGCCGATAAGGCACCGTATCAAATTCTTTTACCCTCTTAGTAACGTAAGATAACCCTTCTCCAATACCATTCTTGATACCAGCTTTTACTAAGCCGGCTGGATTTACCATTGAAGCATAGCCACCAACTTGATATGCCATTGATGAAGAATCAACGCCCAATGATGCACTGATACCCGATGTTAAGCCGAAAGTAAACTCATCTACAAACCCTCAGGCAGCGTTAAGGGCCCCTTGTCCTATTTCGCCCCAACTAAACCAACTATCGGTATCTACATTCAGGATATCAGTACTTACCATACCGCTTTCTGTCGAAAATCCCCCTCCAACTGCTATGGTGCCCATCGGGTCAACAAAGCTTACAGGATTATGCCCTACATAGGCATAGCGGTTCATGCCGTCCTGATAGCCTAACGGATCGGCTTGAAGGAATTTACCCCATTTGGGTTCATAATATCTTGCTCTGTTGTAGTAGTGCCCTGTTTCGCTATCGAGTCTTCTGGCGGCATAGCGTAAAGGGTTTCCTATGCTACTGGAATCATAACTTTGCCCAAAGGGGCCGTAAGTGTATGTCTCTACCAATTGGCCACTTGAATTAGACATGGCCACCACAGAGCCAATTTCATCGGTGTGATAATAATAGGTGGTGTTACCGGATATGTAAGCGATGGGGTTATCAATGCCTGCGCCGTAAATAAAGCGCTTCGTGATATTCCCCATATCGTCGTACTCAGCAATGACCTCGTTACCTTCGTAAAGGTAAGACGTGTATTCTCCGCTAACGGTTTTGGTACTGCGGCGCCCTAATCCATCGTACGTGTAGATTATATGAGGAGTAATGCCAGCTAAGCCAACCTGGGTTAACTGGTTAAGACTATTGTGCGTATACTCCATTGCGCCAAAAGCAAGTAAGTTACCGTTGTCATCATATTCGACACTGTTTCTGCCAATGGTTGTCGATTGGTTGAGTTCGTTATTGGTATAGCCTTCAATGTGACTATAGAAAGGAAGCCAGGGTCTGGCCTCACCCTGGTGTTGTTTGCTACCTTGTCTGCTGGCATCACTGTTGTGGGAGAGTATTAAAGTTTCATACTAAGTATTAAAGTGTCATACTGAGTAATATAGACTCATACTTAAAAGCTGCGAGAAGCGGTGTGACTGTATTGCGTTATGTGCAACAGGTGCCGTTTTTATTGATGAATAAAGTGGAGCTCTAAACTACATAGAGGATTAGGGCTGAGCTAATACAACTGAAAAATTCAGCTAATAGTCATAGCGCAAGGTAATTCTGGAAAGGTAACAATTTGGCGAACCAAATTCATCAGTAACAGTAATGTCTGCCGGTGTTCTAGTTGCTTGCGCTGATAAAATTACTGACAGCATGGTTGGGAAGTTTGGATCATGTCTGTTGAGCTGAATCCAGAAGTCTGTGGTACAAGTCGTTCCTTCAATGATATGTTTGGGCTCAGTATGTATCATTGTCGCGCCATTTTGGTCGTACACTGAGATGCGATCAATTATTACTTGAGCAGTGTCTTTTTTGGGCAGCCTCAACCAAGCAACTGAAAAGTGTAATCATCAATAGTATCTTATTCATTATATTCCCTTTTATTTAATGGTGATGAAACAGACATTAGTTCATGCATTCAGTCTCGATAAATACATGAAAAATGAGATAATCAAATAACAAGAAAATATAATGAGCAATAGAACGAGAAAGCCTAGAAGGCTATTAGTTAATGTAGGTAAAGAGTCGTATTTATCGACTATGATTTTTACTTTTTCACTGGAACCAAATAATAAAAAATGGATATAAACAAAAGGAGCTACATTGCCCAAAAAAAATAACATTGGGTATTTTATATCCCACCCCAAAAGGTGAGCAAGTGAAAGACAAATAGTTATAGTAACACCAACTTCAAACATAATTAAAAGCCAGGATGCCCGCATGTATATCGACCTTTCACTCCATCCAAACGAGCTTGACTGTCCCCACCTCTGAAAACGAAAGAAACAGTAGTAAATATATGTATAAAAATTGAATTCTTTCAATTTCAATTACCTCCGTATCCGTTCATACGCCAGTTTGGTATGATTTTTTGGTTACGCGCAGATAAATACCCATATCCGTTAAAGCTGCCAGCTAGATTGGGCAGTCACTCACCAGTCTCATGTACAGTTGGGATTTACCTCCATTCATTAGTGTGCTAATTAAATTGCCAAACCGTGATTGTGATCAGGATAGGTAGAAAGCTAATAAAAAGTGCTAGAACTGACATTCTTTTTTGAACTCTAAGGCTCTTGTATTTACCTAAGTAGCTTTTGAATCGTGCTTTTAAAAAAAGATACTGCCCCCCAATTAGCACAGCGAACACTGGAATAACTAAATATGGATTTATCACAAATGCTATTTTCCCATTAGTTATTTTAAATAATAGTGTTAAGGCCATAATAAGCAGTATAATTACGAAAAAGCTCATCATTAATACTACTTGGTACAAGTGGCAATCTCTACTTTTGTTAACTCTTTCACTCCAAAAGTAAAGTCCACAAAAAAACCAAATATATAAATTCATCAACTTAACAATCACCTGTTACGTAACAAAGTCCGTCCTCTATTTTATCAACTGTAAAACGACGTAATTCTAGATTGTCTAGATTGGACAGTCACACACCATCATAGGTGTGATCATCGGAGGCTTACGAACTAGTATATCTATGTTAATATTTTTATTACCAAAATCAAAAATACACCTCCAAAAACCAACATGGATATTCCATATAAAATAGCTGATTTTTTAGTTTTCCCGCTATCTTCTGCAGTCATGGAATCCATAGTTTGAATAATATCTTTCATTCCATCCAGTTTAAAAAAGATTACTTCGGCGGCATAAAGAAATATAGGCCACCACAGCCCTCGATAGTTGTACATTTCGATGTTGTCTATACCAGATAGAATTGGGGTGCTACCAAAAGAAAAGCAGTCTTCTATCAACAGCAAAACTGCCATAATAAATGGACCGTCTATAACCCCAATTTTAGCTGCAGCAAAATTTAAGCTAGGCGTACCACCCCTTTTTCGTTCCTGTAGAAAAGATTGATAATAAGCACACCTTCGACCATACATAAACACTTCTATGACCCGCAATTCGCTCCTCCAGAGCTTCTTTTAACCACCAACGTCGAACACAAATCTACCAGCGAAATATCCTAAACTAACCGCCATAGCTCGAGAATTCCCAGACATACCAAGATATCCCATTCCAAATGCCTATAATTCAATAGAGTTCGATACATATACAAACACTTTGGGACAGCTCGCACAGCCTCAAGATAATCATCGAAACTATATTTATCACCACATTATCTGAACCTATTTACCTTGATGGCCTCTTAGAGTCGCATGAATTTTACCTTTACTATCCTCATAGCAAACCGTGGACCAGATTTAGCTGCAAATCAACATGCACGATCACCAACAGGCAGACATTTAAGAATTCCTGGTGTAAAATCGCACCAATAGCTAGCTGGTGGAGTGATAATTATGCCTCGTCAAAGTATTACCCTGACTGAAAAAAATGATGAGTGGCTAAAGAGCCAGGTTGAAGCAACCCGGGAGTATGCAAACAAAAGTGAACTCGTAAACGATTTGATTCGCCGGGCACGACGCACTGAGGCAATCAATCAAAAGCTGGAAAGTGCAGAAAATAGTGGATTCGTTGATCAATCCCCCGAAGATATGCTCAAAGAATTTAAAGTTGATTTGAAACGATAGATGAATCGATACAAGTTATCGCTGAACGCCAAACAGGATCTCAAACGCATTTATGCTTACGGTTTTGCCGAATATGGCGAACTCCAGGCGGATAAGTACTTTGAGGGTTTTTTTCATACTTTTGAAAAAATAGCGACGAACCCCGCTGCATATCAATCAGTTGAGCATATTCGAAAGGGATACAGGCGTTGTGCTTATGGTGCCGACAGTATTTACTATCGCTTCAATGGTGTTGAGGTTGAAATTATGGCAATACTTGGTGGGCAGGATGTGGATGAGTGGCTTTAAACCACTCATCCCTTATTGTTAATGACCGTTAGCTTTATTCAGAAATGAAAATGGTCTTCTCGTTAACAAATTCACGCATTCCAAAGCCACCGTGCTCACGGCCATAACCACTGTCCTTAACGCCACCAAAGGGCAGGTTAGGTTGAGCCAATGAATAGCCATTAATATTCACCATGCCGGTGTTAAACTCTTCTCTAGCCAGTTTGATTGCCTTTTCTTTGTCGGTAGTAAAGATGCCGCCGCCAAGGCCATAGCGCGAGTCGTTGGCAATTTTCATGGCTTCAGCATCGTTTTGAGCTTTGATAAACGAAGCGACAGGACCAAATAATTCGTCGTCATAGGCAGGCATTCCGGGCTTAATATTTTCTAGAATAGTGACCGGATAGAACCAACCCTTACCGTCGGGCACTTCACCGCCCAGCAGTACAGAAGCGCCTTTTTCCACAGACTTCATAACCTGCTTATGCAATTCATCGCGTAAATCTTCACGGGCCATTGGGCCGAGGTCGGTATCTTCGGCGCGCGGATCGCCCACTTTAAGGGCTTTAAACGCTGCTAAGAATTGTGTTTTAAACTGGTCGTAAACCGATTCAGTAATAATAAAGCGTTTTGCCGCCACACAGGTCTCGCCATTATTCACTATACGCCCCTGCACACAGGCTTTAACAGCGGTATCGACATCGGCATCTGACAACACCACAAACGCGTCATTACTACCCAGCTCCAGCACCGTCTTTTTAGCTAAGCTAGCCGCCGTTTCTGCCACTGACTTACCTACGCCATCACTGCCGGTAAACGTTACACCGCGAACTTTATCGTGTTTAATCAGTGCGCTGGCCGTTTTACCATCAATAAGCAGCGACTGATAAACATGTTCCGGAAAGCCTGCATCGGTGTAGAGTTTTTCAATAAGTTCAGCCATGCCAAAGACATTCTTAGCGTGCTTCATAACGGTGGTGTTGCCAGCCATAATATTCGCCGCGCTGTAACGAATCACCTGGTAGAGCGGAAAGTTCCAGGGCTGAATACCAAGGATAACACCAAGCGGCTGATAAGTGATTATCGCTGTGCCGCCTTCGAATACACGGTTTTCGTCTTCCAATACGCTGGCACCGTTTTCAGCGGTATAGCGACAAATCGCTGTGCAGAGCTCCACTTCCTGTTTCCCCTGCTCTACCACTTTACCCATTTCTTTAACCATCAAATCGATAATTGCATCAGATTGATTTTCGATTTGGTCGGCAAGGTTATTCATCAGCTCGGCGCGCTCGGCAAAGCTGGTTTTCTTCCATGACAGAAAAGCCGTATTGGCCGAATCGACTGCCTGGTTCGCTTCAGCTTCAGACATAAGCGTGTATTCTGCAACGGGTTGCTCGGTGGTAGGATTTACCGTGTTTACTGTCTCTGACATTATTTGTCTCCTGATATCAACATGTGCAGAGACGGGTGCAAGTCAGAGACCACTTTTGGATATTTTGTTTTACTGATTTAAATCAGTCTATTACCGCGTTTTTGAAATTTCAGTTCTGCCACAGGATTATAGAGTTTTCATTGCAATAGTAGTTATTTCACAGTGCAACTTCTTCAAATTTAGCCTTCGAAGAAAAAAGTAGCGAGAGAAGATGTTATTGAGGTAAGGGTAGGCTCTGAGCGTTCATCGCAAAATTGCTATCGTTATAGATGAAAAAACAGGCCTCATACGCCATTGAGGCCTTTGTTGTTGAACGGTTTGCTGGCAGATGTTTCAGACTTATTGGTTAGTATCATCAGGCGGTTCGATTTCACTTACGTTAACCGTCATGACTTTGGGTTGTACGGCCGGTCCAAACTGAGTGAAAGTCGCAACATCTGAGGCGTCGTGGCCAAAGGCAATAGCCACGCGCGCACCGTCGGATGAGGGTTGAGTAGCGTCAAATGTGTACCAGCGACCGCCCACGTAGGCTTCAAACCAGGCGTGCATATCCATAGGGGTTAAGCCGTGCAGGTAACCCACCACCATTCTGGCCGGAATACACAGGCTGCGGCACAGCGCGATACCCAAATGCGCTAACTCTCGGCATACGCCCTCGCGGGATTGGTTCACTTCGGTAGCGGATAACTGAAAGTAGAGTGAGTCAGGGTTAAAGTGCACATTGGTTCGGATCCAGTCTTCGATAGCCGCGACTTGTTCATAGCCGGGTACGCAATTGGTCACAATGCTGTGGGCCATTTCAACAAACCGGTCCGACTCACAGTAACGTGAAGGCAAAAGGTAGCCCAGTACTTCATTGGGGAGTGTGTCGATCTCGTTGAAGCCTGCCCAGCGGTCACCTATCACCGCCGGTGACGTTAATACCTTAGCCGAGGTGCGTACTGAAAATGTGCCAACCGGCGCTACTAAACGCTGGCAGGAATTGCCAAAACTATCGTTATATTCAATCACCGGCACATTGGGTGAAATGGTGTAGGTTTGCTCGGCTACCCACTGATTAAAATCATTACGGGGCCGCAACATCAGTATAAACGGGGTAGGTGTTGTTATATCAAAGGTAAGACTGCATTCTGTGCTTAACCACATACCCAGGGTATTTCCTTTTAAGTCGTATGCCAAGCAACAATAAATAGTGCTTTAGCGTGAGTGTGTAAACAGCATCGGCGTTGCTAACTGGCTACTCATTGTTCGGGTAGCGTATTGTGATTGCGATAGTTGCCGTTACTGAACCATTTTGCGTGTCTTGTAGGCTAGATGTCACCAGGCAAGGAATCGTGCAGTCTGATCAGTTTACGCCGTATGCACTGATTCGTTGCTGGTGTTTCTGGTTGTTATGCCTAGGATGGATCGTTTTGCACAGCTTGTACAGTCCAACAGGAAATAGCTGTCGGTTTGTAACCCTCAGTATTATTACATATTGGCGTAAACTAATCCGGCGATGTGTGCTGAACGGGCGTGTCTTCTTCTGGCCGACTATGCAAAAAGCTCGCAAAACGCGGGATGCCGCGCTGGGTAAGACCATAATATTTATAGGTGACCCAGCTGCCTATTGCTGGTGGTGACTGGCGGTTGGCCAGGCTAAAGCCGCTGCCAATCTTAAACTGCTGGCCCTGGCGGGATTCCACCAAAAGCGAGCCCATCATGCCCGTGAACTTGCCTTTACCCGGCAGGTGGGCAAGCACTATGGCTTCATCGTCCTGATAGCGTTTGGCTTTTAATAAACCCGGGTTACGCCCCTGCTGATAATACGCCTGACGATGATGTAGCATGAGCCCTTCGCCACCTTGTTGAGTTAGGTTATTTAAGGTGTTTTCCAGCGCAGGTAGTGAATCCAAGGTGAATTGTTTAATCATTTTCAGGCTGGGGTTATTGGCTTGAGCTATTAGCTTTTGCATCCGTTCAACACGCGCTTCAAAGGGCAGGCCGGTAACAGGCAGGTCAAACACCATCATTTTAATTGCCTGCCAGCGTTCATCAGGGTGATGACTCAGCACGGTCGATGCAATTTCTTCAAAGTTGCCCCGCTTGCTCCACAGTTCACCATCCAGAGGCTCAGTCGGCCAGTTGTGGGTAAACCATGGGGGCGGGTAAATGGGGTTTCCGTTACGGGTTAGAAGCTGAGAGCCCGTCCAGCGTGCGCGAATACCGTCAAGCTTTTCACTCACCAGGTATTCACTGATGGCAATGTCACCCCTGTAGGACTCGGCCAGTTGTAGTGGGGCAGTTTGCGCTATTGCAGCGGCGCATAACAGCACACTTAGTAATAAAAGCAGTGGTCGGATAATCATTCGTCGGTCCGGACTAAAAACACCAGTGTAGAGGGTTTCGTACTCCTGAATACTGGGCCTTGGAATGGTTTAGCGCGGTTGGCAGTTAAGATAGCGCTTTAGGCTTTTAGGCGTCACACCGGTTTGCCGTTTTACCACGCGGGATAAGTGGCTTTGATCGCTGAAACCTGCGGCATCAGCAATATCAACTAGCTTTTGCCCCTTAGTCAGCAGATCACGAACCCGCTGCACTCGCCGTGATTCAATATAGCGGTGCACAGAGGTATAAAATGACTGGCGAAATGCCCGGGCAAAGTGAAACTCGCTGAGCCTCACCGTACTGGCAATGTCGGCGATGGTGATGGAGTGTTGCAGGTTGTCTTCAATATATTGCTGCACGGTTTTTTTGCTACGTAAACTCAAACCACCAAAAATGCGTACCTTCCGGGCTGCCCGGTGCGACTGCATCTTACATAATTCGGCAAACACGTCCTGGACTACCGATTGAATGTGAAGCTGGTGGATGTCGTCACGCCAGTCCTGAGGCTGCCCCAGTTGCTGCAGGGCAGCTGTCAGCGCACCATGGTGCAGAAAAGAGTGGTCCGGCAGAGCAAATAAGCGGGGCTCTAGATCCAGCTCCCGGGCAATAAACTCGCGCAGGTGATTGTCGGTAAAATACACGTGAGTAAACTCAAAACGCCCCTGAATTTCCCATACCGATTCCTGCTGCTGGGGGATTATACAAATTGCATCCTTAAAGCCATTACGCTGTGAGCGTTGCCCATCAAGGCGGTAAGTTTGCTCACCGCCCGCGGTGTAAAGCGAGATCGTGTGTACTTCATCGGTATGATAACTCACTCTGTCCAGCTCGTTCTGCCAGGCAGCCAGGCGGATATCACCGGGCAGGCGCAATTCCCCTCTGAGTGTGGCGTTAGAATGGGATAAGGTATCGAAGATGGCTTGTTTCGTCATTGTTCTATTATTCATCAACGCCGGAAGCGGGCAAAGGAGAATTTAACGCCAGGTGCGGGGAAAACATATAATAACCGCAGGATCGTCCCAAAATGTCAGGAATGTCCCAGTTTTTCTGCGCTGCCAACGCTATGATTTCGGCTTTCCTTCTCTGTGAGTAAAGCTAATGACGCTTGTTTTATACGTGTTAACCGTTGCCATATGGGGGACCACCTGGCTGGCTATTTATTATCAGCTGGGCAATGTGGATGTTGTGGTGTCGGTGTTTTATCGGTTCGGGCTGGCCACGGCGATTATGATCCCACTGGTAATGTTGCTGAAAAAAGGGCAGATTGGCAGTCGCCAGGATCAACTGTATTTTGTTGCTCAGGGAGCCTGCCTGTTTTCGCTGAATTTCATTTGTTTCTATTACGCCACCCGCTACATTCCGTCTGGTCTGGTATCCGTTATTTTTTGTCTTGCTACGCTCTACAATGCCATTAACGGCAGGATATTCTTTAAAACCAAGGTTGAGCGCTATGTCTGGCTGGCGTCACTTTTTGGTGTCATTGGCCTGGCTTTGTTAATGGCGCCTGAAATTCGCCTCGACGACAGTTGGCTCAATACGCTTAAAGGTTGTGGTCTGGCGGCACTGGGTACCTTATTCTTTTCGTTTGGCAATATGATTTCAGTTCGTCATGGCAACGCGGGTATCACACCGCTGCAAAGTAATATGTGGGCCATGATGTACGGCACCCTATTGTTACTGGCCATTTGTTTGGTACGTGGTGTGCCTTTCGCGTGGGGCACAGGCGCTGAATACACGGTTAGCCTGCTTTATTTAGCGTTGTTTGGCTCTGTGATTGGCTTCACTGCTTATCTTACTCTGGTCAGTCGCGTTGGCCCGGGTACCGCGGCCTACACCACGGTACTTTTCCCGGTGGTTGCGCTGAGTTTGTCTGCTTTGTACGAGGGCTACCACTGGACTCATAGCAGCTCGGCGGGGCTATTGCTAATTCTGCTGGGCAATTATTTGATGGTCAATAAAGGCAGTTGGGTTATCCATCGTGCAGTAGTGCGAACTTGATAATCGTTGCAGAGTGGCCTTTGAATGGCAAAATCTGAAGGTGAACAGCGCTAACGAGCTATTACGTTTTATTATGTTGTTAACACTAAATTTACTTATTCGCTGACGGTAAAAATCCACAATGTTAGGCTCTGAGTGATGTGTTAATCATTGGAGTATTGCGTGCGAATTGTTGTCTGTTTATTGTTACTGCTCAGCACCCGGGTGATGGCGGTGCCGGATTTTAGCGGCGAAGATGGGTATCGTCTTTGGCAGCGCTACGATGTCATCGATGCGGCCTTGCCAGCCGCTAAGCTCGAAGTGGTTGGTCGCTCAGAAACCCACAATATTATTCGCGATGAATTCCGCCGGGCATTTGCTAACCGGGTGGATCGGTCGAGTGGCACCTTACTGGTACAAAAGATTACCCCCGAACTTCAGACTCGTTTCAAGCTGCAGGCTGATGTTACCGCGCAACTAAGCGATGAGGGGTTTATTCTCAAGCGCCAGGGTAACGATATCCTCATCACCGCAAAAACCGATATTGGTTTATTGTATGGCAGTTATCACCTGTTACGGCTGGTGTTTATACAGCAGCCACTGGATTCCTTGTCGGTACTGCAGAATCCCAAAATTAAGCGCCGTTTACTGAATCACTGGGACGACCTCGACCGCCATACAGAGCGTGGCTATGCCGGTGAGTCGATCTTCGACTGGCATCGCCTGCCCCTTGATAAAGACCAGCGGTATTACGATTACGCCAGGGCGAATGCCAGCATTGGGATTAATGGCATGGTGCCAATCAATGTTAACGCCAATGCCCTGATGCTGACCCCCATGTATTTACAGAAGGTCAAAGCCCTGGCTGACATTGTGCGGCCTTATGGCATCAAAATGTATTTGTCGATAAAGTTTAGTTCACCCCAACAACTCGACGGACTCAACACCTCCGACCCCCTCGACCCACAGGTACAGCAGTGGTGGAAAACCAAAGCGGCAGAAATTTATCAGCTCATCCCTGACTTTGGCGGCTTTCTGGTGAAAGCCAACTCCGAAGGACAGCCGGGCCCCGGCGATTATGGTCGCACACATGCCGAGGGCGCCAATATGCTGGCAAAAGCGTTAAAACCCCATGGTGGAGTAGTGTTTTGGCGGGCATTTGTGTATGCCAACGATCCGGCCATTGAGCGCAGTCTGCAGGCTTACGATGAGTTTGTGCCGCTGGACGGTAAGTTTATGGACAACGTGATAGTGCAGGTGAAAAACGGCCCTATTGATTTTCAGCCGCGTGAGCCGTTCAGCCCGCTGTTTGGTGCTACACCAGAAACGCCGCTGGCCATGGAATTGCAGATTACACAGGAATACTTAGGCTTTTCAACTCATTTAGCTTATTTGGGCACTTTGTTTGAGGAGGCGATGGATGCCGATACCCATGTAAAAGGCCCCGGCTCAACCGTGGCTAAAGTGGTGGATGGTTCATTGTACAACCATCAGCTTACCGGTATCGCCGGGGTAGCGAATACCGGTATGCAGCGCAACTGGACCGGTCATATCTTTGCTCAGTCTAACTGGTATGCGTTTGGCCGGTTAGCCTGGGATCACACGTTAAGTGCCCGGCAAATTGCCAATGAGTGGATTAAGCAAACCCTTACTGTGCAACAACAAGCCGTGCGGCAGATAGAAGCCATCATGATGCCGTCTCGTGAATACGTGGTGGAATACATGACACCACTTGGCTTGCATCACCTGATGGACTCCGGTCATCACTATGGGCCGGGCCCGTGGGTAGACAACCTGGGGCGCGCAGACTGGAATCCGGTGTATTACCATCGCGCGGATAAACAGGGAATTGGCTTAGATCGCACCGCGTCGGGCACTAATGCTATCAGCCAGTATGCCCCTTACTGGCAACAGAAGTTCGCTAATCCGGAATCGACACCGAAGGAGTTGTTGTTGTGGTTCCATCATTTGCCCTGGGATTACCAACTGACCAATGGTGAAACGTTATGGAACGAGCTGGTTCGGTATTATTACCGTGGCGTTGATGGTGTTAGTGATATGCAACAGCGCTGGCAGCAGATAAAACCCTATATCGATGCTAACCAGTTTCGTCAGGTAGAAATGGCGCTGAGCATTCAGCTTAAGGAAGCTAAATGGTGGCGGGATGCCAGCGTGTTATATTTCCAGTCAATCGCCAAACGCCCTGTCCCTGAAGGCCTGGCTGATCCTGAGGGTAACCTTAAAGAATATCAGTCGCGCAAATTCCCTTATGCGCCTGGGCAAGGTTAAACACACTCTTAAGTACTGCATATGAAAGCGGTGATACGGGCAACCCTGTCACCGCTTTTTGGTGGTTGACATATGAAAAAACATATATATGATATTTCACATATGTGTTTTGAGGTATATGTTAATGATGCCATTACAACTGTTCAAATGCCTGTCGGATCCCACCCGGCTGCAGTCGGTATTACTGATAAATCATTTCGATGAAGCTTGCGTCTGCGATCTTATTGCGGCGTTGGAACTCGATCAACCCAAGGTATCCCGTCATCTGGCAGAGCTGCGTCGATGCGGCATATTGCAGGATGAACGGCGTGGCAAGTGGGTGTATTACCGGCTACACGACGAGCTGCCTGAGTGGGCACTCGATGTTGTCCGTCTGGCCGCCGACAACAATCAGTCTTACTTTAGTAGCGCCATCAATAAACTTCATCAGTACCGGCAGCAAGGGCCGGGTTGCCAGTAACGATAAATCAATCAAAGGTCTGTTATGAAAATTCTGTATATTTGCACTCATAATCGCTGTCGTAGCATCTTATCTGAAGCTATCACCAATCACGTGTCGAGCGACAAAATTATTGCTCGTAGTGCCGGTAGTCAGCCATCCGGCGTGGTGCATCCGCTATCTTTACAGTATCTCACTGAAGCCGGGATACCAACCGAAGGGTTAATCAGTCAGTCATGGGATGAATTTGAGCGCTTCGAACCAGATGTAGTGGTGACTGTATGTGACTCAGCTGCCGGCGAAAGCTGCCCGGTGTGGTTCGGAAAGTCCGTTAAGGTGCACTGGGGGCTAAGTGACCCGTCTAAACTAGAAGGCAATGACGAACAAAAAGCAGCAGCTTTCCGTGCCTGTATCAGCGAAATCACCGAGCGAGTGAACCAATTACTGCCTCTCGCTGAAAAAAGCATGTCGCCAGATGAGCTCAGAGCCGAGCTGGCCGCTTTGGGAGCGCAATAATGAGCTTCGACGATTCTTCACTGCCCAATATAGATGAGTCGCAGCTGGATATCCCCAGTTTTGAAAAATGTCAGCACGAGGCTGCCACCCATGCACCGCGTATTTTGCTACTTTACGGTTCATTGCGAAAACGCTCTTTTAGTCGTTTAGTGATAGAAGAGTGCGCGAGACTGTTAAGCCGTATGGGGGCTGAAGTGAAAATCTTTAATCCTCAGGGCTTGCCACAAACGGATACGGAAGACGAAAACCATCCTAAGGTGCAGGAGTTACGCTCGCTGATGATGTGGTCTGAGGGGCAGGTGTGGTGTTCACCGGAGCGGCATGGCTCCATGACCAGCATCTTCAAGAGTCAAATAGACTGGGTGCCTCTAAGTGTAGGCAGTGTGCGCCCTACGCAAGGCAAAACACTGGCGGTAATGCAAGTGTGTGGTGGCTCTCAGTCATTCAATGTTGTGAACCAATTACGGGTGCTCGGACGCTGGATGCGGATGGTGACCATTCCTAATCAGTCCAGTGTGGCCAAAGCTTTTATGGAGTTCGACGAGAACAACAGAATGAAGCCTTCGCCCTACTACAACCGCATTGTGGATGTGATGGAAGAACTTATGAAATTCACTTTGCTGCTGCGCGCCAATAAGGACTATTTTGTCGACCGTTATTCAGAGCGCGTGGAGTCTGCCGAGAAGCTCAGTGAGCGGGTTAACCAGCGGTCTATTTAAGGAGGCAGGTAATGGGATTATTCGAACGTTATTTATCAGTATGGGTCGGGCTCGCCATTATTATGGGCATTGTGCTGGGCAGCCTGGCACCGGGCATATTCGCGGTTATCGCCGGTATTGAGTACGCCCACGTTAATCTGGTCATTGCGGTGCTTATCTGGCTGATGATCTACCCGATGATGGTACAGATTGATTTTTCGTCGTTAAAAGACGTGGGCAAAAAACCTAAAGGTCTGGCGCTAACCCTGATCATTAACTGGCTAATTAAACCGTTTACCATGGCGTTGCTGGGCTGGTTATTCTTTAAAGGCTTATTTGCCGACTGGGTCGACCCGCAAACGGCAACCGAATACATTGCCGGGATGATCCTGTTAGGCGTAGCGCCCTGCACCGCTATGGTATTTGTGTGGAGTCAGTTAACTAAAGGGGATGCTAACTACACCCTGGTACAGGTGTCGATTAACGACATTATTATGATTTTCGCCTTCGCGCCAATCGCTGGTATGCTGCTTGGGGTCACCGATATCACCGTGCCTTGGGACACCTTATTTTTATCGGTAGTATTGTATGTATTGATCCCGCTGGTTGCCGGTGCCATAACCCGTAAAAAGCTCGACAATGGTGATGACCATTCCCGCCTGAACCAGTTTCTGGCCACCATGAAGCCCTGGTCAATCATTGGTTTGCTGGCCACCGTGGTGTTGTTGTTTGGCTTTCAGTCAGAAACTATTCTTGATAAGCCCCAGGCCATCGTATTAATTGCTGTCCCGCTGTTAATCCAGACCTATGGTATTTTTGCCATTGCCTATTTTATTGCCAAACAACTTAAACTGCCCCATAGCGTGGCCGCCCCCGCGTGCATGATAGGTACCTCAAACTTTTTTGAGCTGGCAGTTGCGGTTGCCATTTCGCTGTTTGGACTGCATTCCGGTGCGGCACTGGCCACCGTGGTGGGTGTACTGGTAGAAGTGCCGGTGATGCTGTCGTTAGTATGGTTTGCCAACCGCACCCGACATTGGTTTGACTAAGGAAAAATAAAGAAAATAAAGGGGTCAGAGTACATTATCGCCTTGGCGATAATGTACTCTGACCCCTTTAATTTTTTTGGTTAATATTACCCGGGTAATATTGATCTATTTTTGAGCGGGTGATATTTTTACCCAGGTAAAATTAATCTGGAAGTAAAGTTATGAATAATACCTATATCGCCGTTCATAATAAGTCGCTGGTCGCTCAGGGCGACTTGCCGGCGGTTATCCGCGAAACAATCAGGCAGTGCGCCAACGTTGAGCCCTATCTGTACCAACTTGACAATGGCAAGCGGTTGGATATCGACTGGCGCGGTGATGCCGAAGATATTATTCAGCGCTTGCCTGCTGCACTGGTACCATCGGCTAAGAAGCGCGGCCGGCCAAAGCTTGGCGTTATCTCAAAAGAGGTGACTTTACTGCCAGAGCACTGGGAGTGGTTATCGGTGCAGCGCGGCGGGGCTTCTACCACGATACGCCGCCTGATTGACTCGGCCATGAGCAGCATGACACCGGCGCAGGAACGACGCATTAAGCAGGATCAGTTGTACAGCTTGATGCGGATCTTCGAGGATGAAGCCGGATTTGAAGCGGCCTCCCGGGCACTCTACCGATTGGATGAAACGGCATTTATCAGCGCAATTTCAAACTGGCCAGTCGATTTACAGGCAATCTACAAGGATAAGTTTCACCACTTGCTAACGATAGGAAATACCTCTTATGACGGAACAAACTAGCCACAATCCCTACGTGAGTCCGCCGTTAACACGGGTATTTCTGAAAACCGCGCTGCCGATTATTCTGATGATGGTGGTGAGTGGTTCGCTGAATCTGGTGGACGCCTATTTTATTGGTGTATTTGTAGGCGCCGACGCCCTGGCAGCGGTGACCGCCATGTTTCCGTTGTTTATGGTCTTGATTGCTTTGTCGACCTGGATTGCCAGCGGTTTTGCCAGTGTGATGGCCCGCCTCAGCGGCGCTGGCAACCATGACGAAGCGCGCAACGCTTATGCCCAGGCCCTCCCCCTGGCGCTGGTTATCAGCGTTATCCTGCTAACGGCATTCAGCCTGACCGGTCAGGCACTGGCGCTGGTCAGTAACAATGGTAATCAGGCCCAGGCAGCAATGAGCTTCACTTACATGAGTATTATTATGTTTGGTGCGCCGCTGATTTTCTGGCTGGGAGTTGCCTCAGACAGTCTGCGTAGTGAAGGGCATATTGGTTTTATCGCGCTGGTTTCGCTGTTAACCACTGTGGGTAACGGCGCTATGAATTACGTGTTCATAGTACTATTGGAACTAGGTGTGGCCGGTTCTTCTTATGGCACTATTGCAGCGCAAATCATTGCTTTGTGTGCGGTGTGGGGCTTTCGCCGTAGCCACAAAAACCGTCTCGGCATACCACTTTTTACATTAACGGTAGCGCGCACTCGCTGGCGCGAATTTTTGTCTTTGGGGGCGCCATCAAGCCTGACTTATGTGGGAGTGGCGCTGACCTCAGGAGCGATCCTTTTCAGCCTGCAGCAATGGCTACCTGATAGCTACGAAGTCACAGTTAGCGCCTATGGCGTTATCACCCGGGTGATGACCTTTATCTATTTGCCATTACTGGGACTGGGCCTGGCTATGCAAAGTATTGTAGGTAACAACGTGGGGGCGGAGCAATTTCAGCGGTCTAATCGCAGCTTGTGTATTGCCGTTGGCGTTGCCCTGGTTTATGGCGTATTAACCGAAACGTTGCTGTGGTGGTTGCGCGCTGATATCGGCCTGCTATTTGTTGACGACCCGGCGGTAACCAGTGAAATAGCCAGACTGCTGCCGGTGGTAAGCCTGGCGCTGTTCCTGCTGGGCCCGTTAATGCTGATCAGCTTTTATTTTCAAAGTATCGGTGATGCCCGACGGGCGGGTATCTTAAGTATTGCCAAAACCTACCTGTTTGCCCTGCCATTAATTATTGTATTGCCATTAATATGGGGAGAATGGGGGATTTGGTATGCCGGGCCAGCGGCAGAATTTCTTGCCCTGCTGCTCACCATCGGCATATTGTACCAACGTGCTATACAGGGCAACCATCGCTTTGGTTTATTGTATGCAGTCAATCAACCTGAGTCACAACCCATCAAGCAGGAGGCGATATGAGCAAAGACAATGACACTTATCAACAGGGGCTTAAAATACGCCGCGAGGTAATGGGCGATGCACATGTTAACCGGGCCATGAATAACGCTTCTGAGTTTAGTCAACCGCTGCAGGATATGGTGATCCGCAATGCCTGGGGTGAAACCTGGGTACGCCAGGGCATTAATAAGCAAACCCGCAGTTTGGTTACCATTGCCACGCTGGCAGCGCTTAAAGCCTCTACCGAGCTAAAAGGGCATGTCAGAGGGGCACTGCGCAATGGTTGCAGCGTGGCGGAGATACAGGAAGTCCTGCTGCATTCTGCGGTGTATTGTGGCATGCCAGCCGGGATTGAGGCGTTTCGCGCGGCGGAAGAAGCGATTTTGGCCTGGCAGGAAGAAAACGACAAGCCGGCCGCTAAATAGCATCGGCTGGGAAGGGGGGAACAGGTTTGCCTAATGCCTGAAAGGCAAACAGCAGTGGCCGGAGGCTTAATCTGACGCTACAGTATTAAATCAGCGAAATTAATAAAAACAAGGCTATAAGGATACCTCTACGATGCTAGCCGCTGCTGCGAAACCTTTTGTCAATCTGGTAGAAAAATACCTACCTGATCCCTTTGTTTTTGTTCTGGCGTTAACCTTTGTGGTTATTGGAGCGGCAGTGATGCTGCAACAACAACCCGTGACGTTGGTTTTAACGTACTGGGGAACTGGGTTCTGGAGTCTGCTTACCTTCTCGATGCAAATGTTACTGGTGCTGGTGTCAGGTCACATGCTGGCGAGCACTGCAATAGTCAAAAGTGCGCTAAATGGGATCGCTCGTTTAGCCGCTTCACCGGGTAAAGCTATCCTGTTGGTTACACTGGTATCTATGCTGGCCAGCTGGCTTAACTGGGGTTTTGGATTGGTTGTTGGCGCATTATTTGCCAAAGCTATTGCGCGGAGAGTTAAGGTCGATTACCGCTTATTAGTTGCCAGTGCCTACTCAAGCTTTGTGGTGTGGCATGGGGGACTGGCCGGTTCCATTCCTTTGACTATTGCTACTCCCGGCCACTTTACGGAAGATCTTATTGGTATCGTCGACACCAGCGAAACGCTGTTCTCAAGGTTAAATCTGATATTGCTGGCGCTCATGATAGTGATACTACCGATTGTCAACAGAGCAATGATGCCGGCAGAAGCAGACCGGGTATATGTTGACCCTGAATTACTGGATGAGCCTGATTCATCAACACCTTCAACGGCAATACGGCCAGCCGAAAAGCTGGAACGTCACCCACTGCTGGCGCAATTCGTCGGACTGGCAGGCATTGCGTATCTTGGGATGTACTTTATTGAGGGGGGGGCGCTCAACCTGAATATCATTAACTTTTTGTTTCTGTTTCTGGCTATTGTTCTGCACGGAACGCCTGAACGGTTGCTGCATAGCATGCAGCAGGCGATCAAGGGCGCGAGCGGGATTGTGCTGCAGTTTCCATTCTACGCGGGAATAATGGCTGTAATGGTTCAATCTGACCTCGCCAGGGATTTATCCCAATGGCTAATTAGCACAGCCACCGCGGAGACACTGGCGCTCTTCAGCTTTTTAAGTGCCGGGGTGGTGAATATGCTGATCCCCTCTGGCGGTGGTCAATGGGCTGTACAGGCGCCTGTTGTATTACCGGCAGCCATCGAACTGGGGGCCGATGTAAGCAAGGTGGCCATGGCAGTGGCATGGGGAGATGCCTGGACAAACCTTATCCAGCCATTCTGGGCGCTGCCGGTACTGGCTATTGCGGGTTTAAAAGCCAAGGATATCATGGGGTTTTGCCTTGTACAGCTTGTCATCACGGGTATTATCATCAGCGTTGTGTTAACGCTACTGTAGTCGGAGTCCTGTACGCAACAGATTGAACTCACAACCTTTAGAGGTCTTTCGGGAAAGTAGACATGTAACTTGCAGTGCCCGGTTTCTTAAAGCAAGATATAACCACTTCTTAATTTGAGTTATTTATCAATGCAACAGCCCATTTTCATTATTGGTACGCAACGTTCTGGCACCACGCTTTTAACCAGAATGCTGTCGGCACATCCAGGTTTATTTATTCAAAATGAAATGGGTACCTATGGTGTTTTTGATAAACCTTACACGACTGAAGTATTGCACGGCAGAATCACCGGGCGACTTCGGGATCGGTATTCCATTGATGTCGCATCGCTGGAATCGAAGGGGGTTCTGTGGGGCTGGAAAGATCCGATGTTAACGCCACATCTGGATGAGCTGGCTGAACATTATCCGCAAAGCAAATTTATTGTTATTATTCGTGATCCCCGTGCTGTGGTAGCCTCTTATATCGACAATGCCTGGGGGCTTGGTACTACGCCTTATACCGGCGCTTTGCGCTGGCAGGATGAAGTCACCACACAACTGGATTTTTGTCGTGCTCACCAGCACCGATGCCTATGGTTTACTTATGAAAACCTGATCGAGAACAATCAACAGGCATTAACCCGAATCTGCGAATTTCTGGGCGTAGACTTTGATAACGGCATGCTTGAGTATTATAAAAAACCGCTGGAGTTTGGCCAGAACCGCTCCAATATGAACACCCAAAAACCCATTGAAAAGTCGAGTTTGACCAAGTGGAAAGCGGCCTTTTCATCCCGCCAGATAGGGATTATTAATAACGTGTGCCAGGACGTGATGACCGAGCTTGATTACACTGATATGGCGGACCTTAATACCCGCATCGGAAGCCTGGAAAAAAGCTATTACGGGCTACACCAAAAGATAATGGGTGAACTGCAACTACAGTATCAGCTACGAAAGGCCCGCCGCAACGCGAAAAAATAGTGTTGGCCCGTGGCTCTCTATGGGTTAATAGCAAATAATATTGTGAAAAACGGTGTACTCAGAGCGGGCCTTGTAAATATGTGGCTGGTCGGCAAAGAAGCGCAGACTTTGACCCGCCCGCAGTTCGTGCCAGGCATTATCAAAATACACCGATAGCTCGCCATTTAGCACATGAACATGTTCAATTACGCCGGTGGCGTGAGGGTCGGATTGTTGTTCATGAAAATTAAGCAGACTGACTTCCATCACTTCCATTCGCGTGTCTTCACGATATGAAAAAATCGCTTTAACTTTCATGTTCGGGTCATCAGGAAAATTGTCATCACCGGCTTTTTCATCATTGCCGGTGGCGAAGAAGGCGGAAAAGGAGGCATCTAACCCGCTGGCTATTTTCCACAGCGTTGAAATAGTCGGACTCGATTCCTGGCGCTCAATCTGGCCCAGCATAGCCTTGGACACCCCGGTTAATTTTGCTACCGAATCCAGACTCAGGCCCTGGGCTTTACGCAATGCTTTTAAGTGCTGCGCGATATGTTGCTTGAATGCTTGTTCTGCCATAACGAAATAATTATTTGTGCGCTATAACGCACGGTGGTATGGTGGGTTATCATTGTGCAGTATAACGCACAACTGGCGCCAGGTCTGATATTTGTGTCAAAAAGCTGCTGATCCATTTCAGTCAGCGCATAGAGATTCAACCATTTTTTGGGAAAGCAGGTTTATGAAGTCATTAATCAGTAACTTTGAGCGTTACCCACTTACTTTCGGGGTAACACCAATTGAGTATTTGCCTCGGCTGAGCGAAGCGCTTGGCGGTAAGGTTGATATTTATGCCAAACGTGAGGATTGTAATTCCGGTTTGGCACTGGGCGGCAACAAGCTCAGAAAGCTCGAGTACATCGTGCCGGATGCTCTGGCCAGTGGTGCAGATACACTGGTGTCAATTGGCGGTGTGCAGTCTAATCATACCCGTATGGTGGCAGCCACGGCGGCCAAAATTGGTATGAAGTGTGTGGTGGTACAGGAAAAGTGGGTGCCACACTATGATGCCGTTTACGACCGGGTTGGTAATATCCAGCTAACCCGCCTGATGGGGGCTGACAGCCGGCTGGTGGATGATGGCTTCGATATCGGCATTCGGGACAGCTGGCAGAAAGCTATTCAGTCGGTCGAAGAGGCTGGTGGTAAGCCTTATGCAATCCCGGCAGGCGCTTCGGTGCATAAATACGGCGCGCTGGGTTACATTGGTTTTGCCGAAGAAGTGATTGCTCAGGAAAAAGAGCTGGGGTTTAAGTTCGACTACATCGTGGTCTGCGTTGTCACCGGCTCTACCCAGGGCGGTATGATTGTCGGTTTTGCCAATCATGACCGTGCCGATACCGTGATAGGTATTGATGCGTCGGGTACTGTTGAACAAACCCGTGAGCAGGTCACCAGTATTGTTAATAACACGGCAGAGTTGGTAGGTTTAGGCCGTGAGGTACGGGAAGATGAAATTGTCATCAATCCGGATTATGCCTACCCGGCCTACGGTGTGCCCTCTGAGGAAACCAACGAAGCCATTCGACTGGCAGCGAAGACCGAAGCGATGATCACCGATCCGGTGTACGAAGGAAAATCGATGCAGGGCCTTATTGATCTAACCAAAAAAGGCTTCTTCCCGGCAGGCTCGAAAGTACTCTATGCCCACCTTGGCGGAGCGCCGGCACTCAACGGCTACAGCTATCACTATAAAGATGGCTAAGGCGCAAAGCCTTTAAATTGACTAAAGGGGGGGTGTAGTAATTTCGCCTCTTTCCAAAAAACACGGTCACTACCCGGTCTGTCTGACAACCGAATTTCTGGCCACAAAAGTGGGCAGGTATTTATAGGTAACGTCCGTATCGGGCTGCTTGCCCTCGGCATAGTCCAGGGCCAGACTGGCCGCCTGGGATGCCATCCATTCAATCGGATAGTTCATGGTGGTTAACTTGGGGCGACAAAACTGTGCCTGCAGTACATCATCGAAACCCATCACAGAAACGTCTTTCGGCACCTCAAGATTGTGGTCATACAATGTATTAATGGCGCCTGCGGCCATGGCGTCGTTGTAGGCCAGAATCGCGGTAAAGCGGGCGCCGGAAGCGAGCAACTGGCGCATGGCAATCTCACCGCCTTCCTGGTTGGGGGCGGCATGAACTATCTGTGAGTCGGCTAAGTCTATTCCCCACTCAGCCAGAGATTCCCTTATTCCCTGTTCGCGTTGGACGCGGTCCTCAATAGCAAAATCACTGCTGATAACCGCAATTTTTCGATGACCGAGTTTGAGCACATATTCTGCCATCATGCGTCCGCCGGCAACATTGTCCAGCCACACTCAGCGATGTTTAATAGCTTCAATATAACGGTTGATCAGCACAAAGCCTGGGGCCTGTCGGGCCAGTTGAATCAGCGTGTCGTCGTCAAGAGATTTGGCGTGAACCACCATGGCCTTTACGCGATGATTCAACAGCGTTTCGATGGCTTTTAACTCGGTTTCAGCCTGCACAGAGCCAGAGCTCATTAACAGTTGGGTGTTGGCTTTACGGGCCACTTTTTCAATGGCATCGGCATAGGTCGCAAAAAACGGATCCATTAGTTCTGCCAGCACCAGTCCCAGGGATGTGCTTTTTTGGGTAACCAGTGCCCGCGCGTTAATGTTGGGCCGATAGCCCATTTTGTCCATCACCGCTTTTACGTGCTCGCGAGTTTTCGGGCCAACCTTGGGGCCATTATTGATCACTCGCGAAACGGTTGCAGGGGAAACGTTTGCCGCTTCGGCAATATCCTTGATGGTTATCATTTATCTTCCGTCATTACTGGGGCTACGGTATTTTTGTTTATAAGCGCCTAACATGAGGGTACTATTAAAATGCGGCCAGGGAAACACGTTTCCCCCGCTTTCGCCCATACCTGACAGCCCCTCATTATCATGCTTTGCCTGGCTATGATGTTGGATTAGTTTTTGTCGTGTAGCCAGATAATGATTTTGCTTTACTTTCGGCAGAAACCGGCATAGATTCCCCGCCAATTTCACCCCTGTAGTGTCTACCACTTCATTTTTACTCTCAGGTAGCGCAGTTTTCTTATGGATTCGAAGATGGTCGATGTTGCACCTTGCAATAATTCCGGCAGCCCTCTTGTGCCTGTTTTAGGGTTATCGTTTTTTGCGGTGGCCTCGGGTTTTTTAATGAGCCTGATCCCGCTGTCGTTAACTGCCAATGGTTTATCCTCAACACTGGCCCCCTGGCTGGCTTCTATTTTTTATCTGGGCTTGCTGATCGGTGCTTTTACCATTCAGCGTATTGTGGCGATCACCGGTCACCGGATTGCTTTTATGGCATTTCTTGTGTTACTCACACTAACGGTTGCTGTGCAGGTGGCCTGGCCTGGCGAATTTATCTGGCTGGCGGCGCGCCTGGTTGCAGGGATTGCCGTAGCCGGCATATTTGTGGTGGTGGAGTCCTGGTTACTGATGACCGATACCGCCAAAACCAGAGCTAAGCGCCTGGGCCTGTATATGACTTCACTGTATGGCGGCACTGCGGTGGGGCAACTGGCCATCAAGCCATTAGGTGTCGATGGCGCTTTGCCTTACTTAGTTGTCATTGGGTTGTTGCTAGTGGCAGTGATGGTGCCTTTGCTGGTTAAAACCGGCCAGCCCAATCGGCACCAGTCTGAGCCGCTGCGTTTAAAAGAATTAAAAGTACTTAGTCGCCCAGCAATAATGGGCTGCCTGGTCTCGGGATTAGTGCTTGGCCCTATCTATGGCCTGATGCCGTTGTACATCGCCCGAACGGATTATGCGCCCAATACCGGATTATTGATGGCGGTAATTATACTCGGCGGTATGCTGGTGCAGCCGTTGGTCAGTTATTTATCGCCTCGCTGCAGTAAACGCTTATTGATGGCCGGCTTTTGCGCCATCGGTGGATTAAGTGTGATGGGCATTGCCTGGGCCGCAGAGTTATCAATCATTATGGGCTGCTATTTGTTACTGGGCGCCTGTAGTTTTGCCCTGTATCCCGTGGCTATTGCACTGGCTTGTGATGGTTTGCCGGTGACTAAGATTGTCGCGGCTACCGAATTTATGCTGCTGAGTTATAGCATTGGCTCGGTAGCGGGACCGCTGTTAGCCGCGAATACCGGCATAGCCAGCGAAGGCCTGCCGGTGTATCTGGCGGTGTGTTTGATTGCCACCAGCCTGTATATGTTGCTTAGCAGTAATCGTCGGGTACCCGCTAACGATACCCCGGTTACCAATCATTGAGTACGAGGTCAGGAAATGACAATACGTTTCCAGGCCAGTAGGGAGCCATCGGCATTCTGCGCAAGGTTGAAAAGCTCATCATCATCGCCATCGAAAACTGTATCGCGGCTATTGTGGGTGTCGGGCTCGCCGCGACTCAGGTAGTCGGGATGCGTTGAACAAATGGCATCAACGAAATCGTCATCAAAACCAAACTGAGAGATAAGCTGGTCGCTATTGTTGCTCTTAACTCTGAAATGAATATGAATAGCCCGGCTGCTGTACCAGCCCGGAAAACAGCTGTAAAAATTTACCCTGCCGCTGGTGTCGCTGACGGCAATACCACGAAACCATTTAGCTGCCAGAGCGGTGCTGTCGTTGCCAGTACAGAAAGACGAATTAAAACCATTGCTATCGACACTGTCGCTGGTATCACCTGAATAAATTCCTTCAACATCACAGTGCCATACCTCAATTTCATATCCTGACAATGGATTACAATCGCTATCAACCAGTTGCAGGCACAACATCATGGGTAGTCCGGTTTGTTGCTCTGAAATATCATCGCGATAGTCACTGTCGAAGTAGCACGGTCCTTCTGTCAGTGACTCAGTGAGCTCAACTGCGCAGCTGCTCCCGGCATCGAATAAACTGTCATCAGGGAATGATTCTGTTATGGAAACCGTTCCGCCAGATGCCCAGTCTGTGGTGGTTTCAACGCTGCCACCACTACTGGAAGAACTACCGGCATTACTTCCCGAGGAGGATTCGGTTGTCGTTGAGTCGGCAGAAGGAGAGGTGCTGCTATTGTTGCAGCCGATAAAGAAAAACGTTGGCGCCAGAATGGTGATACCCGCCGCTGATTTTACCAGCATTCGGCGACGCTGAAGGTTTGTTGACATAGTTAAAGCCCATTGAGTAATCCACACTCAATGGACCTTCAATTCGTAAGGTTATTGCAGGCTTTACATAACTTTACATTGCTTAGCGTTTTACGACGTTCGTGGCGTTATGCATGAGCGCTCACGATTTAAAAATCGTCGAGACTGTCCTGCAATCGCTTATCATCTGTCTCTGCAGCGAGCTTCAGGTGCTGATTTACGGCATCGGTTGCGCTGGTCAGCCGGTAGAGCTGGGCCAGACGAAAGTGAGCCCACTGCGCCGATGGCAGACCTTCGTCTGCCGGTACTGCCTCGAGATACGCCAGTAAGGCTTCGATACCTTGCTGAACAGACTGCTTACTGAATACCGCATTGCGGCCTATCTGGTACAGGGCATTTAGCTTAAAATGCGCTTCTTCGTCATCTATAGTGGCTTGGGTAGCCTGGCTGAATTGTGCCAGTGCTTGTTCATATTGCTCTTTTTGTTGCAGTGCCAGGCCATGCTGATAATAGAACTCGGCATGATCCGGGTAGCGTTGCTGGGCACTGGTCATGGTTTTTGTATAGGTCTTTTCGTCATCGGTCTGGCGGTAGTAGTTTAATTTGGCACGCATGCCTGCCTGTTCATCAAGCGCCGCAATGTCGTTTACCAATTGCCAGGCGAGTTCTGTGTCGCCGCCGGCAATGCCTGGTGCACCCAGATAAAACATCATCAGGCCAAACTTATAATCGGTATTCTGTGGCTCAAGAGTCGCCGCTTGCTTAAAGCAATCAAGGGATTTACCGGCGTAGCTGAGCGCTGAAAATATCGACTGACTGGCCTGAATACCCATTACCTGACCACATAAAAAGTGAACGTCGGCGCGCTGGGGGGCGAGCTCCAGAGCTTCTTCAATCTTCTCTTCGGCATCATCGATGTCGGAGCCCAGCAAGGTTTGCGCTTGTTCAAGTAACGTATTTACCTGATCTGCGGTGGTATCGGCGAAGGTTAAACTGGCCGTCAGCATGCTGCCGGATAGCAGCAAAAGGGTGAGTTTACGTGTCATCACTTATATTCCCTGTCGTGTTAATCGGACTCAGGGTACGGTTTAGCCGGGGGCGGTAAACAGTGCCAAAAGTCACTTTCCGTTTAAATATGCTTTGCTTCATACCTGACAGCTGTATATGAGTTCAGCGTCTGCCTAGAAAAACTCTATATCGTTATCAACAACTTGTTTTGCTGAGCGCTCCAGAATATTGGTTTGATTGCGGCCATTTGATTTAGACAGATACAAGGCTTCATCGGCCACTTCGATCATCAGTGGCACGGCCTGTTGCGTATTAATCGGCGTGCAACCAATGCTCACGGTTACGCTGCCTGAGGGAAACTCATAGGCTTCAACGGCCAGACGAAATCGTTCCAGCACGGCCAGCGCGCCATTTTCATCGGTTTGGTTGATAATCACCAGAAATTCTTCACCACCATAGCGGAACAAAAAGTCAGAATGGCGGAAAGTGGTGCGCATAATATTGGCAAAATGTATTAATACCTCATCGCCGTACAAATGACCAAATCTGTCATTGATGGTTTTAAAATGATCAATATCGAGCAATGCGATATAGGAATTGAGTTCGTTGTTAGCATTATTACGATAAAAATCGAGTACCTGCTCAAACGTGTTGCTGAGCGTCTGGCGGTTGTTCAGGCGGGTGAGAATATCCCGTTCCTTGGTATCGAAAAGGCGAATTTGATGATCGTAAATCTTCGCCAGACCGCGCACCACTTCGAGGTTGTATTCGTCCACAACCCCTTTAATTAAAACCAGTTTTTCAGGTGGCTCGCCGCGATTGACATAAATATAAATATACTCCTGCCTGTCACAGGTCAGGAAAGATACCCCGGTTTCACCATGCAGGCTTATGTCCCGCACGATATCAGTGAATTCATCCTTGAAGTCTTCTGCCAGCGACAGGGGGAATTTGCGAATGAGTGGCTCTGGCGTTCGTTCGTCGCGGTAATTTCGACCCAGAATTTCGTAGGAAGAGACCTTTTCGATGGTGTTGATCTCAAGCAATGTTTTCATTAACACCACATTCAGATCGTGAAATGTTTTGGCTTCCAGTAATCTGGAAGACAGTTCAAAAGCTCTGGTAAGGTCTGGAAAGGTCATTATTATTTATAATCGCTCGGATACGGGCAGCTAAACATTTTGTATATTTTGGGTATAAATACCTGCTGCACTGCTTGTCAGGAAGATGTACACCGGGTCAGGAGTGCGGATTATTCTGCTGATCTGAATACTACCTGACAGCTTACCGCAATAGGCGCTCAGGTATCCATACTAAAATAGTATAAGTTGGTGAAAAAACGTGTCAATGTTATCTTTCCATCCATTTTTATGAATTCTCATATTAAACAGTTAGTTATATTGTAAGGTGTGAGTATTCCTCAGCCGACCTTTCTCAGACGCCCCATACGCTTGCACCTTAGACAAGGCGGCAATAACAGTGCCTGAGAGTTGAATCCCCCGGAGTCAGTGATTATTCTTTCCGCATATCTGTTTATTTTGAGGTTAGCCAATGTGTGAATTGCTCGGCATGAGTGCCAATACGCCCACTGATTTGTGTTTTAGTTTTACCGGACTAACTCGGCGCGGTGGCGGCACCGGACCACACAAAGATGGCTGGGGCGTGGCGTTCTACGAGGGTAAAGGCGTGCGGCTGTTTCACGACCCGGAGCCCTGCGCCACCTCACCTATAGCGGAATTCGTTGGCAAACTACCAATTAAGAGTAAAACGGCTATCTGTCATATTCGCCAGGCGAATGTGGGCAATATTAATCTGGCTAACACCCATCCTTTTGTGCGCGAATTATGGGGGCGCAACTGGGTATTTGCGCACAATGGTCAGATCCCGGGCTTCTCCCGCCGGGTGGGCATGTACGAGGCCATTGGTGATACCGATAGTGAAGAGCTGTTTTGTGACATTATGAATCAGGTGCGTCACAGCCTGCCCCGGGACGCCATGCCAGAGCAACTCACCCAGGCTCTGGTTGCACTGGCTCAGGAATATGCCCGCCAGGGCGTGTTTAACTGCTTACTGAGTAACGGCGACTGGCTGTTTACCTTTTGCAGCACCAAGCTGGCCAGCATTACCCGGCGTGCCCCGTTTGGTCCCGCTTGTCTGAAAGACGTGGAAGTAGAAATTGATTTTGCCGCCGAAACCACACCACAGGATGTGGTTAGTGTGATTACTACCGAGCCTCTTACCAGTGACGAACAGTGGGACGTTTACGAGCGCGGCGAATGGCGTTTGTGGCAGCTTGGTGAGGTGGTTGCCAGTGGCAAAGTTGAGGTGCCGGTACATTCTACTGAGGCGGCGCTGACCAGCCCGAAAAATATGCCCAGGGACTGTGAACCCCGGCCCGGACAAAGCTGAAGCAATAGTGTTATAAATCGTTACAAATTTAAAGCTTACCTGGCCAGCTTAATAGGGTAGTGTGAAAATCACACAATTATAAGCAGACGGAAAGGCCATGCTCTCAATCTCTCAACTTACCAAAACCTACTCAAACGGCGTACGTGCGCTGGACGGTATCAACCTTAATATTCCCAAAGGGATGTTTGGCCTGTTAGGACCAAACGGTGCCGGTAAATCTTCTTTAATGCGTACCATCGCCACCCTGCAGGCGCCGGATCAGGGCAGTATTGTGTTCGACGGTACCGATGTCATTGCTCAACCCAATGAACTGCGTCAGCGATTAGGCTATCTGCCACAGGATTTTGGCGTGTACCCGCGCATCAGCGCCGAACGTCTGCTCGATCATCTGGCCGTCCTCAAGGGCTTAAACAATAAAGCCGAGCGTAAGGAAGCTGTAGAAGGTTTGTTGGTACACACTAATCTCTGGCAGCACAGAGATAAGGCCGTGAGTGGTTATTCGGGCGGTATGCGTCAGCGATTTGGGATTGCTCAGGCATTATTGGGTGACCCGGATTTGATCATTGTGGATGAGCCCACCGCCGGTTTGGATCCCGAGGAGCGCAATCGCTTTCATAACCTGTTGGTGAGCCTCGGGGAAGAAAAGGTCATTATCCTTTCTACTCACATTGTTGATGATGTGTCTGAGCTGTGCCCTAACATGGCGGTGCTGGGCCAGGGGCAAATCCTCCTTGAAGGAAACCCGATTGAATTAACTTATCAGCTTAAGGGGCGGATCTGGTGTAAGCAGGTAAGCCAGGAAGAGCTTAAAGAAATCGAACAACAGTACAGCCTGATCTCCTCGCGGCTGATTGCCGGTAAACATGTGGTGCATATTATGGCCGATGACGCGCCTGAAGGCTTTGAGGCTGCACCGGCAAACCTTGAGGATGTGTATTTCTCCACCCTTTATGAATCACGTAAAAAATCAGCCCAGGCAGCATAAGGAGCGTTACTATGTTTTGGAAAAGCCTGGCTTTTGAATGGCGCTATTTCCTGCGTCAGCCGTCATTTACGGTAACTGCTCTGGTATTCTTTTTACTGCCTTTTATGGCAACCACTACCGATAGCGTGCGCATTGGTGGCGGCGGGAATGTTTTGTATAACGGCAGCTATGCGATTGCTCAAACGGTATTGGTTATGGGCGTGTTCGCACTCTTCTTACTGGTAAACTTTATTGCGGGTACTGCAACCCGTAACCACACTACCAAAATGAGTGAGCTGGTGTATACCCGCCCGGTGAATCCGGCCAAATACCAGTTGGGCCGTTTCCTGGGCTCAACGCTGGTGACTCTGACCGTGTTTGCGGCAGTGCCTCTGGGAGTTCTGATTGGCTCTTTGATGCCCTGGGTCGATCCTGAGCGGATTGGTGCCACTCAGCTGAGTTTCTATTTAGCGCCTTTTTTCTACATTATTGTGCCGGGCTTTTTATCCCTCGGGATGATTTTCTTTGCGCTTGCGCAGCGTGTACGCTCCATGATGGCAGCTTACCTCACCGCATTGGGGATCTTTATTGTGTACGTGGTGGGTGGCGTAATCACCAGCGAGCCCGAGTATCGGGAGATTGCGGCGTTGCTCGATCCCTTTGCACTGCGTACCTTTGGGGAAATCAGCCGTTACTGGACCGTGTTTGATAAAAACGTAACCGCCATCACCCTGGATGGCGTATTACTGCAGAATCGCCTTATCTGGCTGGGCATTGGTGCGGTTATTCTGCTTGCCTTTGGTGGTATCTTTTCCTTCAAGTGGCAACAGGGCAGTAAAAAAGTTAAACCTTCCAAGGCATCCAGAGTGCCAGCGCCAGAAGGTAACCGCATTAGCTTTAAAGCCAGTGGCGGTTATCAATGGAGCAAATTTGTCACGAATCTTGGGTTTGAAATGCGCCAGGTGCTGTTGAGCCCGGCGATGATTGTGTTGGTGCTGTTCAGTATCTTTAACCTGACTTCGCTTTACGCGGTGGCCTATGGTGGTCTGTATGGCACGGATAACTGGCCACTCACGCAGAACATGACCCAGGCCATTGTGGATAATTTTGGTCTCACCATGATGATTGTAGTGATTTATTACAGTGGTGAGATTGTCTGGCGCGAGCGTGGCAGCGGCATGGGCGACATTATCGAGTCTACCCCGGTATTTAATGCGGTATTCTGGGTCTCCAAGCTGTTTTCCATGTGGGCGGTGTTGGCTGTTCTGTATGTTATCGGCATGCTGTTCACTATTTTCTTCCAGCTAACCAAAGGCTATACCAACCTGGAGTTGGGGCTGTATGTCACCGAGCTGTTTTATGTTGAGCTATTACCCTGGATGTGGGTTACTGTGCTGGCATTCTTTATTCAGGTACTGAGCCCTAATAAGTACATGGGTATGCTGATTACCTCTGCTTACCTTATTTCAACCCTGGTGATGAATCAGTTGGGTGTGGAACACAATATGTGGACAGTTGGTAATGCGCCGCAGGTATTGTATTCCGATCTCAATGGTTACGGCTGGTTCTTAACCGGATTTAACTGGTACATGTTGTACTGGGGTGCGTTGAGTCTGGCATTATCTGTGATTGGTTATGGGCTGTGGCAGCGCGGTCCGGAAAGCAAGCTTAAAGACCGTTTTAAGTTGCTCGGTTATCAGATGGGCAATACCGGTAAAGGCCTGCTGGCCGCAAGCCTGATAGTGTTTATTGCCACCGGCGGGTATATCCACTACAACACCAAAGTGCTCAATGAGTTTACCGGCCGGGATGAAGGCCTCGACCGTCGAGCCGAGTATGAGCGTCAGTTTGTGCAATATGAAGACGCCAACATTCCAATTGTTACCAAAGCCAATGCGCTGGTGGATATCTTCCCTGAAGAGCGACGCATAGAAGCCACCGCCGAGGTAGTCGTTGAGAACAAGCGGGATACGCCGATTACCCGGGCGTTGGTGTCTATTCCACGTCATACACCGGAGTGGCATATCGATATTCCGGGTGCCAAAGTGGTGGAAATTATCGACGAGTTTAACTCTGCCTGGCTGGAGTTTGACGAGCCGATGATGCCTGGCGACGAGCTGGCCGGCAGTGTTTCTGTGGTGCGCGACCATGCAGGGTTTAAAGACCGCGGATTTGACCTGATGGTGGCAGAAAACGGCACTTTCATTAATAACTACGAGCTGTTCCCGATATTTGGCTTTCGTGGTGACTTGTTGATTAGCGATCGCCATGAGCGTCGTAAGCGGGATCTCCCTGAGCGTCCGCGTGCCAATAAATTGGAAGATACCAGCAAGTACGCGCAAAGCTTCTTTGGACCGGGCGTTGGGTTTATTGAATTTGAAACTACTATTTCAACGTCTGCCGATCAGATTGCCATTGCGCCGGGATACCTGCAAAAAGAATGGACCGAGAACGACCGTCGTTACTTCCATTACAAAATGGATGCGCCGATAGTGGCTTTTTATTCCTTCCTGTCTGCCCGCCACGAGGTCAAGCGTGACGAGCATAATGGCGTGAACATTGAAGTCTATTACGATCCTAAACACGCCTGGAACGTGGATATTATGATCCAGAGTGTGAAGGACTCACTGGATTACTTCGAAGCCGAGTTTGGCCCTTATCAGCATAAACAGATGCGCATTATTGAATTTCCGGGCTATCGCTCTTTTGCGCAGAGTTTTGCCAATACGGTGCCTTATTCTGAGGTGATTGGTTTTACTGCCGACCTGCGTAACAGTGAAGACATTGATTATGTTTATTATGTTACCGCCCACGAAGTTGCCCACCAGTGGTGGGGGCATCAGCTTGGCGCTGCCGATGTGCAGGGCAGTGCGATCCTGTCGGAAAGTCTGTCTCAGTACAGTGCCATTATGGTGCTGCAGAAGCGCTATGGCGAAAACATGATCCGTAAGTTCCTGACCTATGAACTGGACCGCTACTTACGTGGCCGCAGTAGCGAACTGCTTGAGGAAATGCCGTTTATGCGCAGTGAAAACCAGCAGTATATTCACTATCGTAAAGGCTCTGTGGTCATGATGTCGATTCTTGACCGGTTAGGCGAAGATAGGTTGAATGCAGCGCTTGAACAGTTAATGTCAGACTTCCGCTTTAAGTCAGATCCCTACCCGACTACGCTGGATTTACAGGCTGCGCTGAACGCGCAGGCCACACCCGAAGAGCAGGCGTTTATTGCTGATATCTTCGAGCAAATCACCTTGTATGATTTGAAAGTGGATGAAGTAGAAACAGCGCCGTTAGAAGAGGGCTATGAAGTAACCATTACTGTTAGCGGCGCAAAATATGCCGCCGACGGCCAGGGTATGGAAACCGAACAGCCACTGGAGGAATGGGTAGACATTGGCGTGTTTAACAGTGATCCGTCGATACTCACCGATGACAGCCAGGTGCTTTACAAAGCCAAACACAAAATTGTCAGCGGCGAAAATACCATCACCGTCACTGTGGCTGAAAAGCCGTTGTATGTTGGCGTTGATCCGTTCGTAAAACTTATCGACCGCGACAGCGGCGATAATGTGAAACGGCTGTAACTGCGAGAGGCCGGCTCGGGCGAGCCGGTTACTGATATTATTTAAGACCCGCCAGTGTCAGGCGGGTCTTTTTATATTCCGGCCAGTCAAAGTTCTTTAAAAATGCCAGCGAGGCGGCCAGGCCGCGCTTGAACAGGTCGAGTTTCGCTTCATTCGACAGGGCAAAATACAGCCAGTGGTGGTCACCGGTATCGATGCTTGTTACCCGCTTTTTGTAGTCGGGATTCTTACGGATAAATTCCTCATCCGCGTCGTGACGCATGGCCCCGATTAATGAACCCAGATAGGGTTTAATACTGTCAATGTTGCCTGCAACGTATTCTTCTATACCCAGCTTGGCGCCAAAGGTTGGCATTTTGGGTACCGAATTGCTGGTATGGAAAAGATTGATGGGAAAATTAGAAATTAATCCGCCGTCAACAAACACGGCAGTGTCGGGCATGGATTTCTTTTTATAGCCCAGCGCCTGCCAGGCATCGGTTACCGATTGCGTTTTGGGTAAAGGCACCTTAAACGGGTAAAAGAAAACCGGTACCGACATGCCGATATTGGCCTGATTCAGATCGGTGTAAAATAGCTTTCCATCCCGCTCGGGCAGTACAATTTTGGTGGTACTGGAGAGTTCTGCGGTAACGACTTTTAATTCTACCTGCCAGTTTTGCGGGTCAAAAGGGACCGCATTCGGAGCCTCCAAGTTGTCTGGTAACGGCACAGGGTCAAACCGCAGGCCAGGCACCGGGGTATTCATTTGCTGCTTTAATGCCTGCCATGAATCACTGTGATTGTCGGCCAGAATATTTTTAAGCCATTGATGAAAAGTGGTACCGGGGTTAAGGCCAAGGTGTTTAAGCAAAGGGCGCAGGATAGCCAGCGACACCGAATACTTCCACAGCCAGTGTTTGCCGGCCAGCCAGGCTTCGGTTGCAAGGCGGCTCAGTTTGCTGCCATCCTGAAAGCTGGCCATGGGCATATTGGCCACTGCGGCAATCATCTTTTCGCTCTTGGGGTCAAACGGCGTACCGAGTGCCTGCACCAGCAAGGCATTTATGGCTCCGGCCGAGGTCCCGGCCACCGACCGAAATCGTATGCCGGCAGCTTCCAGGCCGAAGGTATAGCCAACCAGTGATAAGCCAACCAGTGATAAGCCAAGCACTCCGCCGCCTTCCATTACCAAATCAATGTACTGATGGCCCGCTTCGTCGACAATATCTGACACGCGTTTACCGCGGAGTTGCTGAAGTTGACTGACCAGTGATTGCACTTCACTGTCTGCGGTAAAATAATCAGGTGAAGCTGGCTCATTGTCGGCATCCTTTGCAAAGACTGCCGTCAGGGTAGCGCCGTATGATTAAAAAGTGAACAGTTTTTGCACCATTTCTCTGTTGCAACGTTAACGAGGCTTTTGCGCTGCTCCGCCTTCTGTCTCTGCCGCCTGGGTTTCTAACGCCTGCTTTGCTTCCCGCCACTTTGCGAGTTTTTCAAAGTAAACATCCCAAACACAAGGGCAGCAAGCACCGCCGCCACAACAGTCACTGTTTAAGGGTTTTTCCGGTTCTGGTGGTAGTTGGTTCATAAGGCCTCCCTGTTTTTATTATGTGGGGAGGTGTATCGGTAAGCAAATCATCTGCGGCAATGGTGGTTATAAGCCCGTTATAACGTTGACGATAAGACAACTCAAAACTATCAATAGCTAAGTAATTTATTGTCATTAAGAGATTTATTGGCGATTTGGCAGAGCTGGTTAAGAATTTAATCATTTGACTAATAGGCAGAAATACTCAAGGGTGTTAATTTGATGTAAAAGTTGTTACCAAAACATCGCGTTAGCTTACGCTCTAAGGAGTGCGGATATGTCTGCCATGATCCAAAAATCAGCCTCAGTGAAGATGAACTGCTGGCTAAAAGAAACAGTACGTGACCCTAATATGTATTGTGCCCTCGCTGGCGTGGCGGCCCTTGCCGTGATCGAGTTGGTGGTATTTGCCGGCTGATAGCAACCGGCCATCCGGCGAGCTTACCAGTTAGCGAGCCGGTTATAATCCAGATAGCCAAATTCGAGGGGATAAGTCTGGCGGTACCACTGATGAAGGGTATCGCTGACCTGCCAGAAATCGGTTGCGGTTCGTCGCACGCCGAAAGCTTCATACAATTGCTGCAGGTCGGCTTCGTTTTGCAAACCGGCAATGTGCTCACTAAAGGCAGGTAACTGTTGTGCGCTCAGGTGAAAAATGGCATTGGGGTGTGAAGTTGCAAAACCATAAGCCAGGGTGAGGGTGTCTTCTGCCGGTAGCCGTCTGGCATCCTCAGCAATAATATGCGAAATATTGGTATAGGCGTTATTGCTCAGCAACGTATAAACATGCTTAACCCCGCCGCTGCCATCTTCTACCAGCACAATACTGCTCTGAGGCAATAGCGAGGCCGCAATGCCGCTGGTAGCGGTTATACGCTTCAGCGCGGTAAGGCTGGTATTGTCGCTGAAGCCGTTAGTAAGCTTATGACGCGGGCTCAGCACCTCGGCGAGGTGATGTTTTACCCGCTGGTATAGTTCATTGAGAGGCTCGTCGGTGTTGAAGGTCATGGCCGTTTCGCCGCTTAACTGATGGCCATCTGCAACATATTTCTCCACCGGACTGACCACGCCCCGATACCATTTATCCCATACAGTCTGGCGGGTCTGCGCTGGCAATAACGATAGAAAGTTAAACTCCCCTTCCATGCGCAAAAAGTCCATGTAAATACGGCTGTTAAGCTGGTGGCCAACATTGCCATACACATCATAGCCCGCCACTAATAAGTAGTGAATACGTTCAAACAGCGGGTAGGTAATGATCCATGCTGTTTGTGGGCGTTCACCTACAAAGCCTTTGACTACCGTGGCAGCATCGTAATGACGCAAAATCGTCAGGCCGGCATTATCATTTTCACCGTCGCCCTGCCAGATAATGTCCAGATCGAGAGACACTTCGTCCTGGGCGTGTTGAGCAATATACTGACTGCGGGCTTGCAGATATTCGCGCTCCTGCTTAGCGTACTTTATCCAGTTGGTAGGCATGGCGTTAGATTGGGCTTCGGCGGGCATGCTGATGGTATTTCGCGCGTCGCGTAAAAATGCATCCTGATGCTCCAATATGTCACTGGACGGATTTAAAAACATCACCCAGAAGTGATCATTGATAACGTTCAGGGCAATCTGACCACGACACACCGGCCCCTTAATAAATTGCATAATGGTGTACTGGGCTTCATCAATCATAAACCGGTAGCGCGACGATACCGGGATTTGGGCAAACGCTACAAAGGGGTTAGAAGCGATTTCCGGCGCGTAACCGGGTAATTCTGAAACCTCATATTCGGGCTCAATAAACCAGCCCTGCCAGGTGTCCATGCGGGCTTCGTCGAGCTTGATGGGCATATGTAACTTGCTGACAATGGTATTTTTGACCGGCATAAAGCGGTAATAAACCCGCTGATTGGTATGGTTGTCCTGCTCGGGGAAAGGCGAGCTGAAAGGGCGCCTTGTTGCCAGCGGCGTAAACGGTTCGCCAGGCGGTGTCAGTGCTCGTTGCAACGAATAAAAGCGGGTGTCGCCCTGGTTATCCTCAAAGTAAATGTGTGCAATAAACAGATGCTCATACAGGTAGCGACTGACCAGCTGATGCTTGTAAGAGTCCTGATTGAGAAAAGCTTCCCATTTGGCAATACCCTGCTGATCTGAAGGCGGCACCGGCGCAGATTCGGAAGTTGGTGCGCCGGCCTGTAGCCACGCCATGATTTGTTCATGCTCATGCTGAGCTATGGCCGGTAAACCATAAGGCATGCCCCACTGCGGATGATCTTTCTGATAAGCGGGGAATTCATCAACCGTCGGGCATTGCATCTCACGGTTAATATCAAACTCAAAATTATCGCCAAGGGGTTCGTTAGTGTTAGTGGGATGAGATTGTTTAAGCGCCAGCATAGAGGCCAGCACGCTATTATTGAGCTGATTATTAAACTCACTAATTTCGTCGAGTACAGGATAAAAGTCTTTACCACGCCACTCGCCCGGGCTTTGCGCATCGATAAACAAGCGGCTGGGACTGTCGGCCAGCAGACGGTCGCCATGATAGACCGGTGCTTTATTGGCACCGCGAGTTATGCCTTCGTAGCTGCCGAGCTTTAACTGACAGGGCGCATCGTAGCAGGCATGGCACACCACACAACGCTTGTCGAGGATAGGCTGTACCGTTTGGCTAAAGGTGTTATCCGGATCAGTAGGCGGATTATCGAAAGGTGAGGTCACACTTTCCTGTTCGATGATGGCCGGGGTACACCCAATGGCGCAGGCTATCAGCAACAGGCAGGATATTTTTATTAGTTTTGACATGCAACGTATCTCACTACGAATTCACTACCGCACAGATAATAACTGGTTTTAGGGCATTATACCCGCGCAACCTTTATGCACTTTGTTAAGGTAGGGTTCAGATGCGTTTTCTTACACTTTCTGGGTTGAAATGTTGTTGGCATCGCTTTACGCTGCCAGCATTTACAACTGCCATATAGCCTTAACAGTCTGAGCAGTATAATCAGGCTTTGCGCTCTGCTTTTGTGTACGTTTTTAAGGATATGAAAATGAATAAGGATACGAAGATGAAAATGAACGTTTTTGGCAAGTCGTCTGCGGTGGTTATGGTAACTGCCGTAATGTTGCTTTGTGGTTGCGCCACGCAGCAGTCTTCCCGGGTAATTGAAGCACCTAAAGTGGAGTCCTATAACACCGCCTACAATGGGGTAAAAAGCAAAGTGGTTGTTGGCAAGTTTGTAAACCGCTCCAGCTTCCAGAACGGTATTTTTTCTAATGGTACCGACCGTCTTGGCTCCCAGGCCAAAACGATATTAATCAGCCATCTGCAACAAACGAATCGTTTTTCAGTCCTCGACAGAGACAACATGCAAATGCTGTCTGAAGAAACCGGTTATGCCGGTAAAGAGCAGGCAGTCGCGGGTGGACGCTATCTGATCACCGGCGATGTGACTGAGTTTGGTCGTAAAACCGAAGGCGACAGACAGCTGTTCGGCCTGCTCGGCAAAGGCAAATCACAAATTGCTTACTCCCGGGTAACGCTCAATATTGTTGATACGCAGACAACCGAGGTGGTGTATTCGGTTAGCGGCGCCGGCGAGTACAGCCTGTCTGAACGCGAAGTGGTTGGCTTTGGCAGCACCGCGGGATACGACGCTACCCTTAATGGCAAGGTGCTTGAGTTATCTATCCGCGAAGCCATCAACAACCTGGTGAAAGGGATTGAAAGCGGCCAGTTCCAGCCGCAGGAGTAGTTGCCAGATGATACGAACAGGGTTGGCAGTTGTTGCCCTTATTGGTCTGGCCGGATGCCAGTCCTCGTCGAAACCGATGTACTATTATGGTGGATATCAAACCGCGGTTTATCATTATTTTAAAAACGATGAGTCCACCATTGATGAGCAAATCAATGCGCTGGAAGTTATCATCGAGAAGGCCGCAAACTCGGGGCTTGGGGTAGCGCCAGGCGTGCATGCCCATCTTGGCATGCTGTATTTTGAGCAAGGGGATGGGGTAAATGGTGCGATGCACTTTGCTGCCGAGAAACAACTGTTCCCTGAGTCCGCCGGTTACATTGATTTTCTGTTGGCTAACCAGAAGGAACTGCAGCCATGATGCGCTTTCTGTTAACGGTGGTAACCGCAGTTACCTTGCTTAGCGGTTGTCAGACGACACGCAAACCCAGCTATGATTACGCTGCTTTTCGTGTTGCGGCGCCGGCTTCTATTCTGGTGATGCCGCCGGTCAACCATACGCCCGAGGTGATGGCGCCTTACGGGATGATGGCGCAAATTGTCAGGCCCATTGCTGAAGCAGGCTATTATGTGTTTCCGGTGGCGGTGGTCAATCAAACCTTTATTGCCAATGGCATGACCGTTGCCGAAGACGCTCAGGCCATTAATTATCAAAAGTTACATGAAATATTTGGCGCCGATGCCGGCTTGTATATTACGGTTCGTGATTACGGCACTTCCTATGCGGTGCTGGCCAGCGATACCATCGTATCGGCAGAGGCCAGGCTGGTAGACTTACGTACCGGCCAGCTGTTGTGGCAGGGCGCAGCCAGTGCTTCCAGCGGTGAAAGCCGTGGCGCAAACAGTAACGGCTTATTGGGCATGCTGGTTGAGGCGGCACTAACCCAGATCATCGAAACCGTTACCGACCGCGGCTTTGACGTGGCGGGGATTACGGCCGCTCGCTTGTTGTCGACCAAAGCGCACAATGGAATACTGCCCGGCCCGCGCGCTGCAAGTAATCAAATGCCGGTGCAGGGCAACTAATCCATTGCACAGAAATAGCTAAGCATAAATGCGCTAAATGGCGCATTTATGGCTTTATGTTTTGCAAACACATCACTAAATAAACAAATCTGCTGTTAAAAGCGACTTACACTATCGTCATTGCCATCTTTGTCAGTGTAAAAACCGATTGTCTGTCGGTTTTTATTTTGCGACGATAACAGAAATTGTCTGAACCGGTACCACACTATGCAACTTGGTGAATTAGAAAAACAGGTTTTGAAGTATCTGTGGAAAAATGCGGAGGCGGATGTAAAACAAGTCCACCAAGCGATGAGTCATAAACGGCAAAGCTCGCTGAATACCGTGCAAAGCGCAGTAGAGCGGTTATTTAGAAAAGGATTACTCACCCGCAGAAAGCTAGGACACGCCTTTTTATATCAGGCCAAGGTGGATAAAGAGGGCCTGATAAGTCAGCTTATCGAAACCGCTACTAATGACTTTGTTGAAAAGGGTGAAAGTAGTCTGCTGGCCGCATTCAGTTCAGTCTCCAGCCGTATGGACGAGAGTGAGTTAGATGCACTGGAGCGGATGATAGAACAGCAGCGAGCATTGCGGAAAAGCCAATAACAGCGGGTTAATCCCCAGTCAGATAGGTATGTGATGAAGAGAAACCTCAAAGTAATAGTAGTTAAAAAACCGATTGCTGGTCGGTTTTTTGTCGGGCTCGTCGCGTGCCTGCTAAGCCTGTCGGTATTCGCTGAAAAAACGCCAGCACCAATAACGCTATCAATGAGCGATGTTGTGAGCCTGACATTGAATAATCATCCGGCCCTGCAGGTGTTCGTTGAACAGAAGGCCGTGTTAGAAGGGCGCTTGAAACAGGCCGCCACAGCACAGCGTCCGCAAATCGGCCTGACGGTCGAAGATGCTCTGGGGACGGGGAATTACAGCGCGTTAAAAAGTACGCAGACCACGCTGACGTATTCATGGATACTGGAACATGAGCAGATTAAAAGCCGTGTTAGCGCCATACAAAGTGAGTCAGGTAAGCTTTTGCTCGATCAGGAAATCAAAGCGCTGGATTTGTCGGCAGTAGCGGCTCGGCAGTTTATAGAGGTTCTGGTCAAAATGGAGCGGCTAACCTTAAATAAGCTGGCCGTAAAACAAGCAAAGGAGGTCATTAAGGCAATTGATGAGCGCCTTGCTGCAGGGAAAAGCTCGGTGATTGAACGAAAACTGGCCGAAGCCGAATTACTTAGGCGAGAGCTCGCTGTCGAGGATTCAGAGCACGATATCATGGCGTCTAAGTACCAGCTAAGCGCGCTTTGGGGGCAGCCCGATACCGACTTTACCTTAACCGGTAATTTACTCGATTTACCCCCGATACCGGCCACCCGGGACTATGTTAAAAGACTAACTGAAAATCCCGGTGTACAGCGGTTCGCGTCTGCTCAGCGCATTGCACAGTCACAAATAGAAAAAGCCAGAATTGAGGCACACCCTCAATGGCAGTTCTCTGCCGGGCTAAGACGCTATGAAGCCACCGATGATTTTGGTTTTGTCGCCGAAGTTTCGATTCCCTGGGGGAGCAAGGATTATAACGCAGGTACCGTGGCAGCTTTACAAGCTGAACAGGCTGTACTCGACAGTCAGCAAACCGCTCTGCTGCAGCAACTCGACGCGCAACTCTACGTTTTATTGCAGGAGATGAAGCATTCTTATCACGTAATTCAAACCGTCGATGATCACATTGTGCCGACCCTTGAGTCTGCGTTACAAGAAGCCAGAGAGGCTTTTGAAAAAGGTCAGTTAAGTTACAGCCAGTGGAGTGAATTGCGTCGCGAGTTGCTAGGCGCACAATCACAACTGCTCGACGCTTACCTTAGCTTGCACCTGCAACACATCGAAATTCAGCGCCTTACCGGCACTTCGCTTTCGCAATGAGACAGATTATGAAGTATTACAAACTATTATCCTCTTTAAGCCTGGCAGTTATGCTGTGCTCTGGAATGCCAGTATTCAGTGTGTTGGCAGCTTCAGCGCCTGCCGAAACTGCCCAGCAAGAACCCGAGAAAGGGCCGCATCGGGGCAGAATGTTGCGTGACGGTAGCTTTGCCTTTGAGTTGGCCATTTTTGAAACCGGCGTACCGCCTGAATTCAGAGTCTGGGTGACCGAGGGAGGGCGGGCTGTTAAGCCACAACAGGTCAGTCTCAATGTTAAGCTTACCCGGCTGGGAGATGTGGTTGATGATATTAACTTTAACCCCCAGGGCGATTTTTTACGCGGCGATATGGTGATCTACGAACCTCACTCATTTTATGTAACGGTCACAGCGCAACACAATGGTAAATCCTATCGATGGGAATATGACAACTATGAAGGCCGGACTACCATTGAGCGAGCCGTAGCGGATGCGATGGAAATCAAAACAGAAATCGCCGGTCCTGCTACGTTGCATCAGTCTATACCGGCTTATGGCGCTATTGCATTACCACCGGGTTCGCAGACGCATATCAGTGCCCGTTTTGAGGGTGAAATTCAGCGCGTACATGTGGCATTTGGCGATACGGTAACCAAAGGCCAAACATTGTTCACGGTCGAAAGTAATGAAAGCCTCAAGCCATACACCATTAAAGCGCCTGTTGCTGGAACAGTGACGGCCAGGTCAGCCAATGCAGGTGAGCAAACTCAAGGGCGCACACTGTTAACTCTGACAGACACCAGACAATATATCGCTCGCCTGGCTGTCTATCCCGCCGATTACCACAAAGTGACAACCGGCAGTCAGGTGACGCTTGATATTGAAGGGGGGGATACCGCCATAACAGGGACAGTCAGCTTTATCGAACCCGAGGTGCGGGATGATCAGGCTCGCATTATGTGGGTGAAAGTGCCGAACACCGGTAATTCTCTTACCGCAGGCAGTTTTGTTAAAGCACATATTAACGTGGCTAATGTTGATGTACCGCTGGCGGTTAAGAAAGTTGGCCTGCAGGGCTTCAGGGATTTTACCGTGGTGTATGCCAAAGTGGGTGAGCAGTACGAAGTGCGCATGCTGGAACTTGGCCGCGAAGGGGGGGAATGGATTGAAGTGCTGGGCGGATTGGAGCCGGGTACGGAATACGTTACCGAAAATAGTTTTATTCTCAAAGCCGACATCGAAAAGTCCGGCGCATCACACGATCATTAGGAGCCGATGCATGCTGGAGTCGATACTAAGCTTTTCCATAAAGCGTAAGTTTCTGGTGCTTGCGCTGGTGATAATGGTTGCCGGTCTGGGCGTATGGAATTTTACCAAACTGCCCATTGATGCGGTACCGGATATCACCAATGTACAGGTGATGATAAATACCGAAGCGGCGGGGTATACACCGCTGGAAGTGGAGCAAAGGGTTACCTTTCCGCTCGAAACAGCACTTGCCGGGCTTCCCGGGCTGACCTACACCCGCTCGGTTTCTCGCTACGGTTTATCTCAGGTGGTGGCGATTTTTGATGATGATACCGACGTTTACTTTGCCCGCCAGCTGGTTAATGAACGGTTATCAGCGGCTCGCTCTGAATTACCCGGCGATTTGGAACCTGAGCTAGGCCCCATCGCGACTGGTCTCGGTGAAATCTTTATGTTCACTGTGGATGCCGCACCCGGGGCTACCAATAAAGATGGTTCGCCGGTAACGCCCATGGATTTACGAACCGTGCACGACTGGACCATCCGCCCGCAGCTGATGCGAGTGCCGGGCGTGGTCGAGGTGAATCCTATCGGCGGATATGAGCGTGAAATACTGGTCGCGTTTAACCCTGAAAAATTACTGGCCTATAACCTGACCCAAGCGGATGTGGTTGAGGCTATTGCCGCCAACAATCAGAATCAGGGGGCGGGTTTTATTGAACAAAATGGTGCACAGTGGCTGCTAAGAGTACCAGGTCAGGCAGAGAGTATGGCAGACATTGGCATGATCCCACTGACTGAAACTAACGGCTCAGCAGTATACGTGAAAGACGTGGCTGACATTCAGAATGGACAGGGACTGCGTACGGGGGCCGCGACTCAAAATGGCCGGGAAGTGGTAATGAGCACAGTGTTTATGTTGATTGGCGAAAACAGCCGGACTGTCGCCAATGCCGTTGCCAACAAGCTTAAAGAGATTAACCAATCATTGCCCGAGGGCATTGAAGCAACAGCCGTTTACGACAGAACCCGGCTGGTTGATAAGACCCTGCTGACAGTTGAAACCAATCTGGCGGAAGGTGCGCTGTTAGTTATCGTGGTGCTTTTCTTATTGTTGGGGAATTTTCGTGCAGCGTTTCTCACCGCTCTGGTTATTCCTTTTGCCATGTTAATGACAATCACCGGTATGGTACAAACCCGGGTCAGCGCAAACCTAATGAGTCTTGGAGCACTGGATTTTGGCTTGTTGGTGGATGGTGCGATTATCATTGTGGAAAACTGTCTGCGCCGTCTGAGCCAGCAGGGGGAAAAGCCTATCCGGTTAACGGAACGACTGAGCGTGGTGTTCGAAGCAACTCGCGAAGTGATTCGGCCTGCCTTGTTCGGGGTATTTATTATTACCGCGGTGTACCTGCCCATATTTGCCCTGGAAGGGGTGGAAGGGAAAATGTTCCATCCGATGGCGATTACGGTTGTTATTGCTCTGCTGTGCGCAATGCTGCTATCGATAACTTTTGTGCCTGCCACCATCGCGTTACTGTTTACTAAACCGGTTAAAGAGAAGCACAGTCCGATTATTAAGGGTGCTGAGCTTATTTACCGACCGGCGCTTAAATGGGTGTTGAAAGGTCGGATTGTAGTGGTTGCTTTGGCCACGGCGCTGGTGGTGGTGTTTGCATACCAGGCCACACGGTTAGGCAGTGAGTTTGCCCCAAATCTTGATGAGGGTGATATTGCCATGCATGCCTTGCGCATTCCCGGCACGTCTTTAAGTCAGGCCGTTGCCCTGCAAAAAATCCTCGAACAAAAAATCAGTGAGATGCCTGAAGTCGAGCGGGTGTTTGCTAAAATCGGCACCGCTGATGTGGCCACCGATGCGGTGCCTCCGAGTGTGGCAGATAACTTTATTATTTTGAAACCACGGGCGCAGTGGCCTGATCCAAACAAGTCGAAAGAACAGGTAGTAAATGAACTGGCAGCCATTGTGGCGCCGATCCCCGGTAACCGGTATGAGTTTCTGCAGCCGATACAGATGCGCTTTAACGAATTACTCGCCGGTGTGCGTGCTGAACTGGCCATTAAAGTGTTTGGTGATGATTTTGATACCCTAACCGGATTAGGGGCCGAAATCGAAGGGGCTATCAATGGCGTAGCGGGGATTGCGGATGTTCAGGTTGAGCAAACTACCGGCCTGCCCATGTTGAATATCGTGCCTAAGACCGCCAGGCTGGTACAGTTTGGTATCAGCAAGGCCCAGCTGCAAAGCCAGTTAGCCACGGCGATGGGCGGCACGGTTGCTGGCAAATTTTACCAGGGGGACATTCGCTCCGAGATTGTGGTCAGGCTTCCTGAAACACGTCGTTCAGACGTAAATGCATTGGCCTATTTACCCATTCATTTACCCGACGGGCATGTCATGCCGTTACAAGAATTAGCCGATCTGGAACTGGTCTCCGGGGCTAACCAGATCAATCGCGAAAATGGTAAACGGCGGGTGGTGGTAACCGCAAATGTGCGCGGCCGTGATCTGGGCAGCTTTGTGGCGGATGTACAACAGGCTGTGGCTGACAAGGTTGCAATTCCTGCCGGATACTGGGTGGAATACGGTGGTACCTACCAGAAATTACAATCGGCCTCTGCCCGCTTAAGCATCGTGGTGCCGGTAACTTTGATACTGATTATCGGGTTACTTATTCTGGCCTTGAGCTCGGTAAAAGATGCCATGATCATTTTCACGGGTGTCCCGCTGGCCTTAACCGGTGGCGTCGCTGCGCTAATGCTGAGGGATATACCGTTTTCAATTTCTGCTGCTGTGGGTTTTATTGCGCTGTCGGGGATCGCCATTTTAAATGGTTTGGTCATGGTGTCGTTTATTCGTGAATTGCGCCGTGATGGGCATACGCTTGAACAAGCCATATTCGAAGGTGCACTCACGCGTTTACGACCGGTACTGACCACCGCGTTGGTAGCTTCTCTGGGGTTTATTCCCATGGCATTAAATACTGGTATTGGCTCTGAGGTGCAGCGTCCGCTGGCAACAGTAGTGATTGGCGGCATCATTTCTTCAACCTTGCTTACGCTGTTTGTGATCCCGGGCTTATATCGCATGTTACATCGTGATAAGCCTGTAAGCACTGGCACTGAGCATGTGATTAAGTAATTGATGAAGGTAGTCAACCTGTCCACTTCACAGTAGGAAATGGCAGGGCTAAATGGCTAACAGCATTTTATGCTTCAAACCAGGTGCATAAAAGCCATTCACTTTGCCGTGGTTATGCAAGACTAGTTTGTGAACTTAAAGGAAACGTCTGATGGTGCTAGGGGAATTAGAGAAAAAAGTACTGAATTACTTATGGCAACGGTCGCCAGCCGATGTCAAAACAGTATTTGCTGCCCTCACCCGTAATGAAGGTGGCAACCTCAATACCATCCAGACCACGTTGGATCGTCTCTATAAAAAACAATTACTCGATCGAACCAAGCAGGGACATGCCTATTTTTACTCGCCACGGGTAGAGCGGGAAGGATTAATCGCGACGCTTATTGATAATGTTACGCGAGATTTTACCGCCAATGATGAGAATGTGTTTATTAACGCATTCCAATCCTATTCAGGACAGTTTGAAGCACAGGAGCTTGATGCTCTGGAGTCAATGATTCAGGCGCAGCGTGAACGGCTGCGACTGAATAAGGAGCGCTGAAATGTTTGATACAGCCATTTTCCTCAATGTATTGAGCCTGGCGGTGGTGAGTGCCTGGTTTGCACTCTTACTGCAACTGTTAGTCAGTGGTTTTTTAGTGCGCAAGGTAGCGCTACTTCCTGCCGGTTGGCAAAAAACATTGTTAACCTCCTGGGTGTTATTACCTGTGTTAGTAGGGGCGCTTTGCAGTGGGGCATTTATGCTTTATGCCTTTACTGACGTAATGTGGCCACCGCTGGAGATGTTTATTCACTGGCATCACCTGTTTGAATTTGAGTGGTTGTCCTGGCATGGCAGTTTACTGGTGATTTGGGCTGTTGCGACAATCTGGATTTTGCTTCGCCACATTCGCTTATTGAATCATCATAAGCAGAGTTTGCAAAGTGTTAGCCTGATGGCTGACGCCAATGCTGCGCAACTTAATGGTTATAATTATATTTTGCTTGAGACGTCCATTCCGCTGGCATTTACTGCGGGCATGTTGCGACCAATGGTTTACCTGTCTACTGGTCTGACAGAACGTGTTACCCGCGATGAGCTTGCTTGCATTGTTGCACATGAAGCCGGGCATAAACGCTATTTTGATCCGTTACAGAAGTGGTTATTTAGCATTGTCAGCGCTTATTATCCGCGGGCCATACGGCGTCCATTACGACAAGCTTTTGAGCTCGCGACAGAACTGCGGGCGGATAGTCAGGCCGCAGAGCAAGTGGGCGCTCTGAATGTGGCGTCTGCGTTGGTTGCTTATAGGAGATCCGCGCAACATTGCCCGGTTCCCTTCGCTTTTTCATTTGGCGAAGACTTTGTTAGTCAACGTGTTCATGCGTTGCTGGAGCCGGCAAAATTTCATTTTCAGATCCCGGTAATCATTAGCCTGCTGGCCGCCGCAGTGCTGTTTACCAATTTACTGTCTATAGACAGTATTCACCATTATATCGAACTGATTTTACCTTTTTAGCGATGCAAGAAGCGCAACGCCGATTGGAGCGCTTTAAAAACCGACTGGCAATAGGTTTTAGGCTGTAGCAATAAATTCATAGAAATTGTCACAGCGTTAAATGTTTTTTAAGTGAAAAAATTCGGTGCTTTGTGTCAGTAATAAAACGGCAAAGAGTCGTTTCTGCTCACTACCTTTCAGTATTATTTTTATAACAGGAGATTCCTATGCGTAAACATTACTTGTTGCTGATAGCAGCACTCTTAGCTTCCCCGTTGGTATCAACCCAGGCCCTGGCTCACGGCAATACGGAGCCTCAGTATGGCGGCGTTGTAAAGATCGTTGGTGAGTATTCATTTGAGATGAAGCAGGACGGTGATCAAGTATCAGTGTGGGTATTTTATGACGGTGAACCACTCAATGCAGCAGAATTGGGCTTGCGTTTGAAAGTCAAAGGCGAGGGCCGCAAAGAAATGATTGAAGCAGCCGCTGCAGAAGGCAATCGTTTTAGCGCGCCGGTAACTTTAGCGGGGGCGAGTCAGGTACTTGCCATGTTAACCCTGCAGGATGGCGTTTCAAAAATAGTTGGCAAATACAAGCTGTAGGCCATGACGATGCGATTGATTACTCAACTCTTGCTGGCGATGACATTACTTTTAGTGATGCCGCTGGCGAGTGCTCATGGTGTAGCTGAGGGAGACAGGGCATTTTTAGAGTCCAGCTCAGGACTCCATATTATCCCTTATATCTATCTTGGCGCGAAACACATGGTGACCGGCTATGATCATTTATTGTTCTTATTCGGTGTCATCTTCTTCCTCTACAGACTCAAAGATGTGGGAATTTACGTCACTTTGTTCGCTTTGGGCCACAGCGTGACATTGTTGTTCGGCGTGCTATCAGGCATTCATATCAACGCGTATATCATCGATGCCATTATTGGTTTGTCGGTGGCTTACAAGGCCCTTGATAACATTGGTTTCTTCCCGCGTTTCTGTGGATTTTCCATTAATACCAAGGCCGCGGTCCTGGTGTTCGGACTGTTCCATGGCTTTGGTCTGGCGACCAAATTGCAGGACTTCACTCTGTCGGCTGATGGCCTGGTAGGCAACATAATCTCATTTAACATTGGCGTGGAAATGGGCCAGATGATTGCGCTTTTTGGCATGTTAATGCTCATTATCCTGCTGCGTAAAAGCCAGCATTTTATGCGCTATGCCTTTGCGGCCAATATGGCACTGGTTACCGCCGGTGTCACACTGACAATCTTTCAACTTTCAGGATATATGTGGGGCACGGTATGACAACTCAACAACAGCATGTCGACGTATCAAATCAACAAATTATTAAGGGCCTGGTTATCGCAACGGCGCTGGCCGTGGTGCTATCTGTCACCGTTGTGTTGCCCGCCGAATACAATAAAGACTTCACCGGCATTGGTGGTTTGCTGGGGTTAACCAGTCTGAACAGTGCTCCGGCAGGTGAAGACATGGAAATCAAGTCAGATGCTGCGTTTATTCTGGCTGGCAGTGAGGGAGAATTTGCCAGCAAAACGATCACCATTGAAATCCCTGAATATGAAGGGGTGGAAGTGAAGGCGTTAATGCAGAAAGACAACGGTGTTAGCTTCAGCTGGCAAACAGACGGGTTACCCGTGTACATGGATATGCACGGTGAAAAGCTCGAAAACCCTAACGAATTTGAAAGTTATAAAAAAGCAACAGCAATAGCCGCTGATAACGGCATTTTCAAAGCACCATTTGAGGGCACACACGGCTGGTACTGGCAGAACATGTCAGACTCTCCGGTTACCGTTACGGTGACCGTGGCCGGTTTTTACCAATCACTTAAAACAAAGAATTAATCAGAGGAAACAACAATGTTGAAGAAAATTTGTGTTATTGCACTGACTGCTTTAATGACGGCGCAAGCCAGTGCACACGGTATCTGGTTTGCAGAACGCTCCAAGCAACTGGCAATGATTTATGGCGTCGGCGCCGACGACCTGGATGCGGTTTTACGGTTACCCAAAGTGGGTTCAGTCAGTGGCTTTGATGAAGACTGGGATACTGTAGACGTAGAGTTAACTCCAAGCGGCCCTTTATTACTGGTAACCAGTGATGATTACCCTGTTGCAGTGTCAGCGGTGCTGAATAATGGTATCTGGTCAAATACCGGGGAAGGTCACTGGATAGGTAAAGGCCGTGATGAAGTACCTGACGCTATTTTAAGCGAAGAAACCATCAAGTACGCTGTTCACTTACGCGGTCCTCTGCGAGAGATCCCGTATATTAAAACCCAGGTACTGCAGATTGTGCCGGCTGGTAACGAATTTCCTCTGATGATGGGTGAACAACAGACCTACCAGGTGTTATATAAAGGAAAGCCGGTTCAGGGCGCACTGGTTAAACGTGATTTTGTTAACGATCCGGACGCCGAACCTCTAGTGTCTGATAAAGACGGTAAAGTCACATTCGACATTCGTAACCAGGGTTTAAATGTCGTGGTTGCAACGTATGATGCGCCGACTGACCGTCCTAACATTATCGATAAATACGAATTGCTGGCGACCTTGTCGTTCGTATTACCACACGCGCCAGAATAAGACCAAACAATAAAAATAGAGGGCAAACCAATCGGGTTAGCCCTGTTCTTTGAGTGAAGGTGAGAACAATGAGTGAAGTAGCACAAACACCCGCAGCGGTGATTAAAAAAAGGGTGGCATCCATCGATATCCTGCGTGGATTAGTGATGCTGTTTATGTTGGTTGATCATGTTCGGGAACGATTCTTTTTCCATCAGAATGTGAGCGATCCCATGGATCTGGAGACTACCAGCCCGGAACTATTTTTTACCCGAACCACCGCACATTTCTGTGCGCCGGTGTTTGTGTTTCTAACCGGTCTTTCCGCCTGGCTCTACTCACATCCCTTCAACAAAGCGCCTCGTTCAGCAACACCCTTCTTATTTAAACGTGGTCTGTTTATCATTTTTGTTGAGATCGCCATAATTAACTGGTTGTGGATGGGCAATTACGACACCCTGTGGTTACAGGTTATGTGGGCGATTGGTGTGAGCATGGTTGCGTTATCTGTACTGTGTAAATTGCCTTATAAAGCAATATTGGCATTAGGTTTACTGATTGTTTGTGCCCATAACTTATTAAGTCCTATTAGTTTTAATCCTGATGAAGCCGGCTATACCATCTGGGCAATATTGCATGATCGTGGGATTATATTTACCTCAGAGAGTTTTCGCATTAAAGCCTCCTATCCGGTATTACCGTGGATTGGCGTGATCTTACTGGGTTACTGCATGGGGCCGCTGTATTCTCGCGCTGTTGAAGGGGCAAAGCGCCAGTCTACCCTGCTTAAACTGGGATTGGGGCTGTGGGCTCTGTTGCTGGTATTACGCGGCTTTAATATCTATGGTGAAGTGCTGCCATGGGAAGCGCAGCAGGATGCCATTCATACGGTAATGTCCTTCATTAACTACACCAAGTATCCGCCATCACTGGACTATGTGCTATTTACCCTGGGCGCCGCGTTCCTGGTGCTGGCCGGTCTGGAAAATGTCAATAATCGCCTTACTAAAGCAGTGGAAACCTTTGGCTCCGCACCCATGTTCTATTACATCGTGCATTTATTCGTGCTACTGGTCAGCTACCGAATTGTGCTGGCGTTAGTAGGGCCAAACTACGGCGACTTGTTTGCTTTTGATTACGTCTGGCAAATCTGGTTGGTTGCCATCATTCTGGCGGTTGCCCTCTACTGGCCGACTAAAGCCTTCGCTAAATTCAAACACAACAGCAGTAACCCGCTGGTCAAATACTTTTAAGGAGCACCATATGGTAAATGGTTCAAACTGGATTAAACCCCTGGTTCTTGCTTTGGGACTGATCAGCAGTACTGCCATTGCGCATGTGCATTTAGCGCAGACTGTCCCGCCAAGAGAAAGCGAAGTTTCGATGGCGCCTGAAATGCTGTCACTAACCTTTTCAGCAGAGGTACGTTTGATTAAGTTAGTGCTGACAAATAGCCAGGGCACTGCGATTGACTTTGGTTTTAAACCCGTCGTTAAGGCCGCTAAAACCGTGAGTTTTCCCGTGCCTGCACTGCCCGCCGATGACTACGACGTTGAATGGACAGTCATGGGTAATGACGGTCATAAAATGGAAGACTCGTATTCTTTCACCATTTTGTCTGGCCATAGTCATCATGCTGGCCATTAACTTTGTCAATGAGCCAGCCTGATGGGCTGGCTCGCACTTCTCTCCCTGGCCAAATTTGGCTTTTACCTAGGCGTTATCGGGTTTATCGGTATAACGTCAATGCTGTGGTTTTTTCACCGTCATTATACTTCCTGCATTCCTGACTCATTCGCCGGCTCGCAACTGCGAGTGTTGGGCGTGAGTATAGTAGTAAGCATAGTGGGGGCGCTAATAGTGGTGCCGTTAAATGCTGGTCTGTTGATGGATGATGGTGTGATTGGCATAACAGATCGGTTTATGCTGCAGATTACCTGGGAATCCACTATCGGCGAACAAGCCAGAGCGCGTTTTACAGCGTTGGTGATGATGGTAATTGGCGTGATAGGAGCGTTCGTTCAGACTAACAATCTGAACTGGCCCAGAAGTTTTAAGGCCTTTCTGCTGCTAACCACGGGCGTTATTAGCTGGTCTTTTACCCAAAGTGGTCATACCGCGACGACCTCAGTGCTTGCCCAGTGTTTAATTGCACTGCACGTGGTGATGGCTGGCTGGTGGGTGGGCAGTTTTTATCCCCTTCTCCGTTTGTGTCATCTGGCGGAGCCCGCGCCGCTCAGGCACACATTACAGCAGTATGGCAAACAAGCCATGGTGTGGGTAAGCGCTTTATTGTTAAGCGGCACTGCTCTGTTGATACTGTTGATTCTTAATGTTGATGGCGAGCTAAATAGTACTTACCTGATGGTAATGGCAGGTAAGTTAGTGCTGGTCTGTGTGATGTTAGGGTTTGCCGCCTATCATAAATGGCGCCTGGTTAAAGCACTAGAGACCGTACAGGATTGCCTGAGAGCGAAGAAATCGATTATCAGTGAAGCCGTTGTGGGCCTCTTAGTACTGGCGACAACCGCTACGCTAACCAGTAGTTTTGGGATTGCCCACTAGACGCTGGTAATTTTTAAGCAAAAAAACGCCGGGAAATATTAATTGCCCGGCGTCTTGTTTGGTATCCATCTGCTTAGCTAGTACAGATTGCCTTCACATACGTAAGTGATTTGCAGAAAATCATCCAGTCCGTAATGTGAGCCTTCACGACCATAACCTGAGGCCTTAACGCCCCCAAATGGCGCGACCTCACTGGCCACCGCACCTTCATTCACACCAATGACGCCAGCCTGAAGCTGAGCCTTAACGCGATGGATGCGGCGATGGTCCTGGGTATAGAAATACGCCGCCAGGCCATATTCGGTATTGTTGGCTTCGTCAATGGCTTCTTCTTCGCTGTTAAAACGAAACAGCGGTAACACCGGCCCGAAGGTTTCTTCACTGAACAGCGCCATTTTATTGTGTGCTTCAGCAATCACGACGGGCTCAAAGAATAATCCTTCCCGAGGCTCAGTGCTGCCGCAAAGAATAATCCCGCCCTGGGCTTCGGCATCTTTCACATGGCCACTGATCTTATCGATGGCTTTCTGATTGATCATTGGGCCAATCTGGGTGTCATCATCGAATGGGTCTGCCACTTTCAGCGCCGCCACCTTATCCACCAGGCGACTGGCAAATTCGTCATAGATAGCATTAGCCACGTAAATACGATTAGGACAAACACAGGTTTGACCGCCGTTACGTAATTTTGCCGCCATCAGGCCGGTAATGGCTGCGTCGATATCGCTGTCTTCAAAGACGATGAAAGGTGCATTACCGCCGAGCTCCAGCGACAGTTTTTTCAGCGAGCTCGCAGCGCGTTCAGCCAGGTAACGGCCTACCTGAGTGGAGCCGGTAAAGCTTAGCTTTTTAACATGTACATCCTTGAGCCAGGCATCCACCGCAATAGCGGTTTGTTCTCGTGAAGCGGCAACCACGTTAATCACGCCGTCAGGAAAACCGGCCATTTCAGCCAGTTTTGCCATAGCCAGCGCGGTTAAGGGCGTATCTTCGGCGGGTTTTACTACCACCGAGCAGCCGGCGGCCAGGGCTGGTGCAATTTTGCGGGCCAGCATGGCAAACGGGAAATTCCACGGTGTGATAACAGCAACCACACCAACCGGCCGCTTTTCTACCGTTTGCAGACGACCAGGTACGCTATTGGGCAGAATATCACCACGCAGTTGCATGGCAAGCTGGGCAAACCATTTTACGTAGGACGCACCGTAGCCCACTTCTGCTCTGGCTTCAGCAAGGGGCTTGCCTTGCTCTGACGTCATAATGCGAGCGAGATCATCAGTATGCTCAATTATCAGTTGATGCCATTTTTCCAGTAAGTTGGCCCGTTCACGATGGGTAGTGAGTTGCCAGCTGGCAAAGGCCTTTTTCGCTGAACGGGCTGCATTGGCTGCGTCTATGGCATCACTGTTAGCAACACCGGCAATACTGGCACCCGATGCCGGGTTAATGACTTCGTAGGTTTGCTGCGAAACAGCTTTTTGCCACTTGCCATTGATGTAGTTTTTGGTGTTCAGTAGTAGCGGCTCGCTAAGTAGCGAGGCTAAATCAAATTGTTTAGTTTTACTCATTACAGATTCGCCAGGATTGCGTCGCCCATGGTCTGAGTGCTCGCCTCACCGCCTAAATCCGGGGTTAGCGTTGCGCCTTTCAGGGTCTTCTCAATGGCGGTAACGATGGCATCGTGCGCACTGGCACCGGCGCTACTATCCTCGGTCAGAAAGCTGAGCATTAAGGCGCCGGACCAAATCATGCCGATAGGGTTGGCAACATTTTTGCCATAGATATCCGGCGCAGAGCCATGAACGGGTTCAAATAGAGAAGGGAATTTACGCTCCGGGTTGAGGTTGGCAGAAGGCGCCAGACCTATGGTGCCGGTACATGCAGGCCCTAAGTCCGACAAAATATCGCCAAACAGGTTGGATGCTACCACCACATCGAAGCGCTCGGGGGTCATTACAAACCGGGCTGAGAGGATATCGATATGCTGCTTGGTCCAGCTGATTCCAGGATAATCTTCTGCAACTGCCTCGGCACGTGAGTCCCACCAGGGCATGCTGATAGCCATGCCGTTGCTTTTTGTAGCCACCGTAAGGTTTTTTGCTTCACGGCGCATGGCAGTTTCGAAGGCGTATTTTAATACCCGGTCGGTACCGTGACGGCTGAAGACCGATTGTTGCAATACCACTTCGCGGTCGGTGCCTTCATACATGATGCCGCCAATGGAGGAGTATTCACCTTCGGTGTTTTCCCGTACCACGATAAAGTCGATGTCGTCAGCCTTTGGCGTTGAAAGGGCGCATTTTACCCCTTCAAACGTGCGGACCGGGCGCATGTTGATGTACTGATCAAACTCGCGACGAAAGGTCAGAATAGAACCCCACAATGAAATATGGTCTGGTACGGTATCCGGCCAGCCAACGGCACCAAAGTAAATGGCGTCCATATCGCCCACAATGTCTTTCCAGTTTTCTGGCATCATGCGGTTATGTTCGAGGTAGTAGTCGCAACCGCCCCAGTCAAAATGATGGAAGTTGAGGCTTAAACCAAACTTTTCAGCCGCGGCCTGAACAACTTTCAGACCTTCCGGCATGACTTCTTTACCAATACCGTCTCCGGCAATTACGGCGATGTTATAAGTGGTCATTAGCCTTTCATCTCCTGTTTTACAATGTCGAGTTGCAGAACTTCATCAAGGGTGAGTTGTAAGCGTTCAAACAACGCGTCGAAGTCTGATTCGGTGAAGCAAAGTGCCGGCGCAAAACCGAGGATATTGTCGCCAAACGCACGGAAGATAAGTTTGTGTTTCCAGGCGATATCCGCAATGGTTTCATTCAGTTTCAGTGCCGGGTCAAACTGGCGTTTAGTGGCCTTATCGGCAACCAGCTCAATGGCGCCTAACAAGCCAATGCTGCGCGCGTCGCCAACCAACGGGTGAGCCATGCAGGCCTGCAATTTAGCTTCAAAATAAGGCGCTACTGTCTGTGCATGAGCCAGCATGCTTTCTTCGTAAATTTTAATCACTTCCAGAGCTACGGCGGCACTCACCGGGTGGGCCGAATAGGTTTGTCCATGACCCACCACAGCCGCTTTGTTCGGGCCATCTGCAATGCCGTTAAATATCTCGTCTGACATCAGCACGGCTCCCATAGGGGCATAACCGGAGGTCAGGCCTTTGGCAATGGTCATTAAATCTGGTTCAACGCCTTCATGCTCGCAGGCAAACATTTTGCCGGTACGGCCAAAGCCGGTAATTACCTCATCCACCAGAAACAGAATGCCTAACCGTTTACAGGTATCGGCGATAGCTTTCAGCCAGCCCTTCGGAGGCACGATAACGCCGCCCGAGCCCACCACCGGTTCGCAGAAAAAGGCCGCCACATTATCGGCGCCAATCTCAGCAACCTTGTCTTCCAGTTCTTTAACCGAGGCGGCAATAAGCTCTTCGCCGGTAGTGAATTCGCTGCGGTATAAATAAGGACAGCTGATTTTATGTTGCTGCGGCGTAGGAACGTCGAAGTTAGTATGAAACGCTGGCAATCCGGTTATCCCGGCGCCGGTAGACGATGAGCCGTGGTAGCCGCGTTGCAGTGATATAATATGTTTCTTAGCAGGTTTGCCGATGGCATTAAAATAATGCGTGATGTAGCGAATGGCCGCATCCACCGCATCAGAACCGCCCAGCGAAAAATACACGTGCTGCAATGATGACGGTGTCATCGATACCAGTTTTTCTGCCAATACAATGGCTGGCTCACTGCCAAACCCGAAATAGCCGGTAGCATAGGGCAGGGTGGTCATCTGCGTGATAGCCGCATCAACTACGCGTTGCTGGCCATAGCCGATATTTACACACCACAGTCCGGCAAAGGCATCCAGATAAGTATTGCCATCGGCGGCCGTAAGCCAGGCCCCATTACCGGATGTCAGTATCTTCACGCCTTTTTCCTGATGATCGCGAAAATTGGATACTGGATGGACGAGGTATTTACTGTCCAGATCTGTCAAAGCAGGCGTTTGCATGATTAATTTCCATTTTTATTGTATTGCAGAGTAGAAGGCTGCAAGGCAACGTCGGTCACTCTTTTATACTTGATAACAAGGAATACACCTGAAACATGAAAAGGTGTATTGGTTATATCGTTCATGTTAACGGGCATTACGGTTTAAAAACTGTCGATAGCCGGTAAAGAAAAGCGGTGAAATATTGTTTTTCTGCAGTTCTCAGCAAAATCTGCTGTGCGGTTTGGGCGAAGATAAATTGCAGCGATAAGCTTTTAAAGTTTGATTATATTGGCTTTCCCCCTGCTGGCGCGCATTGCAGCGTGAATCGGGCGGGAAAGGCTACTAAGCAGACTGAAATGGTCAGCTTTGTAATCATTATCGTTGTAGTTCAGGATGCAGCATAGTCTGCTGATTGACACCTTAAAACAGGATTCACATTGCAAACTGCGGATTTAATTTGGCATTTAATGAGTGCCGGCGCATGGTGTAATAGATTTGAAACAAGTACGTCGCTGTAAAGCAAAGACAAGTACTGAAACGAACAACAACTGCTGGAAAGAACAATGAGTGTATTTAAGCCCAAGTATATTAGCTTCGACTGCTACGGCACCCTGATTTATTTTGAGATGGCGCCGATGGCGCAAAAACTGTTTGCCGACCGCATTACTGAGGCGCAAATGCCACAATTTGTGAAAGACTTCTCGGCCTATCGGCTTGATGAAGTGCTGGGTGCGTGGAAGCCTTATCAGGAAGTTATCCGCAATGCGGTAACCCGTCTATGTAAAAAATGGGGCATTGAGTACCGTGATGAAGACAGTATTGCCATTTATCACGCCGTACCCACCTGGGGACCGCACCCTGACGTTGTAGAGCCACTGAAGAAAGTGGCAGCAGAAATTCCTTTAGTTATTCTGTCTAACGCCATGAACGAACAAATTCATTCAAACGTGGCCAATCTGGAAGCCCCTTTTGCCCATGTTTATACCGCTGAGCAAGCCCAGGCTTACAAGCCGCGTCTGCAAGCGTTTGAGTACATGCTGGATAACCTCGGTTGTAACCCGGAGGACATTCTGCATGTGTCTTCCAGCTTCCGCTACGATCTGATGTCGGCGCATGACATTGGTATCAAGAATAAGGTTTGGGTAAACCGTGGTCATGAACCGGCCAATCCATTCTATGGCTATACTGAAATTCAGGATATCAGCGGACTGCCCGGCGTAGTTGGCCTGGAGTAGAGCATTCGATGAAAAGCGCGTCTTTCTGGCTGGATACAGCCCCGACTATAAGTACAACTGAATCGGCATTACCTGAACAACCCGTCGATGTACTGGTGGTTGGTGGTGGCTTTACCGGATTATCCTCGGCGCTGGCGTTGACCCGGCGAGGCGCTTCTGTGGCGCTTTGTGAAGCTGGTGTGGTAGGCGGTGAAGCGTCAGGTCGCAACGGCGGGCAGTGCAATAATGGCACCGCTCAGGATTATGCCGGTTTGGTTGCCGCTTATGGCGAACAAAAGGCGCAGTCTTTTTATCAGTTTTACAATCAGGCGGTAGACTCGGTAGAACGTATTGTCAGTAGCGAAAATATTGACTGTGATTTTCGCCGCGCGGGTAAAATCAAACTCGCCAGCTAAGCTGGAGCATTTCGACAAACTGGCTCGCACCCATGAAGCGCTGACTAAAGTCGTGGATCCTGACGCCCGTTTGCTCGATGCTACGGCCTTACGGCAGGAAATAGGCTCTGATCAATTTTACGGTGGTTTACTAACGCCTAAGGGCGCGCAGCTGCATGTGGGTAAAATGGTCTATGGTTTGGCAAGGCGCTGTCTGGAAAAGGGCGTCGCCATTTTTCAGCATCAACCGGTTATCAAAATTGATAAAACCGGTGAGCAAAGCTGGGTAGTCACCACCCCCCAACAAACCATTAAAGCGAAAGCGATTCTGATCGCCACTGGCGGTAGCGGACCCGGGCCATTTAGCTGGTTCCGGCGCCGAATTGTGCCGGTGGGTAGTTTTGCCGTGACTACGGAACCATTAAGCGAAGAACTGTGTGCCTCACTGTTTCCGGGCAATCGCTCTTACGTGACCAGTAAAAATATTGGCAATTACTTCCGCTTGACCGCTGACCGGCGTTTACTGTTCGGCGGCCGGGCGCGGTTTGCGGTATCGAATCCGCGTTCTGATTTAAAAAGTGGTGAGATCCTGCGCCAGTCGCTGGATGCCATGTTTCCACAACTGGCCAGCAGTAAAATTGATTATTGCTGGGGCGGTACGGTGGATATGAGCGCTGATCGCTTGCCCAAAGTTGGCGAGCATCAGGGCATGTTTTATGCCATGGGCTACAGCGGTCACGGTGTGCAAATGGCGATTCATATGGGCGAGGTAATGGCCGATATCATCGACGGTAAGTCGGTTGACTGTCCGTGGCTCACCACCCAATGGCCAGCCGTGCCCTTTCATTTTGGTAAACCCTGGTTTTTACCTTTCGTCGGCATGTATTACAAAGTGCAGGATATGCTGCACTGAGTGTTCTGTAATCGCCTGAACCGTAATTTAAAGGGGAAGACCATGACAAACAAGAATTTACAGGCCGCCGCCCTGCAACAGATTACGGGGCAACATTCAGGTAGCCGCAGAGCGCTACTCAAATCACTCGGCGCGGCCGGGTTGGTCACCGCGGCCAGCGGCCTGGCGGTGCCTGCCCACGTGCTGGCTCAAATGAGTAGTGATCAAACACCTGCCAAGCCAATATATGGCGGGCGGATCCGGGTGGCAACGAACTCGATGTCAACCAAAGATACCCTGGATCCGGCCAAAGCGTCGCTGAGTACCGACTACGTCCGTATTTATATGGTGTACAGCGGTCTGACTCAGTTTAACCGTGAGTTGGGTGCAGACCCGGCGCTGGCCGAAACCTTTGAATCAGAAGATCAGCAAACCTGGCAGGTTACTTTGCGCAGCGGCGTAACTTTTCATGATGGCAAAAGCTTAACGCCGCAGGATGTGGTGTATTCATTGCTGCGGCATAAAGACCCGGCCGTGACATCCCGGGCTGCGCCAATTGCGGCTCAGTTTAAAGAAGTGGTCGTCACCGGGCCAATGAGTTTGCGTATTACGTTACACGCCCCAAACGCAGATTTACCGGTGATGCTCGCTTCGTCCAACTTTTGTATTGTGGCCGATGGCACCACGGATTTCTCGCAAACCGCTAATGGCACCGGCCCTTATCGATTGAAAGAATTTTCCGCCGGGGTGCGTACCGTTGGTGAGAAGAACCCGAATTTCTGGAAGCCGGGTAAACCGTATCTGGATGAAATAGAGCTGGTGGGGATTGCCGATGAATCATCACGGGTGAACGCGTTACTTTCCGGTGATATTCAAATGGCGCTGGCATTAAACCCGCGTTCAACCAAACGGGTACGCCGTTCGGGCACGGCCGACATTATGCAAACTGAATCCAGCTTGTATACCAACCTGATCATGCGTCAGGATGCTTACCCCACCAATAACCCGGATTTTGTGCTGGCAGTTAAGTACATGATGAACCGGGAGCTTATCCAGCGCGCGCTGTTCAGAGGGTATGCCACCATTGCTAATGACCATCCTGTGGCGCCAAGTCATAAGTACTTCAACCACGAATTACCGCAACGCCCCTATGATATAGACCGTGCTAAGTACCATCTTAAAAAAGCGGGCTTAACCGGTGCCAGGGTGCCAGTGTTTGCCTCACCGGCAGCGGAAGGTTCGGTTGATATGGCCGCCTTGCTGCAATTATCCGGTATTGAGGCCGGCATGCATTTTGGCATCAACCGCGTACCGGCCGATGGTTACTGGTCAAATCACTGGATGAAACACCCGCTGGGGTTTGGCAACATCAACCCGCGGGTTAGCCTGGATGAGCTGTTCAGTCTGTTCTACAAATCAGACGCTCCGTGGAACGAATCGGGCTGGAATAACCCGCAGTTTGATCAGCTACTGGCCGCGGCACGGGGCGAAGGTGATGAGGCAAAACGTAAACAAATGTACTGGGATATGCAGGAACTCATCAGCGAGCATTGCGGGGTCAGCATTCCGGTGTTTATGAACCTTATCGACGGTTACGATAAACGTATCAAAGGCAACTTTCCCATCCCCACTGGCGGGTTGATGGGCTATAGCTTTGCCGAATATGTCTGGCTGGACGCCTGATTTTCTTAAGGAGTTATCAATGAAGGTCATTTTCCAGCTGATTATTAAACGGATTGGCTTATCGATTATCACGCTGTTAATTGTTTCCGCGGTGGTATTTTTTATTGCAAACCTGCTGCCCGGTGATGCCGCGCAGGAAATGCTCGGTCAAAGCGCTACCCCCGAAGCGGTGGCAGAGCTGCGGGAAGCTTATGGCTTAAACGATCCGCCCATGCTGCGTTACGCAAAATGGCTGGGTGGACTGCTAAGTGGTGATGCCGGTACGTCGCTGGCCAATGCACGCCCGGTAAGCGAACTGATTAGCTCAAGGCTGTCACAATCGCTGATGCTGGCCGGGTTTACCGCGCTGTTAGCGGTGCCCTTTGCCATGGTGCTGGGGATAGTTGCCGCCATGTACAGCGGTAGTCGCATAGATAAAGCCATGAACATCTTTACGTTATCGATGGTGGCGGTGCCGGAGTTTCTGCTGGCCACCATTTTTGTGCTGATTTTTGCCGTGGAACTAAACTGGCTGCCCTCGCTGTCGTATATTCCTGCCGATGCCGGGGTGTATGATTATTTCCGCGCATTTGCCATGCCGGTTGCTACCCTATGTATCGTTCTTAGCGCGCAGATGGCAAGAATGACCCGCGCGGCCGTGCTGGAGCAGCTTTCTCAGCCCTACGTGGAAATGGCGCTACTTAAAGGCTCACCTTTGTCACGAGCGGTACTGCGCCATGCGTTACCCAACGCCGTTGGACCAATTGTTAACGCCGTGGCATTAAGCCTTTCTTATTTACTGGGTGGGGTGGTCATTGTTGAGGTGATTTTCAACTATCCCGGCGTAGCCAGTTTAATGGTGGATGCTGTAACTAACCGTGATATGCCGCTTCTGCAAGCTTGTGCCATGCTGTTTTGTACCGGCTATCTCATTCTGGTGCTCATCGCTGATATCTCGGCCATTGTGGCTAACCCTAAATTGCGAACCGGAGGCTAGGCCAATGAATGTATTAAAATCAATGCCCTTATCCGGCAAGCTGGGTGCGCTGTTAGTAATGTTCTGGGTTTTTATTGCCGTCTTTGGCCCCTGGCTGGCGCCTCATTCGGCCAGTGAAATCGTTGCTTACGATGTGTTTGAGCCCATCGGCGGCGATTATGTACTAGGCACCGATTACATTGGACGTGATGTGTTTAGTCGTATTCTCGATGGCACCCGCTTTACCATTTTTATTCCGTTACTGGCGGCGGCATTAGCCTGTTCAACCGGTACCTTAATAGCGCTGTTTTCAGCCGTTAGTGGCCCTCGTACAGATGAAGTGATTTCCCGTTTTATGGATGCACTGATTTCTATCCCGAGCAAAATCTTCTCGCTGGTAATGATTGCTGCATTCGGCTCATCGGTGCCATTACTGTTAACCATTACCGCTATCAGTTATATGCCAGGGTCGTTTCGGATTGCCCGGGCGCTGGCGGTTAATGTGGCGAACATGGATTTTGTTACGGTGGCCAGAACCCGTGGAGAAAGCCGCTTGTATCTGGCCGTAAAGGAAATTCTGCCCAATATTCTGCATCCCATGCTGGCCGATTTTGGCTTGCGGTTCGTGTTTGTTGTGTTGTTGCTAAGTAGCCTGAGCTTTTTAGGGCTTGGCGTTCAGCCACCGGAAGCCGACCTCGGCTCGTTGGTTCGCGAGAACATTTCCGGTCTGGCAGAAGGTGCTCCGGCGGTTATTGTTCCAGCCATTGCCATTGCGACCATTACCATTGCGGTTAACCTGTTAATTGACAGTCTGCGCGGCGGCGCAACTTATGCGGCGCGAGGTAAGTAATATGACTGCACATGTGAATGTTGAGAAGTTACGCGTTGAAGCCGGGCCGCAAGGTCAGGCAAAAACGATTGTCCATGATGTCAGTTTCACCCTTAAGCGTGGTGAAGTACTCGCACTCATCGGCGAGTCCGGCTCCGGCAAAACCACTATAGCGCTTTCGCTGCTGGGCTATGCCCGTCCGGGATGTCGTATTAGCGGCGGTGCAGTGCACGTGGGCGAGGATAATATGGCCGCTATGAATGCTGCCCAGCTGGCTGATGTGCGAGGACGCAAAGTCGCTTATGTGGCGCAAAGTGCCGCGGCGGCGTTTAATCCGTCCCGCCGCATTATGGATCAGGTGGTAGAAAGTGCCCTGATGCATGGCGTGATGTCGCGCAGTCAGGCCGAATCCAAAGCCATTGAGCTGTTTAAGCAACTGTCGTTGCCGTCGCCGCAGACCATCGGCCGCCGCTATCCTCATGAAGTATCGGGTGGCCAGCTGCAGCGACTGATGGCGGCCATGGCACTGATTTGCGAGCCGGAACTGATCATTTTTGATGAGCCCACTACCGCGCTCGATGTCACCACTCAGGTAGACGTACTAAAAGCGTTTAAAGACGTAGTGAAAGCGTACAACACTACGGCGGTTTATGTATCTCACGATTTGGCGGTTGTTGCCCAGATTGCCGATCAAATCCTGGTGCTGCAAAACGGCAGGATGATGGAAAATAACCCTACCCGCACTATTCTCAATCACGCTGAACATGCCTATACCCGGCAACTGCTCAGCGCGGTGCAGGACAGTGATAGCTATAAGGATAATGAGCCGGGAGAGGTGGTGATTGATATCGCTAATATCGATGCCGGCTACGGTAAAATCAGTAAAGACGGTAAACCAGAAATTCCCATACTGTCAGACATTTCCATGCGCGTCCGGCGCGGGCAAACAGTAGGTATTATTGGTGAGTCAGGTTCAGGCAAGTCGACCTTTGCCAGGGTGATTGCCGGCTTATTGCCAGCTGCCAACGGTACAATGTTACTCAATAACAAGGAGTTAACCCCAGCTATCGTGGACCGCAGCAAGGCCGAGTGCCAGCAAATTCAGATGGTATTTCAGAATGCAGATACGGCGCTGAACCCCACTCATAAAGTGGGTGATATTCTGGGTCGACCACTAACCTTTTTCCATGGTCTTAAAGGTGCTGCACGCAAGCAGCGCGTAGCAGAACTGCTGGAGCTGGTTAAATTGCCCACTGATCTGGCCGACCGCAAATGTGGTGCTTTGTCGGGCGGGCAAAAACAGCGCATTAATCTGGCCCGCGCATTAGCGGCTGAGCCCAGCGTTATTTTGTGTGATGAGGTAACCTCGGCACTCGACACAGTAGTGGCTGCAGCAATTCTTGCGTTACTGGGAGAGCTGCAAGCAAAACTCAATATTGCCATTGTGTTTATCAGCCACGACATTTCTACGGTAAAAAGTCTGTGCGACGAGATTATGGTGCTCTATAAAGGTAAAACTGTGCAGTACACGTCGGGTAAACAGTTTGCCAGTGGGCCATACGAAGCGTATACTGAGTTGCTGCTAAACAGCGTGCCAACACTGGATCCTACCTGGTTGGACTCACGCCAGTCGCGCGCCTGAAACCTCATTCATAAAGCAAGTAAAAAGGCTGGCCAGCAAACATCGCCAGCCTTTTGTTTATTTTTGCTCTGTAAAACCCGCGATTGGTGAATGCCCGGTGACTAACCAGTTTTTCAAGCGCTTAGTTGGTGTAGTTACTTACATTGTTCACTAATTAGGCTAAGCTAAATGGCAACGGCAGTATAACAATAAACAAAAAGGTACAGCTTTATGACCTTAAAAGGAATTTCGCTCACACTCATGCTGGCCATCCTGCCAGCTGTCTCTACCGCCACACAACTGCTCCGGCAGCCTGCATTGCACGGCGATACCCTGGTATTTACTTATGCTAATGATATCTGGAAAACCAGCGTCAACGGCGGCAAAGCCCAGCGGCTCACCAGCTTTCAGGGCAGTGAATCACAGCCGGTCATTTCGCCCGATGGTAACTACATCGCGTTCACCGGTGAATACGAAGGTAATCGTGATGTGTTTGTGGTGAGCATTAACGGCGGTGAGCCACAACGTCTTACCTATCATCCGGGCGCCGACGCGGCGGTGGGCTGGACTCCAGATAGTCAGCAGGTGCTATTCAGTTCGGCGCGGTTTTCGGCGCCCCGTAACTGGCAACAATTATTCACTGTTTCGATCAACGGGGGGAACCCGAGGCAGTTACCCATGCAGCGAGCATTTGATGGGGCATTCGATAACAGCGGGGAGAACCTCGTATTCCGACGAGCTGGCTTTTGGGACAGAGGCTGGCGTAATTACCGTGGCGGCCAGAATCAGGCGCTGAGGGTGATTAATATCGACAGCCTGAAAGAGTACGACCTGCCGTTCGATAACGATTTTGATGTGGACCCTGAATGGTCATCAAATGGTGATATCTACTTTTTATCCAATCGCTCAAAGGTGACGAATGTTTTTAAATATTCGCCGCAGTCGAAGGTGGTGAGCCAGGTTACCCGACAGGATAAATATGATGTGATGGGCTTTGCGGTAGAGGGTAACCGGGTTGTGTATGAGTACCTCGGCGACCTGTATCTGAAAAACGGCAATGCTGCAGCCAGCAAGTTAAATATAGAGGTGGCCGCAGATTTCTACTGGGCCCGTACCGGTTATGTAGACGCGCACAAACAGGTCACTGGTTTTGATGTATCACCTACCGGTCAGCGCGCGCTGTTCACGGCTCGTGGCGATGTCTATTCGGTGCCGGTAGAACACGGGTCGCCACGCCCGTTGACCGACACTTCTGGCGCACGTGAGCATGGTGCAGCCTGGTCGCCGGACGGCCAGTTTATTGCCTGGTTCAGCGATCGCTCCGGCGAGTATGAACTCATCATTGCCAATCAGTATGGCAAAGAGCAAACGGTAATTACGCTTGCGGGGCGCGGCTTTTACGATGAACTGCGCTGGTCGCCCGACAGCAAACGACTGCTATTTACCGACTCTTCCCAGCAGTTATGGGTCGCTAACCGGGAAAACCAGACTACCAGAGTTATCGATACCAATAAACGGGTGCACCCTGAATGGCAGATGATGGCCAGCTGGTCTCCCGACAGTCAGTACATCGCTTATACCAAACAGGGCGTCAATTTCTTCCGCGAACTGCACCTGTATTCGGTGATGGAGCGTAAAACCTTTCAGCTGACCGACGGCATGGTCGAAGTGACCTGGCCTACCTTTAGTGATGACAGTGAAGTGTTGTACTTCCTTGGCAGCGTGGACTACGGTCCTAAAGCGCCCTGGCTTGATATGTCATCGATCAGCTTTACGCCCAGCTACCAGCTGTACTATGCGCTACTCAACGCAGAAGACATGCCGTTGTTCCCGGAGCGTTCCGATGAAGAGCCGGCGCCTGAAAGTGAAGAGGATGAAGCCGGTGATGACAAAGCAGGTAATGACAAACCGACCAGCGAATCACAAACCAAAGTACAGGTGGCCGCTTTTGCTGAACGCATCATGCCGGTCAGTGCCAAGTCGGGACAATTTAGTCATTTAACCGGTGGCAAAGAGGGCAACCTGTATTTTCTCAGTCAGTATGCAGACGATACCGGTGACAAACAAACCAGCCTGATGACCTTTAATGCCTCTGAGCGTGAAATGAAAAAGTTGGCCGATAAGATCAGCGATTTTAAACTCACCGCCGACGGTAAATCCCTGTTGGTTAAAAGTGGCTCTTCTTATCGCCTGATCAGTGCCGCACAGGGCTCCGGTAAAGACGATAAAGCCATTAAGCTGGCGCTATCCAAGCGGGTTGACTATAGCGAAGAATGGCAACAGGTTTTTCGCGAAGCCTGGCGTTATCAGCGCGATTATCTGTATGTAGATAACTTCCACGGCGCTGACTGGGATGAAATCTATGAAGTCTATCAGCCGCTGGTTGCTTCGGTCAGTCATCCGCTGGATCTCACTTATCTACTCGATACCCTGGGCGGCGAAGTGTCGATTGGGCATTCCTATACCGGCGCCGGGGATAAACCTGAAACAGGTAAATCTCATGTCGGCCTACTGGGTGTGGATTATGAACTCGATAGCCGCGGGATAAAGCTTACCCGGGTGTACACTGGTGAGAGTTTTGTTGCCGGTGCAAACCTGATGGCGCCGTTGGGACCTTATGCGCATCTTATCGAAAAGGGCAGTTACCTGCTGGCCGTTAACGGTAAACCACTAACCAGTAAAGAGAACGTTTATGCGCAGTTCGAAGGTACCCTTGGCCAGACGGTAACGGTAACCATCGGTGAGCCAGGCAAAAAAGACAACCAACAGGATTTTCTGGTTAAAACCATTGGTAACGAAAATGAACTGCGCAAGCAGCATTGGGTAGAACAGAACCGTCGGTATGTGGAAGAAAAATCCAACGGTAAGCTCGCTTACGTATGGGTGCCAGACACCGCGGAGGGAGGCTATCACAGCTTTAACCGTTATTATTATCCCCAGGCCAACAAGCCGGGCGTGATCATCGATGAACGCTTTAATCATGGTGGCTTTATCGCTGATTACATCATTAACGTGCTGCGCCGGGAGCTTAATGGCTTCTTCAATAATCCCTACGCGCCGGCTGAACCTTTGACCAGCCCGGCAGCAGGTACCTGGGGCAGCAAGGTGATGCTGATTAACGAAGTATCGGGTTCCGGCGGAGATATGTTGCCTTACATGTTTAACTACTATGGCCTTGGTAAGCTGGTGGGCAAACGCACCTGGGGTGGCCTGGTGGGCATCTGGGGCGTACCGGCCTTTATTGACGGTGGCAGCATGACTGCGCCTCGGTCGGGCTTTTATGACGTGAATGGTGAGTGGCAGGTTGAGAATTACGGTGTGGCACCGGATATCAATGTGGAGCAATGGACCAGCAAAACGGCAAAGGGCGAGGATCCACAACTGGATAAAGCCATTGAAGTTGGGCTGGCCGGTTTGAAAGGCTATCAGTCACCCATCAAACCAATGCCCAAAGCACCGGTTCGGGTGCCAGTGCCAGATTAGTCTCTGAGTCGGAACTGCCAATTGGAAGCCCGCTAAATGCGGGCTTTTTTACGCATTGGGCAATGGATTAATCTCTACCGTAATATGGTCGCATGGCAGGTGATGTCGAACTTTATGTTTGATGTCATCAGGCGTTAGCGAAGCGCTGGTGGCAACGCTGACAATCGCCGCATGATGCTTGCCGGATAGCTGCCAGTAGTGAAAATCGGTTACCACCGATACGCCATCTTCCTCAATCAGGCGGGCGACTTTTGCTGCGTGTTGCGGTTTCGCGGCTTTATCTAACAACATACCGCTGCTGTGTGTCATCAGGCCCCAGGCCCACTTTCCAATAACCGCTGCGCCCACAATGCCCATAACTGCATCGGCCCACAGCCATCCATAAAACTTACCCAGTATCAGTGCAACGATGGCCAGCAAGGAGGTCAGGGTATCGGCGAGCACATGAAAATACGCGGCTTTTAGGTTGTGATCGTGATGCGCATGATTATGCTCATGATGGTCGTGGTCGTGGTCGTGGTCGTGGTCGTGGTCGTGGTCGTGGTCGTGGTGCCCGTGGCCATGATGATGGTGGTGATGATCATCGTGCAGTAAGAATACCGAGGCGACATTCACCACGAAGCCAATGATAGCCACCACAATGGCTTCATTAAAACTGATAGCCTGGGGCAGAAATAGCCGCTCTGTTGACTCAATCAGCATGAATAACGAAACGGTTGCCAGGGCCACCGCGCTGGCAAAGCCTCCCAGTGCATTGACCTTGCCGGTACCAAAAGAATAGTCGCTGCTGTGACGATGCTTACGGGAATACCAGTAAACAAACATGGAAACCGCAAAGGCCGCGGAATGGGTAAACATATGCCAGCCATCAGCGAGTAGAGCCATCGAGCCAAACCAGCTCCCCGCTACAATTTCCACCACCATGGTGATGGTTGTGAGTAAGAACACCAGGTTTACCTTGCGCTCTGATTCGCTGCTATCCACATAAAAGTTGTGCGAATGAGACCACTTTTCAGCAATATTTTTAGTCATAACAGGCCATCTGTTCGGTTTATTGATATACTATACCCCAGTATACCATTAAGCATGATAATTGGCAGAGCAGACTATGGCGCATATCCATAAAAATCAGCAGGCATTACTTACACGGGTAAAGAAAATCCGCGGCCAGTTAAATGCTGTAGAAAAATCCATGAACGATGGCAACGAGTGTCTGGCCATCCTGCAGCAGGTTACTGCGATCAAAGGCGCCGTAAACGGACTGATGACCACGATTCTGGAAGATCACATCCGCGAACATGTGGGTAAGCCGGGACTCAGTGACGCAGAGCGAGCAGAGGAAGTAGAGGCGCTTAATAAAATTCTTAAGTCCTACCTCAAGTAGCATTACCAGGTTTTAGTGTTAGCATATTGGTATTGCGGCTAGACCCGCCGATTCGCTGCACCGGGAAGAACTGACTGTGCAATCAAAGTCACTCATTAGTCATTGCGCTTGCCTGTAAGGTTGTCTAGTATTTGTACAGCGCTGTCGTTTAAGTGCAAAAACGAACAGCGTCCCTCCTGTGGCCTATGCCGTTATCGGTTTTACTGCCTGTAATATCAGAAACCCTGTTTGTTCCTTTACAATAATTCAGGGATCCGACCATGCGTTTTATTATCCACCGAGCGTTGCTTTGTTTGTGTCTGGTAAGTTATTTTGGCTTTGCTCAGGATGAACCAGAAGAAAAACCACCTGTACCCGAAGCGAAAACTTCCGTCACCAGTCACAGCATCAAAATCAATGGTAAAAAACTCAGTTATACCGCTACCGCGGGTACCATGCTGATGAAAAACGCCAAGCAGGAGCCGATAGCTCTGTTTGGTTACACGGCTTATGTAAAAGAGGATACCAGCCTACGCAAGCGGCCAATCCTGTTTGCTTATAACGGTGGGCCTGGCTCAGCGTCGTTGTGGTTACACATGGGGATCCTCGGTCCTAAACGAGCAGTCGTTAAAGACGTTGAGTTTGCCAATAATGGGCCATATGGCTATGTGGTTAATGAATTCACCATTCTGGATAAAGCCGACATCGTGATGATTGATCCGGTTGGTACCGGTTTCTCGCGCCCGGTAGGTGAGGGCAAAGGCGAGGACTTTTGGGGTACCGACCAGGATATTCGTTCGGTGACTGCGTTTATCAAGCAGTATATTACTGAGAATAACCGCTGGCAGTCGCCAAAATTCATCCTGGGAGAAAGCTATGGCGGGATGCGCACTGCGGGTGTGGCCCAGGCGCTGACTAACGAAATGATTAGTCTGAATGGCATTATGTTGGTGTCGCCGTTCTTACAGTTTGTGAATGGTTTTGATTTTGGTCAGACCGACCTGCCCCATGTGCTGTTTTTACCTACTTTTGCCGCCACCGGATGGTATCACGATGCTATTGACAACAAACCAGCAACATTAGCGGAGCATCTTAAGGCGGCAGAAGCCTTCGCCGTAGACGAATATGCCGCGGCCTTACTGAAAGGCGTACGATTATCGGCAGATAAGAAAAAGGCGCTGGCCGACAAACTTGCCGCCCTAACAGGCCTGGAGGCGCAATACTGGCTGGATGCAGATCTGCGGGTCAATCATCAGGTGTTTACCAAGGAAGTGCTAAGTGAGAGCGCACAAACGGTTGGACGAATTGATTCCCGCTTTAAAGGAGACACCCTGTCGGTGCATTCGGAAGCGATGAGTTATGATCCTATGACTACCGCCATAGGCCCGCCGTTACTGGCTGCGTTTATGGATTATTACCGTACCGAGCTCAAATCTGAGCAGGAGGTGGATTACAAGGTATTTGGTGATGTGTTCAGCAGCTGGGACTGGGGGCATGTGCAGCCCAATGTAGGCTTTAAACTGCCCTTTCCCGACACCCTGGTAGATTTATCCTACGCGATGATTCAGAACCCTAAAATGAAGGTGCTGTTTCAGCAGGGCTACTATGATTTGGCTACGCCGCACTTCACTACCCAGTACATGATCGACCATCTTAAAATACCGGCGGCATTGCGCAGTAATATCTCTACAGCCTACTATGAGGCGGGACATATGATGTATGTGCATGAGCCTTCGATGGCCCAGTTTAAAGCGGACCTGGCAACCTTTATTGATGCCAGCTTACCCAACTGAAGCGCTGATAAAAAACGTGGCCGGCGCGATAACGCAGCCGACCACATACGGAGGAACAAGGTTCATAAGTATTTGAATAGTTGGGCTAAATTGCGCCTACTTTAACTTTGGAGCCATCCAGCAGTCGGGACAGGCGGTAGGGGTGGGTATCAATTTGTGATTGTCTGCCCGTCACCAGATCGGCTGCAATATGTGCAAGGCCCGGCCCAAGACCAAAGCCATGAGCAGAGCTGCCTGCTGCCAGGAAGAAGCCTTCCACAGAATCGATTTCTGAAATAACCGGAATGGCATCAGGCGTGCAGTCTACAAAGCTGCCCCAGCTTTCTTCGATTTCCATTGCTTCCAGTGCAGGAAACAATGTCTTAACCGTTGCCAGGGTTTTTCTAAGGTTACTTTTTACCGGTGCCGGATCGAGAATGCGGATCTGCTCAAACGGCGAAATACCATCATTGGTCCAGCTATTCAGGGCTTCCGGGCCTTTAAAAAAAGAACTGCTAACGCCAAACTGTACGGCTTTAATACGCTGCATAAACATCGGCATAAATTCTTTGGCGTAGCGTATTCCCTGCGGCGTAAACTCAAGACGTGCCGTGCCACTTATTGCTACTGTGTAGGTGCCATCTAAGCGACGGGTAAGGGCAACCCCGTTGGTATAGACGGCATCACCAATACTCTTGATTGGCTTGGTTCGAAACGCGGTTTGACGCACGCTGGCCTGTGGAAAGCTAATACCGTGGTGACGGCAAAAAGCCGAGGCCCAGGCACCGGCCGCGCACAATACCCGGTTGGTTTTGATGGTACCGTGTTCAGTGATTACGCCTTCAACCTTACCGTTGGTGATATCCAGTCCACGGGCTGCACAGTTCTGATGAATGGTTGCGCCCAGCGCACGGGCACCTTCGGCTATCATCGGTGCAGCAATGGCGGGTTCGCCCTTACCGTCGTCAATAGAGTGGACGCCGCCGATCCAGGTGCGACCACGGGCCGGGATCATTTCGTTGGCCTCTTTGGCATTGAGCATAACGGTTTTAACGCCATACTGTTTAGCCAGATCACGCCACGAATCCCATTGTGCTAATTGCTTGGGGTCGTCGGTGGCATAGCGTAAACCGCAGCGTCTGAAGCCCAGGTCGAAGCCGATGTCCTTAGACATCTCATCCCACAGGCGCATTGATAGCCCAGAAGTAGGTAACTCACGTTCATCGCGGTTCTGCTGGCGACACCAGCCCCAGTTTCGACTGGATTGCTCACAGCCAACCTGGCCTTTTTCTACCAGCGCAACCTTATAGCCCTGTTTGGATAAAAAATAGGTGGACGCCGCGCCAATAATACCGCCGCCAATCACGACGATATCGGCTTCTGCGGGAATTTTCTCATCGCTGGGAATGTGTTTCAGTTGTGGTGACATGTATTTACTACCTGCTAGGAAAATTATGCTTCAATGTCGTAGCCAACAATGGCTTTGGTTTCAAGGTACTCTTCCAGCCCTTCAATGCCATACTCCCGGCCGCTTCCTGATTGCTTATAACCGCCAAAAGGGGCTTGTGGATCCCAGGCTGGATAGTTTATCAGTACCTGACCGCTGCGAATTTGACGGGCCACCGTTCTGGCCGCCTCCAGGTTGGTAGACTGCACGTGAGCACCAAGACCATAAACCGTATCGTTGGCTATCTCCACTGCATGTTCAACGCTATCGTAGGGGATAAGACATAATACCGGCCCAAAGATTTCTTCTTGGGCAATGGCCATGTCTGTTGTGACATTACTAAAGATAGTAGGTTGGGCGTAAAAGCCCCTGTCGAAGCCCTCGGGACGGCCAACGCCTCCTGCAATACAGCGGGCACCTTCATCAATACCCCGCTGGATCATGGATTGTACGCGTTCAAATTGGGCCCGATTGGCCAGCGGACCATGGGTAGCCAGTTCGTTATCGGCATGGCCAATGACAATGGCGTCGAGTGCTGAAGTAGCCAGTTTTTCCACGTCTGCCAGACGTTCCCGGGGCACCAGCATACGGGTAGGTGCACTGCACGACTGGCCATTATTGCGCATGCCAGCGAGCACGCCAGGGCCTACTGCATTAGGAAAATCGGCATCGGGAAGCAAAATATTGGGTGATTTGCCGCCTAACTCCTGAGCAACGCGTTTAACCGTTGGTGCCGCTGCCTGGGCAACGAGCACACCCGCACGGGTTGAACCAGTAATCGATATCATATCCACGTCGGGATGGCTGGCCAGCGGCTCACCGACTTCTGCACCATTGCCGTTAACCAAATTGAAAACGCCGGCAGGAATGCCCGCATCATGCATAATTTCGGCAAATGTCAGGGCACTGAGAGGAGATAACTCACTGGGCTTTAATACTACAGAACAACCTGCGGCAACAGCAGGGCCGACCTTGGCGGTAATTTGGTAAAGCGGCCAGTTCCATGGCGTAATCAGGCCGGCAACGCCAATAGGCTCCCGGGTGATAGCAGTGGTGCCACGCATTTTGGTGAACTCATAGCTGGCCAGGTTTTCCCGGGCAACACGGATGTGCGCAGCAGCCAGAGGCACCTGAGTGGACAGCGCGTAGCTAAGCGTTGCGCCCATTTCAAGAGACATCAGGTTGGCCAGCTTGTCGGCACGCTCATCAATTAATTCCAGTACTTTATCCAGCACCGCAAGACGTTCTTCGACCGGTGTGGCGGCCCATAACGGGAAAGCTTTTTTGGCGGCTGCCACGGCAGCGTTCAGGTCCTGCTTGCCGCCCAGGCCGATGGTCGCGGCAGGCGCTTCGGTTGCCGGGTTGATAACATCAAACGGCTTATCCTGTGATAAGGCAACCCACTCGCCATTGATATACGCCTGAGCAAGCCGGCGGGTATCAAGCAACTGTTCCACGGGTTGTATTGTCATGAGATATTTCCTGTTAAAACTGATTACTGCAAACAGTCCCTGAACGAATGCTTTGTTCACGGCAGATTCTGCTGCAAAGTATGAGAATGAATATGAATCCAGTATAGGGGGGATGATGCAGCATGGGTTGCCGCTTTGACATCCTCAACAGCAAATTATATTAAAAAGTCAGGCCTAAACAGATCGAAAAATGTGTGCCGGGCACGCTAAAATGACATCCTAAGGTTCATTAGCACAGGCAGTACGCTACGGGAGAAGGACTATGGCAAATTCACATGAGCATGATGTAGAGGACTTACTGGAAGAGTTAATTGCCTTCAGGCGTGATATCCACGCTCATCCTGAACTCGCCTTTAAAGAAGTCGATACGGCGAATAAAGTGGCGCAGAGTCTGCGAGACATTGGCCTTGAGGTAACCACCGGCATTGGTAAAACCGGCGTGGTGGGTACCCTTAAAGTAGGTAACTCCACCCGCACTATCGGTTTGCGAGCCGATATGGATGCCCTACCGATTGTTGAGCAAACCGGCCTGCCCTATGCCAGTTGCCATCACGGTGTTTTTCATGGCTGTGGGCACGACGGCCATACCACCATGTTGCTTGGGGCTGCCCGCCAGCTTGCGCGCAGCAAACAATTCGACGGCACAGTACACTTTATCTTTCAGCCCGCTGAAGAAGGTGAGGCCGGTGCCAAAGCCATGATCGAAGATGGTTTGTTTGAGCGATTCCCTTGCGACCGTGTGTATGCATTCCATAACTGGCCGGACTTACCGGCTGGCACCATTGCTACCCGCCCTGGTCCTATCATGGCGGCAGCAGATAAATTCTCTATCCAGGTAAAGGGTAAAGGCGGTCATGCTGCCGTGCCCCATCAAACCCCGGATGCCATACTGGCGGCCAGTGAACTGGTTAGTCAGCTCAATACTATTGTATCCCGGCGCATTGCGCCGACGTCTACTGCGGTATTGTCGGTTACACAGATAAGCGGCGGTAGCTCACACAATGTATTGCCAGGGTGCGTGGAACTTACCGGCACGGTGAGAACGTTTGACCCGCTGGTTCAGGATCAAATTGAAGTGGCTATCCGCCAGGTTATTGAAGGGGTAGGCATAGCAAGCGGGACCCAAATCAGTATTGATTATAACCGTTACTATCCGGCCACTATCAATGCCGAAGCGGCTGCAAAGCATGCTTTGACTGTGGCTGCAACGGTAGGTAATGCGGTTGAGGCGCCACAGCCCGCATTTACCTCTGAAGACTTTGCCTTTATGTTACAGGCCTGCGAAGGTGCTTACATCTGGCTCGGGCAGGGCAAGGGGGGGGAGCATATTCCACTGCATCACCCGGAATTTGATTTTAATGATGAAATCATCGCCACAGGCGTTAAACTCCACACCGCGCTGGTGGAGGATTTTCTGCCGCAACAAGGTAAGTGAATTGACAGATTTGACCTGCCTGAGAAGAGTAAACAGCAAAATCTGTTGTCCACAGCCGGTAAAATTAATGCCATTGAACACAAACTGCAATACAGGCCTAATCCGCTAATGACTAACACTGCTTTTACCGTTCGCGAGATGCGCGAATCCGACCTGCCAGCCTGCCTTGAATTTACTCAGCAAGTAAAGTGGCCGCATCGGATGGGAGACTGGCAACTGCATTTTTCCCAGGGCAATGGCAGCATTATCGAAAATGCCGGGGGCGATATCGTTGGTTGTATCCTGTGGTGGGACTATGGTGCCGATTATGCCACGGTAGGATTAGTGGTGGTGCCAGCTCACATGCAGGGTAATGGCCTGGGGCGCAAACTGATGGATACCGTGATGAGCCAGACCGGTGAGCGTAGCTTGCAACTGGTCGCTACGGTGGCCGGAAAACGTCTTTATCAACAATGTGGCTTTACCGAAGCCGCACTCATTTATCAGGTGCAGGGGCAGTTGGCGGGGGAAGTCGAGCCGCTGTCATCAGATGCCGGGATCAAACCGCTTGATTCCAGCAATCTGGCAGATATCATAGCGATGGATACCGCTGCGTACGGATGCAGCCGGGCGTCGTTACTCACGGCCGTAGCGCAGCAAGGTAAAGGACTGGTGGCTTATCGGGACGGCAAAGCTGTTGGTTTTGCGATGTTGCGTACCAGCGGTCACGGTCAGACTTTGGGGCCGGTACTGGCTGATGATGACGACACCGCGAAAGCTTTGATCAGCCAGTTGCTGGCCAGTGAGACTGGCTTTATTCGGTTCGATTTAACTGAGCGAGCCAAAGGTATTCAGCCGTGGCTGGAGTCACTGGGGCTGGCTCAGGTTGATGAAGTCAGTCTGATGGTGAAAGGTGAGTTTTTACCCGCCAGGGCCAGCGGACCGCACATTTACAGTCTGGTTTCCCAGGCATTTGGATAACAGGCAAGGATACTGATGAGTAACTGGGTTAATTCTCTCGTTCTGGTACTGCTGCTCTCGGTGAGCACGCAGGCATTGAGCGTGGTATTTGACTCCCATGCTGCTCATCAGGAAAGTACTTCTCATCTGTCAGAACCGTCCCATGAAGCCCCGCATTCTGAGCAGGCTATCGCTCAGGATAAAAATAGCGACAGCAGCGGACTGGATTGTCAGCACTGTTGTCATTGCCATGGGGCACAACACATTTTTCTTCCCTTATTAATTAAAGCACTGCCGGTCGATGGCCATTATGCGGTGCGACACAACCTTAACCAGCCTCCCGCCACGGGCTTCTGGCGTAATTTGCTGCGCCCGCCCATCGCTTAACAAAGAAAGTTGACAGCGCCCCGGTTGTTAGTAACCGGATGATTTACTTTGTTAAGAGATAAACCTATGAAACTGCAATTATGCGGTGCGGTGTTAGTGACCGCACTGAGCTTTCCGGTTCTGGCCGGTGAGCAACCCTGGGCCAACTGGCTGATGAACACGGTGGAGCGCCACCCTATCATGCAGGCTTATCAATACGAAACCAGTGCCGCGAAATACCAGGCACAAGCCCTGAATAAACCTGTTTATAATCCATCCCTGGATACCTCTGTAGAAAGAGAAGGCAGCGAAACCAATTTTCAAATCGGCCTTTCTGCAGATATTGACTGGTGGAATGTAAGAGAGGCTCAGTCGGAGGTTGGCAGGCTGCAGGCTGAGCAGCGTGCATTAGCGGTGCAGATAGCCACTAATGATCTGCTGGCGCAAATCCTCAATGCTCAGATTGATGTCCAGTTGGGACAACAGGGATATGAGCTGGCTCGATTACAGGTAGAGCAGGATCTGCGGCTACTCAGTTTAACCGAGCAACAACTTGCCGCAGGCGAAGTTAACCGCACCGAACTGGCCATGGCAAAGTCGGTAGTGGCGCAAGGCATGGTCGCAGAAAACGAGCGCCTCAGTGCGTGGTTAAACGCACAAAAAACGTTGCGCACACTGGCTGGTGAGCAGGCTGCGGATGTGCCTGTTAACCAGGCATTTTTTCAGGCGCAACCACAGGTACCTGCGCCGCAGCAATTACTCGCCTTGCCTGCTGTAAAACAGGCTCGGCTAGCGTGGCTGGCCGCAACCGCCAGCGCAGAGCAACAACAAACCGCCAATAAGCCGGTACCCAATGTGGGATTTGGCGTTGGTCGTCAGGCCGGGGAATCGCTGTTTTCTGTCAACGTCTCGGTGCCTGTTCAGTTTCGCAATGACTTCAGCGAGGTCGCCCTGGCTGCCAGAGAACTGGCGCTGGCCAGCGAAGAGCGCCTGCACGCGCAAATGCGCGATACCCGCGAAGCGGTGCGTAACCTGGCCGAACAACTACAGCAAACCCGTTTGCGTTTTGAGCAATGGCAGGCATTGCACGATAACGAAATGACAGAGCAGGTTGAAGTACTTCAGCAACGTTATGCGCAGGGCGACCTTAGTCTTGCTGACTATCAATGGCAGGTGCAGCAACTTCGGGATGGCATGCAGGCTGGCCTGACGCTGCAACAAAACTACCAGCAAACTTACGTTGCTTATCTGCATATCACCGCCGCTCTGACGGATGTGGTTTCCTCTTTAATTTCCCGGGAGTAGTAATATGTCACATTTACACAATTATCTGGCGGTGCTGAGTATCACTGCCCTTCTTTACACGCAAGTTGCGTCAGCCCAGGAGCATGATCATGCCCATGAGGCAGAACACGAAACCGAAGCTCACGTTGAAGAAAAGGCCCATGGTCACGACGGTGAACACGGCCACGACGAGCACGGTGAAACCACTACGGTGAGCCTCAGTGACGGGCAGCGGCAGACGGCCGATATTCACCTGGCGACGCTGCAACCCATGACGCTCAGCGAACAGGTTTATGCGCCGGGCGAAATCAGGGTAAATGGCTATCGCAGCTATATTGTGTCGCCCCGGGTCAGTTCTGTGGTGACTGCGCGCCATGCCGGGCTGGGTGAAAAAGTGACGGCAGATCAGCCACTGGTCACTTTGTTCAGTGAAGAGATGATCACTGCGCAGAGTCAGCTCCAGCAGGCGTATGTGGAATGGCAGCGGGTCAGTAAACTTGGGCAGAGTGCGGTGGGTGAAAAGCGCTTTGTCAGTGCCCGAACCGAATACAACGCAGCGAATCGACGCTTACAGGCGTTGGGCTTGTCTGCTGCTACCATTGCCCAAATAGAGCAAAACAGTAATTACCCGCTGGGCGAATATACGTTAACGGCACAAACGCCAGGGCTTATCATGACCGATGAATTCAATCAGGGCCAACGTATTGAGCCTGGCCAGCCATTGATGCTACTGTCTGATGAGGCGCATTTATGGGTCGAAGCCCGCTTGTCGGCCCAGAATGACCTGCATTTACAACCGGGCGATCAGGCCAGTGTCGTGGTCGGCGATATCGCTGCAATTGGCACGGTTATCCAGGAATCGCACACAATCGATCCGGTGAGCCGGACGCGTACGGTACGTCTTGAACTGGATAACCAGGACCATCGTTTTCACTCCGGCATGTTTGTTGATATTTATTTCAATGGCCCGCAAACCGACGCCATCCTGGCGGTGCCTCAGTCGGCGCTGATGCGTGATGCTGACGGCGATTGGCAAATCTTTATTGCTGATGACGACGGTGATTTGATCCCACAAGTAGTGACACTCGGGCCGCAGTACGGCGACTGGCAGGCCATTAGCGGTATTCAGCCAGGCCAGACCTATGTGAGCCGTGGGGCCTTTTTTGTTGCGTCGGAAATCGCCAAAGGCGGTTTTGATCCACATAACCATTAACAGGGGCTTATGATGTTTGCATGGTTAATAAGCCGCGCGGTGAAGCTGCGCTTTGTATTGTTACTGGTGCTTGTGGGCTTGTGTGTGATGGCTGCAATGATGATCCCGCGCCTCAATCTTGATGCCTTTCCCGATGTTACCAATATTCAGGTGGCGATTAATACCGAAGCGCCCGGGCTGGCAGCCGAAGAGGTTGAGCAGCTGATTACCTATCCCATTGAAGCGGTAATGTATGCGCTGCCCGATGTTGAGGAGGTGCGTTCGATCTCCAAAACCGGGTTATCCGGCATTACCGTGGTGTTTAAGGAAGGTACGGATATTTATTTTGCCCGGCAACTGGTATTTGAACGGTTGCAGATAGCCGCCGGGATGATCCCGGAAGGGGTTGGGGTGCCTGCTATCGGGCCCAACACCTCGGGTCTTGGCCAGGTGTACCAATATCTGTTGATTGCCGACCCGGACTCAGGTTTCGACAGCATGGCGTTACGCAGTCTCAATGATTACCTCATTAAGCTGATGTTAATGCCGGTTGATGGCATTACTGATGTGCTGTCGTTTGGCGGTTATGTGCGCCAGTATCAGGTAAATCTGTATCCCAATCGTTTGCTGTCTTATAACCTGACCCAGCAGGACGTGGTGGATGCTTTATCACGCAATAACAACAATGCCGGTGGCTGGTACATGCAGCGTGGGCCTGAACAACTGGTGATCCGCGGTACTGGCTGGCTGTCCTCAGATCAGCAAGCGCTAGAGGAACTAAAACAAATACCGTTGAAAACCGCCGGGTCGGCCATTGTGACTGTGGGTGACGTGGCTCAGATACGGATCGGTAGCGAGATACGCCAGGGGGCGGTCACTATGACAGTGAAGCACCCCGATGGCAGCATCAGCAATCGCGGCGAGGTGGTTTCCGGCGTGGTGTTAAAACGCATGGGGGCTAACACCAATGCTACTATCGAAGGCATTAATGCCCGGCTGGATTTAATTACTAAAGCACTGCCCGAGGGAGTTCACTTTGAACCCTATTACGACCAGGCGGATCTGATTAAACAGGCGGTAGATACGGTAGTAAAAGCCCTGTTGCTGGCCTTTATGTTCATTGTCATTGTGCTGGCATTGTTTCTGTTAAGCGTGAGGGCAACGGTCCTGGTGTTGCTGTCTATCCCGGTTTCCATCGGATTGGCGCTGGCCATGCTCAGCATGTTGGGGATATCTGCCAATCTGATGTCTCTGGGCGGAATGGCAGTAGCCATTGGCATGCTGGTGGATGGTTCGGTGGTAGTAGTGGAGAATATTTACCAAAAATTACCAAAAAACAGTACTGAAACCCATAAAATACCCAACTTAGTGGTGACTGCGGCCCAGGAAGTGGCAAAACCTGTCTTTTTTGCGACGCTGATTATTCTGGTGGTATTTACCCCGCTGTTCAGTTTTGAGGGGGTCGAAGCCAAGCTGTTTCAGCCAATGGCCATCGCCATTATGCTGGCCCTCATTTGCGCCGTGCTGGTGGCGTTGATATTTGTGCCGGTACTGGCCACCTTTTTACTGAGCGCACGGCCGGTTAAGCAGCGCAATAACCCTCTTCTTAGTGTACTGGAGCGCAGTTATGCGAGACTGCTCAAGGTTACTATGGGGCAGCGAAAATGGGTTTCTGGCAGTTCATTGGTGCTGATATTGATTGCCGGCGTGCTGCTCCCGCGGCTGGGCACTGAGTTTGCGCCGGAGCTGGAAGAGGGAACCATTAACCTGCGGGTGACCCTGGCACCTTCAGCCAGTCTGGAAACGGCGCTAAGCGTGGCTCCGAAGCTGGAAAGTATGTTACTGGAATTTCCTGAAGTGACCTATGCGGTGAGTAAAATTGGCCGCGCCGAGATTGGCGGCGACCCGGAACCGGTAAACAATATAGAAATCTATATGGGCCTGCGCCCGGTCAGTGAGTGGCAAACCGCGACCAACCGCGTGGCACTGCAGGAAGCCATGGCCCATAAACTGGAGGCGCATCCGGGATTACTGTTTAACTTCTCGCAGCCTATTGCTACCCGCGTAGATGAACTGCTTTCCGGTGTTAAAGCGGAGCTGGCGATTAAACTATTCGGGCCCGAACTTGATGTACTGGCTGAGTATGGCCAGCAGATTGCTGAAGTAGTCGGCGGCATTGAGGGCGCTCAGGACGTAGCGATGGAGCAAATAAGCGGCGAAGCTCAGCTAGTCGTGCGGCCGGTGCGTAAGCAGCTTAGTCGTTATGGCCTGGACGTCGCGGATGTGATGAATCTGGTCCAACAGGGGCTTGGCGGCGCTTCAGCCGGGCAAATTATTAACGGTAATGAGCGGTACGATATCGTGGTACGTTATGCCGAGGCTTTTCGGGATGATATCGCTGCCATCAAAGAACTGCGCTTGCTAACTGCTCAGGGGGCCTGGATCCGCTTGCAGGATGTCGCGTCTGTGGCTATTGAGTCTGGGCCGCCTCAAATCCGCCGGGATGATGTGCAGCGCCGGGTAGTCATTCAGGCTAATGTGGATGGTCGTGATATGGGCAGCGTGGTTGCCGATATTCAGACCGCCATAGAAGCTGACGTTGCTCTGCCTGGCGGTTATGCCGTGGAGATTGGTGGGCAGTTTGAGAATCAGCAACGCGCCATGCAGCGCTTAATGCTGGTAGTTCCAATATCTCTGTTGCTAATTGCTTTGCTGTTATATTTTGCGTTTACCGATATTCGCCTGGTTGCGTTAATTATGGTGAATATTCCGTTAGCCGCTATTGGCGGGGTGTTTTCTTTGTATGTGAGTGGTCACTATTTATCTGTGCCAAGTTCAGTAGGTTTTATCACTTTGTTTGGTGTGGCTGTATTGAATGGTGTAGTGATGGTGGAAAGCATCAATCAGCGGCGTGTACAGAGCACGGACCTGGCTGCTGCCATCTTCGATGGTGCCTGTTCACGACTTCGGCCGGTATTAATGACTGCGCTAACATCGGCGCTGGGGCTCATTCCTATGTTGTTATCTGACGGGCTGGGTGCAGAAATCCAAAAGCCATTGGCGGCGGTGATAGTTGGTGGGCTTATCAGTTCTACCTTGCTCACGCTGGTGGTTATTCCGTCACTCTACAGCAGCTTTATCAAACCAAAAGCAGCGGCGTAATTATCCGCTGATTTTGCTATACAAAACCCAACAATTATGCCCCGCAGCAAATCGCTTTCAGAGTAAGCTGCCGGGGCATCAATCGTATACTAGACCCTCATGCTTTCATGTGTTCCCAGGGACGGGGTTCCCAAATTATTTACATTTGTATTAACCGGAGTTTAGATGAGCTTATTGCAAACCGTTGTTCAGCATCCTTCAGAAGCCCCCGCTACCAGCTACGCCGACCCGAAAATTTTATTAGAGGGTAATCCGTTACTGGAAAAGTGGGCGCATGTGGCGTCGGGCAACGACAAGATTAAAGTGGGTGTAATGACCTGCGAACCCAGTGTTAACCGCTCGGTGAAAAAAGGCTTCTTTGAATTTTGCTATCTTATTGAGGGGCTGATTGAACTCACAGAAGATGGTGGGGAGACAGTTACTTATAAAGCCGGTGATACCTTTTTATTGCAGGAAGGGTTTGCCGGGACTTGGCGGACCATAGAAAAATACAAAAAAGTTTATGTGTGTGTTTACGACTAAGCGTTAAGCGACACAAAGAAGGCAGCCTCAGTGCTGCCTTTTTCATTAATAACCTCTGAGTTTATCCACTTCACCGGTCATGGTTTTGTTGGCCAGCCACCGTTGCAGGTTTTCTACCAGTCGTAATGCCGCCGTGTCATTACGGGTGACTGAGGCAATGTGCGGTGTAATATGAATATTCGGGTGATCCCAGAACGGATGGCTTTTGGGTAGCGGCTCAGGATCAAATACATCCATAATGGCTTCGCTAATGTGTCCGGCATCCAGGTGATACAGCAAATCGTCGGCGACAAGCTGTTCACCGCGGCCCGCGTTTATCAATGCGGCACCCTTGGGCAGTTTGGCCAGTAATTCCGCGTTTAGGATCCCCTTGGTGTTGGCCGTTAAGGGCAATAAACTAATCAGAATATTGGTGTTGCCCAGCATCTCTGCAGACGGCGTGTCACCAGAAAACGTTAACACGCCAGGAAGTTGCTTGGTGCTGCGGCTATAGCCCTGCATGGCGAAGCCCAGCCCGCTTAACGTGTATGCAACCTGACTACCCAGTTCGCCAAGGCCCAGAATACTGATAGTGCACTCATGGGGTAGCTTAACGCTATGGGGTTGCCAGAGGTTCTGGTGCTGCTGGCGTTGATAGCGAAATATATCGCGATGGAGCATCATGACCGCTGTTAGCACCCAGGTTTGCATTTGGGTGGCTATCGATGGATCTATCATTCTCACCAGTTTTAAATGGGACGGGAGTGACGCCGGCGCGAATTGATCAACACCGGCGCCTACGGAGAAAATGGCCTTTAGGTTTGGATACTGCTGCTGATAATTGTCAGGCAGTGTCCAGGTGATAATGGCATCTACGGCGGCTGGATCTGGCACTTCAGGCCAGGTAAACCAGCGTACTTCGGGTAATGCAGCATTTACGGCTTGCTGCCAGCGTTCGCCCCGCTCAGCGGGGCCTTTATACAATAGGGTTAGCGCCACTTACTACTTTTCCGGTTTAAACAAAGTGGTTAGCGGATAGTGGAGTTTTTCGATTGGCGACTTCAATACGATATAGCTGAAGTATTTGGCAATGCCAAAATCCTGTTCCAGTATCTCTTCCATCAGAGTTTGATAATGGGTAATCCCACGGGTAACAAATTTGAGCAGGTAATCATAACCACCACTGATCAGGTGACATTCAATCACTTCATCAATGGTGCGGATATTGCGCTCAAACTTTGCGAAGTCTTCCATGTGGTGATCGGTTAACGTGACTTCAGTAAAGACCGTTGCCGTTTCACCTAATTTGTCCAGCGCAATTTTTGCGTTATAGCTAGTGATATAGCCGGCTTTTTCCAACCGTTTAACTCGTGCCAGGCAAGGGCTTGGCGACAGAGCGACTGCATCCGCCAGGTCGGTATTGGTGATCCGCCCGTTTTTTTGCAGTTCTGCCAGTATATTAATGTCGATACGGTCTAATTTAGTGCCAGCCACAGTATTATCCTCTTAGTACTTCTCGGTCTTCGTCACATTACCGCTATCGTAGAAAACAGTCACCTGATTTACATGCTGCGGATGATGATTTACGAAGTGGCCGGGCCAGCCGTAATCTCCGACTGGTCCGGTTAAGCAATGTTAAAAGGCGTATTTCACGCTGATTTTCGCCTGACGTGGGTTACCTGGCAGGGTCCACATCGCTGAGTAAGAACTGGCGTAGTACTCTTTATCGAACAGGTTTTCGATATCGGCATTTATGCTAAGTGCATCCGTCAGGTTTACTGAACCAAACAGTCTCACCGTGGTGTAGCTTGGTAAGATGTAATTCGGATCGATCAGTTCCCCCGGGCGTTCGTCCACATAAGTTACGCTCGCGCCCACTTTAGACTCTTTACCGGCAATATCCATGTAATGAATGCCCGTTACGTTTAACTTGTGTTCCGGAATATTCAGTAACTGTGTACCCGCCGGAATATTCACCAGCCAGTCAGCATTGATAATGTCGTTGGAAGTGGTGGCATCAACAAACGCGTAGGCAACAGTGACCATAGTGTCCTCACCGAGCATGGCAGTTAGATCCACTTCGATACCCTGACTCTCCGCTTCACCAATAGTGTCTGAGAAACCGGCATTAGCAGGAATTGGATCGGCGGCCAGAACGTTGGTCTTTTCAGCTCGGAATAAAGCTACTGTACCGGTCAGGCTCTCGTCTTCATTATTAAACTTAACCCCGGCTTCGTAAGATTTACTTTCTTCCGGCTCAAAGGTTTCGCCCGCTGCGTTTGACCCTGAGTTAGGACGGAAGCCTTCTGAATAGCTGGCATAAAGGGTATAGAGCGATGACGCCTCATACACCAGGCCAAATCTTGGGCTGGTGGTGGTTTGAGACTGCGATGAGACGGTCACCGGATCAGTGCGGTAATTCTCAAATTCCTGATCATAGTTATCCACCCGGATGCCCACCTGCATTTTGAACTTTTCGGTGACATCAATCTGATCCTGGAAGTAAACCCCTACTGACGTTTGGTTCTCAGAATCGAAACGATTTGGCGATAAGTCTGGCAGTGGCTGACCGTATTCTGGGTTATATTTGTTTACCGCATAAGTGGTATCATTTACGCCCCAGGCAACGCGCCAGCGATTCTGCAAGATGTCGAGGGTGTAGTCGTAGGCATCCGCACCAATCAAAATATGGTGGTCCATGCCCGCCAATTCCACAGTACCACTTAATTCAATGCGGCCAGCTAAATCTTCGGCGTCATAATCACGATACAAACGGCGACGATTAACGGTTTCTTCAAAGCCTTCCTCGGTGACTAACTGGCGTCCGCCGAGTTCCACTTCAGAAGCATAGCCTTCGAATGAAGATTCACGATAACTTAAACCGGCCAGTAAGCTCCAGTCGTTGTTTAACTGATGCTGCAGGGTTAACTGATGGCCGGTGGCTTCGATTTGCACCGGACCATCGTTCGGTTCACCATAAAAGACATCAAGCGGTACATCGAAGAAGTCGTAATTAGTAACTAAAACACCACGGTCGAAAATCAATTCCTGATCGAGGTATTCAAGTTCATATACCAGACTGGTATCGCTTGAGATGTTGTAGTGGAAAGACGGGCTGATAGACAGCTTCTCAGAATACACTTCGTCGCGGAAGCTGCCTGCATCTTCATAGGCGCCGTTTACACGGAAGGCGAGATCGTCAGTGATGGCATTGGTATAATCACCTTCAAGGCGGTACAGATCGTAACTGCCTGCTGTGGCCTGAATATACCCTTCTTCATAAAACTGCGGCTTTTTGGTGATGATATTAATGGTACCACCGGGTTCACTGCGGCCAAACAGTGCTGAACCAGGCCCTTTAATGACTTCGATAGCCTGGATGTTTGACGTTTCACGGCGACCGCTGTAGCCACGACCTGCGCTAAAGCCATTTACCAGGTAGCCACCCGGCAGGTTTTCGTCACCAGCAAAACCACGAATGGCGAAGCTGTCCCACATACCACCAAAACTATTCTGGCGAGCGATACCGCTACTGAAGTCCAGCGCATTCTGGAAATCATTAACGCCTAAATCGTCGAGCAATTCGGCACTCACCACATCAATGTTTTGAGGCATTGATTTAAGTGGCACGTCACCGCGGTAAGCCTGACGCTGCTTCACTACTTCAATTTGTTCGATGTCATCACTATCTGGTGTAGTCTGGGCGTTGACGGTGGATGACAGTGCGACTGACACAGCAGCTGCAAGCACTGACTTCACGATAATTCTGTTGGTGTTCATCTTGTGTTGTTCTCCAATGGGTTCTTTGGTCAACGGCAAAAGGAGATATCCGACAGCCTGTAGTTGTTATTGTGCTATCTGAGATTCTTTTTTATGAGTGGATAATCCTTCCACAATCAGTATAAGTGTAACGCGGCGCTCAAATTGCGTTGAAAAATCCCCTCTGTACAGTGAAAAATATCAAGCCTTAGGTTGATGCAGCAGAAAATGCTAATTGCATAGAAAAAGGTGGAAATGGCGAAGATTGGCGAGCTTTCAAACAGAAAATCGTATACGAAAAGAGGTGTTTAAGCGCCATGCCCACAATTAGCGCCCGAAAACGGCGCTAACCTGCAGTATATTGAGGTGAGTGACATTTCACTTGGTGCATGCTTCGTTGCGCCAAAACCACCAGGGAAGCACTGCAGGCAGCAAAATGCTTGGTAAAAGCAAGCCAATCACTAAAATGCCGGCAAAATCTGCGGGCAGTATCCACACCAGAATGGCGCTGATGAGTCCTGCCGTGATGACCAGCATAGGAACAAGGCTTAATTTCGGCAATTGCCAAAATTAAGCCACAAGGATAACGGTAAATTAAAAGCGGTAACTCATACTGGCGCGCAGTGTGCGTGGTTCAATAGGATGGTAGTGGAGGTCTTCAACACCCTCTTCAGGTTCACCCGGCAGGCGGCTGGCATACCAGTAATCGATATCATGGTCGTTGCTGTCCAGCAGGTTAAGTACCGACAGGCTGCCCTGCCACTGGTCAACTTCATATACCAGGCTGGCGTTTACTACAGTAAAGGTGTCGGACTCGCGTTCTTTAAAGCTATCCAGCGTGCGTTTACCGAAATACCGCACCCGCAAATCGGTGCGCCAGAAATCGTTCATTTGCCAGTTAAGGCCAACGCTGGCAACGACCGGTAACGAACCTTCAATGTAATTACCTTCGCCGGGCTCATCTTCACGGTATTTCGAATCGGTCCAGGCAAATTCTACGTCTGTGGTTAGGTTTGACGTAAACCAGTAATAGGCAGAGAACTCCACACCCCAGCGGCGGGATGCACGGCTGGCTTCAGTGTTACCGGCATCGCCAACAAAGACCAGTTCAGAGTCGTTTTCCAGATACCATAGTGAAAGTGAGGCATTATAGTAGCGATAGCGCGCTACTCTTAAGCCAATTTCTGCCCCTTCGCCTCTGACCAGCAGATCAACCGGATCAGCCGCCTCGCCGGTGACCGGGTCGATGCTGATAACCGCGCCGCGCGCATCGTTAGAGTGAAAAGACTGCCCCACATTGACATAGGCCTGCCAGGCATCATTTAAAATATAGCTCAGGCCGCCTTTAAGACTGGTGATGTTATCGCTGTCGTCACCACTGTTTGCGCTTAAATTACTGTTCACATCCACAGCCAGGTAATCATGGCGGATATCCACATGGCCAATTAAATTGTCGGTGATATCAATATCGACCTGCAGAAACGCCGCCACCGAATACTCATCCACACTGTCGCGTCGAACCGGCGACTGACGAACGCGCTGATTGGTGCGATACAGGCCGACTTCGCTAATATCGTCATAACGCCATTCCAGGCCGCCGGTAAGGTGTACGTGAGAATCACCTACGGTGGTTGAATGGAAGCGGGTAAGCGTACCGCCATATATAGCCCGGTCGTCAACTTGTTCAAACTGATCGCCTGCCTCAGGATTATCCAGAAAATAGGTAAAGTTAGAGAACAGGTTCAACTCGCTGGAAATCGCATAGGCGTTTACCATCCAGTCGGCCGATTGCCAGTTAACCGATAAACTGTAGCGGTTAGACTCGCCGCCGAGCGTTGGATCCAAAGAGCCCAGTTCATCTATCAGGCCGCTTTGCACTGCACGCAGTGGGATCTGATCAGCAGAATTCCAACTGTTGTCGTAACCTAAAAAAGTAATGTGCAGGATGCTGTCGTCAGTCGCCTGTCGAAAACGGGCGAAGGCACTGGTTTTCGCAATGTCTTCATCTATATCGGTCCAGGAGCCATCGTATTGCTGCCACTCTCCACCCACCGCAAGGTTACTATCACCGACCGCTAAGTTAGTGGCGGCAACAGTGCGCAGAAAACCATTTTCGCCAATCTCAAGCTTGCCGAAGGGTTGATCAAAAGACGACATCAACGAAAAGTTGGCAGAGCCAGCCACAGAAAAATCGCCCTGCATCGCGCGGTAGGGCCCTTTCTGATAATCGATGCGCTGAATAAATTCCGGCGTGATAAAGTTAAGGTCGGTATAACCCTGACCATGCCCGTGAGTGCGCATATTCACCGGCATACCATCCAGTGAAATACTAAAATCCGTGCCATGGTCGAGGTTAAAACCACGCAGAAAGTACTGATTCGCTTTACCTGAACCGCTGTGTTGGGTAACCACCATGCCCGGCACAAATTCCAGTATCTCACCAGGGCGAAGCAACGGGCGCTGGGCAATGTCGCCGGCACCGATTACGCCCTCTGAGGCAGAAATCGACTCACCTATCAGGTCGCTTTGTTTACCAAATACCACCACGCGCTCGATATGCGGACCATCTGCAAGTGCTGTGGCAGAGGCCAACAGCGAGGTAGAAAAAATCAGATATTTCAAAACTCAAACTCAAAAAAAAGGAACCTACTGATCTTAACGTGTTAGCCGTTGGATTGGATGCAGGATCCGATAAAAAGGGCAAATCACTCGACATGTAAGGCATTTACTTATTGGTAAAGAGGGAAAGAATGCTTAAAGGCATGACAAAATTGTAAGCCTGAACACTAACAATATTGTCAGTTGAACATCATAAAAACTCTTATTAATGTGTTGCTTATAACATTTTGTTAATAAGTTAACCGATGAACATACTGGTAATTGGATGTGGGGCGATTGGCAGCTTTTATGCCGAACGTCTGGCGAATGCCCGGGCAACTGTCACTGTGACAGCACGCGGTGCTCATCTTGATGCGCTGAAGCGTAAGGGCCTCACAGTGGTTCACGATGGCGAAACCCGCCATCAGGCCGTTACCGCCTGTTCTCATGCAGAATTACAATCTGCCAGCCAGGCCGATGATTTCGATGTCATCGTGGTTGCACTGAAAGCCACCCAAACCAAAGCGCTCCTCAACGAGCTGGGGAGCTGGTTAGCCGCTGGCAAAACACCAGTTGTGTCGGTGCAAAATGGCGTAGATAACGAGCCTTTGCTGGCTTCTGTAGTTGGGCAGGCGCGTGTATGGGGCGGCTTGTCAGTGCGCAGTGGTGGCGAAATATCGCAACCCGGGGTGGCCACTACCACGGGTATTTATAAAATCATTATGGGCCCCTGGCCCGCGTCGAATACCTTGCCCACAAATTTGATGGCTTTAGCCAGTTTGTGGCAAAGCCAGCATATACCGCTTGAGGTAAGTGAAGATATTCGCAAAGAGCTGTGGAAAAAACTGATTGTGAATTGCGGGGTGAACCCTCTGTCGGCGGTCACGCGGCAAAAAACCTATGCGTTAACCCATCAGCCGGAGCTGGCCCAAAAGGTTTATTGCGCCATGCAGGAGACAGGCCGGGCAGCCGCGTACGATGGGGTAGAAATTTCCCCGGCAGAAGTGGATGACATGTTCAGCCTTATCAAGTCGTTTAACTCTATTAAAACCTCCATGTTAATTGATCTGGAGAAAGGCAGAGAGCTGGAGCTCGACGCTATTTTGGGCAGTGTGATTGCCCGTTGCCGTATGCTGGGGAAGCCTGCACAAATTACTGAATCTCTATGGACAGAGCTGACTTCAAAACCCTTGCCAGACAGCCTGGATGGCTTGTTTAACCGGGAATAAAATCACCGTTTGTCGAAGTAAGGAGTCTGACCGTGTTGTCGTCGTTAAAAACAAAGCTCTACGTGCCGGTGGCGATACTGGCCATGGTGGCCATCATTGCCCTGATCACCTCATTTTATGTGATTTCGGTGTTAGGCAATGCCCAATCCTCGGTGGAAGCCATTGAACGCTACGCGGCAAAAGCCCGGCAAACACAGTTTATGCTGGTGAATTATTTTGATGGTGAGGTGAGCGTAGCTGCGCTTACTGAAGCGGTAAAAGAACTTAAAGACTTCCCCGACTCGCTGGCCACACACGTGCAGGGCAATGAATTCTCCGGCATGACTAAACGCATAGGCCAGGCAGGCGATCACCGCCAGCAAATGCAACAGATGGAAGCGCAGTTACTGGCCGCCACCGACAGTTCTATTAATGAGTCCAATTCGTTTTTAACCTACGTTGCGAAGAAATTGCTGAAAGATCCGGTAGCGGTGCCTGAAGGGGAAGTGCGCACCATCATTGGCGCCACCAATAACACCGACACTAACTATCGTATTCAGCGTCTGTTTTTGCGCATGATAAACGACAGTAGTCTGGTTCCGGAGGTGCGCGAATATATCAGTACTGCTATCGAAAATACCCGCAAAGATCTTATCGCGCTCACCGGCACGCCAGTTGAAAACGCCGCGCGCCGTGGTCTTCAGCTCAATATTCAGGCCCAGGAAATCAGTGAACAGTACATCGGGCATGCGGCCCGGCTGAGCGAGCTCAGAAAAGCACTACTCAGTGATTTTTCAAACTTTATTACCCTTCTGGGCAACGTGCAGACCAGTCAGATTGACGAGAGTTTTGCCGATGTGCGAAGCGCTATCATCATGCTTTCAGCACTGACTATTATTGGTATTGTGCTGGTGGTCTTCATCAATCTGGCGGCCGGAAGCAGTATTACTAAAAGCCTGGATTTAATCAGTAACCGGGCAGGCAGGCTGGCCGATGCCGGTGGCGACCTGTCGAAGCGGCTGGATGAGAGTGGCGATCGTGAAATTGTGCGTCTGGCTCAACAGTTTAACCGCTTTATTGAGCATATCCGGGGTATCGTGGCCGAAGTAAAAGAGCTGTCTGCCACAACTTCCTCCATGGCCAGCAACGTGAATACCGGCAACCAGTCGATTGCCCGGGATCTGGAGGCACAGCTGGAACAGGCCGATGGCCTGGCGACCTCCGCTGAAGAAATGCTGGCTTCTATTGAGCAGGTTACCCAGCACGCGGCCGGGGCGGCCAAAGAGGCCAGCAACGCACTGGCAGAAACGCGCAACAGTCAGGCGCTGCTTAATTCAAGCCTGACTAACAGCCAGACCATGTCCAGTGATGTGGCCAACGCTACCGGTCAGATGGAAAAGCTGGCCGGACTGGCCGAAGAAATTGGTGGCGTGGCCGAGGTGATTAACTCCATTGCCGAGCAAACCAACCTGCTGGCGCTGAATGCCGCTATTGAGGCGGCCCGTGCCGGTGAACATGGCCGTGGCTTCTCGGTAGTGGCCGACGAGGTACGCAACCTTGCTACTAAAACCCAGCAGTCGCTGGGCCAGATTCAGGTGTCTATAGACGGTCTCCAGGGCGCCACCGAGATTGCCGTGACGGCAATGCAAAGTACCCATACCGTCAGCGACGAAATGGTTAAGCATACCCAGGAGGCCGCCGCTTCACTGGCCCAGGTAACCGATATTATTGCTGCGATTGCCGATAATAATCACCAGATAGCGCTGAGTGTGGAAGAGCAGGCTGTGGTAATACGCGGTGTAAACAGCGCTGTAGTGGCCATCAGGGATTTATCGGCCAATGCCCAGCAGCGAACACAGAATGCGGCAGGCTCTACTGCCAGTATGTCGCAGCAGGCGGAGCAGCTTCGCCTGTTGGTAGCCAATTTTAAAACCGGCTAGAGCACCTGGAGCAGTATCATGCCTGTGGCCGCCTGGCATAGTATGCCTGCCAGCAACACTGCGCCATCTTTGCTCATCATTCCCACTGCGGTGAGGGTTATGGAGAAGGCCGGCACTGCAACTGCAAAAGGCACCACTTCCAGTGGGATCATACTCAGAGCAAATAGCGCGCAATAAACAGCAACAAAACGCGACGCCGGGCTTTGAGTGAGCACCGTTAATCTTGGAGTGAGTATTTTCTCGGCTTTTACCACGTAGGGTCTGGACTTTTCTACCGCATTTTCCAGCTTTTTGTGGCTCAGCGAGCGATTTTTCAGGACGGCGGGTAACCAGGGGTGTTCGTCGCCAAATGCTATCTGCAAGCAGATTATACACAGTGTTACGCCACAAATAGACGGCACTCCGGGGATAGCGCCGGTAGGCAGCAAGGCAATGAGGGAAGGCAGTAGTAGAAGCGGCCCGAACCCGCGGCTTTCAAACTTGTTGACCACATCGCCAAGCGACACCTCGCCAGTGGTTTTATCCAGCAGATCATCCATGATGTCACTGACTTTGTTATTACTCATGCCTGGTTATCCGTGTCCGTGAATACACCTATCCTACACTATACAGAGTTTATGATAGAGGCATGACCAGATTGCCATTATTAACACTCATTGCTGTTTTTTCGGAGGATTACATACAGGGTCCATTTCGAAATCTTATTGTGCCTGGAGATTGTGATCTGCCTGTAAAGTTTATTCTAATTTGTGAAATAAACTCAGTCTTAATTAGTGATAATCATTCATTAAATTGGGATTTAAAATGCCGTCATTGCCTACTTATGACTGAGAATCCTATTTATGAAAAAATTAATTTTAAGCCTCTGCCTGTTACTACTGCCAAGCCTGACTGTGGCGGGTAATCCTGGCTACTCTGTAGACTATATCCGCGGTGAGGGCGATGTGGAAGGTATTAAGCTTGCCGCTCGTTACAAAGCCGGAGCATTGCCATATATCAGTGATGACATCCTACTGTACTGGGAAGCGAGCGTTAATTTCTGGGAATACGGCGCGGAAGATAACCACGATACCGATTTTGTGCTGGCGGTCTCGCCGGTTTTGATAAAGCAAATTGGAACAATCAGACAAGCTCCTCTGTTTCTGGAAGCCGGGATTGGTTTCTCGCTTATTGAAGATACCACCTTCGCAGGTAAAGACGTTAGTACTCACTATCAGTTTGAAGATCGCCTGGGCTTAATGATGCAGTTTGGAAACAACAATCAGCATCACGTTGCGGTGCGTTATTTCCATTACTCTAATGCCGGCTTTAAGAAACCTAATCCTGGCCTGGACTTTATTGCCCTGTCTTATCAGCGTGAGTTTTAACTTAAGGCTAGTGGCTAATCAGACGCGCCTTAGCTTCACTCTGGCTGACAACCTTAGACTCAATCTGCTCAATGCTCTGTTGATTACGATAGGTGGAATAAGCCAGAAATACGGTTAAAGAAACTAAACCGATAAGGGCGAAAATACGCAGGCTGCGAGCGTTACTCATGGCGAAAATATCCTTATTTTGACAATCTTTATTGACTAATTTATAGCCACTTTCGCTCACTATGTAAAGCCCACCAGGGTGTGCAGATTTATCATTGGGTATAAACCCAGGCAACTGCACTCATGCCCGGTTTTTTTGTTACAGCGTAAAGCGGTTAACCTGCTCATTGAGCTCGGCGGCCAGCGAATCCAGTTGATCACTCACGGCAACCATTTGTCTGGCTGCATACAGATTATCATCGCTATTGGTGCTGATTTGCTGAATGTTCTGGTTGATATCTTCAATGACCTGGGTCTGCTCTTCGGTGGCTGTGGCGACCTGCATATTCACGTCATTAATATGCTGGATGCCGGAAGCTATGGAGGTAAGCAGAGTTTCCAGGTTTTGCGCCGCGTTCACCACTTCTTCGGTTTGTCCGCGGCTGTCGCGCATTTTCACCAGCGCCTGATCGGAGTCGTGTTTAAATTTATCAATCTTGCTCTGGATCTCATCGGTAGACTGCGCCGCACGTGAGGCCAGGCTGCGAACTTCATCGGCTACCACCGAGAAGCCCCGGCCATGATCGCCGGCCCGGGCCGCCTCTATTGCGGCGTTTAAGGCCAGTAAGTTGGTTTGTTCTGATATACCGCGGATAGTGTCCAGAATGCCTATAATATCGGCGGTATGGGAATCCAGTGACTCGATTACGGCGGTCACTTCGGTTACCTGTCTGGCTAACTGATTGATATTGGCGACCGCGTGGGCAGTGGTATGCAGCCCGTTAGTGGAGGTTGATGAGCATTCCTGCGCATCGGCTGCCGCAGCCTGTGCAGACGAAGCAATATCATTAACCGTATGGCTCATCTGAGTTAGCGCCGTAGCTACCTGAATAGTACGGTCGCGCTGCTCTTCGCTATTGGCCTGGGTGGTTTTTGACTGGCTGGCCACCTCGAAAGCAGACTCGCGCAGATTCGCGCTGGTATCGGTTACCCGTGAGATAATGTCATGTAAGCTGGCAATAAAGCGGTTAAAGCCATCGACCAACTGGCGGGTTTCGCGCTGTTCTGGCAGGGGAATTCGTTTGGTCAGATCGCCGTGACCATCACCCAGCTGTTTAAACACGGCGGCAAGATTTTCAATGGGTTTACTGATGCTCCCGGCCAGCCACACGCCAAGCAGGGCAAACCCACCGGCAATCACCAGCGACCAGAAAATCATGCTCACGCTGGCATTATCCATTTGCGAGTAGAGTTCATTTTCGGGTACCTGAGCAATTACATACCAGCCGGCACTTTTCACGTAAGTGCTGGCATACAACATTTCTTCGCCACGGGCCAGGTTGAAGGTTTGTTGTTGCAATAGCTGGTTAGCAGTCTGCCCGGATGTGACATCGCGTAAATGCGACTTACCCAACAGGTCGGTATTGGAATGGGCAATGATTGTGCCTTTACCGTCGGTCATTTAAATAAAGCCGCTCTCGGCGATTTTTACGCTGTTTAGCACGTCAACCAGTTCATCAACCGATTTGGCTACCCCCGACATGCCTCGGCCACTGGTTTGCTGGTAGTTGGCAAATAAGCGATAGCCCTGACCAGGCTCATTATACAAACTTAACGAGGTCGCCTGACCACTGTCTTTATAAGCGAAGAACCAGCCGTCGTACTGATCGTTTTTAAGTACCCGCAAAAAGCCGTCCTGATTCCAGTATTTATGGGTGTTGCGGTCGACGAATGAGGTAACGGTGAGATCGTTAAAACGGGCAATCTCGCCAAGATAATTCACCAGTCGGCTTTCGCCCTGCCTATCGGCACCGGCCGCCGACCAGGCAATAATATCCGGATTATTGGCAATGCTGAAAGCCACTGATTTCATCAACGTCACTTCTTTATCTACCCGATTGGCCACCTGTTTTACCATATTGGGTAACTGCGCCGTTTCCATATTGGTTTCCATCATATCCCGGGCGATAAACTGCTGTACCGTACCTACCAGCAAGGTAGAGGCGAGTACCGCTATGATGAGAATGGTGATGAGCTTTTGTTTAATACTAAGTGAGCTAAAGCGCATAGTAATTACCTGGAAACCTTATAATTGTTATTGAGGGGGAACGCGCCTGGCGGCCTTAAAAGGTGCGCCACCTGGAACCTTTGGGCCATAGTGAAATAATTAATGTATTAGGTTGGAGGTGGTCGTACAAGTTGAAATTGGGCTGCTAACAAAACTACCGGGTTTTGTTATCTTTATGTTTACAATTGGCACGGTTGAGCGATTATAAAAAAGGCCACTTCTAGTCGTGGCCTTTTATTCTCTGCGTTGGCTAATTCAGAGGTGATCGGCGTGAAATCGCAGGTGATCGCCAATAAACGACGCTATAAAGTAATAGCTGTGATCGTAGCCTTCATGCTGACGCAGGGTCAGCGGATACTGATTCGCTTCAGCAGCGTGTTGCAGCGCTTCTGGTTTTAGCTGTTCTGCCAGAAAGTTGTCGTCCAGACCCTGATCGACCAACATTGGCGTATGCGCTTTGCTGGCATTGAGCAGGCACACGGTATCGTGGGCTTCCCAGGCAGACTTATCATCGCCCAGATAAGCGGTAAATGCTTTCTGGCCCCAGGGGCAGTTAACCGGATTGGTAATTGGGCTGAAGGCCGACGCCGAAGCAAACATACCCGGGTTTTTCAGCGCGATGCTCAGCGCGCCGTGACCGCCCATGGAATGGCCGGCAATGGCACGTTTATCTGTAACCGGGAAATTCTCTTCGATGATTGCAGGCAGCTCTTTTACCACATAATCGTACATGTGATAGTGAGTTGCCCAGGGCGATTGGGTAGCGTTAACGTAAAAGCCTGCCCCTTTACCCAGATCATAGTTGTCATCGTCGGCAACGTCATCACCACGAGGGGAGGTATCGGGTGCCACGATAGCGATGCCCAATTCAGCTGCCACGCGTTGCGCGCCAGCTTTTTGCATAAAGTTTTCGTCGCTACAGGTGAGGCCCGATAACCAGTAAACTACCGGTACTTTGTTGCCGTTACTGCACTGCGGCGGCAAGAATATGGCAAAACGCATGGTGCAGCGATTGACTTCAGATCGGTGGGTGTACTGCTTGTGCCAGCCACCAAAGCTCTTATTACAACTGATATTTTCTATTGTCATGATATCTTCCGATGGGCAATGAAAAAACTACCCCCGCCACCTCAAACTGGGTCATGTTACTGATGGCGGGAGCAGTGATTAAGCGTTGTAATGAATTACGCTACGGATACTCTTGCCTTCGTGCATTAAGTCGAAAGCTTCGTTAATGTCTCCCAGGCTCATGGTATGGGTAATGAAATCATTCAGGGCAAACTTGCCAGCCAGGTAGTCTTCAACAATGCCCGGCAGTTCTGAACGGCCTTTTACGCCACCAAAGGCCGTACCGCGCCATACACGACCGGTAACTAACTGGAAGGGACGGGTAGAGATTTCCTGACCAGCACCGGCAACACCAATGATGACCGATTCACCCCAGCCTTTATGGCAGCACTCAAGTGCTGAACGCATAACGTTAACGTTTCCGATACACTCAAACGAGTAATCTACGCCACCGTCGGTCATTTCTACGATCACTTCCTGAATGGGCTTGTCGTAGTCTTTCGGGTTGATGCAGTCAGTGGCGCCAAGCTTTTTCGCCAGCTCAAACTTAGACTCATTCAGATCGATACCAATAATGCGACCGGCTTTGGCCATGGTGGCACCAATGATGGCCGACAGGCCGATACCGCCCAGACCAAAAATCGCTACCGTATCGCCTTCCTGAACTTTTGCGGTTTTAGTTACTGCGCCCATGCCTGTAGTTACTCCACAGCCCAGTAGGCACACTTCTTCCAGTGGTGCCGTAGGGTTTACTTTGGCCAGTGAAATCTCTGGCAGCACGGTGTACTCAGAAAATGTAGAACACCCCATGTAATGGAAAATTTCTTTGCCGTTACAGGTAAAGCGGGTGGTGCCATCAGGCATCAGGCCCTTACCCTGGGTTTCGCGAACTGCACTACACAGGTTCGTTTTACCTGAAGTACAGAATTTACACTTGCCGCATTCTGCGGTGTACAGTGGAATAACATGATCGCCCACTTTTAAAGAGGTAACGCCCTCACCTACTGATTCAACAATACCACCACCTTCGTGGCCCAGAATAGATGGAAATACGCCTTCAGGATCGTCACCTGACAGAGTAAACGCATCAGTATGACAAACACCTGTGGCAACAATTTTAATGCGCACTTCACCCGCTTTAGGTGGCGCAACCTGCACTTCTTCAATGCTTAATGGTTTGCCAGCTTCCCAGGCTACCGCTGCTTTACAGGTAATGACATCTGCCATATTTCACAATCCTCTTGGTTTTGTTCAGTTGTTTTATTTCAATACATTTATTGTAGACCTGATAGAATTAGTAACAATAGCTGATTTATGTAAATAACTTTTACTATATGGTAATAATCGAGGCGTTATGGCGAACTGGGAAGGTATCAACGAATTTGTTGCCGTGGTTGAGACGCAAAATTTTACGCAGGCGGCAAAGCGGCTGGGACTCTCTACAGCGCAGGTTTCGCGTCAGGTGGCTAAACTGGAAAACCGGTTAAGTACCAAGCTGCTAAACCGTACCACCCGTGTGGTGGCAGTCACAGACTCCGGAGAGACTTTTTATCGCCATTGTAAACCTATTCTGGAAGAGCTCACTGCGGCTGAGAAAGTGGTTACCGATCTGCAGGCAAAACCTACCGGTAAGCTAAAAATGACTGCGCCGGTGACCTACGGTGAACGCATCATTGCTCCCATTGTGAATGACATTTCAGCCGTACATCCAGACCTGGAAATTCAGTTAAACCTGACCAATCAACTGGTGGATTTGATTCATGATGGATACGATCTGGCTATTCGCCTGGGTGAGCTGGAAGACTCTTCCTATATTGCCCGGCGATTATCCAGTCGTGCCTGGCATCTGGCAGCATCACCGGCTTATCTGGATAAGTTTGGCACACCTCACTCGTTGTCTGAATTACCTAACCACCAGTGTATTCTGGGCACCTCAGAAAACTGGAAATTCAGCCGCAATGGCAAACACGAAATTGTTAAGGTAAAGCCGCGCTTACGCTGTAACAGCGGTGTAGCGCTAATTGATGCTGCGCTTAAAAATCTCGGTATTATTCAGTTACCCGATTACTATATCCGGCCATACCTTGCCTCCGGTGAGCTCATCGAGTTACTACCAAATCAGCAAATTGCTCACGAGGGCATTTGGGCGGTGTATCCGCCTACCCGCCACTTATCACCTAAAATCCGCATGGTCATTGATAGTCTGATCGCTGGCATTAAAAATTCGTAATGATAATAATTATTATTTGCAATTGGGTTGTAGAGAGGTTACATTAACTGCGTACGTAGTTTTAATAGTGTGTCTCTTAACTCTATTAGAATCCTTTTAGCAGGCCCTCATCCACTGGCCTGCTTTTTTTTGCCTGCAAAAAAGGCCTAAAGTAGGAGATCATCCCGGCTAAAATTAACTTAGGCTTAGTTTATCCAGTGTTGTTAAGCAGATGAACTATGCGAGCAGTTATTTTGGCGATGGGGTTATTGGGGCTGATTAGCTTTAATCAGGCCCGGGCTGGTGTGGAATTGTCAGACGATTTCCTCACTGCCCAACCCAGGGTGCAGCTCTACATGGCTTATGCCGAATACAAGATGGCCAATTACCTGCAGGCACATGCCATGTGGCAACAAATAGACGGCGCAGGGAAAGCCGAAGCACTGTTTAACTTAGGGATCCTGTACGAGCAGGGCAAAGGCGTTGAGCAAAGCCTGGTTGCTGCCCGGGATTATTATTTGCAGGCCGCCGAGGCAGGCAGCCGCGCCGGCGCTTATCAGGTAGGGCTGATGGCGCTGGAACACCCGAAAATGGTGCCGGTAGAGACCGCCAGACACTGGTTAATGGTTGCTGCGTTAGATGGTGATGAGGATGCCGGTCGGCTACTTAAAACACTCACCAGTGATGAACCCGACACCAGTGATCCCATGCTCAGCGTTAAACGCTTGCTGATGCGCGGTGACAATGAGCAGGCCATTACGCAACTGATAAAGCTCAGCGAGCAATCGCCCGCCAATTATGCTGCCATGACCGAACTCGCCTGGCTGTATGAAACCGGCCTGGCCGTACCGCGTGATCTCAATAAAGCAGCCGAGCTTTTCTCGGTAGCTGCTGAAGCAGGCAATGCCAGGGCGCAGTATGCACTGTCGGTGATGTATTCTACCGGCGCGGGTAAGCCGGTGGATGCAGAGTTAAGTTTGCAGTGGTTAAAAAAGTCTGCCGCGCAAAACTATAAACCGGCGATAAACCAGCTGGCAGCGACTTCAGAAAAAGACAACTAACTGAATATTTGTTAGTAAGTATGTCTGACTCACCCTGGCTGCGCCAATTAGTGTTAGGCTGGGTAGCATCAGTTGCAAGTATGGTATTAACGATGGAAAAGCTCTTTCTCGGTATAAAAGGTCAGTTGGTTTGCCTGGATAAGGCGTCTGGCAACAAGCTCTGGGCCACTAAGCTGAAATCCACCTCTGGCGTGACTAACCTGTTATTTGAAGATGACAAAGTGTTTGCCTACTCAGGCGGGCATTTATTCTGCGTTGCCGCCAAAGATGGCAAGGTGTTGTGGGAAAACAAACTGGATGGCCTGGGCTACGGCCCATGCATTATTGCCAGCGAAAACCAGAATGCCTCGTTAATTGCCGATCAACTTCAGGCCCAGCAGTCTTCTGCGGCCGCAGCCGGTGTGATTGCTGCAACAGCGGGTTCGGCAGCTGCCAATGGGTCGGATTAGCCTGCCCTGAATCGTTCCCCAATGTGACGGAATGCCACTATTCCGGTTGGCTATCACTGTCAGGAGGACGGCAGACTGTTGAGGTAATCGATGGCCTCCTGGATTCCGGCTTCGCTGGCCTTTGTAAGCCAGGCTACGCCGGCCGCACGGTCGACCGGCGTACCTTTCCCCTCGATAAGAGCAACACCGTAGTGATATTGAGCCAGCGCCGAATAACCCGCTTCATCATTAGTCATGGCACCACGTTTAAGCAGGGCTGTTGCCTTTCGCTCGTCTCTTGGAATGCCAACACCGGTATCATAAATCTGCGCCAGCCAGATCATTGAATACACACTGTTAAAGCGTTCAATGCAGTCCTCAAAAATCGCAATCGCCGCATCGTGATCGCCCACCTTTTCTGCGGCATAGCCATACAAACATTTAATCGGTTTGGTGCTGGTGACAAAGGATTCGTAACTTAACTCACTGGTATTTACTGATGTCTGCTCAGAATGCGCAGATCCCCCAAAACTGGTGATTACCAGGCTCACTGCCAGCAATATTCCATGGATAAGTTTCATCATTTTCCCTTACAAAGCTTTTGTTAACTTTAGACAAATGTCGTGGCAAAGAAAATGATGCTTTGGGAGGAGATAACAGTCAGCCCCGGGGCTGCTATAACCACCCTTTCTGTCGCGCAATTCGGGCTGCTTCAATGCGATTGCTGGCATTGAGTTTACCGGAGGCGCTGGATAAATAGTTGCGCACCGTACCCGGCGACAAATGCATTTCATTGGCGATCTGTTCAGTTTGGTAACCATCTGCAGCCAGCTTAAGGGCTTTGCGCTCTTTATCGCTCAACGGGTCGGCCTCTTCCCAGGCATCTACGATAAGCTCTGGCGCAATCATTTTGCGGCCCTGTATCACACGGCGAATGGCATTGGCCAGGTCGTCGCTGGGTGCGTCTTTAAGTAAATAGCCTTTTACGCCGAACTCCATGGCGCGCCGTAGGTACCCTGAACGGGCAAAAGTGGTGAGTATAATGACTTTACAGGCCAGAGATTGCCGTTGAATGTGTTGGGCTAATTCCAACCCTGTCATCTGGGGCATTTCAATGTCGGTTAACACCACATCGGGGTTAAGTTCGCTGATAAGTTGCAAGGCCTGTTTACCGTTGCTGGCTTTACCTACGACCTGCATATCCGGCTCTAAATCTAACAGCGCAGACAATGCACCTAGCAGCATTCCCTGGTCTTCGGCAATCAGAATAGTAATGGTTGAATTCATCGTGGCACCGTTACGGTTATGCTAAACCCTTGTGTATGATCAAGCGACAGCTCGCCGCCCAGTTGAGCTACGCGTTCGCGCATCCCTTTTAGTCCATTCCCCTCGGGGCTCGCTTCACTGCTGCCATTATCGGCGATGGACAGCCTGAGTATTCCGGCTGCTTCTGTGAGTGTTATACAGCAGCGGTTTGCATTAGCGTGCTTCACCAGATTGGTGACTGCCTCGCGGACAATAAAGCCCAGTGCGTTGTCTATGTTAGCAGGCAAGGGGGTACCAGGAATATGATAATGAAACTCAACTTCAACCGAATTGAGCAGGGTTTTTGCGTTGGCTAATTCGGTGGCCAAATCTTTCTGGCGATATCCGGTAACAGCTTCGCGCACTTCAGATAGAGCACGGCGACTTATTTGTTCGAGCTCGGCAATTTCCTGGCGCGCTTTGACGGTATCATGATCAAACAATTTTTGAGCTAACTGCGCTTTCATGGTGAGCATGGAGAAGGTGTGGCCAATCAAATCATGCAGGTCCCTGGCAATCCGCTCGCGCTCGGCTGTGGTGGCGAGACGTTTGACCTCTTCCTGACTGAGTTTGAGCTGAGTATTTTTCTTCGCGATTTCACGTTGAAATACATTGGCGCCGCCAATCATGATGGAGAAAATCAGTGCTGGAGCGTAAAAATACGCCGATAAGTCACGCAGCCAGGCCAGTAATATAATGTAAACCAGTATAACCCCTATAGTGGCAAGGCTTTGCTTTGGTTGCCCCACGTGTGCGGCAAATGCGCTGGCGTACACAAAAAACACCCCGGCACCGGGATTGACCAGGGTCAGTACCGACCCAATGACACAGATTGCGCCAATATAGACCAGCGTGTGAGCCCCGCATGTCCAGTATGCCCGAAAATAGCAGGCGAGGAACAACAGCGTACCAATGACTGACAGCCAAATATGCCAGAGCGGCGGCTGGTAAAACACAAAGTGAACAAAAAAACTGCCCAGATAAACCAACCACAGGTAAGGCAAGACGCCGATGTCACTGTTGGCTGGCAACAAACGGCGATGCACCGTGGTTGCCAGCTTTTTAAGAGGATTTGTCATGTTTACTCAAAATAAATATTATCGAGCTCAAAGTTAAAGTCTGGCGTTGCCGCGCCGGCTACCCAGCCAATGCCGGAGACGTTAGTCCAGTCAACGCCACCAATATCACTCAGGTTAACCGATACCTGACGACACTGCCCTGTTACCGTAAAATTCACTTCGCTGGGGCGGCCGGTTTGCGACGTTAGCACCATTAATCTGAAGACGTTCTCAGTGCCGGTAACATCAAATACTATACGCTTGAAATTACTAAGATTATAGCCAGCATCCATGGACTCTGTGAACATCAGAAAAACGCCCGACCACGGATAGGGAAACTGCTTGCCCACAGTTCCTGAAACTTTCAGTGCGCCATTGTCATGGCAGCCCTGCGCAACATGCGTAATCGTTGCCGTAGAATTCCCTTGCATCATCTGGTCGGTCGATACTACAAATCGTCCCCCTAATTGTGACTTAAGATCTGTATCAAACTGACTTACCAGGCCTGTAGCCGGTGTTTCACCTGCGGTATGCTGAGTGTTGAAATAGGCACTCGCCGGAAAGCCATTTTTGACTATCCACCGAATATGTTGGGTATGTTTGATGTGTGTTCTGGGGTCCTTGTTAAGCACGATGAAATCTGCCCGTGCACCACTGCGTAAATGGCCTCGCTCGCCTATATTAAATGTCGAATAGGGTAAGTAGGTCGCGGCGGTCAGAGCTTCTGAGGGTGATAACCCACTGTCCACCAGTAAGGCCAGCTCATCGTGCAAACTGATCCCATGCGCAGTGCCTTGGTTTGGCGCATCGGTTCCCGCTAGTACCGCGATGCCTGCCTGATGCATTCTGCGGGTGTTCTCTATTGCAATGGCAAAGTAATCTTCCGCCACCCGGCCAGAAGCAATATCGTTAGCGATTGCATGCTTCACGTCGGCTGCCAGGTGAGTGCTAAAAACGGAATCTTTAATTAAGGCCTGGCCCCGTCCTTCACCCGCCAGCGATGCAAGTATCGACAAGGTAGGAATAACGAACATGTTCTGAGATTGCATCAGTGCTATCAGTTCGTCACTGGCTGGCGTGCCACCAAAAGTGTGAACCAGACCATCCGCACCGGCTTTGGCTGCGTGCTCTGCTGAAGTCAGATCCATAACATGCACTACCGCCAGGGCGTTCTGGTCATGCGCGGCGCCGACCACAGCCGCCAGGGTGTCGTAATCAATAGAGGTAAACCGGCCTTTATGATCGGGGTGACTGGCCGCTGCGTCGTAAACAATCTTAATGTAGTCGGAACCCTCGGCCAGCCGCGCAGCAACAAAATTACCGGCCTCCTCAGGTCGGGCAATAGTTGGAATTGCGATGCCGTACTCGGTACCGTGTCCGCCGGCACTGGTTACCAATACACCTGAAGAAAATAAGTCGGCCTCCTGTACCGCAGTCAGGCCAGAGCGCTGGTCTTTTTTCGCCAGAAAAAAGCGTGTATCAGTAAACATATCCAGAGTAGTTGTGACGCCATACTGCAATGACTGCTGCAACGCGTTACCCCAGGAGTGCGTATGGGCATCAATAAGGCCTGGGATCACAAAGCCGCCCTGGCCATCAACCACTGTGGCATCGATTACTGAGGCTGAGTTTACAATGCGCCCGTCGTGAACGGCTAGCTCTGCATCGTCGTGCCATTGCTGGCCATCAAACACCGAGATGTTAGTGATTCGATAACTGCCGTTGGCGGGAATTACCAGACTGGTTTCAGCAGTATTTTTTGCAGGTTGCGGAGTCTCTTCCGGGGTGGGGAGTACACTAATTAGCAACCCGATAAGTGCTATGAGCACCACTATAATTATAGAAAATCTCATGATGTTGTCCTTGTTCAATAACGGTTATCAATGGCTTTGAATTGTTTTATGGAGAGCCCCAGAAATACCACCGTATAGGCTGCTAATATGCCAGCATGCAAATACCAGGGCGCGCCCAGGCCATTGCCCTGAATCGCCAGTGCCAGTTGTGCCAGGTGGTAAGCAGGAAATATATTGGCTGCCAGTTCAAGGCCTGAGGGAAATAACTGGATAGGCACCCACAACCCGGATAGGAACGCCATGGGCAGGTAAATCAGGTTGACTACGGCCGGTGCTGCTTTGGCTGATACTGACAAGCCGATATACAGGCCGATAGCACAGAACGGTAACGTACCGAAAAGGACGATAATGAGTGTCGAAATCCACTGGCTGCGGAACATGACAACCTGGCCAAACAGGGCGCCAAGGAAAAACAGACTCAATATGATCACCAGCGCAAAAAGCATGGCAGTGATGATCCGAGCGACAAAATAGCTGCTTATCGGCATTGGGCTAACCCGCTTTAGGCTTAAGATCCCTTTGTCTTTATCGGTGGCTACATCCGCGCCGAAAGAAAATAACGCCGGGCCAATAGCACCAAACACAGCATAGGTGGCCATCATGTATTTTGCCGCCTGACCGGATTGCCCCCCGGTGGCGTTAAACAGTAAACCAAAAAACACATAAAACATCAGTGGAAAGGCGAGACTTGGGATCACAAAGCCAGGGCTGCGCAGTGTCTTTAATAATTCTGTTTGAGTCTCTAACTGCAATATTTGCCAGCGCTTTGAAATCGACAACGGGAGTGGTTGCATAGTATTCATTACGATATCTCCTGAATATTTACCGAGCTATCAGACGGAGCAGTGGATTGAGTAAGGTGTAAAAACGCATCTTCCAGTGAAATGCCTGATACAGTCAGGTCCTGGGTAGTAATGCCTGCAGTGAAGAGCGTCATCATCTGTGATTGCGGGGCTGATGAGTTAATCTCAATATAGTCGCCGCGGTGGTACACTCTGGTTTCTGGCAGCAGCTTTTGTATAACTTCCAGCGATGCACTGCTACGAAAGCGGATCCGTTTACCGCCCAACTCTGCTTTGATCTGTGCAGGTACGCCCTGAGCAACTATTTTCCCTTTGGATAACACGATGATTCTGTCGGACAGCGCATCGGCTTCCTCAAGGTAGTGGGTTGTCAATAATACTGCAGTACCTCGCGCCGCTAACTCCCGGATACAACGCCAGAATTCGCGACGGGCCGTGGCATCCAGACCAACGGTGGGTTCGTCCAGTATCACCAGGCGCGGATTTCCTACAATGGCCATAGCGAATAGTAACCGCTGCTTTTGCCCGCCAGACAGCGTTTGCACTTTGCGTTGCTGTAAGTTAGTTAACAGCGCCGTTTTCAGAACGTCTTCAAGCGGCAGACTATGCGGATAATAGCTGGCAAAAAGCTGTAGTTGTTCTATGACCTTCACGTTATCGGGCAGCGCAGCAGACTGCAGCATAACGCCCATTTGTTGTCTGGCTGACCAATGTCCAGCGGGATGACCAAAGACCATAACGGCACCGGAATCAGCCGTTAGCTGGCCCAGCACCGAACCTATGGTGGTGGTTTTTCCTGCGCCGTTTTCACCGAGCAATGCCACAACTTCATTGGGCTGGATAGTTAGCGTGACATCGTCGACGGCACATACTTTGCCAAAGCGTTTTGACAGGCGATTTATGCTGACGAGCGGTTTGTGATCTGCTGACATACTGTTTCTCCGTAATGATGGAGTCAGTATGCCGGGTGCCGGTGAGAGGGGTAATTAGCAAGTGTCATTAATATTATGTGACATTTGTCATAACGTTTTGGAAATGTGCGGAAGAGATTACATAGCGGAACCTGTCAGCTTATCAGGCTGTATATCCCATACAGTTTAATGACTGATTCCTTTGAGTTGGTTAACTGTTAGCCAGAATATAGTCTTTAATACGTTCGCTACATTGTCCGTCGGTGGCGCCCACCATATCCTGGGTGATTTGCATACGCTGGGGTTCAAGCTTTTCCGGATTATTTAACGCGCTTGCAATGGCTGCGGGCACCTGCTTAGGTAATGTGGCGCGGGTGCAAAGTTCGTGGAAAATCTGCAGGTCGGGGTCCAGGCGTTTCTCTAAGCGAAACTTTAAAATGCCCCGATAGCTCCAGCGGGTTTGATAGAAATCACACCATACTACCGGCTTATTCAGCGCGGCATACTCAAAAATGGCCGAGGAGGCATCTGACAACATTACATCGGATATTTGCATAAACGGTATTAGGTTGTAGTCCTCCACACCGGCAATATGCACGTTATTGTGGGTCGACCAATATTTAAAGAGCGCGCGTTGTCCGGCGTATCTTTCTTTGGTCAGACTAAAATAGTGGGGTTTTATCAGTATGTTGTAATCAGCCAGTAGTTGCGGCAGCGACTCATCAAACTTTTCGATGCTCGACGGGTAAAAAGTGGGCGCGTATAGCACGGTAGGTTTATCTGGTGATAAACCTAATTCTTGCAGGCAGATTGAAGCCGGAGTGCCGTCGAATAAGGGGTCGAGCTTAGCGTAGCCGGTGTCAACAAAACCGGATTCCGGAAATTTCTCCTGCAATCGCTGTAACCGTTGCTGACCTTCCACAAAGCGCACATCAAACGGGAATTCGGATGCTGTGTAGTAGATGGATTTGGGGCCAATACCATGTAAAACCAGTGCCAGGCGCGCCGGAATCTTCGCTTTTTCGCTTTTACAAAACTGCGGAGGATTACCAAAGATAATCCAGTCGGCGTCATTTTGCTGGTAAAAAAGGTGAGCGTTTTTGGGCGAGTCCAAAAAGTGATAAGCCATTCCCGCTTTGTCGAGTTCGCTTTTTTTCAACTCGTCAAAACCTTCTTCGGGGTACAGGATAAAGGTACATTCAACACCGGCGTCGATTAACTTTGTGGCTACCGGCAGGTATTGAGGCAGGTAATACAGGTGTTGTGTATCGAAATAAACGCGAATCAACGAATGACTCCCCGAAGCATGATTTATTATTATTGCGACAAATGCGTGAAAATTTAAGATATTTGTCATTATTCTTTCATCATAACGACAAATTGCTGCAAAGGCTACTGCGGTTAGGGATTGCCACTTGTACGGTGTATTAATGATCGAAAATCGAACACGTCATCGCGGAAGTTTCGCAGAAACTATCCGGGATCTCCTGGCTATTCCTGTGTGCTGAAACGGTAGATAAGTAGTCAGGCTGTTATGGAGGTCCCGGATAAGTCCTTTGGACTTTCCGGGACGATAAAAACCCTATTGGGTTTTTATCGCATAACACTGATATTTCATTTCCAGGTATTCTTCGATGCCTGCGTGGGCGCCCTCGCGACCCAAGCCGCTGGCTTTCACTCCACCAAAGGGGGCATTAGCCGCAGAAATCGCACCGGTATTAACGCCTACCATGCCGGATTCAATAGCATCTACTACCCGCTGTGCACGGTGCAGATTATCGCTAAAGAAATAAGCGGCCAGTCCAAACGGCGTATCATTGGCGTATTCAATAACTTCTTCTTCCGTATCGAAAGGAATAATCGGGACCAGTGGGCCGAAAGTTTCCTCGCAAGTGCACTGCGCCGTTGGCGGTACATTGGTTAGTACGGTTGGCGTATACCAGTTGTCGCCATTTGGCAGGCGTTTGCCTCCTGTGAGGAGTGTCGCACCGTTATTGAGTGCGTTGTCGACGTGCTCGGTTACCTTGTCGGCACCTGGTGCGTCAATCAGGGGGCCAATATCCACCCCTTCGTCGAGACCGTTACCGACTTTAAGGGCTTCGACTTTTTTGACCAGTTTGGACTGAAACTCTTCCAGCACGCTGCGTTGCACGTAAACCCGGTTGGGCGATATACAGGTTTGTCCGGCGTTACGAAACTTACCTTTCATCAGGCCATCCACGGCTAGATCGATATCGGCGTCTTCGAATACGATAAAGGGCGCATTACCACCCAGTTCCAATGACAGCTTTTTCACATCGGGGGCGCATTTTTTCATTAACTGCGAGCCAATTTCAGTGGAACCGGTGAATGTGAGTTTGCGAACTATGCTGTTCTCACACAGGGCGTCGCCGATAACACTGGCCTTGCCGGTTATTACCTGAATAACGCCCTTTGGAATGCCGGCCTGAATGGCCAGCTCACCCAGGGCCAGAGCTGTAAGCGGCGTCTGGCTGGCCGGTTTGACTATGATAGTGCAGCCAGCCGCTAATGCTGGCGCCACTTTACGCGTAATCATTGCCGCCGGAAAGTTCCACGGTGTGATGGCTGCACACACGCCTACGGGATCGCGGGAAACCCGAATTTGTGTATCGGGCGTACCGGCGGGTAGAATTTCACCAGTAATGCGCATGGCTTCTTCGGCAAACCATTTAACATAGCTGGCCGCATAGGCAATTTCGCCTTTTGCCTCGGCCAGCGGCTTACCTTGTTCGGTGGTCATGATGGTGGCCAGCTCGTCGGTATGCGCCACCATGAGCTCGTACCATTTATAAACCAGCTCACCGCGCTCTGCAGGTGTTTTTTTGCGCCACAGCTTAAAGGCCTCATTGGCTGCCGTTACCGCCTGATTAACCGCATCAGCGTCCAGCTGTGGAATAGTTGCAATCACTTCTCCCGTGGCTGGGTTGTCCACTTCCAGACTGTCTGATGTCGTCACCCACTCTCCGTTGACCAGGCAGGCTTGTTTAAAGATGTCGATATCATTCAGTGTCATAAACGGTGTCCATTTTGGTTAAAAATAGGTGATGTCCCGTACTTTGTACTGTCATCGGTCGGTGCGTAGATCAATTCTGCCTATTCCTCCGGGAATTGATTAAACGACCTGATACTGTCAAGAGAAGACTCCCACAGGCACTGACTGGCGGTAAAAATATGCGCATCGGGTTGTTTAGACGGGGGCGAGTTAAGGCTGCCAGCAGGCACAACAGCGGTGAGGTTGTCGGTCATTACATAGGGCAGTGCTGAACCACAGGTTGTACAAAAACTCCTGGCGTGTCGGGTTGAAGGCAACTGGAAGTGACTGATATTTTCTTTACCCGTGAGCCAGGTAACTGCGTCTGCGTTGATAAACAGGTTAGCGGCAAATGCAGAGCCGGTATCTTTCTGGCAGTGCTTGCAGTGACAGATAAAAAAGTGGTCAAAATTATCGGCTACCGTAAAGGTTACCGCTGTACATAAACAACTGCCTTGTATAGCCATAGAGTTCTCCCTGAGGGGAATAATAAGGCTAATTAAAGCATATTTTAAAAGGGGCTGGGAATAACTGGGGCTGAAAGGTAATACCGACTCTGACCTGGAGGAGCAGAGCCGGTATTGCCTGAAGAACTAAGCTAAAACGGTTTTCAGAGCGCTTACACAGGCATCGGTCTCATCAGGAGTACCCACGCTGATACGCGACCACGAATCATAACCAGGCCAGGTTCTGCCTACTACTTTTACCCCTTGTTCGCGCATTTTAGCGGCAAACTGCTCGTGGGGCATGCCGGTATCTACGTAGATAAAGTTACCCTGTGGGTTTTTCGCATAAGGGCGGCCTAACTCTTCGGCAACCGCCGTTAGTTTGGCGCGTTCGGTAGCCACGCGCTGACGCATGGTGTTAAGGTTTTCATGGTCGTCCATGCTTGCCATACCGGCAACCAGACCAAGATAGTTAACCCCACCCATTCGCAGTTTGCGGCCGATAACCTGAGCCTGTTCGGCAGGCATAATGGCGTAACCCAGACGTTGACCCGCCATGGCGTGAATCTTTGAGAAGGTACGGCAGATAACCACATTGTAACCTTCTGCAGCCAGGCTCGATTGCACGTTACCAGGGTATCCCGCTGACATTTCGATATAGGCTTCATCAATGAACACCTGGGTCTTTTGCGATACGCGCTTGGCAAAAGCGGTCAGTTTGGCAGGATCCAGCTCGCGGCCGGTTGGATTATTCGGGTTGCAGATATAAACCGCAGTAGTCTCTTCAGTGACCGCCGCTTCAATTGCGTCCAGGTCGAAATCCATGTTGGCATCAAGCGGTACGTAAGTCACATCGGCACCCATAAATTCCGCGCCGCGTGGCACCCCTTCGTAGGTCGCCATCGAGGTCACCAGCTTCCCGCCATTTTGCATGATCCAGTCGGCGTAGCCAAACAGGATGGGCGATGAGCCATTGGTCACCACAATTTGATCCACCGAAACGCCTTCTTGTTTGGCAATCTTTTCTTTTAGTACTGACGCGGTTGGATCGGCATAGCGACACAGGTTAAACAGTTCGCCCTGCATGGCTTCTACCGCTTTGGCAGACGGGCCAAAGGCATTTTCGTTCGACGATAATCTGATTAATCCATCATTCAGATTGGGCGTGGCAGACGGAAAGTGTTCAGTCTTCATGCCTGCTGCGTTGAGCTCTTTAACCCCGGAATCTACACAGGCGGCCAGGGCTGTTGCACCGGCTCCAAGTCCAACTGCTTTTAACCATTTTCGGCGTGAGGAATCCACTGGTGGCAAATTTTGGATATCAGATTTCATAGGTCAGGTCACTCTGTCTTCAATATATAAAGTATACGGAGTATCCACATTAAAGGGTATTTGAGGCTGATGCAATAGGGCGATTTAGACGAGTAAATCAGGGAGTTGGGTGATCTGAATGGTTTAAGAGATAAACTGGCCGTGAACAAAAAATTGAAAAAATGCAGCTGGTGCACCAGTTTTCAGGTTTTTCGACCTGACTATTCTGGCCAATAGCCAGTAACGATGAAACGTACATAAAGCGTTCAGTTGTCGAAAATCAGGGATAAAAAGCACTGTCGCTCAGGTTCAGCGATAAGTGCGTTTTACAGCAGTTTTTGCGTAGCTTGTTCGCAATCAGAATGAGCGGATGACAGCCAGTCGGTATCTTCGTCAAAATAGGGTAGGGTTTTGTTTTTCTCAAAACGCTTAGTCAGGGCGGTGAGTACTTTGGGGTGGATATAGTATTTCTCACACACTGCCGGGGTGTTACCTAATGTTTCTGCCACCAGTTTTACCAGTGTTGCGGTAAACTTTCGGCGCGGGTGTTCAGCAACCAGCGCTGCTGCTTCATGGGCTTGTTGAACAGTCAGTCGGGTGCCTGTCCAGGTGCGAAAATCCTTGGCCGACACTACCATTTCGGTAAGTGAGTGAAGGTACTCATTAACGTCGTCACTGAGTAAATCCTTCCATTGCCCGCCTTGTTTGTAGCGTAAAAGCGGATAACCAGGACGGGCTGCGCTATCACAAATCAGCTGGGAGGCGGTTGGGTCGCTAATATCGATATGCCGCGTTTTGCCATGCTTGCCGGTGAAGTGAAAGGCGAGGTCCTCGCCTTCCTGTTCAAGGTGTTTGCGCCGCAGTGTCGTCAGGCCAACCGTACCATTTTCCTGCTGATAGGCGCGATTACCAATGCGAATGCCGGTTCTGTCGAGCAGCATAACCGCCAGTGCGCAGGAGCGCTGTAAATCCCACTTTTCGTTATTTAAGTGTTGCACATAGGTCTGGCGGATCTGCGGCAGTACCCCGGCAAACTGTTTCAGACGGGCGAATTTTTCAGCCTGCTGCTGAGCTTCCCACTGCTGATGATAAATATATTGCTTACGCTGACGCTGGTCGTAACCAAACGCCTGCACCTTAGACTGTGCACACAAGCTAATGCGAACATCCTGCCACATAGGGGGAATGACCAAACTTTTAAAGCGTTTGAGCAACGTTTGTTCGGTAACTTTTTCATTGTCAGTCAGCAGATACTGAAAACCTCGCCCACGTTTACGGCGGGTCACATGAAAGCTCTCACATTCGTGGATGTCTTCGCAGTTGTTGGTGGCTACGGTGCAGCAGTATCGCTTTACGCTGACTGGCGTTATTCGGTTATGCATAAGTCCTTGTAGTCTGATGGTTGTCCTTAAGCTTGTACGGTCAGACTGTGAAGAGGTTCAGAATTATCAGGGAAGGCGGGAAGTAAGGCAGAAAGTTGGGTCGCAGCCTGGCTGCTGTGACCCACTGGCTGTCATTACAGCGACGCAAAGTATGCGGCAAGGTTGGCGATATCTTCATCTGACAGCGGCTTGGCCATCATGCCCATCATGGGATCTTTTCGTACATCAGCACGAAAATCCTTTAACTGTTTTTCCAGATAGGCGGCTTTCTGGCCGGCCAGGTTAGGCCACATTGGACTGGGGCTGATCCCCGCCGGACCATGACAGGCGGCACATTGTCCTGACAGTGCTTTACCCTTTTCAATATCCCCTGCGGCAACAGAAAAGTTAGCTAGCGTGAGAGTAAGGGCTAATGAGCCAAGTGATACGATTTTTTTCATTTTTCTAACTCCAATAAAAGCACAATGCTTAAGTTTGAGTATCGTACATTTCTTGTAAATGAAAAGTAAAATAACCAGTGGCGATTTTGGCTATACGTGCGAAGCGATGGTGTGTGAAGAGTCGGTGGTGAGCACCAAAAAAAGCGGCGCCAGAAAGGCGCCGAACATGAAAACACAAGGTGAGGGAGGTGTTATTCGCTATCGAATAAGCGCCCACCTATTTCTATCTTACGTGGCTTCTTAGCTTCCGGGATCACTCTTTCCAGATCAACATGTAATAAGCCGTTTTCCAGGTCGGCTGCAAGTACCTTCACGTGGTCGCCAAGCTGGAATTTGCGCTCGAAGTTGCGCTCGGAAATGCCTTTATGCAGGAATTTCCGTTCTTGTTTATCGGCGTCGCTGTTTTTAGTGCCTGTGATCGACAAGGTGTTGTCTTCTACAACAATATTAATGTCGTCTTTGCTAAAACCGGCAATCGCCATGGTAATTCGGTATTTGTCTTCCGCCAGTAATTCAATGTTGTACGGAGGGTAAGTGCTTTGCTTTTCAGCACGGCTGGCAGCATCAACTAATGATGCAAGGTGATCAGAACCAATGAATGAACGGTAAAGTGGAGATAGATCGATAGAACGCATAGTCATATCCTTTATTAAGCAATATGTTTAAAAATTAAGTGCCCCGATAATCGGCGGCGGTGTTATCGGCCTTACTGTTAAGCACCGACAACTGTAAAGTAGGGCCGGGTGAAATTTATTCAAGGCAAAAATTTAAATTTTTTTCGACCAGTTTGCCAAACCCTACGAGAAAGGGCCTCACTGCTTCAGGCCAAAGCCTGATAGCATGGTGAGTATTAAGCTATCTAAGTCGTTTTGTTTAAGGGATATCGTATGTCTTACCGACCATTTACCCGCCAGGCCCAATCGGTTCGCCTGGTCTTTGTTGCTGTGCTGCTGGTGGTTACCACCGCGTGTCAGAATACACCGTCGCCTGCTGCCACTGCATACGGACCAAAATTTGCCGGGCATGACCAGGGCTTTACGGCCGTTGTGGTAGCATATGCCCCGGAAATGGAGGGTATTTTAGGGCGAATTGAGGCAGACCCTGACGCGAGTATTACCGAAATGGTGACCTACAAGGGCATTAAATACCGTATTGGGAAATACCACGAACAGCCTATTTTGGTATTTGCGACCGGTATGAGCATTGCCAATGCGGCGATGAGTATGCAAATGGCGTTTGATTATTTCCCGGTCAAGCAAGTGGTGTACATGGGCATTGCCGGGGCAGTGAATCCAGAGTGGCAGCCCGGCGACGTTATTGTGCCTGAGCGTTGGTATTACCACGACGAAAGTGTGTATGCGAACCCGGATCCGAACAACCCCGGCGAATCGGTGTTACCGGCCTATTATGCCCGTTTTATGGCCGAACAACCGGCTCGTAAAGCGGCCGACCCGCATTATCCAAACTATAAGCCGTTCCATTTTGTGCATCCCGACGAAGTGTTAATTATCAAAGACGGCATGGATAAACCTCAGGATACTGCGTACTTTTCAGCCTCGCCCCGTTTATTAAACGCAGCAAAAAGTGCCATGGCTAAAATGCCGGCGCAAATGATACTCGGTGAACGCAAAGCGAAGTTAAGCGTTGGTGGTAACGGTGTTACCGGTTCTGTGTTCCTCGACAACCGCGAATACCGTAAATGGACCCGCGACGTGTTTAACGCCGAAGTCACCGAAATGGAGTCCACTGCGGTTGGCCAGGTGTGTACGGTTAACGAAGTCGACTGGGTGATTATTCGCGCCATCAGCGATCTGGCCGGTGGTCAGGAGGGGGTTAACGTAGAGCATATCTACGATAAAGAAGTTTCCCGGGTAGGCGCCAATGTGCTGTTCGCCGTTATGGACGAACTGGCGGCGCAGTAATGAAGCGCTTGTTGAGCTCTCTGCTGGTGTGGATGTGCGCTATGGTCCCGGTAACTCTTAGCGCACAAACCGGTGATCCAGTCGGCAATCCGGTCGGTGATCCAGTCGGCAATCCAAACGGAAGGCAGGCGCTGGCCCGCAATTACGCCGAAATTGTCGGTCGCCTGGCATTAACCGATAAGTTATTTGCAGCGATGACAGAGCAGTGTGATGCCAAAGTTGCCATGCCCAGCCAGTCTTATTCGGCCATCGATTACGCGTTGCGGATGCAAACCAATATGAGCTTCTTTCAGTGGCGTAAGCAGTTTAGCGATCCCGCTCAGGAAGCTAAGCTGGTTGAACAACTGATGACCAGCACCCTTAACGATATCGGCGGCTGTGAAGAAAGCGCTGTTCAGCAATGGTTTGCCGGGATGCGGCAAAATATGTTGCAGCCCTCCATTGGGCAGTTAACCGAATTGCCCAATTTGCTAGGTATTTCCCGGGACAAACCGGATGAAGAGCAACTGGTAAGAGTGTTTATTCATCAGCTGGCTCGTTATAAGCAGTTATCGGTAGCCGAAATACGCGGTCTGGCCATGGCGTTGGAAAGTGGAATGTACCGCTACAACATGATCGCCTTTACTAATCAGATCGCTAAGGACTACCCGCAATCAGTAGCGCTGCGGGAGTATGTTTATCAACAAACCCATACGGCCGATGATTTGTACGAACTGGCCGATAGCCTGCGCTTTACCGACCGCGAAAGAGCCGTAGCCTTGTTTGGCGAGGCGGCGGAGCAGGGTAGTTTTGCTGCCCAGCGCTGGTATGGCAACTACCAGGCATGTGCAGGGAATACTGAACAAGCCCTGCTGTGGCTCAATAAGGCCAGGCAAAATGAACCCGATGAAGCCTCATTTATCGACGATATTATTAACGAAATAAACGAACTGGGCGAACCAACCAATTGTCTGGACGGCTGGGTTTACTAAAGGAGAAATGCACATGTCTGATACGTTTTATTCCTATCAGTTAAGTAACGGCCACGGGCTGCCTCACGACCCTTTTAAAGCCATAATAGCACCGCGACCTATAGGCTGGATTGCCTCTGAAAATCAAAGCGGTATTACTAATCTGGCGCCATACAGCTTCTTTAACGCCTTTAACGGTGCGCCGCCCATTATTGGCTTCGCCAGCGTTGGTTTTAAAGACAGCGTAAGTAATATTAAGACGACCGGTGAATTTTGCTGGAGCCTGGCAACCCGCGAGCTGGCTGATGCCATGAATGCCTCCAGTGCTGGCGTGGATCCCGAGGTGAATGAATTTGAGCTGGCTGGCTTGCAAAAGCGTTCATCCACGTTGGTTAAGGTGCCCCATGTTGCCGCCAGCCCGGCTTCAATGGAGTGTAAGGTTACCCAAATCATTCAACTCAATGACATGCACGGTGAGGCTTGCGATACCTGGCTGGTGCTCGGGCAGGTAGTGGCGGTGCATATTCAAAAAACGTACTTGAAAGACGGCGTGTTTGATACGGTTGGTGCAAACTCGATTATGCGGGCCGGTGGACCCGGCGATTATTTTGGTGTGTCAGCCGAGGCAAAATTCTTTATGGGGCGGCCTTAATCGCGGCCTTTGCATAAACGGTTACGGCCGCTGTGTTTTGCCTGGTAGAGTAGTTCGTCGGCGGCCTGAACCAGCGCTTCCACAGACTGTTCGCCGCTACCGGCTACTGCCCCCATACTGAATGTGACGGTAAGTTTATGTTCACCGGCGGTTATCTCGCGGATTTCTTGCTGCATGCGGGTAAACAACCCGTCTACTGCATCCAGGCGGGTGTTGGTCATAATGATAAGCCATTCCTCACCGCCCCAGCGCCCGAGTCTGTCTTGTTGGCGGATCAGCGCATTGGTGCGCCGGGCAAACTCGGTTAACACTATATCGCCGGCATCATGGCCGTAGGTATCATTGATTGCCTTAAAATGATCGATATCGGCCAGCGCCACTACAAAAGGTTGGCGCAGCTGTTTACTGCGGTCAGCAACCTGTTTGGCAAACAGCTGAATCGCGCGACGATTTAGTACCTGCGTCAGGCCGTCAGTATTCGCGAGTTTTTCAAAATGGACTGCCGCCTTGCGTTTTTTAACAAACAATAAGGTGAGTATCGCCAATGCCAGAATGGCTGATACCAGTGCCAGCAAATAGATGAGTCGCTGCTGGTTTTGCTGTTCAACTGCCAGTGCCTGTAAACGGGATTGCTGGCGAGCCTGTTCAAGCTCCCGAGCCTGACTAACCATCTGAAAACCGGCATACTCTCTGGCCAGCGCATTATTGCGGGCGAGCTCTTTGTTCAGCGCGACGGCCTGCTGTAGTGTTTCTGTGGCCTGTTGCCAATCCTGTTTGGCAGTAGCTTCATCGACCTCGAGCTTAAGTACTGGCAATTGCTCTTTGAGGCTGAGCTGCTTGGCAGAAAAAGCCAGTAGTTGTTCTGCCGCATGTGGCGAAGGCCGGCTTTCTGCATCCCGCAGATATAAACGGATTAACGCTGCTTTGGCGTCTAACGCATCAGCCAAAAGGTAAGCCGCTTCAAGCAGTGCTTGTGCAGCGGGTTGGTCATCCTCATCCAGGGCCTGATGAATTAAGGCTTCCAGAGCATGTAGTTTGACCAGCGTTTTAGGCTGGGCTGAGTAATCATTGAGAACAGCAAGAGTGTCTTCGAGCTGGTGTTGAGTTTGCGGAATATGCCATAACAGCGATGCAGCGCGAACCCGAACGTATCGAGCAGGATGCGTAAGTAATGGCAGCAATAACTCCCTCACCGACTGATAAAACTCTATTTCATAGTGAATATCGGCAATCGCCAGATTGATTGCTGCCATATCATCAGCGGCGGTGCGAGCCGCGGGGAGGAGCTCTGTAGTAATAATGTGGCTAATCGACAAGGCTTGTTTATATTCGCCGGTATGCAACGAGTATAACGCCATCAGGTGGTAATAAGCAGTCTGTTGCCTGTGAGGTAGCGAGGAGAAATCCTGCTGCAGTAAACGGTTAAACGCCCGTTGGGCTGAATCCGCATTGGTACGGCGATGAATAAAAGTAAACAGGGTTGCCGCATCGGCAACAACATCAGTGCCGGGCGACTGAGAATTCGCGCAATGTTGAGTAATGTCACTGCTAATTGCCTGTACTTGGCTAAGATGCAGAGTGTCCAGTGCGACAATTAATCTGCTGGCGTATTCTGACGCGGTTAAACAGCGTGAAGTCGTAGCCCGGGCGGCAGCATGATTGCTAAGCAGCAGCGCCAGTGCAGCAAAAACCAAACCACCAATTCGCAACAAAATTTTCTCCGTTGAGTAATGTTTACTTAATTGTCCTAATCACTCTTATGGTTGCAGTCGCCAGTTTCACTTCTGCAAGAAACAACGTCAGGGCTGAAATTAACAATAGCATTGTCAGAATAAAAAGGGTGACAACCAGCACATTAAGTTTGACCTGCCAAAACTCACCGGCAAATAAACTCATTATTACGCCACATACCATTACCGCTGAAGCGGTACAAAAACCGATAGACCAGTTGATTAACTTAACCCGTCGCCATAACAAAATGATCTCTCGGCGTAACCGGGTATTTTGTTCAACTTCTGTCTGACTGTTCATTTCTTTTTCAGCAGAGCGGACCCGGTCGGTAATACGCCCGAGACGCCCGGACATGACGTTCAGAAAGCCGGCTATACCAGCCAGTAAAAATACCGGTGCAACGGCTATTTCAATCAGTGTAGACAGAGATGGGACAAGTGTTTCCATTACCAATAGTTTCATTTCGGCAAAATAAAGCGCCGTTATACCACAGTTAAAAGCGTAAATAAGTTTAAAGTTGGGCGTGCTTTCGGATTAGGTTGTGATAAACGTGATGCAGGCTGTCGAGTTGTTGTCGGGAAACGGTATCGTTATTCATGAGTTGCTGAATATTCTGATCCAGTTCGTACAGAATTTCACGCATATGGGTATCTGCCACCAGGCTCTGCATCCAGGTGATCGCAGCAATTCTGACACCAGAGGTAACCGGCGTCACTTTATGCAGGCTGCTTGATGGATACGTTACGGCATCGCCAGCCTGTGGTTTCACCCGTTGTTCACCAAATTCCGTTTGAATCACCAGTTCTCCACCTTCGTATTCGTCGGGCTCTGATAAAAACAACGTCATCGACATGTCAGAGCGCAATACTTCCGCTGAATTCGGGATGCGCATAATCGCACCGTCAACATGTAAACCGTAGGTTTCACCACTGGTGTAACGATTAAAGCAGGGGGGGAAAATCTTTTGGGGTAAAACGGCAGAGACCAGCTTGGGCGTCTCACCGTACTTTGCTAATAAAGCGTTGGCTAATTGCTTTACCGTATCATCATTAGCATCTGCCTGGGCATTGTCCTTCACAGAAGCTGACATGCCCATAGCAGTACCTTTACCATCAAGCCATGAAACCTGATCGAGGTGCTCACGAAAAATCGCAACTTCGTCTTTAGTGAGTAATTGTTCGATCAAGACCATGGCCATTCCTTAGAACTGGTACGTAACGGTCGCGCGCATTGACTGGCGATCACCGATGTACATAAACTTCGGAGCACGATAAGTCGAGGTATAGTACTCTTTATCGAACAGGTTTCCAAGGTTCACACGTACGGTCAGGTCGTTGGTCAGGTTATACAACGCAAACAGGTTAACCAGTGAGTAAGATGGTACTTCAGGACCATCTGAACCTGTATCAGGTTGACCACCTGTCATCTTGTCTTTGTATGTGAAATCACCACCAAACGCGAAGTCTTCTGTTAACTGATAGCGAGCCTGGGCGTAGAAGCTCTTGTTGGCAAACAATGCCAGAGGTAAACCAACACTGTCTGGGCTGGACGCAGACTCAAGAATTTCAGAATCCATCACTGCGCCGTTGATCTGGATGCTCAGATTTTCGGTTACCTGGCCATTTACCGCAACCTCAACACCGGTAACTTCGTTTTTACCGGTATTCAGTGCACCGGTTACGTCGTAGCCACGGCCAGAACCTTCCATAACATCGTCTTTGGTCAGTTTAAAAGCGGCAAATTGTACGAATAAAGACTCGTCAATGAGAGACAATTTGGTACCGATTTCGATGTTCTGTACATTTTCAGGATCCGCCGCTGCGTTGCCGTCTGAATCGGTACACACGCCACCGTAACCACAGTTACCGCCCACATCTGACTCACCGCCGTTGATATTCGACGCTGTGCCGTATGATGCATACAGGTTGATGTCGTCAACAACTTCAAACACCAGGCCAAAGTGACCATTTACCAATGTGTCGTCAAAAGCATATAGCGCTTCGCCACTGCGGCCAACCGTGTTGTTGCTGTAGTCATAGGAGTCGATACGAATACCAGCGAACACCATCAATTCTTCGGTTAACTGCATGGTATCCATTACTGACACAGCAGTCACTTCGTAGCTGTAGTCTGCGGTAAAGTCGCCTTCGTAGGCAGCAGAACGGTCGATAACAGTATTCAGACCTGCAACCGCATTACCGCTGGCATCCAGACCACAGAAAGTGTTGCTTACGCCGCCGCGGCCAGAAGCCCAGCAGTTTGCTACAGACGCTGTTCCGGTATCGGCATAACGACCATTCAATACGGAGTAATCAGCATATTCGGCGCTAAATAAAAGCTTGTGCTCAACATCTCCGGTGGTGACGTTGCCGAACAGGTTTAACTGGGTGGCAAAGTGTTCCACATCCTGCCAGTTGGAGTGTGTGCCAAACGTGAAAGTAGTGTAACCATTGGTCTCGTTGGTGGCATCTTCCTCAGTGGCATAGCCGGTTGTCCCGCCTGCACTGGTAGCCAGATAACCGTTGTCGGTTTTACCGTAACGGGTAATGTTGTAGATTTTCCAGTCGTCATTGATTTCGTATTCAATACGCACTGTGCCGGAGATCGCCTCAGAAGTCAGAAAGTCGCCTTTTTGGGCATACACTGGAATATCTTCAAATATAACGCCGTCTACTGCCGTTGAGCCCAGGTCAGGTACGTCTTCTGCTTTAAGGTAATAAACGTCTGCCCATACCTTGGTTTTATGCAGATCATCATATAATCCAGATACTAGGATACCGGTACGGTCGCGCTCTGCACCGTCGCGCTTTGGCGCATCTTCAGTTGAAGCCATAACGTTGATACGCGTGGCGAAATTGTCAGACAGCGGCGTGTTAACGTCGACAGTGCCGCGCAGATAGTTGTCGGTACCAAAGCCAACATCCACACGACCAAAGTCATAACCCAGGTTGGCTTTCTTCGTGATGCTGTTAATCGCACCACCAGACGAGCCCCGGCCAGCAAATGTAGAGCTGGGGCCTTTGGTAATTTCGATTTGTTCTACAGAAAAGCTTTCACGTGTGTTCATGCCCGGATCGCGTAAGCCATCAACGAACACGTCAGAGCGGGCTTCGTGACCACGGATAATGTAGCGGTCACCAAAAGCGTTACCGTTCTCACCGGTACCCAGGGTAACACCCGCTTGGGTAGACAGAACCTCTTTTAAGTCGCTGCGACCCATTTCTTCAATCTGGTCTTTTGTCAGAACGGTAATAGTGGCTGGCGTATCAACAATGTCTGCCAATCGACGGGCATCGCCTGATTTCTTTACGTTATAGATAGAGTTTCTAACGCCGTGAATCTTGATGAGTTCCACTGCTTGTTTTTCTTTTTCAGCAGAGGATTGTTCGTCTTTGGTCTCTTGCGCATAGGCCGAAGAAACACTCAGTGCTAACGCAGTAAGTAATGCGCCGGAGCCAAGATGATCTTTGTTAAACATAGTCATTCCAGTGGTTGTTTAGTGTGTGTCCAAAAATGCGGAAGATAATATAAATGCAAATCATTCTCATGTAAAGATTTGGCTTTATTTGTAAGAGGGCGTGTCATTTATTTAAAACGAGTGTTGTGCCGTCGAATCAGGTAGATGAATTACTGTGTAAGTAAGAATGCTCAGGGGAGAATGGTGTGGGTTATAGGTTATTGATTTTATTTTAATTTGAGTTTCTTTTGGGCTAATTAGGATTAATTCACTAACAGGTTTTAAGCCTGTCCTGCCTAAATTGGAGACATGGTTATCGCTAGCCCGCACTTTTTCCAACATGAAGCCGAAAAGTCAGGTACTGGGAGGGTAATGCTTAAAAGTGTGGCAGGTTGTCCAGGTTAAAACAAAACGGTAGATGGAGAAATACTCTGAAGTGACTGAAAATTAACCTCTTTATCGTTGTACCACGGGAAGTAGCAATGGGCATCGTCGACTACGGTTTCGATGTCACAGACTGTGTCACAACTCTCAGGGTTGTAGGCAAAAAGCAGACATTTTTATTGGGTGTTAACCCAGCCTTAACCCAGTGATTTTTTACACTAATCGCATGATAGAAACTAAGGTGATCTCATGCGTCGTTCCATTCTGGTTGTAACCCTATTGCTGAGCCTTGGCGGCTGTGCCAGTCAGTACACGGGGGACTACAGCGAAAAAGCTGCACAGCAAGCCAATAATATTGATAGCTGGCAGGGTCCGGTTGCCGGGGCTGAACCCGTGTCATTAATAACGGATCTGGTCAATTCGGCGGACATCAAATTGCTTATTGATGAAGCACTACAAAATAATCCGGGTTTGCAGCAGCAATATGTGGCGCTTAAAACTGCACAGCTGGCCCGTAGCAGTGCAAATGCTGAACGGTTACCCAGTGTATCTGCAGGGTTGAGCGGTAATCGCCAGGAAAACAGCGATACGCAGTATACCGGCAGCCTGGATATTAGTTGGGAGCTGGACCTGTGGCAAAAGCTGGGCGATAGCGTGGCGGCGGCCGACTGGGCCGTTGCGGCCAGTGAAGCCGATGTAAAGGCGGTACAAAATGAACTAGCCGCCCAGGTAATTCGAGCGTATGTCCAGGTGAGTTATTACCAACAATTAATTGTTATTGAACAAAGTCGTCTGAGTTTGCTGGAAAATAATGAAGACCTGATTAAACAGCGTTATCGCGCAGGGTTAGGTGAATTGGAGGATCTGGATACTGCCCGGACCTCTTCTGCTTCGAGCCGGGCCGACATTGCCGCCTATCAGCAAGCTCTTGGTGAATCCGTGCGGACTCTGGGTGTTTTACTGGGACGTTCGCAGCTCACTATTAACGACATCAGCCTGCTAGATACGCTACCCGATGTAATGCTTCCTTTGCCGGGATTACCTGAACAAAACCTGTCGCAGCGCCCGGATTTGCTGGCAGCGTATGCAGAGATTAAAACCCGTGAATTTGAGACCAAAGCGGCCTATAAAGCTTTGCTGCCTTCAATCAGCTTGTCGGCAGCATTAAGTGATACTGCGCCCACGCCAGCTCAGGCATTCCTGACTAATCCGGTATGGGGTCTGTTGGGGCAAATTACCGCGCCACTGTTTCAGGGCGGTGCACTACGCGCCAATATCGATACCAGTGAATTAGCCGTTTTGAATAGTTGGTGGGGTTATCAAAGTACATTACTCACAGCCGTGCAGGAAGTTGAGGATGCGCTAAGTCAGGAGCAAAGCCTTACCCTGCAGAGCATCGCTATCAATGAGGCGCTGGCTAATGCTGAGCGTAGTTCTGAGAACTACACCGGCAAATACCGTCAGGGGTTGGCCGATGTTCTGGACCTGCTGACGGTGTATCAGCAAACCTACAACCTCAAAGCTCAGCTGTTACAGCTGCACTTTAACCAATTGAATAACCGCATTGATTTAGGCCTGGCACTGGGCCTGGGAGTTTCCGCATGAATACCACAGTAAAACGAATTTCAGGTACCGCTGTTGCGCTGGTGTTGCTGGCGCTGGCAGTAGGCAGTGTGTTTGGTCAATCGGGTGACGAAACTCGTGGCCCGCAGGCGCCCACCCCCAGTGAAAACAAGCCTGCAGAGGTGCTGAAAACGCCACCTAAGCAAGAGGCTGGCCTGCCAATGGTAGGTGTGGTGGAGGTAACTGGAGGCAGTCATCAGGCAACCGTGAGCGGATATGGCGAGGTAACAGCTCGTTATGTTCTATCACTGACCACGCAGGTGAGTGGTGAAATTTCGCGTCTGGCTCCCCACTTTCAGACCGGCGCCTTGTTTCAAAAAGGCGAAGTGATGGCATACATTGACGATACCACGTATCAGCAAGCAGTCGCCTCTGCGAAGGCGGCCGTAGAAAATGCCAGGGTTGCGTTGGAAGAAGAGCGTTTACAAGGGATCCGCGCCCGGCAGGAATGGCAGCGCTCAGGACTTGAAGGGGAACCTTCTTCTGAGCTGGTGCTTCGCACCCCTTATCTTGAAGCCGCCCAGGCGACCCTGGACGAAGCGAAGGCGCAGTTAAAAAGTGCCCAGCGGGATTTAACTTTAACGCAAATCGTGGCGCCCTTTGACGCTATTGTGGTGAGTCGTGATATTCAGCCGGGAAGTTATATTCAGTCGGGCAGTACCATTGCTTCGCTTTATTCGGTAAGCGAAGCGGAAATCGCTATTCCCTTGTCTGCCAGTCAGTGGCGCAACCTGCCAGATAATAATACGCTGACAGCCGCGCCGTGGCAGGTTGAAATTGAAGATATGGATGGTACCCACCATTGGTATGGTGAAGTTATTCGTATAGAGCAACATCTGGATACCGCGTCGCGACAACGTGCAGCCATAGTGCAGATCAATCAGCCCCTGGAGCAGGATTCCCCTCTGTATTTTGGCACCTATGTGACGGCTAAAATTGCCGGAAAAACCTGGTCAGAAGTATGGCAAATTCCGGTCAGTGCGATTTCGCAAAAGCAAGAAGTCTGGTTTGTCACTGCTCATCAAACGCTGGATAAGATATCCCCGGACATACTGTTTCAGGATCAGGATTATGCTTATATCAGCCCGGTTAATAACATGGCACAAGCGTCCATAGTCGCCCGTCCGCTAAACAGTTATCTGGTGGGAGCTAAAGTGAGCGCAGCACCACAGGGGGCTCAGTAATGAACACTCAACAACAGGGCATTATTGCCTGGTTTGCCCGCAACCCGGTTGCGGCCAACCTGTTTATGATTGGCATGATTGTGGTAGGCATTTTGTCGGTGAGCGATCTGCGCAAAGAGGCTTTCCCAAGCATGGAGCCGCGCTTTGTCACCGTGACTATGACTTACGATAGTGGTGATGCCAAACAAGCCGAGGAAGGTATTGCGATTAAAATCGAGAACGCCCTTGAGGCGGTACCGGGTATCAAACGCATTACGTCTGCTTCTACAGCCAGCGGCAGTACTGTGCAAATTGAGAAAGAAACGGATTATGACCTTGATACATTGATGACCGATGTAAAAAACAAGGTTGATGCAATTTACAATTTTCCGTCTGATGCTGAAAAAGCCGTTATCGCCAAGGGACGTCGCCAGGATCATGTTATCTGGGTGCAATTGTATGGCGACACCGATAAAGCCACGCTGCAACAACTCGGTGAACAACTGGAAAGAGAATTACTGGCGCGAGAAGGGATCAGTCAGGTTAGCCCGAGTTCTTATGTCGACCATATGATGTCGGTGGAGATAGATGAGGCAAAACTACAAGCCTATGGATTAACCATTGATGACGTCTCTGATGCCATTAATGCTGAATCTTCTACGGCACTGACTACCAGCTTGCGTAACAAGGAAAAAGTCATTCGTTTGAAGGCATCTGAACAGGCTTACTATTCGGCTGATTTTGCCGCAATTCCTTTATTGGCTAATGCCAACGGCACCTATCTGACCGTGGGAGATGTGACCAACATCACCGATATGTTTGCCGATGACGCCTATTCCTTATCGCGCTATAACGGCGTGAATGGCTATGGCATTCAAGTCATTATGGACGAATATGGTGATGTGCAAAACATTGTTGAGCAGGCCAATGCGTTGGTGGCAGACTGGCATGACCGGGGCCTGTTGCCAGAAGGGGTAGAACTGGAAACCTGGTACGATCGCAGCACTATGATCACAGAGCGGTTAGATTTATTAACCAGTAATGCGATGACCGGGATTGCCCTGGTATTTGTGGTACTGGCGTTGTTTCTCAACCTGCGGGTCGCCTTCTGGGTTGCGGCAGGGTTACCCTTTATCTTGTTTGGCACCCTGTTTTTCATGACGGGTAATTTTACCAATCTCACCATCAACGAAATGACAACCTTTGGCTTTATCATGGCACTGGGGATAGTAGTTGATGATGCCGTGGTGGTGGGTGAGAGTGTTTACGCGACCCGGCAACGCGACGGCGACACGATAGAAAATACCATCAGAGGCACACTGAAAGTCGCAATCCCTACCCTTTTTGGCGTGTTTACCACGGTAGCCGCTTTTGCGGCGTTGTCGAATATCTCAGGTGGACTGGGTAATCTGTATGCGCAATTTGGTACGGTAGTCACAATTTGTTTGTTGCTCTCAGTGGTGGAGTCCAAACTCATTTTACCTTCTCACCTGGCCCATCTGCCTACCCATCGGCAAGCAACAGGGCGCGTAGCTAAAACCTGGGCATCTGTTCAGCGTGGTGCAGACAATGGCCTTAAATGGTTTACCCATAAGCTGTATTTGCCCTTTCTTGAGCGAGCGCTTAATTATCGCTACGCCATGATCCTGTTATTTGTGGCAATGTTTGTGCTGGTGATTGGTATGCCAATGAAAGGGACAGTGCGGGTTGGCTTTTTCCCGAGTATGCCCGGCGATACCGTAAGTGCCAGTATGACCCTGCAAAGTGACGCGAGCTATGGCCAGACCGAGCGCAATATGCAGTGGCTGGAAGCTACCCTGAATCAGGCCGATCAGCAACTGGCCGCAGAAAAGCAGTTCGATGGCAGTGCGATTAAGAGTTTACATGTACTGGCAGCGTCAGACCAAAGCGGCACCATTACGGTAGAGTTAATTAAGGATAAGCCGTATTCCCTCGATGAACTGGCTCGCACCTGGCGCGAGCTTGCGGGTACCCCTGAGGGCATTAAACAACTTAAAATTCAATCGCGACGTGAAATGGTCGATGCGTTTAAGGTAGAACTAAAAAGTGTGAGTGATGAAACCTTACTGCTGGCCGAAGACGCCTTTAAACAAGCCCTGGAAAATACCAGCGGCGTTACCAGTGTGGAGTCGTCATTAACTCCGGGTGAAGCCATGATGCGCTTTGAGTTAACTCCCCAGGGCCGGGCTTTAGGTATGGATACGGCCAGTTTATCCCGACAGTTGTTGCAAGCCTTTGGTGGTGATATTGTGCAACGCTACCTGCGCAATAAAAACGAAGTGAAAGTGCGGGTGCGTTATCCTCAAGAGAACCGCAGTAATCCAGCCGATATCCTCAATGCCCGGGTGCGGGTTAGCGATGGTACGGTAGTACCGCTAAGCGTGGTAGCGAGCATCATTCAGGACAGTCAACAGCAGCAAATTACCCGTATTGACGGGCTGCGGGCCTTAACTGTGAGCGCCTCGGTTGATGCGGATATGATCAGCGCCACGGAGCTGGTGAATGTGATGAACGAAACCTTAGTACCGCAGTTAACCCGTCAGCATTCAGACTTAACCATTCACTTTGCTGGCGAAGCGGAACAGCAGGAAGAAACGTCATCTTCGATGAAAACACTCACGGTCATAGCGTTAATTGCCATTTATGCTCTGCTGGCTATTCCGCTTAAATCTTATATTCAACTGCTTATTATTATGTCGGCTATTCCATTTGGAATTGTTGGGGCTATTTTGGGGCATTGGAGTAATGGCCTGATGATGAGTATTTTATCGATGCATGGGATCCTGGCACTTAGTGGCGTGGTTGTGAATGATTCACTGTTACTGGTGTCGAGATTTAACGAGCTTACCCGAATGGGAGAAAATGCTCATGATGCCATTATGGATGCCTGTAGTGGTCGTCTGCGGGCTATCCTGTTAACGTCGTTTACGACCTTTGCTGGCTTGTATCCCATTTTGGGTGAGACGTCCAAGCAAGCGCAATTTTTGATCCCGGCTGCAGTTTCGCTTGGCTATGGTATTCTGTTTGCAACCCTGATTACTCTGGTGCTGATACCCGCACTGGTAATGATCAATGAAGACGCAAAAAATGTGATGACACGCGTATTAGCCCGATTAAGCGGTAAGGTGGAAGTGGAAAACCATGATCAAACTGTTGTTAGTTGAAGATGATCTGGATTTAGCCGGTAATATCATCGATTACCTTGAGCTTGAAGACATGCTGTGTGACCACGCCAGTAATGGCGTGGCGGCACTGACACTGATGGCGCAGGGGAATTATCAGGCCATTGTACTGGATATTAATTTACCGAAACTGGACGGATTGCAGGTATGCGCACGGGCCCGCGAACATGGTAATGATACGCCTATCATCATGCTAACCGCACGTGACCAGTTAAGTGACAAGGTTGTCGGGTTTGATCATGGCGCTGATGATTATTTGGTTAAACCCTTTGCTATGGAAGAGCTGGTGGCCAGGCTTAAAGCGTTGGCAAAGCGTCGTAGCGGCCAGCATACGCAGCTAACGGTTGGTCCGTTGCAACTTGATGTTAGTCATAAAACCGCTAAATTCGGCGCGGAAAACCTTAAGTGCTCACCTACTGCGCTGGCTATTTTAGAGCAACTCATGCGGGCTTACCCTAACCCGGTAAACCGCCAGACATTGATTGCCAGTGTATGGGGAGAGGAGAGTCCGGACAGTAACAGTTTAAAAGTGCATATGCATAATCTGCGCAAATCTCTGTCGGTGTGTAACGAACAAGTGAGTATTCACTTTATGGCAAACAGTGGTTTTCAGTTAGATTTCAGGAAGGAGCGCTGATTTGGCTGCCATGGAACTTAGCTTACGCCGTTATGTGTTATTATCACTATTGGCAGTGGTTGGCATCATGATAGTGGTGTTTACCGTGTTGTCGGCGAAACAGTTTCTCGATGGCATGGACGGCATGCTGCGCGGCACTATGATTAGTATCGCTCGCGACAGCAGTGTTAACGCCGGTCATCCTGTTAAAGCATTAAACTTCACTATTGCTGCCGATTGGCAGGACCTCCCGGAACAAACCCGTCAGCGTTTCAATCCGAACAAATTAGTCCCCTTTCGGTTGTACAAAGACATCAAACGTCATTCCATTTTTCATCGTCCGGACGAAGCTCACTTTGTTATGCTGGTGGAATTTGAAGAACAACAGCCAGTTTATGTCAGCCAGTCTTTTACACCCAGAGAACCCGGCGATGAACCCCCCTTCAGAATGACCAGAGAAGCCTGGCTGTTGATTATAGGTTTAATGGTATTGCTCGCTTTTACCGCGTTGGTTTTATTTATGATAAGAACTATCGCCAGTCCGGTGGAAAGATTGCAACAGTGGGCCGATGGAGTAGGAAAGGGCGGCGAATTAACGCCTCCACCGAGTTTTCGGTATGCTGAGCTCAATACGCTGGCCAGTTTGTTTTATCAGGGCATGTTATCTGTAAAACAAAGTGTAAAACGCGAACAGGAATTTGTGCGCCATGCCAGTCATGAATTACGCACCCCCATTGCGGTTATTCGCAGCAGCATGGAACTTATCGCCAGAGTGAGAAACGAAGCGCTGGCTGATAAATTAAGTAATCCCCTTAAGCGTATCGACAATGCCTCGCACACCATGGTGGATTTAACCGAAACACTGTTGTGGTTAACTAAGGCAGATAAAGGCTCTCTGACAACCTCTGTCATTCAGCTTGATGAACAAATTGGTAAAGTCACAGAAGAACTGACTTATTTACTAGAGGGTAAAGAGATTGCAATGACCCTTGAAACCCAACCTTATGACGTTACCCAAAACGCTACCGCGCTGCGCATTGTTCTGGGCAATTTGATTCGTAATGCGTTTCAGCATACCCAGCATGGCAAGGTTACCATTGTGCAAGAGGCAGATGTGATAACCATTACCAACGTTGAGCATACTAACGATGACTTTGTCAGTGACAAAGAAGAACTGGGTTTTGGTCTTGGATTAAAGATGGTTAATGACCTGAGCGCGTTTTTGGGGTGGTCATATGAGTGCGGTACAGACGATGACGGCAAATATACCGTTGTGATTAAAGTCTCTTAGTGATCATAATACCGGCCAAACTTAAGTTAAGGTGATTAGATTACGATGAAAGATGTGGTGGATGCCGGGGATTATTACGAAGAAACCTTTAAAGGGCTGGAAAGCGCAGAACGTCGGTTTGCCGGGATAACCTTTGAAGAATGTGAGTTTATCGACTGCGATTTCTCTGCTAGCCAGTTTCGGTGTTGCAAGTTCACTAACTGTGATTTTAAACGCTGCAATTTAAGTTTAGCCGATTTTTCTAATAGTCAGCTTTTTGGTATATCGTTCAGCGATTGCAAACTGGTGGGCGTCGACTGCACTAAAGCCGACTGGCCGCAATATTATCGTGACTTTGAGCTTAAGTTTAAGCGTTGCTTACTTAACGACGCGTCCTTCTACGGTCTTACCCTGAACGAGCTGGTACTGGATGAATGCAAGGTGCATGATGCCGACTTCCGCGAAGGTAACTTTACCGACAGCCAGATGACTAACTGCACATTCGATCGCAGTTTGTTTATGCACACTAATCTGGAGCGCGTTGATTTTAGCGACTCTACCGGGTGTTCCATCGATGTGCTGGCTAACGAGCTTAAAGGCGCCACCTTTTGCAGTTTCGAGGCGGTACACTTGCTGGAGTCCTTGGGCATAGTGCTGGTGGATTAGGGCAAGCCCGGCAGCGTTACAGACTGCATATCCAAATATCTGCCGCATAGAGGTATAATGCCGGCAAACCTGTTTTAGAGGACTCCTTATGGCCACCGCCGCCGCTGTACACATTCTGGTAAGAACCGAAAAAGAAGCGCAGCTCCTGTTAGCCCAGCTTAAAAAAGCCAAGGGTAAAAACTTTGCTGCCCTGGCCCGAAAGTTTTCAATTTGCCCCTCTGCTAAACGCGGTGGTGACTTAGGAGAGTTTAAACGTGGTCAGATGGTAAAGCAGTTTGATGACGTGGTGTTTAAAAAAGACATCCTCACTATCCATGGACCGGTAAAAACCAAGTTTGGTTATCACCTTATTAAAACCCTGTACCGCAACGACTAAAGCATGGCGTTAACCATCCGCGAAATTGACTGGCAGGACGCGTTGCCAGTCAGGCATCAGGTGCTCTGGCCCGATAAGCCCGCCTTGTTTTCCCGGGTCGATGGTGATGAAACCGCTACTCATTACGGGGCTTTTAGCGAGGGGAAACTGGTTTGTGTGGCATCGATTTACCTGAGCGATGACAGCGCCAGGCTAAGAAAATTTGCGACGCTGCCAGACTATCAGGGCAGGGGAATTGGCAGTAAGGTACTGGCAAAGGCCATAGAACAACTCAAACAACAAAATATCAGACGCTTCTGGTGCGACGCACGTACCACGGCAACAGCCTTCTATGAGAAATTCGGACTGGCAGTGGAAGGCCGTGAGTTTGTTAAGTCAGGCGTTTGTTACTTCCGGATGGGCGTCGACTGGCCGTTAGACTAGCGCTACTTTACTTCTACCGCGAGGGAGTCGGCAATGTTGGGTTTGGCTTGTCTGGTCTTCTTGGCTTTCTTGAGTGGCGGGCACAGATCTTCGCTATTGTAATAAACAATACACTCAAGACACTGCACACACTCGTTATAGTCTACCTTTCCTTGCGGCGTTATCGCCTTAATGTCGCACTTGTGATAGCACATGGTACAGGGCTTACCGCATTCCTTGCGGCGGGTTAACCATTCAAATTTGTGGAAGTAGCCAAGTACTGCCAACCCGGCACCCAGCGGACACACGTAACGGCAGTAGAATTTATTAATAAACAAACCGAGCCCGAGCAATACCAGGGTGTAGAGTACAAACGGCCAGTAGCGCACAAAATGCAGGGTAACAGCGGTTTTAAATGGCTCTACTTCTGAGAGCACTTCGGCAGCCGACAGTGAATAGTACGACGTGCCCGCCAGGCCAATTAAGATGACGTATTTAATCCACCACAGGCGGCGGTGCAGGGAAAAAGATATTTTGTACTGGCGAATGCGGAAGCGCTTAGCAACCCAGCCGACCATTTCCTGCAGGGCACCAAAGGGGCATAGCCAGCCACAGAAAATCCCGCGGCCAACAATAAACAGGCTGATAAATACATACAGCCACAAAATAAATAACACCGGATCCATCAGGTATACCTGCAAATCAAAGCCATTGATAAAGCTTTGTAAAATGGGGTAGATGTTGACTATTGAGAGTTGTCCCTGGGCATACCAGCCAATAAACAACAGGGTGAAAAACATAAAGCCCCAGCGCACCTTACGAAAGAGTACTTCGTTGGCAGACAGCCTGTGCTGGAAGGCAAAGATGGCGGTAACGGTAATCAGGCTGAGCACTAAAATGGTAATGGTATGCCAGCGCATTTTCCATACTCTGACCCACGCCGGCACTGGCTCTTCGATTACTTCTACTGCGGCGATATCAAACAGGGTTTGTGGCAGGGCATAGTCGTTGGAGAACTGTGCTTGTTGCTTGATGAGGTGGTTCTTTGCTACCTCGATATTCAGATTGAGCTGCATCGGCACACTGGGATTAAAGCCCGACTGGGTACTAACCGCGAAGAGCTGCAAATCTTCGGTGGCGGCAATATCGCTCTGTAGCGCCTGCGGCTCAAAACTAAAAAAGTTAAGGTCGCGCATGGCGAAGGGCAGTTCATTTTGCGTCAGGCTTACCTGGCTGGGCACCGTACCGGGCTTAAAGTCGGCATCGAGGTAACTAAAGTAACCTTCCGACATTACCATAAATGCCTGCTCGTTGGGCTTCAGCATTGCCTGCAGACGGTTGAAGGCGTCCTCACCAAGCAGATTGCGGCCGATGAGCGGTGAATTAAGGTAGGCGTAATACACCGTGAATGTATCGTTAAAGTCGGTGTCGAAAGTCTCAGACGGATAATCATCAAGGTCGCTGCCGAGTGCATCCTCAAAGCTTTCGCGACTGATTTGCCACCGCTTCAGGTAACCTTTCTCCAGCAACTGGGCCGCAGTAAGGGGCTCGTAGTTATCCTGCTTTGCGGTGGCCGCAGGGCGGCTGGCAAAGCCGGTGAGCTTATTTCTGGCAACCTGTAGCGCAGAGAGTAACACCGTGTCACTCATAACAATCACCGAGACGGTGGCTTTAGTCACGCCATCAACATGTACGGTGTTGTCGTTTGGGTTTGTGTCATTCGATGCGCTGTCGACGATGACGCGGTTAGACACATTTTGACCAATATACTGGTCAAGAAATTTCAGCATGGGTTCTGGCCCCAGGCCGTGCAAAAAAATGGGCTCGTGGTGGTGCAGAATATCGATGCCGACAATATTGCCTTCCACATCGATGCCTATCAGCAGGTTAATGCGGTCGCCGGAAAAACCGGGTAACTCTACCAGGTCGTTGCTTTGAAAAGCGTAACCGAGGAGTTCCTGTAACTGATAAACGGGGTAAACGGGATAGTCGGCTTGCTTTTCGCCAATCACGGTAGCTTTGGGAAACAGTTGCTGAATGCGCTGTGGAGTAATACTTTCTTCGGCGTGGCTTGTAGCACACATGCCGAAGCAGAAAACTAACCAGATACCGAGAACAAAAGCAAAACGTTTCATTGGGCTCCCTGCGGTGGGTGGGGCAAGTAGCGATGACTAAACTACCAGCCCCGAGGAGAAAAAACGCGACAAACGCGGTGGGACTAAAACGGTTTGTCGCGGCGCCTCTTAGCTACGAGGCAATTTGAACGTCCAGACAGTACCACCCTGGTTAATGTCTTTAACTTTCTTAGCAACTTCACCACCCCACAGAGGAACGGCACCACCCCATCCGGATACGATGCTCAGATATTGCTCACCATCCTGTTCCCAGGTAATGGGTGAACCAACGATGCCTGAACCCGTATTGAACTTGTAAACAATTTCACCGGTTTTAGCGTTAAAGCCGTACAGATAGCCTTCTGGCGTACCAGTAAATACCAGGTTACCTGCAGTGGCTAACACACCACCCCAAAGCGGCGCATTGTTTTTGTATTCCCATACAATTTCGCCGGTTTTAGGGTCAACCGCTTTAAGTGAACCAATGTGGTCGTAGATAGGCTTGATAGTGAAACCAGAACCTAAGTAGGCAGCCCCTTTCTTGTAGTTAACCGGCTCGTTCCAGATGTCCATGCCCCATTCGTTGGAAGGCACATAGAACAGACCTGTATCCTGGCTATACGCCATAGGCATCCAGTTTTTACCACCTAAGAATGAAGGTACGGCCCAGACAGTTTTACCTTTCTTACCTTCTTCGCTGTCAGCCGGGTTGCCCGGACGCATGGCTTCGTCGTAAATCGGACGACCATTTTTGTCCAGGCCTTTGGCCCAGGTGATGCCGCTTACAAAAGGGAAGCCACGAATGAAGTCGCCGTTTTCACGGTTAAGTACATAGAAGAAACCGTTACGGTCAGCAGTAGCTGCCGCTTTAACGGTTTTGCCACGATCTTTGTAATCAAACGCGATTAGTTCGTTAACACCATCGAAATCCCAACCATCATGTGGAGTGGTTTGGAAGTGCCATACGATTTTACCGGTGTCAGGGTCGATAGCCAGACGCGAAGAGCTATACAGGTTATCGCCAGGACGTAAATGAGAGTTCCACGGCGCAGGGTTACCGGTACCCATAAAGATCAGATCCTGATCCGGGTCGTAAGTGCCGCCTAACCAGGTTGCTGCACCACCGGTTTTCCACAGGTCGCCAGTCCAGGTTTTGTTTGCTCCGCCACCGGTAATACCATTGTCTTTACCGTTCAAAGTACCCATGTGGCCTTCTACGGTAGGACGAGACCATACCAGTTCTCCGGTTACTGCATCACGGGCTTCCACTTTACCCACGATACCGAATTCACCACCAGAAATACCGGTGACTACCATGCCTTTAACTATCATAGGCGCGGCAGTAAATGAATAACCCGCTTTATAGTCGCCCAGGGTTTTACGCCATCTTGGCTTACCGGTTTTCTGGTCCAGTGCAACCAGTTTAGCATCCAGAGTACCGAAGATAACTACGTCGTCATACAACGCCGCACCACGGTTGATTACGTCACAGCAAGGCATGATGCCATCGGGTAAACGCGCTTCCCATTGCCATAATTCGTCACCGGTTTCTACGTCGATAGCGTAGATACGAGAGTAAGAGGCGGTAACGAACATAATGCCGTCTTTAACCAGTGGCTGTGATTCCTGACCACGTTGTTTCTCGCCACCAAAAGAAAAGGCCCAAACCGGACTCAGCTTCTTAACGTTGCTAGTGTTCATTGTGTCGATTGGACTAAAGCGCTGTCCACGCGGACCAAGGCCATAGCTGACCACGTCACCTGGGGTTGCCTGGTCATTGACGATATCTTTGTCTGTCACTTTGGCCTGGGCTACGCCAGTCATAGCACCAAGGGACAGGGTTAAACAGAACGCAGAGCTGAGTAAGCGGCCTGAAACTCTTTTACTTTTCATCAGATTTCTCCAGTGTTTCAACGGGGTTTGGTACCCTTTGTTACAACGTCCGCGGCTTGTTCATCAATAAGCATGCGACGGTTGAGTGTTGTTTTCGTCCACTAGGTGAGTATAGAACAGCATACCTACCTAAGAGTCCTCAGAATCAGTATCATTCATCATTTTGTTAACAACCATTAAACCTTGGGTTATCATTTTTAGTTCGTTGGTAGTAATACTTCGCTGAAGGGTCTGTAAATCAAGGCTTTGGCGGTATGAATGAAGAACCATAAATAGTAAAAAAGGCCGCTTTTTCAGGTGAAAAATAACGGCCTTTCGCGGTCATGTAAAAAAAATGTAATGCTTATTCAGTGCGGTGGTAATCGGGGATTTCGTAGCTCAGACCGTATTGTAAAAACAACGCTTCCATTTCACCGTTTTTAATCATTGGTTCGGTAATTGCCTGGATAGCATAAGCCAGTTCCCGATAGTCTGTTTTAACTGCCATGCCAATATCCCACGACTTAATGCTCATCGCAGCAAGGCCGTCTGCGCTGATGTCGTATTGTTCGGGTAGCGGCGCGAATTCGGTTTTGTTAACGTTGCCAGAAGTACTCATCCCCCATTGCAACTGACCCTTCATACCAGCCACTGCAGCCACTTCACCTTCCTGCAGCAATTTGATGCCGTCAAATACCGAATCTACATGTACCAGCTTGTCTCGCAGGCGGCCACCAATGGTTGCGCCGAGGAAGAAACTGGGTAATGAATCAAGCTCTACGGCAACCGGTTCGTACTGGAATATGGCCAGGGTACGAATATCATTGGTTTTTTCGTGGTCGCGCAATAGTGCCCAGCTTTCCTGCTGATAGGGGCCGAACATCACCACCAGGTCATTCTTGGGGAGGCCGTAACCGTCAATGGCGTAGGCAAACTTACGATCATAAGGTACCCGCAGCATTAAATCGGCTTTCTGGCGGGTAATGATATGGCCTTTCCAGATCGCATTGCGCAGGTCATCCTCGAGGTTTTCGTCAGCGTTGATCCACATCCACTCCAGATCAACGCCCAGCCCTGCCGCTATACGTTTACCTACTTCTATGTCTACACCGGCAGGTTCGCCGTCCCTGAGGTAGGAGTAAGGGGGGAAGTTGTTATAGACAGCAATAGTTATCTGGCCTTGCTCAAGAATATCCTCATAACTTTTAGCCATCACAGACGTGGCTATTAAACTACAAATCAGAAGAACACTTCTTAATACCATTACTGCCCCTTAACTGTGTATTGATTAGGTGAACGGCTTACTCTGGTACGCCGCGAGTTTCGATGTACGCTTTGATCGCCCACATGGCTTCCTGAGAAAGAATGCCTTCAAACGGAGGCATGTAAACACGGCCATCAACTACTGCTCCATTACGGATGCGCGTCATAAACCAACCGTCGGCTTCTTCCTGACTGAAAAATTCAAACTCATCGTTAAGTTTACGCAGATCCGGCGTGATCCCGCCAGAAATAACTTCCAGACCATGACAACGGGCACAGTTCTGGTTGTAAGCGGAGTCACCGATTTTAATCGCCAGCTCATTGCCGGTGTAGGGATTGGTCGTCAGCCACTCATCACCCAATTGGGGTAATTCACTGGTGTCTACTGCTTGCGGCGTTACATCACCGTGAGCCATTGCATTAGCGGTTACCAGGGTTAGGACCGCCAGCATCGCGCTGCGCAAAATAGTTAAATACATCTTCATCTCGGTTTCTCCAAAAGCTGCCACATTGAGTTGTCATGCTGTTAAATGTTGCAGTGAAGTAAAAATAGTCATCAATAAGTTTTCATGTCTACAACAAAGCACAGGGTGAAAGTTAGGAGATCTGGGGGTTCCTTCCAATTGTACTTAGGTAGTAAACCTTTCATCCTTTTTGCTCATTTCCACTGTGTACGATCATGCTCTACTATTGCACCATAAGGTTAAAAAAGGGTTTTGTTTTTGAACATAAAAAAACGGATGGATTACAAATTTTACACCTGTTTAACGTGGTTTTCGCAGCACGTTCGTGGTCTGTTCGTATTCGTTGCGGGTAGTGTTTTGTTGCCAGCAGTGGCTAATGCCAAGGCACTAAATATAGATGTGATTTATGTTCAGCAATCATCAAATCAGGCTGCGCAGCCCTTATTGCTTAAAAAAACGCCCGACAATCTCACCATTGCCGGTGCCGAACTGGCTATAAAAGACAGCAATACCACGGGGCGATTTTTAAAGCATGAGTACGCTCTTTTGGGCGTAACTGGCGCTACGAGCGAGGAAATTATAACGGCCCTCAAACAACGTCTGAACGGACAGCCGGCTATTCTCCTTACAGACCTGCCCACGACTACGCTGAAAGTAGTAGCTGATTTGGCACTCGCCAACGGCAGTGTGGTTATAAATGCCGGTGAAGCCGACAATAGTTTGCGTGTATCTGAGTGTCGTGGAGGGATGTTACATACCCTGGCGAGTCGGGCGATGTTAACCGATGCCATGGCCCAGTTTTTTATGGCCAGGCGCTGGCGGGAGTGGTTTGTGATCAGTGGTGAACCTGATGCCGACAAAGCGTTTGCTGAGTCAATTAGCCGTTCAGCGAAACGTTTTGGCGCAAAAATAACCGGGCAGAAAACCTGGAGCTTCAATACCGACCTGCGTCGCAGTGCACAGCGAGAGGTGCCGCTATTCACTCAGGGCGACGATTATGATGTGGTGCTGGTGGCCGACGAATCAGATTTGTTCGGTAACTATATTCCAAATAATACCTGGTTACCCAGACCGGTTGCGGGCACTCATGGATTAATCCCAACAACCTGGCACTGGGCGCTTGAGCAGTGGGGCGCTACCCAGTTACAAAACCGTTTTTACGAACAATTTGGGCGCGAAATGCTCGACAAGGATTACGCGGCATGGCTGGCGGTTCGCAGTATCAGTGAAGCGGTTACCCGCACCCAAACCAATAATCCTAAAGCCCTTTACTCGTATCTGATGAGTAATGACTTTGAGCTGGCTGCGTTTAAGGGCCGCAAGTTGAGCTTCCGGCCGTGGAACGGCCAGTTGCGGCAACCGATTCCATTAGTGCACCCAAAAGGTTTGACCTCTCTGTCGCCGCAGGAAGGGTATCTTCACCCGAGCACTGATTTAGATACGCTGGGATTCGACAAGCCAGAATCACGCTGTGATATGGCTTACTAAAAGGTGGTATAGAAGTATGCGTTTATTAGTTTTTGCAGCTGGCCTGTTAACGGCACTGGTGAGTCAGGCCGAAGTCGCTTATGTTTCTAACGAAAAAAGCGATACGTTAACCCTTATTGATGTGGATAAGCTGGAAGTTATCGATACGCTGGAGGTAGGAATGCGCCCCCGCGGCATTATCTTTAGCCAGGATTACAAATACCTGTATATTTGCGCCAGCGAATCTGACGCGGTGCAGGTAATGGATTTGGCCACCCACAAGGTGATCCACAATCTGCCTTCCGGTGAAGATCCGGAGCAGTTTGCTCTGCATCCTAACAACCGTCATCTGTATATCGCTAATGAAGACAGCGCCGTGGTCACAGTTGTCGATACCGTAGACCGCACAGTAATCGCACAAATTGATGTAGGCATTGAACCGGAAGGCATGGCGGTGAGCCCCGACGGGAAATGGGTAATCAATACCTCGGAAACTACCAACATGCTGCACTGGATAGATGCCAGCACCCACGAGTTGGTGGATAACACCCTGGTCGATCAGCGCCCGCGCCATGTGGAATTCAGTAAGTCCGGCGACAAGGTCTGGGCGTCGGCTGAGATTGGCGGCACGGTGGACGTTATTGACACAGTCTCCCGGGAACTGATTAAAAAAATTACCTTTAAAATTCCAGGTGTACACCGCGATAAAATACAGCCGGTAGGCATTAAACTTACTGATAATGGCAAGTATGCCTTTGTGGCACTCGGCCCGGCAAATCATGTGGCGGTTATAGATGCCAGCTCCTATGAAGTGCTCGATTATCTGCTGGTAGGGCGCCGTGTGTGGCAACTGGCCTTTGCCAAAGAACAGTCTTTATTGTTCACCACCAATGGTGTGAGTGGCGATGTGTCGGTGATTGATGTGGAAGATCTCAAAGTCATTAAAACGATTAAAGCCGGCCGCTATCCATGGGGCGTTGTGGTTAAACCATGAGTGATCCGGTATTAGCGGCAGAGCAAATAGGGTTTGCCTACGGGGCCAAGCAGGCACTGTCTGAGGTGACTTTTTCGCTGTCATCGGGGGCATATTACGCCTTGCTTGGGCCCAATGGCGCGGGCAAAAGCACGCTGTTCTCTATTCTTTGTCAGTTGCTTCAACCACAAACCGGCAGCGTAACGGTTAATGACATCAGTGCCGCGAAAAAGCCGCGTCAGGTGTTAAAGCAAATCGGCATGGTGTTTCAGCAACCCACGTTGGATTTAGATTTGAGTGTTGAGCAGAACCTGGCCTATCACGCCAGTCTGCACGGCTTATCGAGCGCCTACACAAAGCAGCGTATTAATGAAGAGTTGCAGCGTTTTGCGCTAAGCGAACGACGCAAAGATAAAGTCCGCTCGCTTAATGGCGGTCACCGCCGTCGGGTAGAGATAGCTCGTGCGCTGCTGCATCAGCCGGCCATTTTGCTGCTGGATGAGGCCACCGTGGGCCTGGATCAGTCCACCCGTGACACAATAAACGATCACCTGCGCCGGTTATGTAGTGACTCGGGTATTACGATTTTGTCGTCAACCCACCTGATTGACGAAGTGCGACCGAATGATGAGCTGATTGTGCTGATCAACGGCCAAATTCAATTGCAGCAACGTTGCGAAGAGGCTATGCAGGCCCTGCAACTGGACTCGGTACAGGCGCTTTACCGGCACTTTCATCAGCAGGGGGAGCGATAGATGTACTGGACCTGCTTTATTGGAATTTTAAAACGGGAACTGCTGAGATTCTGGCAACAGCGCTCGCGACTGGTAAGCGCGCTGGTACGCCCTTTATTGTGGCTGGTGGTGTTTGCGGCGGGCTTTCGTGCTGCGTTGGGGGTAGCGATTATTCCGCCCTATGAAACCTACATCACATATGAAGTTTACATTATTCCCGGCCTGGCCGGTGTGATCATGCTGTTTAACGGCATGCAAAGCTCGCTATCTATGGTATACGACCGTGAAATGGGCAGTATGAAGGTGCTCCTCACCAGCCCCATGCCCCGACCGTTTTTGCTGGTCAGTAAACTGTTGGCCGGTGCCTGTATTTCCCTATTGCAGGTGTATGCCTTTTTTGCCATCGCCTGGTTGCTGGAGGTGGAAGCTGAGCCAATCGGTTACTTGCTGGTCATCCCGGCTTTACTCCTCACCGCCTTGTTACTGGGGGCGCTGGGACTATTGTTGTCGTCTTTTATTAAGCAATTGGAGAACTTCGCCGGGGTGATGAACTTCGTGGTGTTTCCAATGTTTTTCCTCTCTTCGGCGTTATACCCGTTGTGGAAAATGCGCGAGTCGAGCGAGTGGCTGTACTGGATATGCCAGTTTAATCCGTTCACTCACGCAGTAGAACTGATTCGTTTTGCGCTCTATGGCCAGTTTAACGGGCAGGCAGCGCTGGTAACCGGTGTTTGTACACTGATGTTTACCAGTCTGGCTATTTGGGGCTACGATCCCAAACGGGGCATGGTAAAACGCAAGGTGGGCGGTTAGCTCGCTGAATTAACAAACGGATGGATTATCCCGATAGCCGCGGTGAATAAAGGCTAGCTGAATGACAGTACATCCACTACTATAACTTACAGAGCATTAACAGGGTGATAAAAATGGTAGAAATTCTCGTTGCGGACGACCATCCCTTATTTCAATATGCAATCACCGATTTCGTTGAGCGTAATATTCCGGATACTAAAACCATCAGTTGTATCGACCTTGAAGAAGCGCTTAACACCGCTGAAGAAAATCCTGATATCGACCTGGTTTTGCTGGATCTGAATATGCCTGGCATGGACGGTCTTAACGGCATCGTGCGTTTTCGTAATCAGTTTCCTGAAATTCCTATTGTTATTGTGTCGGCAGAAGAAGATAAAAATGTTGTGTTGCAGGCCTTTACCTATGGCGCGGTAGGGTTTATCACTAAGTCTTCCAGCTGTGAGCAGATTGTGGGTGCGCTCCAGCAAGTGCTCTCCGGTCAGGTATACCTGCCGCCGGATATTATACGCAATGGTGGTAGCAGCAAACCAAAAGACGACTCTGCTCAACAGCAAATCGATCCTAAGCTGATTGGCGCTTTAACCCGTCGCCAGTTACTGGTGTTTGAATGCATCGCCAAGGGTAAGTCTAACAAGCAGATTGCCTATGAGCTGAATATCGCCGAAACCACAGTAAAGGCTCACGTGTCGGCCATCCTCACTAAGCTGAACGTACATAACCGTATTCAGGCAGCACTGTGTGCCGCCAGTATCGACTTTAATCAGTATCTGATGCGTAACTAGCAGTTAGCGACTGATAGTGCTTTGTAGGCCATGGGTACCCTGTTGCCCATGGCGTGAGTTATTCTGTACCACCTTTTCTTCACGAATTGTCTTCTGTTGTAAGTGCTTTATAGAGCGCCGAAAATTGAGTATTGTAGTTACCTTGCTGTTAGTAAACTAACTTAGGACGACATGGAAATCGAAGTCACCCGACCAAAACAATTCGCCGATCTGACCCGCAGTTACCGTTTGCTAGCTGATGGTAAGGAAGTCGCTCTAATTGAACGCGGCACCACGCAAAAGGTGACGCTACCGGCGGACTGTAAAACACTCACAGCCTACATTGACTGGTGTTTTAGCCCGGAATTTTCTGTTAGTGATATTCAGGATGGCCGCATCGTAGTGAAAAACGCCTTTGCCTCTAATCCGCTGAAAGCGTTGGTACTTCCTCTCTATTACGTGTCATTCGGTAAACACAAATATCTGAACATAGAATCATAAACCTTACGCTTATGAGCCGATGTTTGGCACAACAAGGAGAGACCAATGCAAGACAATCAGAAACAATACTGGGGAATGCCGCTAAACACCTACTGCATGCTAATTCATTTAAGTCAGCTAAGCAGTATTGTTATTCCCGGGCTAGGTTTTATATTGCCCGTTGTGATGTGGGTGGTAAATAAAGATAAAAGCGACACCATTGACCAGCATGGCAAAGTGACGGTGAACTGGCTGATAAGCCTGGTTATTTACTATGCTATTTGTTTTATTCTTATCTTTTTAATCATTGGTGCTTTCGCAATATGGGTGCTGGCGCTGCTGAATATTATTTTTGCTATCATTGCTGCACTAAAAGCCAATAATGGTGAGTTATGGGTGTACCCACTTAGCATTCAGTTTTTGAAGTAGCCAGCACTGGTTTAGATGCCAACTATCGCTGAAACCGCTCTATAGCGGACATGGAAACTCTTGCGGTATGTGCGGGTTGTAGAGTGAGTTGAATGGAAAATGAAAAGGGGCTCCCCCTGCTTTTTGCACTAGTTAGATAAAGTGGTGTAATTACCAAGGGATACGAAAGAGAATCGCCCTAAAAATTCAATGCCCGGTATGTTCTATCTGATTAATAACTGCTAAATAGTGACTAAATACGGTTCTTTTTGTATCTATATTTGTACATTTCAATATTATGCCTATAATTGTATTCATATAGATACATTTTGAGAGTGCCATGAGTAGGAAAGAAATTGGCCAGCAATTACAGGCCGAGCGTAAACGACAGAAACTCAGCCAATCGGATATTGCAGATAAATTGCGATGCAGCCGACCCAGTATCTCTAATATAGAGAATGGCAGGTACCAGGGTTCGCTGCAATTGCTAGAGCGATACTTAAACCTTATGGGGTTCGAACTAACAGTCACCCCTAAACAGGCCAGGCGTCCAACCCTAGACGAACTGGATTCTATCTACGATGACGACTGATAGACTTGCTGGTTTGCCAGAACAAATAAAGCGAATCACTGTTAACGCGGCAGGGCAACAAGCAGGCTTGCTCACCCATTCTTCTTATTTCAGTTTTTTGTATTCCCAGGATGCCATGGCAGTTTCGCTCACCATGCCGAATAACCCGGCTCCATACAACCGCGGAGCACTGCATCCCGTTTTCACCCAGAATTTGCCTGAGGGCTACTTACGCCGTTATATCTCAGAGAAGCTTCGCCGCTATGCGGAAGTGGATGATATGTACCTGTTGGCACTGATGGGGACCAAAGGGATAGGCCACCTGTCTTACGATGCAGGCATCCGGTTACCATCAGCGGAACCGATTGCAATAGGAGATATTCTGTATTGGTCCGGTAAAGAAAAGCTTTTTCCGCAACTGCTGGAGCGATATTACCTTAATGGCATGGCTTCCGGAGTGCAACCCAAGGTTGTAGTATCCCGCTCTGCGATTTTGCAGAAGGATGTGATCGTTAAAACATTTGATAAAGAATTCCCACTGCTCACAGTAAACGAATTCGTCTGCATGAAATGTGCTGAGCATTGTGGGCTCAATACTCCAAAGGTGTGGTTATCCGATGATTTGCAGCATTATGTGGTGGAACGCTTCGATACTGATGGATCCGGAAACAAAATCGGTATAGAGGACTTTGCTACTTTGATGGGCCGGACCGGCGATCAGAAATACCTGGGTTCCTATGAGAATGTGTTAAAGGTGGTCAACCTGAATACCGGTTCTTTAGAGCAGGTTAAAGAAGCATTTAAGCTGGTGGCCTTTAATTGCCTGATTGGGAATGGTGACGCCCACTTAAAAAACTTCTCTTTGCAGTACCAGCCAGACCACACAGAAGTTGGGCTCAGTCCGGTTTACGATATCACCCATACTCTGATTTACCCCACTATCGACAATGAGATGGCGTTAAAAATGCGTAAGAGCAAAGCCTTCCCTCCTCGACATGAATTGGTGGAATTTGCCTATACAGCGGGTCTCAGCCGTTCGTTGGCCGGCAAGATAGTCGATACCCTGGCAGAAGGTATCCTGGTGTCCCTATCTAACATGGAAGAAGTGAATGCTATGGATGGGTTAAGGCACTCCATTGAAGATCACCTGAATACTGTGATGGAAAAGTCAGGAATACAATCCATATTCCGGCACGACAAAAAGAAGAAGTACAAATAGAAGCCAAAATCCCCCCACCAATATGGGTAATTAACGACTACGACAAAATCGCTTGGTGTTAACAACCTAATCTGAATAAGTTCTAATTCGATCTAGTGGACAGAGCACAAGTATAGAACTCTACTAATTCTGACAATTCTCGTAATGGTCAAAAGCGGACATCAACGTCCTGCTATGGGCCGAAGACGCTTATTTACACCGCCTTAATCAGTGCCCCCTGCGTAATGACAATGCAACGCGTTGGGAATCCCACTTGAGAAGTTTGTTAGTTCGAGTGCCAAAGTGACACAGAGATTGCTTACTACAAACTTTTCGACCATAATGGAAATGTGACATTTTGACACAACAGGAGATAACATTATGGCTACCACTTTGCCTCGCATCACAGCTAGGGTTGATGTAGAGACGCAAGAATTACTTACTAAGGCTGCAGCAATTGCTGGTATGTCTAGTATTAACTCATTTGTCCTGAGTGCTGCAATTGAAAAAGCTAAACAAGTAATAGATCGTGAGCAGGCTCTAAAACTGAGTCAAGCTGACGCTATGCTGTTGATGGATGCTTTAGACCGTCCTGCAACACTGAACGCTAACCTGAAAACAGCCTCCGAACGATACCAGAGTAAAATTCAGTGATGAATACGGTACTTTTAGAGAAATCTAAACACGATAGAAACCGATTCAACTGTGGTATCGAAGCTCTCAATAATTACTTAAAATTAATGGCTAGCCAACAAGCGAAGAAAGACAATACCAGAACGTTCGTTTTGGAAGATGATAACGACAACTCACATATCATAGGCTTTTATACCTTAACTATGACACCAATTGACTTAAAGGCATTACCCGATAAGTTACAGAAAAAGCATCAATCATCAACTTCAGGGGGGCTCATTGCTCGTCTTGCGGTCGATGACCGATATAAAGGGAGAGGTTTTGGTGAATGGCTGCTTATCGACGCGCTCCGAAAACTATTAGTTGCAAGTGATAGCGTTGCGTTCCCTGTTATTATTGTTGATGCCAAAGATGGTGCAAAACTGTTCTATGAGCGTTATGGTTTTCAGGCGTTTCAACATGCGGAAAACAAACTATTCATCACCATTGCGGATGTTCGAGCCAGCTTAGTCTAGATAATCTCAAATCTATCGCAAACTAACGCGCCGCTCCTTCATTAGCTTATTGGTATTTGTTGATATAAATAAAAATGTCTGGTTCTCGCCCTTATCGATCATAAGCCATTTACTGACCGCCAGATCTGGTTTCACTCAAAATCCGTAACTGCTGGTTCGTGTTTGAATCAAATTACCTGAATTACTCTTTTGGGGCATAGTTTATGATGGGCGGCGGTTGCTGATCCCTCACATACCGGTCAAGCCAGTTACGAAGTTGCATGAAGACCTCTTCCCGATACTGACTAATAGCATGATCTGCACCTTCGTACATGATAAAGCGCACGGGGTAGCGTTTTTCATCCAACGCCTCAACAAGCTTTAATGCCTGGGTTGAACGGGTACGCCAGTCGGAAGAACCGTTTAGTACTAACATTGGTACTTTAGGTAACCTGTCAAGCCAGTTTAATACCGAGCGCTCTGCTAGCCAGGCTTGCGGATCCCGCTGGTACTGCGGGTCCATTTCAGCAAACATTTTGCTAAACTGCGGGCGGTGTTCCAGTGATAAAGCCAAATCTGCAAGAATGCCGCCAACGGCTACAGCACTTACCTTGAGCCCTTTCTTTAGCGCCAGAAAATTCATCATACTACCCCGCGACCAGCCAAATAAACCGATACGCAGGGTATCCACCTCATCAAACTCAGCTAGTACAGCAGGTAATGCCAGCACATCATTTACATCATCACCACCAAAGTGATCCGCCCCCTCGCTGCCTCCGGCCCCCCGATATTGTGAGGCAACCACCACATAGCCCCAACTGGCAATTTCAGCCAGTTGCGCCGGTCCAATCGAAGAGCCCGGAAACGTCAGTGAGCCAAAATCCCGATTACCGCCGCGATTATAAATTACTGCCGGATATTGACCCGGTGCTTTAGGTTTAAAGACAAAACCCCGGATTCTAAGGCCATCGACCTTATAGACAATGCCCGATAAACGTACGTTATGCTTAAAGGTGTTTTCGAGCATCGCGCTGTCAGGGGGTTGTTCAGCGCCGGATGTAAAAAGGGAGTCATGTTCCAGCAAATAGGCTTTAAATTCTGTGGGTGAGGTAATAGGAGTATCACTGATAAGCTGTGCATAGGCGCTATGACTCATCAATACAAGCAGTGACAACAATAGCCAGATTGAGCGAGTATTCTTGTATTTCATTAACCGTCTCCTTGTCGAAATAGGGTTAGTACTGTTTACTGGTGCTGCTCACATCAGACATCGAAACGGCATCCGCTACCAACTCTATACTAAATCTTCAACGAGCCTGGCAATGCCTATCTCAGTGATTGCATTGGCGCTCTTGGCATTGGAAAAGTCTTAATTCTGACCGAGCTTTGGGCATCCTCTTACTGGTATAAGGCTAGAAATTATCGTCCATTATTCATCGATTGCCGCGAACACGCCTCATGCATAGTATTTTGCCCTTTATATCAGGCTTTATGCTGAGTAATTTTTCAAAAAACGCAGAAATGGCGAACCTGTCGGTCTGGTCGTTCGTCTTTATGGTATCCGAAAGAGGGAATGACTGGCTATGATTGAAGAAATTATCACGCTCATCCTGCGTTTTATTATAGCGATACTGCAGATATTGATTAACTCATGAACGAAGCAAAAATTGAAATACTGGTACTGGAAGCGCAGGCCGGTCGCAGGTCGGCCATGGGGGAGCTTTATAACGCTTTTTACGATCCTATGCGCAAATATGCCTTATTGCGTGTGGGGGATGCCATGATTGCTGAAGATCTGGTCCACGACGTATGGCTGCACATTTCAAAACGAGTACAGCAACTGCGGGATGTGTCGTTGTTTCGCAGTTGGTTATTCAGAGCGTTACGCTGGCAAATCATCGACTGGCAAAGAAAGTCTAGTAAGGAGGTGGTGTCGGCAGTGTTACCCGATAGCGCTGAGGAGGCGTCTCTCCTCCAGGATTCGGTACTGGTATTGCCTATGCTAAAAGAATTAACCCATGAAGACCGGGAGGTTGTGGAATTGTTTTATCTTAACGATATGTCTGTTCGTGAAATTGCACTGATTATCAGTGTCCCAATCGGGACGGTGAAATCAAGGTTGCACCGCGCCAGAGCGCAGTTAAAACATCAGATAGTAAACCTGAACCAAGGGGCAGAAAATGAATAATGAACTGGATGATAAAATTAAGCAGGTTTTGCAGGACCAGGCAAAAGAACTGGATACGCTGGTAGATGGCGGTTTGTCTGACTACCTGGGGCAGGGCTTTAAAGGCGGCTTTTCATCAGTGATGAAACTTGGCTATGCCCTCGCCTTTGCGTTAACGGGCTTAATCATTTTTTTGGGTTTTCGCTTTTTTACCGCCGTGGCCGAGACCGAGCTATTCTGGGGCGTGTTACTGGTGTTGGCTTTTAACGCCCAAATCGCGGTGAAACTATGGATTTTCATGCAAACCAATCGCAACATAGTGTCCAGGGAATTACGCTTACTCGAACTTCGGCTCAGTAAAGAAAGTCGTGATTAAGTCATATTTTATGCATTCGGCGGCAATGCAAGGAAAGCTCCGCGGTGTCGATGCCATGAATGACGATTTTATTCGCACAGAGAGCCTTCACTGGTTATGCTAAGCACCGGATGAACATCAACTTTTTGGAATTAGGATAGTTAATGACTACGGATTACCTGTCACTGGAATGGCAAACGCTGCAAAATCAGTTCGATAGCTATGAAAAATACAGTTTACTCATTAAGCTGGTCGCCATTTTTACAACGGCTTTTGCCTTAGGGTTTGAATTTAACCTGTTGGTGCCGGTGCTAATGGTTGGGGTTTTCTGGTTGCAGGACGGTATCTGGAAAACCTTTCAGGGGCGTTTTGAAACCCGATTGTTGGCCGTTGAGGCTGCATTAGCTGCCAATCATAATGAAACCGGCTGCCAGTTCAATCAGCAGTATCAGCAAACCGCCAACTGCGGTATGGGCCTGATTAAAGAATATCTCAAACAGTGCCTCAGACCTACAGTGATGTATCCCTATATTGTTTTGCTTGGCCTTACTATATCAAGAATATGGTGGTAGTAAGTGCCTACAATCAGGTTTTTACATTTGACAACAGGTTAGATAACGCCAGCTTCATCTTATGAGGTTTCACCGGCTTATTTAGCAGCGAGTAGCCTTTTTCCCGAACCATTTGGCGTAGCTCATTGGTATAGTTGGCCGTGATCATAATAACCGGCGGGTGCGGTGCCAAATGCTGGTGAGTAATTTCCAGCGCGTCAAAGCCGGTATCACCATCGTCCAGATGATAATCTGCGATGATCAACTGTGGGTCCAGCTCGGTTAAAAACTCCGGTTCCTGCAATTCTTCCAGAGTTTGTATCGACGTGATGTTGCAATTCCAGCTGCCCAGCACCGTTTCCATGCCTTTACAAATTTCATCGTCGTTATCGATAAGTAAAATTCGCGCCCCTTCGAGTTTATCGTTGAAGCGATCAATTAACGGTGGCGGAGCCGGTTTTACCCGCTCAGCAGACACATCGGCATAGGGCAGAGTAATGCTGAAGCAGGAACCTTTGCCCTCTACTGAACGAACATTAATAGTATGGTTCATTACGCTGGCGAGCCGTTCAACAATGGCCAGGCCTAACCCGAGCCCTTTGTCATGGCGGCGTTTCTTGGCATCCAGGCGGTTAAATTCGCGGAAAATTTCACTCAGTTTGTCTTGCGGGATCCCAATACCGGTATCAAAAATCTGAATTTGTAAACCTGCTTTGCGCCGCCTTACCCCTATCAGAATACTGCCCTCGTTGGTGTAGCGGATCGCGTTACTGAGCAGGTTGCGAAGGATCCGGGCCAGCAGGTAAGTATCTGAATGAACCAGGGTTTGAGCGGTCTTTACTCTCAACCTGAGGCCTTTACCCTCTGCCTGGGGCGTAAATTCATTCACCATATTGGTAATTAAGTCGTCGATCTCAAAATCATCCAGTACCGGTTCGATCAATCCGGCCTCAAGCTTGGAAATATCCACCAAAGCACTGATAAGCGACTCAAGGTTTTCCAATGAGTAGCTTAATGAACGCATAAGTTTCTGGGCTTCATCGCCGAGAGTCAGATCGTTCAAGGCATCGGCAAATAAACGGGCCGAGTTCATTGGTTGCAGCAGGTCGTGGCTGGTGGCGGCGAGGAACTTTGACTTCGACTCGTTGGCCTGGTCAGCTTCCCGTTTTGCCTCCAGCAGTTTAATTTCGGCCAGTTGCCGTTCTTCAATTTCGTTGCGTAACTGCAGGTTAATCTCAGAAATCTTCTTGGTACGCTGGTTAACCCGCTGCTCCATATAATCATAGGCGTGCTTAAGGGCCCGGGCGGTGCGCCGTTGCTCGGTAACATCCTGCTCCAGCGCAAAGAAACCAATCACGTTACGATGCTCGTCAAAGTGGGGAATATAGGTTTTGTTTGAAATCCGCACGTTATCCGGATCGCGGCTGTGTTCCAGCTCAAAGTTAACCGCCTGGCCAAGCATGGCCCGGGCAATATGGATGGTGAGTGTCTGATACTCTTTATGGCCAAGCACGTCACTGAGGTGATGATTTATAATTTCGTCCCGTGAGCGGTTAAACCACTTTTCAAATTCGCGGTTAACGAATTCGTAGCACAAATCTTTATTCACGTAAGAAATCAGTGCCGGCATGGCATCGGTAATCAGGCGAATACGTTGCTCACTTTCGCGCAGGGCAATCTGGTTGCGACTGCGTTCGGTAATATCGGCAAAGGTGATTAGTATACCGCCGCCGGGGATCAGATTGCGCCGTACCAGTAACACCAGGCTGTCATCGAGCATCATCTCGACTTCAAGGAAGTCTTTATCCGGTGCAACATCAAAGGAAATGGCGTCGTACAGGGCTTTGGCAAATTCGTTTTGTTGCATGAGATCGGCAAACACATCGCCACGCTTCACGCCGTCATCCGCCAGGCTTAACAGCTCGAAAAAGCGTTGGTTCCAGGTTTCAATTTGCCTTTGTGCGTTAATCAGCACTACGCCCTGGCTCATGTTTTCCAGGGTGGCTTTGAGTAGCTCTGCCTGCTCAGCCATGGCGGTCTCGTAGCGGACCTCTTCGGCTAATTTTATATTGGTGATATCGGTATACACCACCACCAGGCAGTTATCGTTAGTTTTACGCTCCTGCATCTGGATCCAGGTGCCATCTCGCAATTTAAAGATGGTCTGGGCAATCGGGTCGGGATAGACGCCCACTTTTTTCTGCGCTTTGGCTTTGTGATCAACCAGTACCAGCGAGGCGGCGGTAATTTCCTGAAAAGACGTTTTGCCCAATTCGTAAGTAATATTGTGCTGTTGCCAGAACTCGGCGCAGCGGCTGTTTACCATCACCATTTTGCGATCTGCATCGAACAGCGCAAAGGCATCGGAAATACTTTCGATAGCGTCACGCAGGCGCTGCCGATCCTGTTCGGCCTGGATTTGGCTTTTTTCTGTTTCCCGGCGGGCCAGTTCGAGCTGTTGGTTGGATTCTTCCAGACGGTGCAGAGTTTGCTGCAGGCGGTAGGTGCGCTCTTTTACCTTATCGGCGAGCATGGCGGCGTCTTCAAAAGACTGATAGGCATCACTGTGATTGCCCCAGCCCATTTCCACCCGGCGCATCAGCACGCGGTTTATTTTCTGCAGCTTTTCGTTTTCGTAGCGCAGCCGTTCGAGTTCATCATCGCCGACCATTTCCGGCGGTTCAACGGCTACTTCAGGCGTCAGTGGACTTGAGGTCGGTTTCAATGGGCGCTCCAATCGCTACGCCGGTAAAAGTATGGTTCAAGTGTAACCCATTTATTTGCTCACCGTAGGTATTAAATCCGATCACATGATTGGCACGGTAAAGCTCAGACATAGGGTCTTCTAACTGGTATATATCGATTTCAGCGCGGCGGTGAATACAGTCAAAACCAATGAGTAATTCAATGTCACCTACATTGCGGCGAATATCGTTGAGGATCATGGTGGAATGGGCGTGCAGCCCGCTGGATTTCATCTTGGTCAGCACAATACCGGCGTCTATGGCACAGAAGAACGTCAGGCTTAAATCGTCGTTCACCTGCTGGATGCTGCGGATATACAGGTGGTCGCCAATTTGCACAGCCAGTGGGTGCATGGCAAACACTTCTGAGGTCAGCTCCTCGAGTTTTAAACCGTTTATCCGACAGTATTCCAGAGCAGCCGGTTCGGCATTAAACTCTTCGACCACCCGTTGCCCAGGTGCAGTTTGGGTAACGACCAGTTTGTCATTTTCGGGCGCTAAATGGTGGTGGCTGAATACATCGAAAGAACAGTTGGTATTGATCAGCATAAACACAGCCGCACTGCTGTAAAAGCGACCGTTGCTGTAAATCTGGGTATCGACAAAGTGCTGATCATCACCGGCTGAGCCGCCGACCAGCGGAATGTCCTGCATACTCATATTGAGTGCATCGATAACCAGTTCTTCCCGAATGGATAAGCCATCCAGTAAGGTCATGCCGAATGAGTGTTGCTCTACTGGTCCGGGTGATACAGATTTGCTGCGCAGCTTATCAAGCATTGAGTTAACCAGTACGTCGGCATCACGCTCTGAAAAAGCCGCCAGATTTTCGATGAGCACAGTTTCTACGACGAAGTGGTGCTTACTCAGGGCAAAGGCACTGATGGAGTGTTTGCGGCAACCGTCGGGGGTGATTTCACCGGCGGATGTACAACCAATTACCGGGATTTCACCAAAATAGCGATTTAATTCTTTCGACAGCTGTTCCAGCGGATAACGGGTGCAACAGTAAAATACTACACAGGCTGCTTCGCAGGGGGCCAAAGCATTGTATATGTCTCTTGCTGCTATAACAGGATCGAGACTTTCAGAGCCGGCTCTGGTCACAGAGGGCGAGTCGAAGACTTCAACAGCTTGACTAATTGGTTGCGACAGCATGGATACTCCCTAAACTCGGGTGATTGGTTGCATTACGCTGTGCCAAAGTGCTGAGATACCAATTCACCGCTGTCGATTTTATATAATTCACAATTGATTAACAAGATTTGCAAGAGCGATTTACTCATAAATCCCCGCCATTAGTAGCATAAATTGGGCCGTTGGTCATACAACTAACGATCAGGCCGGATCAGCTAACGACTGTTTAAAACGTTGGGAGAGGGTATAAAGCTCATCATCGAGAGGGTTTCGCGGGCGCGGAGCTGTCAGGCTAACGTCTTCCATAATTTGCATGGGTTCACTGCTGAGCAGTAACATGCGGTCAGACAAGGTGATTGCCTCAGTAATATCGTGGGTGACATACACTATGGTTGCCTGACGAGTTTGCCACAGCTGCGTGAGCAGGTGTCTGAGTGAATCGGCAGCCGGTATATCCAGCGACGAAAAAGGCTCGTCCATCAGTAAAATATCCGGCTCACAGGCAAAAGCCCTGGCCAGTGCGGCCCGTTTTAACATGCCACCGGAAAGTTGTGCCGGGTACTGATACTCAGCACCGCTCAGACCAACCTGTTGCAGCCAGTAAAGTGCATTACTGCGGCGTTGTGATGACGCGCCTTCGCAGACCAGCATTACGTTATCGCAGATGGTCAGCCATGGCATTAGTCTGGGTTCCTGAAACATCAAAGCCACACGCGCTGACTGGCCACAGGGCAACGTCAGATTAACCTTACCCTGATAATCGCTGTCGAGTCCTGCGATGATGTTCAGCAAGGTACTTTTCCCGGCACCAGAAGGCCCCACCAGCGCAACAAATTCGCCAGCGGTCAGGGAAATACTGAGATCTGAGATAATCGTGCGTTGGTTACCGCCATCATCATTAAATGATTTACTGGCGATTTCAATCTGATAAGTCAGCGCCATTTGAGTACCCGCCGTTCCCAGGGGCGCAATACGCCTGCTTCCAGGGCAAAGATAATACAGGCAAACGCCAGTGTATAAGCCAGCACACTGGTAATATCAAAATACTGGAAGAACAATGACAGTTGAAAACCCACGCCATCACTGCAGCCGAGCAGTTCAACTACCAGCACAATTTTCCATACCAGGGCCAGACCGCCGCGGGCTGCGGCCAGAAAATACGGGTACAGTTGCGGCAAATAAACCTTTATAAAAGTGCGCCCCGCCGGTACCTGATAGGCTTTGGCCACATCCAGCAAGCGCTTATCCACGGCTCTGGCGCCTTCGCGCATAGTGACCGCGATATTGGGCGTTTTATTTACGATAACAGCAATTAGCGCGGCTGTTTCATTTAATCCAAACCAGATAAAACACAGAATAATCGTTACCAGCGCCGGCACGTTCAGCGCCAGGGTCACGACGCTGTCGAGCCATAAATCAAGCCGTTTAAAGTGGCCCATAACCAGCCCCAGTAAGCTGCCCAGTAACATAGCGCATAGAAAACTATTGGCAATACGGCGCAGGGTAATGGTCAGGTGGTGCGGTAACTCGCCGCTGTCGACATGACCCATCAGGTTAGTCAGCACTGCATAGGGAGCTGGTAACAAGTCGGGAGTAAATAGCATCACAGCGGCCTGCCATAGCAGAATAAAAACCACCATCGACAGCATGCGGGTTAGTGCCGGATGACTGTGCATCAGTGCTTACTGTCCTGCCAGCGCCGGACTTTGCCAGAACAAACTGTCGGGCAGAGATTGCAGTGCACCGGTTACACCGGTCGTTCCCTCATTGGCTTTAAGTACCTTAAACAGCTTTTGTAAATCGGCTTTAATGCTGGCATCAAAGCGGGTCGGGATCCCAGCACGGTAATGCGCAATGAGCACAGGCCGGGCATCGTCTGAATACTTTTGGGTGAAAGAGGGAATACTTTGCCACAGGTTATCGTCTTCGTTCATTTTGGCCCGTGTAGCGAAAGACATGGCAAAAAACTGATCTACCAAAGCCTGGTTGTCGGCTGCCCAGCTCTGTTTGAATAACCAGCCAATTACCGGCACGTCGGCACTGATTTGCCAACTGCCAAGCACTTCATCCATAGTGAGCAATGAGCGCTTGTTATAGGTTTTAAGTTCGGCCGCGTAGTGCCAGAAATTGACCACTGCGTCGAGCTGATCGCGCAGCATAAGCTGATTTAGCATAGGTGGGGCGGCAAATTTAACGGTGGTCTGGCTGGTTAAGTCAAGGCCGAAATGTTGACTGGCGTACGCACTGTACAGGAGCCAGTTTTTGTTGCCCTGGCCGCCAGCGAAGCCAATGGTTTTACCTTTCAAATCACCCATGTTTGCGGCGTTGTCTGAGCTGTGGACAACCAGTTCGCCTGCAGCGGTGGAGTAAGGGTAAAAGTGATACAACCGCCCTTCGTCATACTGGCGCGCTGCCCATAGCCAGTCGCCTACTATCATGTCTACGGCACCGCCTTGCAGCGCTACCGACAGAGCCTGAGGTGAGCCAAGTGCAACCCGGGTTAATCGGAACCCATATTGGGCGGGAAATTCGTTGGCCTCGGCCAGATCGAGCTCCCAGTTGAGGGTGCCATATTTGAGTACGCCGACACGGATTTCCGGCAATTCGTCAGCGCTTGCGCACGATATCAGCGTGCTACACCACAGGATGATACAACTCAGTACAACTCTAATCATCATGGTATGAGTGTTATTCGGCGGTCGTCGGGTCGATCATGGTTTTCACCTGATTAATCTGATTGGCCGGGATACCCATTTGTTCAGCGTGATCAAAAATGGCCTGTTTATCAGGTGAAATATAAACACAGTAAATCTTATTGTCGGTAACGTAGCTTTCTACCCACTGAATATGCGGGCCGGCTTCACGTAATACACAGCAGGATTGTTGAGAGGTATTCTGCAGTTGCTCGGCGGTCAGATCACCGGCACCCGGAATTTCGCGTTCGATAATAAATTTTGGCATGGCAGACAAATCCTTCGTTTCTTATTGGTTGTAAGGTACAGCAAGGAAAAAGGTCCCCGCAGATGCGGGGACCTCGCTTACGCCAGTTATGGCAACGCTTTTAGAAAAAGCCCAGAGGGTTGATGTCGTAGCTGGTCAGCAGGTTTTTGGTTTGCTGATAGTGATCAAGCATCATCTTGTGGTTCTCACGACCCACCCCTGATTTCTTATAGCCACCGAATGCTGCGTGTGCCGGATAGGCATGGTAGCAGTTCATCCAGACACGGCCGGCCTCAATACCACGGCCCATGCGATAGGCAAGGTTAGTATCACGAGTCCATACACCCGCACCTAAGCCAAATTCGGTGTTGTTAGCAATAGCCAGTGCTTCTGCTTCGTCTTTAAACGTGGTGACACCAACAACTGGTCCGAAGATTTCTTCCTGGAACACACGCATGTCGTTGTTACCTTTCAGCAGGGTTGGTTGTACATAGAAACCGTTGCTGAAACCTTCAACGTTGGCAGGACCGCCACCGATAAGCACTTCGGCGCCTTCTTTCTTACCAAGTTCGAGGTAACCCAGGATTTTGTCGTACTGTTCAGCCGATGCTTGCGCACCCACCTGAGTATCGGTATCCAGCGGGTTGCCACGTTTGATTTGTTGCGTACGTGCGATAACCAGAGAAATAAAGTCATCGTACATATCTTCCTGGATCAGGGCACGTGAAGGACAGGTACAAACTTCACCTTGGTTAAAGAAGGCCAGTACAGTACCTTCAACACACTTGCTGAGGAACTCGTCTTCATGCTTCATAACATCGCTGAAGTAGATGTTTGGCGATTTACCGCCCAGCTCAACAGTCGAAGGAATGATGTTGTCGGCAGCACATTTTAAGATATGAGCACCCACTGGCGTAGAACCGGTGAACGCTATTTTTGCAATACGCTTGTTGGTTGCCAGTGCTTCACCCGCTTCTCTACCGAAGCCGTTGACTACGTTCAGTACACCTGGTGGTAACAGATCACCAATGATTTCCATCAGTACCAGAATAGACGCCGGCGTCTGTTCGGCAGGCTTCAGAACGATACAGTTACCGGCAGCCAGTGCTGGCGCCAGTTTCCATGCTGCCATCAGCAGCGGGAAGTTCCAGGGAATGATTTGACCTACAACACCCAACGGCTCGTGGAAGTGGTAGGCAATGGTGTTTTGGTCGATTTCGCTGATGCCGCCTTCCTGAGCACGAATACAACCCGCGAAATAGCGGAAGTGGTCTGCTGCCAGAGGAATATCAGCATTAAGTGTTTCACGAACGGCTTTACCGTTGTCCCAGGTTTCGGCGACAGCCAGTGCTTCCAGGTTGGCTTCAATCCGGTCGGCGATCTTCAGGATCAGATTAGAGCGCTCAGTGACTGAAGTTTTGCCCCAGGCTGCTTTAGCTTTGTGAGCGGCATCCAGTGCTAACTCGATATCTTCGGCCGTTGAGCGCGGGATTTCACAGAACTTTTCGTTGTTAACAGGTGATACGTTATCGAAATACTGACCTTTAACGGGAGCAACCCACTCGCCGCCAATGTAGTTTCCGTATCTTGATTTAAATGAGACGACAGAATTTTCTGTTCCAGGTGCTGCATAGATCATGTTGCTTACTCCGGTAATCAATTATAAAAGCGTTGCCAGATTGTCGGTTTTGCGGGAGCTACAACTTAGCTCCCTGACCGGCACCGACTGCCGTAAGACAAGACTGTTTTCTGGCCGAAACAGTCATTTACTAAAAGTTTACGATGGCACCAACGGCAAGAGTCTGAGCTTCTTCCTGACCCAGAATTCCAGAGAACTCGCTGGTAGAATATTCCACTGCAAAGGTAACGTTGCTGTTGTAGCCATAGAACCAGGCTGCCTGCATACCCTCGTGACCGATGTAATCAGTGTCTTCAATTTCGTTTTCGCCGTAAGACAACACAAAACGGTTTGCATCCATTTTGTAAGATGCCTGCAGGATGTAGCCTTCGCTGTCTAACGACTCGTAAGTGATTGGGTCATACATAGTGACCGGCGCTAAACCCAGAGCGGCTTCTGTGGGCCCTAACAGGATGCCGATACCTTCACCGCTGTAGCCTGATGCATGCAGAGACAAGCCACCAAAGCCTACTTTCACACCGTATGATGCGCCGTTTGAGTCAACGTCACCCATATCGGATTCAGAGGTTTGCGACAGGAAACCAACCCATGCAGTGACTGATGCATCGTCGAAAGTGCCGCTGTAGGTCACTTCACCCTCAAAACGAGGGGCAGACTCTTCGCGGTCAGCATCGCCATTTACTGGCGAAGGATCGATAGCCGCAACGGCTACCTTGAAACCACCACCGAAAGCCGGTGAGGTATAACGAATTTGTGATGCTGGGAACGGGTAAGTGTAACCGCTGCCGATGTTACCGAATGAAACGCCCTGACCATCAACCAGGCCCAGCGTGTCATTAACGTTACCGTAGCCCAGCAGGACTTCGTCTAAAAAGATGTTGCTGCGGTTAAACAGCGTAAAATCTTTACCAATCAGTAATTGACCCCAGTCGGCATCCAGCGTCGCGTAAAACTGACGAACATCAATACCGGTTGAGGTAACACCACTGTTAGAATCGTTGATGGTTACCCAGAAAGACGAGCGACCGCCCACTTTCATATCACCAATCTGCTTACTGAAGTTCATTCCCAGCCAGTTAGGCAGGAAACCCATTTTAACGCGAGACTGGTCACGGTCACCGTTTGGACCGTTATCAACAGACGTTGTGGTGTAGAATGTGTTAAATGACGCATCAACCGATACGGTAGCCACTTCGGCATCGTCGTAAATGGTGATAGCGGCATTAGCTGAAGCTGAAGAGAGTGCAAGTAAGGCAACGGCTAGCGGTTTGCACGCAAATTTATTATTTTTCATGTGTAACCCTCATATTTGTGTTTATTGCGTGGAGTAACACTTTAATTGCGTCCCACTGTCACTCACGTTAATTGACAACGATTCTTTGCCGTTGCTCTTTTGCATTGAGTATTGTTGAGCAGCCGTATTTTGAGTACTCCTCAATGGAGCCTTTTGAATTCAACTTTAGTCCTCTGCGGAAATTCTCCGAAAGATCTACTACCAAAGTGTTGGTTTGGAGGGGCGGTTTTGGCACTGCTTTGACGTGCTACTAAAAGCCAGCACAAAGTGGCAGTTCAGAGAGTATTTTTGGTTGCTTTTGTTAACATAAACTATTTCTACACTGGCAGAGTCTGACTTTACCTCACCGGTAAAAGGCGTAAGCTGCTAGTGGTCGATAGGACCCGGAGTGTCGATTGATCTGTGCACATCAGTGCATTGTGCAGACCAATTCACATTTAATAAGCAGGTCTGTTATGAAAAAAATCGTAGTTGTAGGCGGTGGTGCCGGTGGTCTTGAACTGGTTACCCGGCTAAGTAAAACGCTGGGTAAGCGCAAGCTGGCTGAGATAATACTGGTTGACCGAAGCCGTACGCACGTCTGGAAACCTCTTCTTCATGAAGTGGCAGCCGGGGTGATTAATAAAGCCTCAGACGGCGTTGATTACCGTATGCACGCCGCTCAGCACCATTACCAGTTTCAGCTCGGCAATATGAGCTATATCGACCGTGATAACCAAAGTATCTACCTCGACCCGTTATACGACGAAGACGGCCTGGAAATCCTCCCGGAACGTACCGTGGAGTACGATTACCTGGTTATGGCTATCGGCAGTGTAACCAATGATTTCGGAACCCTTGGCGTGACTGAACACTGTTATTGCCTGGACTCACTTATTCAGGCCGAGCGTTTTCACCGCGCGCTGTTAAATCAGTTACTGAAAATCAATCAGGAAGGTGTTACCAAGAAAAAGATCCATGTCGCTATTGTGGGGGCCGGGGCTACCGGCACCGAACTGGCGGCGCAGTTACACCACGTGAGTAACCTGGCCAGAGCCTACGGTATGCCTGAAATGTCGGCCGACAAACTGCAGGTGTCGATACTCGAGGCCGGGCCGCGGATTTTGCCTGCATTACCCGAGCGGATTGCCGGCTCCGCGCGTCGTGCCCTAACCAAACTTGGCATTGAAGTACGCGAGAATACGCGGGTACAAAGAGTGGATAAAGAAGGGTTTGTCACCGCGGAAGATGTGCTGATTGAAGCCGATTTAATGGTGTGGTCAGCCGGGGTCAAGGCGCCCGAGTTTCTTACCGATTTAAATTTGTTTGAGCTTAACAGGGCGAATCAGATCCTGGTAACGCCTGCTCTGCAAAGTACTGTAGATAATAAGATTTTTGCCATCGGCGACTGTTGCGGTGTGCTCCAGAAAGACGGTAGCTGGGTACCACCACGGGCGCAGTCGGCCCACCAGATGGCCAGCCTGCTGGCTAAAAACCTGCAAAATCTGTTTATGCATAAACCTATGCAGGCCTACACCTACACCGACTACGGCTCGCTGGTGCATCTCAGTAAATACTCAACGGTAGGCAGTCTGATGGGCAAACTCAGCAACAGCACCATGTTTATTGAAGGGCGACTGGCTAAGATGGTGTATGTGTCGCTGTATAATATGCATTTGTTTGCAGTGCATGGCTGGTTTAAGGGCTTTTTAATGCTGCTGATGCGCAAAGTCAGTAACCTGGTTACCCCTAAATTAAAACTTCACTGAGTTATATTACCCGGTAGCGGCATACCGTTACCGGGTAAATCCTGCCTCTGGTCGTTCTGACCATAGTTAAAAAAATGTGATTTTTGTAACAAACAGCCAGGTGATTACATTTGCTGAAAAGTGAAATATGGCTGTAGAGTTTGCTCAATAAATGTACTTTATTTGCCAATTGAGTAAAGACTGTTTAACAAACAGTTTTCACTCTTTTAAAGGCTTTCGCGAGTAAATAATCGGCCTTATTGCTACCAAAGTATTGCCTGATTGATACCCAAGTAGTAAGTGGCAGCGGGGCCGCCACAGTTCTTGCAGCCAGGCTGATTACCCGGCGATAAGTTTGCTGGCGGCGGCTCGATGGCGCGCTAGCAGAGCAGGCAGGTCGAGACCATTTATCTGGCCATGGCTAACCCGCCACTGGCCGCCTACCATAACGTGCTCGGCTCTTTCTGCGCCACACAGGATTAGCGCAGCGAGTGGATCATGGGAGCCACTGAAGCGGATATCATCCAGGCTGAACATGGCCAGGTCGGCCTGCATGCCCTCGGCAATGGCGCCTATATCCGTGCGCCCCAGTACTCTGGCAGAGCCTTCGGTCGCCCAGCGCAATACCACCTCCGGCGTGATTTTTTCTGCACCGTATTTTAAGCGCTGTAGATAAAGCGCCTGGCGGGCTTCATACATCATGTTGGATGCATCATTAGACGCCGAACCATCTACTCCTAAGCCAATAGGTGCGCCGGCCTCAATAAGGTCAAGCGTAGGACAGATCCCGGATGCCAGACGCATATTGGATACCGGACAATGACAAATACCGGTACCAGCGGCGCCCAGCCGGGCAATTTCTTCTTCATTAAAGTGAATACCATGCGCCAGCCAGGTGCGGTCGTTCAACCAGCCCACACTTTCCAGGTAGTCCACTGTGCGCATACCGAAGGTTTGCAAGCAGAAGTCTTCTTCATCCAGCGTTTCGGCCAGGTGCGTGTGCAGGCGCACCTCTTCGCGCTTAGCCAACTGTGCGCTTTCCTGCATAATTTCCCGAGTGACGGAAAACGGCGAGCAGGGCGCCAGAGCAATTTGTATTTGCGCGCCGGTACCACGCTCGTGATACTGGCTAATAAGGCGCTCGCTGTCGCGAATGATGGCTTCACCGGTTTGTACGGTGTGCTGAGGAGGTAAGCCGCCGTCTTTTTCGCCCAGGCTCATTGAGCCGCGGGTCAACATGGCGCGCATGCCTAGTTGCTTTACCACATCAACCTGGACATCGATGGCGTTGTCCAGCCCCTGTGGAAACAAGTAATGATGATCGGCGGCGGTGGTACAGCCGGATAGCAGCAATTCTGCCATAGCGACCTGGGTAGCCAGGTGCAAGGCATCAGGCGTAAGCCGCGCCCATACCGGGTATAGTGTTTTAAGCCAGGGGAACAGGGGCTCATTCACCACTGGTGCCCAGGCCCGGGTGAGAGTTTGGTAAAAATGATGATGGGTGTTAATCAGCCCTGGCAAAATCATCAGTCCAGACGCATCAAAAACCTCATCGCAGGACGATGCCGGGGCTTCATGATTAAACAGTAGAGTTTCGATTTTACCCTGATTAACTATCAGACCGGTGACCGGTTGAGACTGGCCGGGGGCAAAAACAGATAACGGCGATTTTATCCAGATACGCTGTGCTGCAGACATAGCAATGGCTCCAATAATAAAGTTAATGGTAATGCCAGCTCAGTTATGCCCTGTCTGCTGATCCAGGAGAAGTGACTTCACCCAATATTTTACCGAATCATTCATAAATGAAAAGCCCGGTTGTTTCGCTTGTACGAGAATGTCCGGTTGCGGTATCTACTTAAGGAACAGTTACTCCTAAATCTGAACGGAAAATTCATATTCTATAAATCAGAATGAATCGTTTAATTAATCGATAAAGCTAAATTCCTTTATTCGCGTAACAATACCTGCAATGCAATTTACCGTTCAGACAACAAAAGGGATCTGTGATGAATAAACGACTTTCAGCCATTCTTCTTAGCGCGCTTTTCAGCGTATCAGCCTTCGCGGCACCAACCAGCTATTCGGTCGATCCGACCCACACCTTTGCAGTGGCTTCGTGGAGTCACTTTGGCTTTTCAACACCTACCGCTGTATTTGCCGGTGCTGAAGGCACTATCACTTACGATGCCGAAAAGCCCGCGCAAAGTGATATTGCCATTTCTGTCAGCATTGAAACGGTTGATACCTTTGTAGACAAGCTGACAGAGGAGTTCCTTGGCGAAGAATGGTTTGATGCGGCGAAGTACCCCAAAGCAACTTTTGTGAGCAGCAAAGTGGTGCCAAAAGGCGATAACAAGTTTGCGGTGACTGGCGATCTGACTATCAAGGGGACTACCAAAACAGTCACTATGGACGCCACCCTGAATGGCATGGGCGAACACCCGATGTCGAAAAAGCAGGCCATTGGCTTTGATGCAGAAACTATAATTAAGCGTTCTGATTTCGGCATCGACCAGTACGTGCCTTACGTAGGCGATGAAATTACCCTGCGCCTGACCACCGAAGCCCAGGCCAAGTAGTTTTTCGCAGAGTGCTTTTTTCACATCCTCAGCACTCTGGGCGGTAGCAAAGGCCTGACCTGCGCTACCGCAATTCAATGCCTGACTGGCAGTTCGGCGTAAATTAGCCTCAGTTGGTCGGGAACTGACTTTCCTTTGGAACCAATCCCCACCATTGTTAGTTTGTAAGTGTGGAGCAATTAACGCGTGGTACTTAAATGAACTGGTTAAGATTGTTAGTAGTGATGGTGGCAATGGTGGGGTGTCCCGCTGTTAGCACTGTGCTGCATGATGATCACAGTGTCGAAGTTCAACGTGTTGGTTTACAGAATATTGTCGTTGATGCAAATGCCTTTGACAGCATCGAAATCATCGATGAGAGTGACACCGATTTTGATGGCTACCTGCCACAGTCCGTCCCGACTACTGAAGTACATCTGTTCAACCCTGCATTTACCTGTCAGAGTCGAAACAAGCACACTTGTCGCTCTTATCACGGTATCAGAGCACCCCCCTCAGTAAGTTAATTTCACCTTTATCTGCGTTGTGCAATGGCGCACTCAGACGCATAGAAATTAATTAAATGAGGATAAATCCATGCATAATTTAACCCTGTGCAAAACCGAATCTATCGATACGCTCGCTCATCCGGATATCTATGAGCATGTTGAATTAGCGTCGTCAGCGCTTAGTATTTTTACCGACTTTCACGATCACCAACCGCTGGTGATTGACGGTAACGTAAAAGCCGTGGAGCTGGAAAAACTGATGCGCCAGTCTCACGTTAAAATGAAATTGGTACTCGACCAACGGCAACAGTTTGTTGGCATTGTTACCCTGGCAGATATCACCGAGCAAAAAATTCTACAACGGGTGGTGCAACTGGGAATACCTCGGCCAGAGCTGTTGGTGGTGGATATGATGCAACCAAAATCCATGTTGCAGGCATTCGATTACAACGAGCTGAAACTGTCGAGTGTGTCTGACGTGGTGAACGCGCTGCGCGAGAATGGTGCCATGCATTGCCTGGTTATTGATAAGGTGGCTCATGAAATTCGCGGGGTGATCAGCGTAAGCGATATTGCCCGAATATTGCGGATCCCTCTGGATATTCACTCCCAGCCTTCCTTTGCGGCACTTTCCCACATTATCGCAGCTTAATCACTTCTCCTTGCCTGCTCGCGACATCCTTGTGTCGCGGCAGGCGGGCTTTTGCTACACTGAAATCCGGTTCGCCTGCGGAGTGAAAGAATGGATATCAGGGACAATAAACAGCACGGTGATTTTGCCGTAACCATGGTCAATGACATTGTGCTGGTAAATGCTGAAGGACCATGGAACGCTGAGTGTGTAGAGAACTTTGGCCTGACCTACGCCGCAACGGTGTATAACAGTGGCATGCCGCGCTGGGCCGACATTGTTGTGCTCGATGGTGAAAGCCTGTTAGTGCCTGACGCAGAGCGCGCGCTCTGTGAGCGTATTGGCCGGGCAATAACCGCCGGACTGGTGCAGGTGTATATCGTTACCGAAAAATCTCGCACCGCAGCTACCTCCATAAGACAAATCAAAAAACTCTACGAGCCATATAAAATCACTGTGGACTATGTCTCTGAGCTCGATAGCGCCACTGAACTCGCTCATGCGGCGGGTTTTGACGTTGATCGCGACTGCATTCTGGCGTTCTTTACCTGTTAGTTGAATCCTGCTTTTGCGGCACTGAAAACAGAGCTGGCAAAGTTTTTTCGTAAAAGCGCGGAATATTTTTCTATGTCTCCCGTTAACTCAGTGTCAATTCGACATAACAGGAGCGAACTTACTATGAAACGTTTTACTTTTTCATCCATTACTATCGCATTAGGTCTTATGTCTGCGCAGGTTGCAGCACAAGAAGTCAGTACCAATCTGGACGCCTCAAATCAAACTACTATTAGCAATTCTGTTTCAGCCGATGCTGAATCAGGTAATGTTGTGGTACAGCCCTCGCTAGTTGTGCAGCCGTCACTGTCAGCAGGCGCTATGGCAGATACTGCAGGCAGTGAAGAGGTAGAAGAGCCGGTGGACGATTCTGCCGAAGCAATGTCTGATGAGGCCTCCGAGACGCTTGCAGATGGCGAAGACATGGCGGGTGAGATTGGCAATAGTGTTGAGTCATCACTTAGCCAGGCGGTAGCCGTTAGCGCCGATCTGAGCCAGGGCATTGAGCAGTCTTCTGCTGCAACGATTGATGCGGTGAGTGACGTTGTTGCTGCCTCTGCCGTCACTGGCACAGTAGAAAGCACTCTTTCCTCTGCGGTTGACGGCGCAGTGGCCGAATCGGTGTCTGGCGCGGTAGCCAATACGGTGACCAGCACAGTAAGCGGCTCGGTTGACAGTGCCATTGACGGTGCCGTGAATGACGCAGTGGAGGCCAGCATCAGCAATGCCGTGGCAGGGACGGTCGAGAATACCGTTGAGAATACGGTAGCAACCAGTATTGGCAGTTTAATCGGCGCTTAATCCAGCCTTAGTAACCCTCTTGTGAGCCACCGTCGTGTGGCTCATTTCCTAATCCTGTCATCTATTGAGGTATCCCATGAAAATGCTACCCCTCTGTACTCTTGCGCCTTGCTTGCTGGCCACCAGTGTAATGGCCGATGTCTCTTACTCGGGCTCGGCTAATCTGCAGGCAGGCTATGATTCGAATGTCGCGGTTAATGAACTCGACAGAGCCAGTAACTCTGCTGATAGCAGCCTGATGTACGGGGCTAAACTGGGGGCAAAATGGCAACCCGCAAAAGCCTACTCGTTTTCTATTAATGCTGGCCAGCAATTTACGGACTATCAGCACAGTGATGATTTTGATCTGACTCTGACTACGGTCAGTGCATCGGCTGCGCTTTCTAACCACCTTGGGAAGTGGGCGCTGAATAGCTACGTTGCCGATGCCCGATTGAATAAAGACGGGTTTCTGTTATACCAACAGCATGGCGTGTCGTGGGGCAAGATGTGGGATCCGAAGTTATATACGCGCTTCAGTGTTGATGGCATTATCAAGCAGTTTGATACCCAAAGTGTCAGGGACGCCAACGCGGCCAGGTTAGGCGTGAGTGCCTTTTTCTTTACCGATACGGCTAATGAAATGGTCAACATCGGCTATGCCTATCAGAATGAACGGGCAGAAGTCAGCGAGTTTGATTTTGCCAGTCACAGTGCCCAGGCAAAATGGCAGTACCCGGTCAATCTCTTTGCCAGGCAACTGTTATGGCAGGCCGAATACCATTTTGAATTGCGCGATTATGCGGGAAGTGGCGTTACCAGTTCGTTGCCGCTGAATACGTCTAATGCGCCTCAGGCACGACTGGATCAGCGTCATCGCGTGTCTCTGGGCCTGGCTTACACACTCACTGACTACTTTACTGTGGATATCAAGGCAAACTATGCAGACTACCACTCCAATGCAGACAATGCCGATTATTCAGAGAGTCAGGCTGTGGTAGGGATGACGCTGGCGTTTAATTAGTTAAGAAGCAGGGCGCCATGGCCAAATACCGGATCCCAGCCAGGCGCACCTAAATCGGTTAATTGTTGCCGCAGAAATGCCGGTAACTGCCCTGGAGCATCGTTAGTTGCTGAAAAGCAACCGACTGCCGCGCTCACCAATGGCGCGGCCATGGAGGTGCCGGTTTCGGCGCCCATTTCATTGTTTCCTCTTGCCGTCACTACACTCACACCTTGGGCTGCAATAGAAACCTGTGCCCCCTGGTTCGCCCAGCGGTAAATTTGCCTGTTTGCATCAATAGCGGTTACGCCAATCACCTGCTCATAAGCTGCCGGATATAATGGCGGTGCTGCAGGCCCCGCATTACCTACTGCGGCAACAAGCGAAATCCCTGAGTCGTATAAACTTTTGAGTGCACGCTCCAGCATGACGTTAGCTGGGCCCGTAAGGCTCATGTTGATCACCTCAACCTGTTGCGACCCGAGCCAGTTAAGCCCTTTTAGTAAATGAAAAACGCTGGCGCCCTGCGAAACCTGGTTACGGGCATAAAAAGAGGCGGCATTAAATAACTTTAATGACACCTCTTCGGGGAGCGCCTGGCTCAGTATACCGGCAACTGCAGTACCATGTGCCTGACTAACCGGGTAGCCTGCTTCCAGAAATACCGATTCGGTGACGCTTATGTCTGCAAATACCGGGTGTGAGGCATTGATAGCACTATCAAGCATACCAATGCGCAGTGCCTGCTTGCCGTGGCATTGTGAAAGAGTGACTTGGTGGGCGCCGGTTGCAGCGGCTGCGCCAGCTTGAGTGAGGTAAACGTGATTGCGGTCAACTCCTTTTATCGCCACACCTTGCAGACTGTTTTTAAGTTGTTGCAGGTTATCGATGTGTGGAGCCACCTTTAACCGCACTGCCCACAATTGCAAAGCTGCCAGATATTGTTGCTCCAGTATTTCAATGCTGTGGTTGTTGCTTAACGCAACATCGTTTTCCTCTACGTAAATCACCCACTCTCTTTCCAGTACCAACTGGCCTTCTGGCGTAATGGCTTCGTTAATGTCTGCCAGGGGAGTCTGACCATTGATGGTGTTGGCGGTTAACGTTAATGCAGTGTCTATTGGTGTAAGTGCTTGCTCCAGTGCAGGCGTAAGGTGCTCCGTCACCGGCGACAACAGCTCTGCTAAGGGCGGGGTGTTTGGTTGGGGCGGCCGGATCGTCGCCGGTTGCAGATCGCGAATGTCACTTAAAGGGCGTATTACGTTGGTGGGCAATAGCTGTGCATGGCTCACCGAGAGGGTAATGCCAAACAGAGCAATAGAAAGCAAAGTACGGTAAATCATAAGCATTAATTTAATGGATTGGTGGAAAAAGGTATACCTTTAACGAATGGCAAAAAATAAAATTCCAAAAAAATGGAATATTCTCAGCGCAGGATCGTTATCTCATTAAATTAAGCGTTTTGACACGGTTCAGAATCACCTTTGGAAGACAGTAGTATGAAAGAAGATTTAAAAGCGTTACTACCAGTCATCAGACGGTTTGCCTATTCCCTGATGGGCAATATGGCTGATGCCGATGACTTATTGCAGAGCACCATCGAAAAAATACTTACCAAACCGGTGCCCGAAGATGTGGCACTGCTTGCCTGGTCGTACCGGGTATGTCGCAATTTGTGGATAGATGAATACCGGGCCAGTAAAGTGCGCCAGGCCGCAACCCAACAGCCTGAGTTGCAACAAGCGTCTGCGCCGGATGAGACCGCTGTGAGTGATACGATCACCCTATCGCAAATTACCCAGGCAATGGACAAGTTACCCAAAGAGCAACGGGAAGTACTGGCTTTGGTAGCCGTGCAGGGGATGACCTATCAGGATACGGCAACTATATTGTCGGTCCCTTCCGGGACAGTCATGAGTCGACTGGCCAGAGCCAGAACCCGACTTGCCGGTTTACTAAATCTATCAGCGGGAGCACCAGCATGAAGATTTCTGACCAACAACTCAGTGCTTTTATTGATAACGAATTATCGGCAAGTGAGGCCGAAGCTGTGCGCAGTGCTATTGCCGAGGATGAGACCTTATGTGACCGGCTGGCCGCGCTGAGTATGGTGGATCACTATGTTAAGCAGGCCGCCGAGGAAGCGACCCGCCAGCCCATGCCGGATCGAATTACCGCGTTGTTTGAAGAGCCTGCAGAGCAGCCATCATCAAAGGTGGTTGCGTTTCCGGCAGGCGCGCGACGTCATAGGTTATTTAGTGGCCTGGCACTGGCGGCCAGCGTGGCGCTTATTGCCCTGGTCGGTGTGAAGATTGCGCCAGTAGGAGAGAGTAACGCTAACGATCAGTGGGCGGCGGTAAGTGATGTGCTGGACACGCAGCTTAGCGGTGGGGTTTATCAGGCTGGCGGCCAGGTCGTACGCCCACAACTGGCGTTTTATAACCACCAGGGCCAGTTTTGCCGGCAGCTGGAGCGCGAAACCTCAGGTAACCGGGAAGCCCTGATTGCCTGTAAAACAAATGACCAGTGGCAGATAAAAGCGCAGCAACCCATTGAGGCTGATGCAACCAATGGTGGCGAATATCAAACCGCGTCAGCCGGGAAACCACTGACTTCGAAGCTTGATGAGATGATCGAAGGGGCCCCGTTAAATCGTACACAAGAACAACAAGCTATTGAAAACCAATGGCTGAACAACGTAACTCAAGGAGTTGACAATGAATAAACTTACATCAGGTGTTATGGTATTGGTACTGATTGTGTTGGGTGGTTGTGCAAGTCAACCAGCCTATCGGGCGGCAGAAAACGGCGGTTATGGTTACACTGAAACCAAGCTTACCGACACGCAGTATCGCGTTTATTTTAAAGGCCGCGGCAGTGATAAAACCAAAGCGATGGACTATGCCATGTTAAGAGCGGCAGAAGTGACCATTGAGCAGGGCTACGACTGGTTTGTAGTAGCAAATCGTGAAACCCTGATCGACCGCGAAAAGGTTACCACAGAGCCACAGGTTGGCTTCTCTCAACGTTATTCACGGGTCACTGAGTGTGGCTTATTGACTTGTCGCACCGAGCATCACCCGCGTTCCACTTTAAGTGCTGGTGTTTTCGTTGGTGGTAAGGAAAGCAGTACGATTGAAAGTGTACTGGATGTGCAACTGGGTCGCGGTGTTCGACCGGATGATGCACAAAGTTATGATGCCCGTCAGGTGGCAAAAAACCTGGCCCCGGAATAACCACATAAAATCAGGCCGGTATTAGTATTTACCGGCCTGATCCTGTCCTTACCTTCAATTAATTCCACTTTCTGAAAAAAACACTGAACAGTTTTGGGGCTTCCTCACGTATAGAAAAGTTGTCGGGGTTTTCCAGATATTCCATGGCAATGCCGCGCATAAAACAGCTGAGTGCCAGAGTCAGTGTCTTCGGATCCAGATCGGCCGATAAGGTGCCTCTGGATTGTGCTTTTTCGAAAAATTTTGACAGGACTTCGCTCTTTTCCCTACGGGCATCAATGGTTCGCTCCTGGCAAACCTGCAGGCTGCCGGTGTAGTCACATTTTAGTAAAAAAAGTGAAAGCACACGGCGCAGGTACAGGTCATCTTCTAAACGGGTGATCAGCTCAATACAATAGCTCTTGAGACTTTGGAGCGGGTCATCGCCGGTATTCTCCAGCCCGTCTACTAAGTCTTGTATAAACGGGCGATGAAGTTCATCGTGAAGGGCCATAAAGATGTCAGTTTTGTTTTTGAAATGCCAGTAAACGGCGCCTCGGGTAACATTGGCTGCTTTAGCAATTTGTTCTAATGTTGCCCGCGCTACGCCTTTTTCGGTAAAGACATCTACTGCAGCTTCCAGAATGGCATTCCTGGTTTGTTCGGCTTCTTCTTTCGTTCGTCGCATATTCTGACTTTTTGGGCTGATTGACAACATACATACATGAATGTATTTTAAACTATAACTTACAGACCCTTTTGTCCAGTCTTCCTGTCAAGTAGTCCCCAGGAACTAATAAAGTAAAAGTATTTATGATCAAAAAATTGGTAATAGCCGCAATATCGATTATTGCAATATCAGGTTGTTCACAGGAACCTGCTCCTCAAGCCGCTGGTGGTGCCCAGCCCCCGCCTCCTACTGTTTCTGTTCTCGAGGTTGCTCTGCAACCCGTTGAAAATACGGTTACTTTGCCCGGCCGTGTGAGCCCGCTGCGACAGTCACAGGTGCGCCCACAGGTAGAAGGTGTGATCACCGAGCGTTTGTTTGAAGAAGGCGCGTTTGTGGAGAAAGGCCAGCAGCTGTATCAAATTGATGATTCACGCTATGCCGCTCAGTTAGCCAGCGCTAGGGCCGACGTTAAAAGCGCCGAAGCCAATCGTAAAACGCTGGAGGCCCGGGCTGAACGTTACAAAGGGCTGCTGGATAAAAACGCGGTGAGCCAACAGGAATACGATGATGCAGTGGCCCAGGCAGCGCAGGCCGATGCGCAAATCAGCGTGGCCAGGGCGGCGGTAGAGCTTGCTCAGGTAGACCTCGATTTCACTAAGGTTTATGCACCGATCAGCGGCCAGATAAGCCGCTCTTACATGACTGTGGGGGCGTTGGTAACCTCTAACCAGACTCAACAACTGGCTACAATTACCCAGTTAGACCCAATCTATGTGGATATGCAGCAATCGGGTAAAGGCGTGTTAAAACTGCGTCGCGCCATGCAGGAAAGTGGCACACTGCCAGTGACTCTGGTGCTTGACGACATGACCGGCGAGAGCTACGAACATGAAGGAAAACTCAAGTTTTCAGAAGTGACCGTTGATGAAACTACCGGTGCAGTTGCCCTGCGTGCAGAGTTCCCGAATCCCGAATCATTGTTGATGCCAGGCTTGTTTACCAAAGCCCGGGTGATTATCTCTAATACCCAGGAGCTACTGGTGCCTCAGCGTGCCGCCACGCGTCAGCCTGATACCTCGCTTTCAGTGATGGTCGTTAATGCCGAGAATAAAGTTGAAGCGCGCACCATTAGTATAGCCGGCAGCTACGGCGATCAGTACATCGTAACCGGTGGGATTTCGGCTGGCGATAAAGTGATTGTTGCCGGTTACCAGAAGGTAAAACCGGGTGCTCAGGTTAATACCAAGCCATGGCAGCCTCAGGGCTAACGCGCGTTAACTAATTCAGGAAATCATCTTATATGGCACGTTTTTTTATAGACCGCCCGGTGTTTGCCTGGGTACTTGCTATCATCGTAATGATGGCGGGTATTCTGTCAATTAGCGGGCTACCCATCGAACAGTATCCCAAGGTTGCGCCGCCCTCGGTGACGATTAGCGCCAACTACCCAGGGGCCTCGGCCGAAACCATCGAAAATACGGTTACTCAGGTTATTGAGCAGAGTCTGTCCGGTATCGACAACTTACGCTATTTCATCTCCAGTAGTGAAAATGCGCGGATGTCGATAACCCTGACCTTTGAGCCTGGTACCGATCCCGATATCGCACAGGTGCAAACGCAGAACAAGTTACAGTCGGCCATGTCGTTGCTGCCAACCCAAGTGCAACAGCAGGGAGTAACCGTCAACAAGTCTAATGACGCCTTTGCGGTAGTTGTAGGGTTTTATTCCAAAGACGGCAGCCTCTCTCAGTTTGACCTGAGTGATATGCTGGTGTCGCAGTTTCAGGATCAGATTGCCCGGGTGAATGGTGTGGGAAGCCTGCGGGTGTTTGGTGCGCAGCGCTCCATGCGTATCTGGCTGGACCCCGACAAGTTGTACAGCTACAACCTGACGCCGGTAGACGTGCGGGCGGCAGTACAAACCCAGAATACCGATATTTCGGCTGGCCAGCTGGGTGGTATGCCAGCGGTTGAGGGGCAGCAAATCAACGCCACCATTACGGCTCAGTCGTTGTTAAAAACCGCTGAAGATTTTGAGAATATCGTACTCAGAGTAAATACCGATGGCTCTCAGGTGCGTTTAAGAGACGTGGCCAAAGTCGAGCTGGGGTCTGAGAACTACAGCTATATTGCCCGTTACAAACGCCATCCCGCATCGGGTATGGCGGTTAGTCTGGCCAGTGGTGCTAATGCCCTGGAGACCATTGAAGCGGTCAAAAAACGGGTAGAAGAACTGGCAGTTAACCTGCCTGACAGTGTTGAAATCGTATATCCGGTAGACTCGTCTCCGTTTATCAAGCTGTCAATTACCTCGGTGGTGAAAACCCTGGTAGAGGCGGTGGTGCTGGTGTTCTTCGTGATGCTGTTGTTCCTGCAAAACTGGCGTGCAACGCTGGTACCCACCATTGCCGTGCCGGTAGTCCTGCTGGGTACTTTTGCTGTTCTGTATGCCTTTGGTTTCAGTATTAACGTACTGACCATGTTTGCCATGGTACTGGCTATCGGCCTGCTGGTGGACGATGCCATTGTGGTGGTTGAAAACGTTGAGCGGCTGATGGAAGAAGAAGGCCTAGACGCCAAAGAAGCCACCAAGAAATCCATGACACAAATCTCCAGTGCGCTGGTGGGAATTGCCGTAGTGCTGTCTACAGTATTTATCCCCATGGCGTTCTTTAGTGGCTCCGCGGGTTCTATTTATCGTCAGTTCTCTATCACCATTGTATCGGCGATGACCTTCTCGGTACTGGTTGCGATTATCCTGTCGCCAACCCTTTGTGTGGCTCTGCTGCGTAAGGAAGACGTTGAGAATAAAAAAGACAAAGGCTTTTTTGGCTGGTTTAACCGGGTGTTTAACAAAGGCCGCGACAACTATGGCAAGATTTCTACCGGTATTGCGCATCGTGTAAAACGTTCGCTGTTGGTTTATGGTCTGCTGGTTGCGGGCATGGGCGTTATTTTCACCCAACTGCCGGGTGCGTTCCTGCCAGATGAAGATCAGGGCAACATTATGGTGCTGGTGAATGCGCCCGTTGGTGCTACTGCCGGTCGTACGCTGGAGTCCGTTAAGCAGGTCGAGGATTTCTTCCTTGATCAAAAAGGTGAAGCGGTTAAAGACATCTTTTCCATAGTAGGTTTTAGTTTTGCCGGCGCAGCGCAAAACTCAGCTATGGGCTTTATTCACCTGGTTGACTGGGAAAAACGAGATGAATCGCAAAGTGCCTTCACGATCATCGGTCAGGCCTTTGGCGCCTTATCGCAAATTCAGGATGCCAGCGTATTTCCCATTTTACCACCGCCTATTCGTGAACTGGGTAATGCTACCGGTTTTGACTTCCAGTTAGTCGACCGGGCCGGTAATGGCCACAAAGCACTAATGAATGCGCGTAATCAATTCCTTGGCATGGCTGCGCAGAATCCAAAACTGGTGGGTGTACGTCCTAATGGCCTGAGCGATGTACCGGAATTTAAAGTGCATATCGACAATGAAAAAGCCTCTGCGCTGGGGCTGTCATTAAGTGATATCAACAATACGCTGAGCATTGCCTGGGGCTCTGCTTACGTAAACGACTTTATCGACAGAGGCCGCATTAAGCGTGTTTACATGCAGGCCGATGCACCGTATCGAATGGATCCGGAAGATCTGGATAAATGGTTTGTGCGCAATGACGAAGGCGACATGGTAGCGTTCAGCGCCTTCTCTACTGTTGAATGGGACTATGGTTCACCTAAGCTTGAGCGGTTCAATGGAATTTCATCGGTGAATATCCAGGGCAGCCCGGCCGAGGGCGTTTCTACGGGAGAAGCCATGGCGGAGGCCGAGCGCATAGTCAGTCAGTTGCCCGCTGGTTTCGGGCTTGAATGGTCTGGCATGTCTTATGAAGAGCAGGCAGCTGGCTCACAAGCGCCAATACTTTATACGCTGTCAATTATTGTGGTCTTCCTGTGTCTGGCGGCACTGTATGAAAGTTGGGTCGTGCCTTTTGCCGTATTACTGGTGGTGCCCTTAGGTATCTTCGGCTCGGTGGTGGCTGCCTATATCTTTGACTTACCAAATGACGTGTATTTACAGGTTGCCTTCCTGACTACCGTAGGCCTGGCTTCCAAGAATGCCATCCTGATTGTGGAATTCGCTAAAGAACTCTATGATAACGGTACGCCTATATTTGAGGCGGTGATCACCGCGGCTGAACAGCGTTTCCGGCCCATCCTGATGACCTCCATGGCGTTTATACTGGGGGTAACGCCGCTGGCAATCGCTACCGGTGCTGGCTCTGAAAGCCAAAACGCTATTGGTATCGCTGTGATGGGCGGGATGTTTGCCGCTACCTTCCTGGCGATCTTCTTCGTGCCCATGTTCTACGTGATGGTCGTAAAGTGGTTTGGCGCTAAACGTCATCCACATGAGGAAGACACTAAGCAGGAAAGCTAATTGCTTTATCCCGATAAAAAAAGCCCCGCTGATGCGGGGCTTTTTTATGTGACCGGTCGCGAAGTGACAGAACACCACGGGTTTACCCGTGGATGAATGAGTCCGAGGCCTGTATGCTACGAAGAAGGAAGTTCAAGTCTCATCACATGGTCTCTATTGACTTCAATATCACGTTGTCTGGGTAACTAAATACAGGCGTCGGATACTGTAGCCTTTCGTCGTGGAGTATTTGCGCAAAGTGTTGCCGAAGCTGCTTACGAAGTATGCCCGGCGTAACGATAGAGCGAATGGGCTTTGATAATGACCATATGTATATGTTGATGGTAATCCCTCCGAAATACTCGATAGCAAAAGTGATGAGCAAACTCAAAGCCCAGTCAGCGTCAAACATGAGAAAAACATTCAAATGGCTGGGAAAGGTCTATTGGAATGAAAATATTGTTTGGTCACCGGGTTACATTGTAAGCAGCTTAGGCTTAGACGAGCACACAATACGGAACTACGTTGAGCATCAAGGTCGGAAGGATTCAGATCAGCTCCGAATGAAGCTGTAGCAGAAAGAGCCCCGGGCATGCCCGGGGGAATTTATAGAAGTTTTTTACTAGGTATTCAGATTGGATCATCCGCATTATGGTCGGCAAGTCCAATCGCAAGCACCTGAGACAATAATAATGAAGCAGATAACGAACGGAAGGCATCTACCCGGGCTTCCTGGACAATAAAAGAATGCTGACTGGTATTGGCCAAGGGCGATATCGGACTATCTGTAATGGATAATACAGTTACGCCCCGGTTAGCTGCCTGTGCCGCGAGTTCACAGGTATTGGATGAGTAGGGACTGTAGCTGATGGCAAATAACAAATCACCGCGTTCTACATTCGACATTTGTTCCTGGAACATGCCACCGGTTCCGTTAATCAGGAACACTTTCTTATCGATATGGTTCAGCGCGTAATGCAAATACGTTGAAATTGTATGTGCGCGGCCATTGCCCAGCAAAAAGATATGACGAGCTTTACTCATCAACTCAATCGCTGTTTGAATATCATCCCTGTTGATGCTGTCTTCCAGATGACGTAACGCATCACGATTAGCCTTGGCAAACCTTGGCATTAATTCGTCACTATGCCAGTCCTGCTGGCCCCGCATTAACTGGATCCGATTGCTGTAATTACTGGTGTGCTGTAATTTATCCTCTTTAATGATTTGTTTAATTTCATTAAAGCCGTTAAGTTCCAGCGCTGTCGCAAAGCGTATCAAAGTAGACGGCGGCACATCCATCTTTTCTGAAATGACGGCTATGGTTTCAAAAGCGACCAGATTGGGATTCTCCAATACAAACTTAGCAACCTGCTTAAGACGTTTACTCATTTGTGGGTAACCTGACTTAATTAGTTCCTGTAACTCACCCCAATTCAAACCTTTATCTTCCTCAGAATCGATATTTGCGTTCATCCGCTTACTCTAAATGACTCAATGTAAAAATGCTATTGGCTTATGGATTGTTGTAGAGCATTAATGGAAGTTTCCAGTCCTGCTTCAACTGACATGGTCAGGTCTTCCATCTCAAGTGAGACAAAGCCGTTATAACCAGTCATTCTGACTACCGAAAAGAACTCTTTCCACCATTGCAAATCGCGACCACAACCAACGGCAACGTAATTCCATGTGCGGTTCGCCGTATCTTCTACCACTTTGGTTTCTAATAGCCCGTTTACCTCCACTAGGCCACGCTCCAGACGAACATCTTTGCCGTGAACATGGTGAATGGCATCGCCAAGAGCTCGTGCAACATGGATAGGGTCCATGCCCATCCAAATCATGTGGCTGGGGTCCAGGTTCAGGCCTACCATGGGGCCAACCGCATCCCGTAAACGGAACAACGTTTCCGGATTATACACCAGCATAGAACTAAAATTCTCCAGTGCGATTTTTTCGACACCATGTTGTTCCGCGTGTGCCACTAATTCCTTCCAGTAAGGGATCGCTACATCGTTCCACTGGTAATCCAAACGTTCCTTAAGGATCGGGGGCCAACTAACCGTATAGGTAATCCAATTGGGTACGGTATCTTCCGGTGACGCGGGAGGCAGGCCGCTCATCATAACTATTTTCTTTACGCCTAGCAGACCGGCTAGTTCCATGGTTTTAAAAGAAACCGCCTTATGTTTCTGACCCATTTCACTGGGATCCAATGGGTTGCCAGAACAATTTAATGCTGCGATTTCCATGCCGCGGGAGCTCAGTGCGGTAAGAAAACGTTCTCTTGCAGAGGCATCACCCAGTAATTCGTCCATGCGTACATGCGGTGCTGGCGACCAGCCACCCGTTGTCATCTCAACGGCTTTCACACCTCTTGCCGATAAATAGTCGAGCATATCTTCAAAAGCTAAATGCCCCAGGCTGTCAGTACAACAGGATAATTTCATAAACACATCAAAAGTGTAGGGTTGTGTAGGATGAAATATTTATTTCATTTTTAGCGAAAACAGGCGGATAATAATCCGCCTGTGTGTTTAGTCAACCATTTCTTTTAAAACTGGCCACGGAATCCAACGCTGTAACGCGGCCCAGTGTTGCGATAAAGAATAAATTGATCATCGTAACGACCATGTTTGCGAATGGCTTCGTCAGTAATGTTGACACCCTGTACGAATACCGAGAAGTCTTCTGTGAAGCGATAGGTCAACTGTAAATCAACCTGTGAAAATTCCTCTGTAAACACGGGTTCAACACCGGCTTTAGGATTAATCAGTGACTCCAGGAATTCATCACGGTTACTCCATGAAATACGCGCCTCGAACGACTCCATTTCGTAGAAAATGGTGGCATTCATTGAGTCTCCTAATCCTGGTATTGCAAATAAGGTGTTCACATCGCTGTTCGACGCAATTTCAGCGTTAGAGTCCAGAAAAGTTGCGTTGGCAGAGAAACCTAAACCTTCCAGAGCACCGTCGTCAAATGCATACTGCGCAGCAATTTCGTAGCCGGTGACATCTGCAGTCTCACTGTTCAGAGGGCGTTGAACATTGAAATCTATTGTGCCAGCGTCAGCATCTATCGCTGGTTCATCAGAAATTAACGGAGTTTGAATATTTACATCGGATACAGACACTATTTCGTTATCCGTCACGATAAAATTCTGCACTTCCTTTTTGAACAGAGCTAAGCTGACATAATTAATATCACCCCAATAATATTCGAAAGAAGCATCCAGGTTTATCGACGTATAAGGCTTGAGGTTTACGTTACCTGCAACAGCGTTTAATGACCCAGGACGCAAGTCAAGATACGAGAAACGTGGGGCCAGATCTTTCAGTTCGGGCCGAGTCATAGTTTCAGATACGGCCAGACGTACTACAAAATCTTCTGTTGGATTCAGTGTGAAGCTAACGTTAGGTAATATTTTTAAATAATCGTTAGTTTCAGCTTGGAAACCGGAGCCCTCGGTGTCGAAAGCTGGATTGTACTGCGAAGCTACTGTTTGGCTTAGACCTACTAGCAGTTGCTGTGAACCAATAGCCTCATCCTCAGTGTAAACCAACCGAGCACCAGTATTTAATTTCCACTCCATGTTGTTGAAGTCACCTTGAAAGAGCACGTCCGCATAGGCTGCCATGATGGTTTCCGATACCTCATAGCTGTCAGGTTGTCTGGTTCCTAAAAAGCCCCCTGGTTGACTGTTATAGAAAGCCTCAGATGTCCCTGGGTCTAGTCCATAAACCGCGTCTCGGGCCAGGAAACCTTCTGTTGAAGTTTGCCAGCCAATGTAATCATTCAGATTAAATGAGTAAATATCGCGGAATGTATTGGGAGATACATCACTAAGCAAGCCCGACGTGTCGAAATCTAAGATCAAGTCATTGGGAACATCAATACTAAAAAAGCAGTATAAACAGAAAACATCAAAACCTGGGCGCACTATATCAACTGTCTTGTCTTCTTTAGAGTAATTTACTCCAAATTTCACTTTGCTGAGCATTCCGCCATCATAAGGCTCGTAAACGTTGTCGATTGAAAATTGATAAATACTGGCATCAACGGAATTGCCCCCTGTGCCGTCACCGGCTTGGTCACCATATTGTGCTACGTGAGCACGATAACTGTCGCGGTCTAGCAAACGGTTAACTATCGGGGCAGGGTAGATTAGTTCAGCTTCGGACCCATAATTGTCAAAATGAAAATCATCCATTGGATCGTTCGGGTCGTCAGTAAAGCCCATCACAGCCTGACCATTCCCCTTGCCTTGTTTGGCCTCTGAGGAGGAGTAACCAAAATCAAAAACAGTTGTTAATTCATCTGTCACTGTCCATTTAAAATTAGCACCGAACGCCATCGTTTTGGTAGGGCGGCCTTCTAAGCGATTAAGGATGCCCACCTCTGATGAGATATCCTGCTCTAACACTGTGCCGTTTTCATTGAGAATTACATTTGACGTTGCTGCCGCAGTGCCATACCACGAACCTAACATTGTTGCTGAGGATGATACTTCGTAATCGTTGTAAAACCCATCCAAAGTCATTACAACATCATCTCCAATATACTGTTGTAGCACCGCCTGTACATTCAAACGTTCACGTTCTTGGCTACGGCGGCCCGTTTGGGTTTCTCGCGGGATAAATGCTGTCGATACATTACCTGGGTTCGCATTAACGCCTGCAGCAAAGTTAATTGAATCAACATCAGTAGGTAACCAGCCGTTGGTATTGGTGAAATCTTCCTGCGACTTGCGGTTCTGATAAGAAGCAGAAATCAAAACACCCGTCGCACCGTCATTAAAGCTGGTGGAATACAAGCCGAATAGCTGAGGTGTTGTTTCACCGCTATTTTCATCATAGAGGCCCTGAGCTGTCACCAGCATAGTATCGTCGGCCAGCGAGAAAGGACGCGCTGTTTTCAAATTGATCGTGGCACCGATGCCGCCTTCCTGTAATGACGCTACACCTGACTTATAAATATCCGCACCAGAGATTAGCTCGGCTGGATACAAGTCGAAACTGAACTCACGTCCACCTGTTTCTGAAACTATACGGCGTCCGTTAACCAGCACTGTATTAAAACTGGGGCCAAAACCACGGACTGTTACAAACTGACCTTCACCACCGTTGCGGTCTATGGCAATACCTGGAATACGCTGTAACGACTCTGCAATGTTGGTGTCGGGAAATTTACCTAAATCTTCGGCCGATATGGCGTCTACTACACCAGGAGCTGAGCGCTTAATATCTTGAGCGGCGCTAAGGCTACGGCGAATTCCACGCACTTCAATGATCTCTGCATCCTGGCCTGCGGCATTCGCGGCCTGGTCGTCCTGAGCAATTGCAATGGCAGGTACAGAACTTAAAGCACTGGTAATACAGCAGGCTAAGAGTGTCTTTCTGTAACAAACGGACATACGGTTTCTCCAGATGGTTTTTGTAAGTTATGTGTTAACTGTATTTCAAAAATAGACGACTTTGTTAGTAGGGATGTCATCTGTTGACATAATTTTTACAAAATAATATTCCGTTCGTCAATAAAAAAGAAATAAATATTCCATATTAAGTTTACAAATTTGTTTGCTGGCGAAGGAGAATGTTGGCTAGCCTGGCGTCGATTGTATATTAACTGTATCAATTAAAACTATAATCGACAGTGATTGTGACGATACGGATAGAGAGGTCAACATCAATAAGTATGTGAAATATAAATTTCGTTTGAAATTGCTTTTGAAATGTTTTATTTTGTTGATGTTAATTATTTGTCACTTTAACTTTAAAAGTGTGTATTGTGTTTTGTGCGGTGAGGTGCCGGGCGATTCGCATTGATCAGCGGTAAGCACAGCGATAAGCCTTGCTTATATAAACATTATTGAAATGTGAATGCCACTGATTGATTCGGAGCTGCGCGACAGAGTTTAGTTATCAACTCATCGAATCAATTTCTGTGGAGAACGCTGTTGTGAGCGAAGTGCAAGAGTTCGAAAATCAGCCGGTAGCGGCAAACAAGTTAGAGCCAGCAAGACATTTTGCGGCAAGTTACGCAGGCGAGCATGTGGCCGGAACTGAATTTGTCATCGGTGCATTATTCGTTTCCTTAGGTGTGTCAACCTACGACGTTATCGTTGGTTTAATGCTGGGTAACATTTTAGCTGTGCTTACGTGGGCATTTATCACTGCGCCAATAGCAGTTCGGACCCGTCTGACGTTATACGCATACCTGGAAAAGGTCGCCGGTCCAGGCGTGGTGAAAATATACAGCATTATTAATGGCTTTTTGTTTGTGATCATTGCCGGTGCCATGATTACGGTGTCTGCTTCGGCGGTGAGGATACCCTTTGGTATTCCGCCGCAGGTTACCTGGTATCCCAACAGCATGAGTTTTGTTTTCGTGGCTGTTGTGGTCGGTATAGTGATTAGTTATGTGGCTATCAGCGGATTCAAGAAAGTAGCGCAGTTTGCCGCGGTGTGTGCTCCGTGGATGATCCTAATGTTCTTTATTGGTGGGATCGCTGCGTTGCCGATGCTAATTGCAGCCACTGATGGCGTGAGCAGCATTACCAGTTTCAGTGACTTTGCCGCGGTGGGCGATACCTTTATATGGCGTGAGCAGGATAATGGTATTGGTATCTGGCATGTTGCAGCGTTTGCCTGGGTATGTAACGTGCCCATGCATGGGGCCATGTCAGATATGACCATTTTGCGTTTTGCGAAAAAGTCTTCTTATGGATTATTCTCGGCACTGGGTATGTTTATCGGTCATTATATGGCCTGGATCTGTGCGGGTATCATGGGTGCGGCTGCGGCCATGCTCCTCAATACCACGGTGTCGCAACTGGATGCCGGTGAAGTGGCTTATCAGGCATTAGGGTGGGCAGGTATTCTGGCTGTTATTATTGCTGGCTGGACAACGTCTAACCCAACGATATACCGGGCAGGTTTGGCGTTTCAATCAATCAATCCTAAATGGGATCGGATTAAAGTCACCATTGTGGTTGGGGTCTTTACCACCATTATTGCCTGCTTCCCTTTCGCTTTTGCGCAAATGCTCGACTTCCTGGGCATTATGGGTCTGGCGATCGCGCCAATCGGTGCCATCCTGTTTGCTGAACACTGGTTATTAAACAAGGTAGGAATGACGCCTTATTGGAATAGCTATAAAGGTAATAACATTAACATGCCAGCGTTGGTGGCCTGGCTTGGCTCTCTGGTATTCGCTTACTTATTAAATACAGTTGCCGACGTACATTTATTCTTCCTGTTGCTGCCTACGTGGATTGTTGCAACGGTAGGCTACATGGTCATGGCCAGAATGGCAGGCGCTAAAGAAGACTTTACTGCACAAGCCGCACAGGAAGTTGCTGCTTATGAAGCGCGCGTTGCTGAAGAAAAAGCGTTCTTTAGCCACAGTGAGCAAATCGATAAGGCGACGGCAAAAGATATTGCTAAAAATCCGCTTATCACGTTGGCAAAGGTGGTTGCTATTGGTTCTCTGGTATCCTGTTGTGGCCTGGCAATATGGGTCTATTCAGCAGGCCCTGGTGTACTTGGGCAATTTCAGCAATGGCTGGTGTTACCTACTATTCTGTATTTTATCTCTGGCACTTACTGGTTCACCAAAAAAGAGTCAGCGGAAACAGATGAGACAGAATATTACAGCCAACAACCTGAAGTAGAGAGCCGGGGATGATTGCCCGGCTACCGCTCCTTCCAGCAGGGGAGTGCGATGAGATTGTTGCAGTGTTAGACAAACTCAATTGGGCAGATGGGCTGGCACCCGGTCAACTTTATCGCGAAAAAGTGAAGGGCAACAAAGAAATCGCTTTTCAGATGAGCCCGCAAACGGGGCCTGCAGATGAGCTGATCAAACAAATCAATAATGCCATCATGAGCAGTAGTCACATACGCACACGCATGTTTCCCAAAAGCATGGTCAATCCGCGGTTTAATTTGTACATCGACGGGGGATTTTACGGTCCTCATGCCGACTCGGCCTTTTTAGGGGATAACCGTCGCCAGGTTCGAACCGACTATTCCATGACACTGTTTCTTACCGAGCCCGACAGTTATGAAGGGGGGGAGTTGCTTTTGACTTACCCCAGTGGTGAAGAAATGCGCCTTAAGGAGCCGAAAGGTACCCTGTTGTTTTATCCCTCGGGCGTAATGCATGAAGTACTGCCGGTGACTTCCGGGCGCAGGATTGCGTTTGTTGGCTGGGTTGAGTCCCATATTCAAAGTCAACAGGAGCGTGACTTGCTCACGGAAATTACTACCTTATGTGATGACATGATGGCGGATGAGTCTACAGCGTTAGGCGAATTTCACACACGCGCCCTGAATGTTAAACACAATTTGTATCGTATGTGGTGGAAAGGTCAGTAATCACCTAATGAAATGCATTTTGAAATAAATATTTCAAAAAATTATTAATATCTAACTTGCTGAAATACATAATATAAATTGGTTGCTTTTGGCCGCCCAATGACTGGAATGAAAATTTCGTTAAAATAATGTTGAAATATTTATTTCGTTTCATTAAGCTTAGCGCAAATTAAGTAAGTCAACGTGATTAGCCTGCATGGCACGTTGCAAAAACCTTGCGGACCAGCGTGTTTAAAGAGGACAAAGAATGAGTACTACAGCTAAAACACTGGATCTAATTTGTATGGGGCGCGTAGCGGTCGACCTTTATGGACAGCAAATTGGTGCGCGTCTTGAAGATGAAGCAACCTTTGCTAAGTATCTGGGCGGCTCTTCAGGAAACGTAGCCTACGGCACCGCTCGTATGGGCCTCAAGTCTTCAATGTTAGCGCGTGTTGGTAATGAACACATGGGTCGCTTTCTGCGCGAAGAACTTGATCGTGTTGGTGTTGATATCAGCAATCTGATTACCGATCCAGAGCGTTTAACTGCACTGGTTATTCTGGGTCTTAAAGATGAGGATACTTTCCCGTTAATCTTTTATCGCGACAATTGTGCTGACATGGCGATTACGCCAGATGATGTGAAAGAAGACTATATTGCGTCATCAAAAGCATTAGCAATTACCGGTACTCATCTGTCAAATCATCAAACCCGCGCTGCGGTGTTAAAAGCGCTGGAATATGCGGGCAAGCACGGCTTGAAGCGTGCGCTTGATATTGATTACCGTCCGGTTCTGTGGGGGCTGACTAATCCTGGTGATGGTGAAACACGCTTCATCGCTTCAGAGCAGGTTACACAAGAATTGCAAGATGTGCTGGGTCACTTTGACTTGATCGTCGGCACCGAAGAAGAATTTCATATCGCTGGTGGTTCAGAAGATACCATTACTGCATTAAAGAAGGTTCGTGAAATTACTGATGGCGCCTTGGTGTGTAAATTAGGTCCATTGGGTTGTGCGGTATTTGAAGGTGATATCCCGGACAGCCTGGATGATGCCGAAGTATTCAAAGGCGTCCGCGTACAGGTCATGAATGTATTAGGTGCAGGTGATGCCTTTATGTCTGGCCTGTTACGTGGTTATCTCAATGGCGAAAGCTGGGAACAAGCCTGCGCATACGGCAATGCCTGTGGCGCTTTGGTGGTTTCTCGTCACGGTTGTGCACCGGCAATGCCGAGCAAAGAAGAGCTGGATAATTACCTCAGCCGCGCTGAATCCGTTCCGCGCCCTGACTTAGATAAAGATCTGCAACATTTACATCGTGTCACCACGCGTGACCACGGCTGGGGTGAGCTGAATATCTTAGCATTTGACCACCGTAGTCAATTAGAAAAAATGGCTATCGATGCCGGCGCAGATTTAGCGCAAATTCCTGCAGTGAAGAAACTTATTCTGCGTGCAGCCGAAGAGTCCCGTGAAGAACTAGGTCTGCAAGGCAAGATCGGCGTATTCGTTGACGGCACTTATGGTCAGGCAGTACTGAATGAAGTGACTGGCCGTGACTGGTGGGTTGCCCGTCCAATCGAACTGCCTGGTTCACGTCCGCTGCGTCTGGAACATGGCAATATTGGCAGTCAGTTAGTGAGCTGGCCGCTGGAACACATCGTCAAATGTCTGGTGTTTTATCACCCGGACGATTCACTTGAAATGCGCCTGGAACAAGAGCAACTGGTTCGCGAAGTTTACGAAGCCTGCTGTCAGTCAGGGCATGAACTACTATTAGAGATTATTTTACCGGCCAGTAAGCCACGTACTGATGAAAATTACATCAGAACCCTTGAGCGTTTTTATCATCTGGGTATCAAGCCAGACTGGTGGAAGCTGCCGCCGTTGAGCGCAGACTCATGGGAGACCGTTGAGGCGCTGGTGAATAAGAATGATAAGCACTGTCACGGAATAGTGATCCTGGGACTGGATGCGCCAATGGATGTGCTGGAAGCTGGCTTTAATCAGGCCGCTAAGAGCGCCATGGTAAAAGGTTTTGCGGTAGGTCGCTCAATCTTTGGCGAGCCGACTAAAGCCTGGTTGGCGGGTTCGATCGATGATGAAGCCTTCATTGGTCAAATTAAAGCTAACTATCGTTTTCTGGTCGACGTGTGGAACAAGCGCGCGCTGTAATCTGCGCGGGCTAAATAGAGGATAATCAAGATGTCTAATACTATCCGTCTAACCATGGCACAGGCTGTGGTCAAATATATGATGGCCCAAAAGGTCGTGATGGATGGCGAAGTAAAGCCAATGTTTGCCGGTGTTTGGGCGATTTTTGGGCACGGTAATGTCGCTGGTCTGGGTGAAGCGTTGTATCAGGTAAAAGATACCATGCCAACCTACCGCGCGCACAACGAACAAGCCATGGCGCACTCGGCAATTGCTTATGCGAAAACGTTAAACCGTCAACAGATGATGGCGTGTACGGCTTCAGCGGGCCCGGGTTCAACCAATATGGTCACCGCTGCCGCCGTGGCACATGTAAACCGCATTCCGGTGTTATTCCTACCGGGAGATACGTTTGCAACGCGTATGCCTGATCCGGTATTGCAACAACTGGAAACGTACCACGATCACACAATGACCACGAATGACTGCTTTAAGCCAGTGAGTCGTTTCTTCGACCGCATTACGCGTCCGGAGCAATTACTGACCTCTCTGCCACAAGCAATGCGTGTACTGACCGATCCGGTAGAGTGTGGTCCGGTAACATTAGCGTTACCACAGGATGTACAAACCATGGCGTTTGACTTCCCTGAGCATTTCTTTAAAGAAAAAGTCCATAAGCTGCGTCGCCAGTTACCTGATGAAGTAGAAATGGCTGAAGCGGTTGAGCTGATTAAAGCGGCTAAGAAACCACTGCTTATCGCAGGTGGTGGTGTGCATTATTCCGGCGCGTTAGCCGAGCTCGACAACTTTGTTAGTGAACATAAAATTCCGGTGGGTGAAACTCAGGCCGGTAAAGGTGCTCTGCCTTGGGATCACCCTCAGAACATGGGTTCTATGGGCGTAACCGGCGCAGCATCAACAAATGAGCTGGCGGCAGAATGTGATCTTATTATTGCTGTTGGTACCAGACTGGGTGACTTTGCATCTGGCTCCCGTACGATGATCAACCCAGAGGCGAAGCTGGTGTCGGTCAATGTTGCCGCATTTGATACGGTTAAACACTACGGAAAGCCACTGGTTGGAGATGCAAAGTCGACCCTCCCCCTGCTCAACGAATCTCTGGGTGATTGGCAACCTGAAGCAGGTTGGCAACAAGCTGCTGTAGCGGTGAAGAAAGCCTGGGATGCCTATGTGGATGAAGCCACAGCCGACAAACAAACGCTGCCACTGACTGATCCTGAAGCTGTTGGTGCGGTTAACCGTGCTGCCGGTGAAGAAGATATCGTTGTTTGTGCCGCAGGTGGCCTGCCTGGTGAATTACAAAAGCTTTGGCGCACGCGCTTTAGCCGTGGCTACCACATGGAATACGGCTTCTCCTGCATGGGTTATGAAATAGCGGGCGGACTGGGTGCGAAGATGGCCAAGCCCGATTCAGAAGTATTTGTCATGGTTGGCGATGGCTCATACCTCATGCTGAATTCTGAAATCGCCACCTCGGTGATGCTGGGATACAAGATCATTCTGGTCGTGCTGGATAACCGAGGCTACGGCTGTATTCATCGTCTGCAGCAGTTCTGCGGTGGCCCTGGTTTCAATAATCTGCTGGACGACTGCCTGACCGTTGAAGAAGGTGCACCAAAAACCGACTTTGCGGCGCATGCCAAATCATTGGGGGCCGCCTCTGAAAAGGTTGAATCCATTCAGGAACTGGAAGCCGCGCTTGAGCGTGCTAAAGCGTCGCCTATTTCTTATGTGATTACGTTGGATACAGATCCCTTAAAAATTACCGAAGAAGGTGGTTTCTGGTGGGATGTGGCGGTACCTGAAGTGTCTCCCCGCGAGGAAGTACGTCAGGCCCGAGAATTCTACGAAGCCCAGAAAGCCAAGCAGTTTAAGAACCTGTAATCAGGTGTTATTAGGAGTTTAATCATGCCAGTTCAATTAGGTATTAATCCATTAACCTGGACTAACGATGATCTGCCCAGCCTGGGCGGCGATACGCCACTGGAAGTCTGTTTGAGCGAAGGCAAGCAGGCTGGTTTTGCAGGTTTTGAGTTAGGTCATAAATTTCCACGTGAAGCTGATGCACTGAACACGGTGCTGGCAGCGCACGATTTGAAAGCCGTTTCCGGCTGGTACTCGCTGATGTTACTGGAGCGCAGTGCTGAAGAAGAAATTGAGGCTATGCAGGCCCATCTCGAATTACTACGTGACAGTGGTTGTAAAGTGATGGTGTGCTGTGAAGTCACGAATTGCGTACACGGCGATCAATCTACACCTCTGTCCCTACGAAGACCATTCCCGGCTGATAAGTGGGAAAGTTATGCAGAAAAGTTAGATGTTGTCGCCGCGTACGCCCTCAAACATGGTGTTCGCCTGGCGTATCACCATCACATGGGTACCGTCATTCAAACCGAAGAGGAAATTGACGAACTTATGCGTCGCACCGGTCCTGAGCTGGGCTTGCTGCTCGACAGTGGCCACTGTCTGTTTGCTGGGGGCAATCCTGTTGAAATTGCGAAGCGCTGGTCTGACCGCATTTGTCATGTGCACTGCAAAGACATACGTAAGCATGTCATGTTGGATGCCAAAAATCGCAATTTGAGCTTTTTAGATGCGGTATTAAATGGCGTGTTTACTGTGCCTGGCGATGGTTGCGTGGATTATCCAGCTATTTTTGCGGTGCTAAAAGAGATGAATTACAGCGGCTGGCTGGTCGTTGAGGCTGAGCAGGATCCTGCCGTAGCCGATCCATTGACCTATGCAACACTAGGGCACCGTAATTTACAGGCCCTTGCTACCGAAGCTGGTCTGCTCTAACGCGCTTTCGAGCGAAAACCCGTCAATACGGAGAAACTAATGAACAAAATTTTAAATTTTATTAACGGTCAGGTCGTTGAAAGCGAAAGCACTGACTACAGTCCGGTATTTAACCCTGCAACGGGTGAAGTGATTGCTGAAGTTGTGCAATCAACTGATGCGGACATTGAAGCAGCGGTTGCAGCTGCCAAGGCTGCTTTCCCTGCCTGGGCGAATACGTCACCACTGAAGCGTTCGCGCATCATGAATAAATTCCGTCAGTTACTGGAAGATAATCTGGACGAACTTGCAGCCATCATCTCGCGTGAGCACGGCAAAGTAGAATCAGACGCGAAAGGCGAAGTGATTCGTGGTCTGGAAGTCGTTGAGTTTGCCTGTGGCGGCCCTAATCTGCTGAAAACTGACATGACAGAAAATGTCGGCACGTCTATTGATAGTCACGCCCTTCGTCAGCCTTTAGGTGTGGTAGCGGGTATTACGCCGTTTAACTTCCCGGCCATGGTGCCCATGTGGATGTTCCCGGTTGCGCTGGCCTGTGGCAACACGTTTATTCTTAAACCTTCTGAGCGTGATCCGTCCGCAGCATTATTCTATGCGGAGCTGATTAATCAAGCCGGTTTCCCGCCTGGTGTATTTAATGTTGTTCACGGCGGTAAGCATGTGGTAGATGCGCTTATAGAGCATCAGGATGTGCCAGCACTGAGTTTTGTTGGTTCGACTCCGATTGCTAAGTATATCTACGAGCGTGGCGCATCCTTTGGTAAGCGAGTACAGGCCCTGGGTGGTGCGAAAAACCATATGGTTGTTATGCCTGATGCCGATGTAGAAAAAACGGTTTCTGCATTAATGGGTGCTGCTTACGGTTCTGCCGGCGAGCGTTGTATGGCTATTTCGGTTGTCGTACCGGTGGGTGATGAAGTCGCAGATAAACTGAAAACCCGTCTCGTTGAAGAACTGGCTAAATTGAAAGTGGCGCCAGGTACAGACGCCGATGCGGATATGGGGCCATTGGTGACACAGGCACACCTGGATAAAGTTTCTGGCTATATTGCTAAAGGCGCTGAAGAAGGTGCTGAGCTGGTAGTTGATGGTCGCGATTTTGAAATGACCCGTGAAGGTTATGAAAACGGCTTCTTCATTGGCGGTACGTTGTTCGACAATGTGACCACTGACATGACCATCTACAAAGAAGAAATCTTTGGTCCGGTACTGGCAATGGTGCGAGCGAAGACTTTTGACGAAGCAGTGCAAATGATCAATGACCATGAGTTTGGTAACGGTACCGCTATCTTTACCCGTGATGGTGATGCAGCACGTACGTTCACTAACGTGATTCAGGTGGGCATGGTTGGTGTTAACGTACCAATTCCTGTACCCATGGCATTCCACAGCTTTGGTGGTTGGAAAGCCTCTTTGTTTGGTGATCATCACATGCACGGCCCTGAGGGCGTACGTTTCTATACTAAATTAAAAACAGTCACCACGCGTTGGCCAAACGGGATCCGTGAAGGCGGTTCTGCGTTTGTTATGCCAACCATGGATTAATAGTTAATAACCCTTTTTTGTCAGGAATTATTTATGTCTGAACCAGCGGTTTCTTTTGCTTTAAATCACATGGCCTGCCCGACTCTGAGTCCGTTGGCGATGATTGAAGCAGCCAAAAATCTGGGTATCGAAGCAGTTGAATTACGGAATGATGTAAAAGAGAACAGTGTTACTGATGTAGAAACAGCCAAGTCGGTCAGTGCGGCCGCCGAAGCTGCCAACATTACAGTGCTGAGTATCAATGCACTTTATCCATTTAATGTCTGGAATGATGAGCGTAAGGCACAAGCCGAGCAAATGGCCGATGTGGCCGCCGCCGCTGGTGCTATTGGTTTGGTATGTTGTCCGCTGGTTGATGCTGACGATGCACGCACTGATGTGCAGCGTACCGAGGACTTGAAAGCGGCATTGACTGACTTAAAGTCAATCTTGGGTGATAGAGGCTTGAAGGGGTTTGTAGAGCCGCTGGGTTTTCCAATTTCTACTCTGCGTTTCAAGCAGGAAGCCATTGATGCTATAAGCGCCGTGGGGGGTGAAGACACGTTTGGTTTGGTGCATGACACCTTCCACCATGCGGGTTCGTCTGACCCGGATTTCTTCCCACTGCAAACCGGTCTGGTGCATGTTTCTGCTGTGGTAGATAAAGATATTTCGTTTACCGATATGCTCGATGGTCATCGTGAATTCGTTATGGACGGTGACAAGTTGCAAAGCATTGCGCAGATGAAAACGTTGTTTGAAGGTGGCTATAAGGGCTATATCTCCTTTGAGCCTTTCTCGGATGGCGTTTGGCAATCAACAGACCCGGTTGGTGACATTAAAGCCAGCATGGATTACATAAAATCAGCGTTGTCTGCCTAAGACAGCGAGTCGACAGAACTGAGGAGTCAGAATATGAAAATAGCCCTCGATCCGTATATGCATCGTCATATCCCCCTTGAAGAGTTGCCTGCTTTTGTTAAGGAAATGGGGTACGACTACATTGAGTTATCACCGCGTGCCGACTTTTTGCAGTGGTGGACACGCCCACGTGTTTTCCCGGCTCGCGCCAAGGCGTTTAAGCAAGCCATGAAAAACAACGGTGTTGAACTGGCGACACTGCAGCCAATGTACCGTTGGTCAAGCCCCTACAAAGATGAGTGGGAAATGGCCATGGATAATTGGAAGCGCACCATCGAAGTGGCTGTTGAGATGGAATGCGAACTGTTGATTTCTGAGTTCGGTCGCGGTGGTTCACCAGAGCGTTCTGCTGCTGATACCCAGGGCATTCATACTCCGGAAGCTTGTGAAAATGCGTTCTGGCGTTCTATGGATGTGTTGGTGCCGATTCTTGAGCGTGAAGGGTTAACCTTAAGCGTTGAACCACATCCGGAAGACTGGGTAGAAGAAATCTCCCCAGCTATGGACATTATCAAGACGATTAATTCGAAAGCGGTGAAAGCGTCTTATATTGCACCGCATTCATACTACTACGGCGATGACCTGGCAGAGTCTATTCGTCAAACCCAGGGTGAACTGGTTCACGCCCGGGTAGCGGATACCTTCAACCACAAAGCATCCTCGCAGTTGCGTTATATCGTAAATCCTCCGGGTTCCACTGCTCGCGTGCACCAGCACCTGAACATGGGCGAAGGTGAGATTGACTGGGATGTATTCTTCAAAACACTGCACGAAATTGGTTTCGACGGTGTGTTGTCGAGTTGTGTATTTGCATGGGAAGAAAACGCCGAAGCGTCGTCTAAGTTCATGCGTGAAGAAATTCAACGTTACGTCAACAAGTACTGGGCGTAACAAGGTTTGGAGATGAAGATGAAAGTCAGAATTGGTGTTATTGGAACCGGTGCCATTGGGTGTGAGCATGCTCGCAGACTGACCAAGGTTTTAACGGGAGCAGAGGTTGTTGCTGTCACCGATGTTAACCGTGCCAGTGCAGAAAAGCTTGTCGCTGATTTGGGTATCAGCGCTGAAGTTTATGGCGACGGCCATGAACTGATTGCAGCAGGTGATGTTGATGCCGTGCTGGTCACATCCTGGGGCCCTACCCATGAAGAATACGTACTGGGTGCAATCGAAGCGGGCAAATACGTGTTTTGTGAAAAGCCGCTGGCAACGACTGCTGAAGGTTGTCGTCGTATCGTGGATGCGGAAATTGCCCACGGTAAGCGACTGGTCCAGGTTGGCTTTATGCGCCCGTACGATGCCGGTTATCGCATGTTAAAACAAGCTATTGTTGATGGTGATATTGGAGAGCCATTAATGGTTCACTGCGCGCACCGTAACCCGGAAGTGCCAGAAGCCTACGTTACACCAATGGCTATTCACGATACGGTTGTGCATGAGCTGGATGTGCTGCGTTGGTTACTGGATGATGATTACGTGTCCGCACAGGTTATTTTCCCGCGCACCACAAAGTATTCGCATTCAAAGCTGGCAGACCCACAAATTATCCTGCTGGAAACGGCTAAAGGCGTTCGTATCGACGTTGAAGTCTTTGTTAACTGTAAATACGGATACGATATTCAGTGTTCAGTTGTGGGCGAAGAAGGCGTAGCGAATTTACCCGAGCCTATGAGTATTACTACTCGCAAGAATGCGTCTTTGTCACAAAACCTGCTGCCTGACTGGAAGAAGCGCTTTATCGACGCTTATGACGTTGAGCTGCAGGATTTCATTGATGGTATTAAAGTTCGAAGCCTGACCGGCCCAACAGCCTGGGACGGATTTGCTGCTGCGGTTGCCTGTGATGCTTGTGTGAAAGCGCAGGAAACAGGCCAGATTGAGCCTATTGCAATGCCACCCCGGCCACCGTTTTATAGCGCGAACTAAATGAGTCTTAAAGCCCCCGCAATGCGGGGGTTTTTATTATGGTGCATACAAATACCTATGAGTAATACACATGCTTCGCAACTCTATGCGCATTTGCTGTTAGTTGCGGTAACACTGCTGGCAGCAACCGGCTGGCTTTTTTCCAAAGCTGCATTGGTGGCAATGACCCCAATGTTTTTTCTGGCGATTCGATTCTTTGCGACGGCGCTATTAATGGGCGCTGTGTCGTCACAAACTATTTTGCGTGCGTCTGCAAATCAAATTCGTTCTGCTTTATTAACCGGGTTGATTTTAGGGCTGCAAACTGCCGTTTGGGGGGCTGCATTGGCGATGTCTAATGGCTTGGGAGTTGGCGCATTTTTGCTTAGTCTGAGCTTTTTGCTAATTCCACTTACCGGGCTGGCTTTTGGCTACAGAGCACAGGTTCAAACCTGGATTGCGGTTGCAATTGCATTACCGGGTGTTGCATTACTGGCCTTGCGTAATGGGGTTAGTATAGCGCCCGCTGATAGCCTGTTTTTAATTTCAGCGTTATTGCTAGCGTTTTATTTCAACATAAACGGACGCCTTTGTGCCGGCATCCCGCCTGTTACACAAACGTTCTATCAGATGTTGTCAGCCAGCTTGGCGTGTGCCATCGCTTATGTCATTTGGGAGTCGGACACTGAGCAGCACATTGGTGACGTGTGGTATTGGGTGCTGTTAAGTGTGGTATTTGCCACCTGGTTGCGATTCTTTCTGTTGTTGAAAGCGCAAAGTATGTCACCCGAAGGCCAGGGAGCCATTGTCATGACTCTTGAGCCTGTGTGGGTGGCACTGTTGGGTATCACGCTAATGAACGAAACACTAGGCCTGGCTGCAGTTACCGGGATGGCGGTTATCTTTTTGGCGTTAATGGTCAATTCGTTGGGGACGGTGCGTGCCGCGCGTCAGGCAAGGATAGTGAGAAAGGCAGAGGGGGGAAGGAAGAAATAAATAAAAAACCGGTCAGGTGTGCCATGCCTCGCCATGCCTGACCAGTTGCGAAAAACGGTTTAGTCGCCGTATGCCGGAGAATTTACCCAGTTATGGGCCTCCTCCCAAACAAAACACCAGCGTCTGTTTGGTCCTGCCATTACATTGAGGTAATAGCTGTTATAACCTGCCAGTGTGGCCACTGGGTGATAGCCCTTAGGGACCTGAACAACGTCTTTGTTGTAGGCTGCCATGGATTCATCAATTTCACCGTCTTCGGTGTAAACGCGCTGAAAAACGAACCCTTGTGGCGGATCGATGCGGTGATAATAGGTTTCTTCCAGATACGTCTCATGCGGGGCATTATCCTGATCGTGTTTATGCGAAGGATAGGAGCTGGTATTCCCCTCATCGGTATAGACTTCCACCACTAACAAGCTGTCTGCCGGCTCAGTCTCGGGCAGAATGTTGTGCACATGGCGCTTATTGAAGCCTTTACCGCGCGATTCAGAACCAATATCGTCCGGTGTGATTAAGCGGGCCTTAAAACCTCCTTTACCAGGAGCTTTACACACTGCGATTTCGGCGTCTGTTGTTGCCGTGACAGTGAAGTGATCTTCATTTGGCACATATACTGCGTATGGCTTTTTTCGTTCAAAGGGGCTCATTCTGTCGCCCACATCAGATAAATCGAGATTGGTGGTTTTAATATCAGCCTTACCACCTACCAATACCAGACAAACTTCCTGATCTTCGGTTTGTTGTGAAAACGATTCGCCGGCTTTCAGCTCAAACACTTCAAATCCTACGTATTTCCAGCCTGCTGAAGCAGGCGTGATATTTTGAGTCTGCGCCGTTTTGCCGGGCGGTTGATATTTTGATAATAATTCTGGCATTACAGTCGTCCTCTCAGGCAATTTGCTTATCTGATCAATAGGGCACTCAATATAACGTTAATGAAAAAAATATTCCATAAATTTAATAAATGAAATTTAGTTTTCTTTTGTTGTCGGGCTTAAAATAAGTGACAGAAAAAATACCGTTCAGATCAAAGTTAGACCACTTGCTTATATGATTGGGCAGCAACTGTGGCATTATGAAGTGAGTTGAGATTGGGAGTTGGAATTATGGCCGTTGCTCTGCCGCCGCGACCAGACTGGTCACATCTGATCAAGTCAGGTAGCCGGGTATTTGTTGGTGGAAATGCCGGAGTGCCTTATGCACTCATCGATGATTTAATTAAGCACAGCAAAGGGTTCAGCGATATTGAACTGGTGCACATGCTGGCCCTTGGCGATACCCGCTGGGCAAAAGAAGAATACCGGCAAAGGTTTAAGGTAAATACCTTTTTTATTCAGGGTGATGAAATTCGCCGCGCAGTGGATGAAGGCCGGGCCGATTATACGCCGGTGTTTTTATCTGAAATGTCGAGCTTGTTCAGTGACGGCACCTTGCCGCTGGATGCTGCGCTGGTTACGGTAAGCCCACCGGACGAGTTTGGCTATTGTTCACTGGGCGTGTCGGTAGACATTTCCATGTCGGCGGTACGTAACGCCACCATTGCCATTGCTCAGATAAACCCGCAAATGCCACGCACTGCTGGTCACTCTTTTATTCACATTAGCGAGTTCACGGCCTGTATCGAAGCCGATGAACCTTTGCAAGCCATTGAAGCCCCGGCTATCGACAGCGTGACCGAGCGGATTGGCCAGTATGTGGCGATGCTGGTGGAAGACGGCGCCACCCTGCAGTTTGGTGTAGGCAAGATTCCCAGCGCCACGTTAAAGTACCTGCAGCGCCATAAGGATCTGGGGATCCACAGTGAAATGCTGTCAGACAGTATTATGGACATCATTGCATCAGGCGCTATTACTAACCGCAAGAAAACCTTTCACCCCGGCAAAATCGTGACCAGTTTTTGTATGGGCAGTGAGCGCCTGTATAAGTTTGTCCACAATAATCCGCATATCGAATTTTATCCCAGCAGCTATGTAAACAAACCCACCAATATTGCTAAAAACGACAATATGATTTCTATCAATAGCGCGTTGGAGGTGGATTTAACCGGGCAGGTGGTGGCCGACTCGCTGGGCTATGATTTTTACAGCGGCATTGGCGGCCAGGTGGATTTTGTGTCGGGCGCGTCGATGAGTAAAGGCGGCAAACCCATTATTGCAATGCCCTCCACGGCGGAGAATGAAACCGTTTCGCGGATCGTTCCCTGTATTGCCGAAGGCGCAGGAGTAACCACCTCCCGGGGCAACGTGCACTACATTGTTACCGAGTATGGGATTGCCTCGCTGCGAGGAAAAAGTATTCGCGAACGGGCCCTTGAGCTGATCCGTGTGGCCCATCCAAAATTTCGCGCCCATTTGCTCGCTGAGGTTCGTAAGCATTACTGGGTACCGCATTTTCAGCAAAAATACCCCACGGATATTCCGGAGCTGGGCGCTATCCAGCTTCAGAAAATAGTTATTCAGGGCGAGACCTTTTATCTGCGGCCGCTTAACCCAGCGGATGAGCGACGTTTGCAGGAGTTTTTCTATTCGCATACCAAGGAAACCCTGCGCTTACGTTATAACTACGACCCTAAACAAATGTCACGGGAGAAGTCCTGTAACCTGGTGAGTGTGGATCAGAACTCCGACGCAGCCTTGTGTATCGTGCGTCAGGAAGGCTCGAGGATCACAATCCATGCAGTGGGACGTTTCTATTATAACGAGCAGGATAATAGCTGCGAAGCCGCTTTTGTTACCCGCGAAACGCAGCAGGGTAAAGGCATGGGCAGCCGGTTGCTAATCAAGCTTATCGACATTGCCCGCAAACGGAAAATTAACCGGATGCTGGCATTTTGCCGGGCCGATAATAAACCGATGATCGCTATCTTTGAACATCACGGATTTAAGCGCCTGTTTAGTGGTGACCCCAGTGAGGTGGAGTTGGAATTGCCGCTGCAGGAGCCCGCAGCAGAAGGGGCGGAACAGGAGACAAAAAATGACCATTAAAATTTACCGCGGTAGAGATTGCGTGCATCACGATGTGTCTTCTGAACACCCGGAAAACCCCGACCGCCTGTACGCCATTGATGACCAGTTGTTGTCCTCTGGCCTGGACATGATTTGTCAGCATGGCGATGCAATACAGGTTAAGCGAGAAAACTTAGCGCTGGCTCACGACCCTTATTATGTTGACAGTATTTTTCAGCGTTCGCCCCGCACCGGTGTTATCTGGCTGGAGCAGGATACCGGCATGACGCCGATTACCTTAAGTGCTGCTTTATATGCAGCGGGGGCGGGCTGCGATGCAGTGGACTGGGTAATGGCAGGGGAAGATCGCCAGGCATTCTGTGCCGTGCGACCGCCGGGCCACCATGCTGAGTACGACAATGCCATGGGCTTTTGCCTGTTTAACAATATTGCCGTAGCGGCGCGCTATGCCATTAAACATTATGAGTTGTCGCGCGTGGCTATTATCGACTTTGATGTGCACCATGGCAACGGCACCGAAAATATTATTGCTGGCGACAAGCAAATTCTAATGTGTTCGTCCTTTCAGCATCCGTTTTACCCGCACTCCGGTCATCCGGTGTCGGCCAGCAATATATTAAGTGCGCCATTGAAAGCCGGGGCGACAGGTGCAGAATTTCGTGAAAGCGTGGCTTACTGGTTTGATGCCTTGCGTAATTTTATGCCGCAGCTGATTTTGATCAGCGCTGGTTTTGACGCCCATGCTGAGGATGCCATGGGGCAGTTGCGCCTGCGCGAAGATGACTACCACTGGGTCAGCAAGCAAATTCGCACTGTAGCCGATGAGGTATGTCACGGACGAATAGTGAGTATGTTGGAAGGGGGTTACAATCAAAGTGCTTTAGGGCGAAGTGTGGTAGCGCATATCAAAGGCTTACATGGTGACGAGCAGAGTCACTGAGGCACGGTTTATACGGCGCAGAAGCAGCCTTTAACATCGCTGTTAATACTGGCGCCGTAGTATTCGGTCGAGGTGGCAGCTTGTTTAATCTGGTTCACCAGGTTGGTGCCGGTAAAGCAGCCGTAACCTATGGCGTAGGGCCCGAGGTAGCGCAGTTGCCCGGCGTTATCGATGACTGCCAGTGCCGGATAATGATCCACAAAACGCCGCAATGCCGGGTGCTCAGTTAACGACACCTGCGTGAGCTGATAACCCTCATCAGCCAGTTCCCGTGAGAGCTCCTGGCGATGGGGTTCAGTGAGCTTATCGCAATAACAATCGCCGCTTGAAACCATATGTACCAGCGTGCCCGGCGCTACGCCTGCATCACCGAGCGCGGCTGCGAAGTGATTATCAAACTGTGGGTTACTGGCCGCCTGGGCCAGTAACATGGATGGGTCGAAGGGCTTAATCTGGTTAACGCTGGCAACGCCAAGCAGGCTCAAAATAGCCAGCGCCCACACCACAATGAGCAGAGTGACGGTGCGCTGAGTCATTACACCACAAAACGTTTAACAGTTTGTAGCATGCGCTGACACATGTCAGCCAGCTCTACAGATTTGGCTTCAAGCGCCTGGGCAGTGGTTGCTTCCAGGTTGGCTAACTCATGGATGGTTGCGGTACTCTGGGCAATTGAGCTTGAGGCAGTTTCCTGCTCCACTGCAGACGTGGCCACTTCCATCATATTGTCGCTGGCGGCCTGAATTTTATCTTCAATACTGCTCATGAAGCTGGCAGCATTGTCTGAGGTGTTCACCGCTTCATCGACCAGTTCGATACACTGATTCATTTGCTTAACTGATGAGGCAGTACTTGATACCAGTTGTTCGGTAATGGTGGTGATTTCATCGGCGCTTTCTTTTGAGCGTATGGCCAGGGTACGCACCTCGTCGGCAACTACCGCAAAGCCGCGGCCATGCTCTCCGGCACGGGCTGACTCAATCGCAGCGTTCAGTGCCAGTAAGTTTGTTTGTTCTGCAACTGCGGTTATTGAGCGCATTGCTTCGGAAATATTGGCGCAGCGTTCATTGAGTTCCTGATTCGTTTTGGCGGCGTTATTGAGGCGATCGCGCAATGAGTTAATAGTGGCTGTGGCGCTTTCCACTGCGGCGCGTGACTCGCCGGTAGTATGGCGAGCATCCCTGGTGATATCGTTGGCTGCGGTGGTTCTTTCGGAAGAGTCCTGAAGCGTTACCGCAATCTCTTCCGAGGCAACGGAAATGGCGCCGATCTCATGACTGCTTTGTTGTACGTGGCTGTTTAATTCTTGGGTGGAAGACTGCATAAAGACACTGGCGCTGGCGACGTCGTTGGCCAGGGTGGAGGCATCATTTACCAATTGACGTAGCGACGCGATCAGTTCGTCGAAGCGCTTTAACATAGGGATGGATGTATCAACGTCTACGCGCAAATTAATCTGCTGCCGATCGGCCAGAATTTTGTTGATTGCTGCGTCCAGTTCTGCCCCACCAACGCCCTCATCGTGGCTGCGTTTGGTCATGTACATTAAGATGCCGCCTTCTACTAAGGCAAATAATGCATGCAGCACCAGTATAGTAAAGGTGACGTGGCCTTCCTCAAATGCGTACACTGCCACTTCGTTTACCTGAAGCAGGAAAAAGCCAATGTGATGAACTGCAATAACCACAACGGCTGATGCTATCACCCGCCAGTTGCGAAATACTGCCAGCACAGCCAGTAAAGAGAAAATCTCAAAGTGTACTTCGGTCAGCCCAAACGCCTGGTGAATATGCAGAGCGGTCATTAGCTGAGTACCTATGCCCATAGCATGCGCGCTAATTTCGGCTTCAGGCTGGTTAAAGCTCAGGAACAACGGCAGCGCGATAATTGGAATACCTAACCAAAAGGCAATGAATAGCTCACCGGTTACTAGGCCAATAATAATTGCCAGTACCAGTTGAGCAATTAACACACCGCGAAAAATTTTATGTCCTTCCGACACCCACGAATACATAGTAACAACTCCAGGATTTTTGTTAAGTGTAGGCGAGGAATCGGAACATGCCAGTGAGCCTGATCAATCTTTAGTGCAAAGACTGATCTGGTAGGAGCTGATTTTATCTTTAGGTTACAACCACTTTTTCCAAAGCATGGCAATAAGCATAAAGACTGCCAGAACACCCATTGATGACATTAACAGGGTAAAGGCATTGGGTGTTTCGGTACCTGGTAATCCAGCAACGTTCATTCCAAAGACCCCGGTTAAAAAGGACAAGGGTAGAAATATAGCGGTTATCATAGAGAGCACATACATGCGGATATTCTGCTTATCGGCAATCTGGTTGCGCAGTTCGTCCTGCAATACGATGGCACGCTCACGGGCAAGGTCCAATTCCTCAATCGAACGGGTCATACGGTCTGACTGGTCGCGCAGATCAAATGCCAGGGGATCAGGGATCAGTCCCGGTACACGTACCAGAGTTTCCAGCGCGTCACGTTGCGGTGCCAGATGACGACGAATACTGGCGGTTTGGCGGCGCAACATGGCTAGCTGGCTACGGTCCTGTTTATTGAGTGATTCCTGTGCTTCGTAATCGCCAAGCGATTCATCAATGTCTTCCACTTTGTCGTGAATGCGATCCGCTATGCGGGTTAATAGTGCAATCAGTAATTCCGCAGTAGTTGCAGGTATGTCGCCCTGCTCGAGACTGGTGCGGGTATCCTGTACGCTCATTAATTTACGGTCCTGACGACGTAAAGTGACAATCAGAGAGCCGGAAATCCACAGGCGCAGGGATACCATGTCTTCCGGATCTGCTCCCGGGTTCACATTAATACCACGCAGGAATACCAGCGCGCCGCGGTTAACGGGGATCACCCGGGGGCGGGTTTGCAGAGCCATCAGACTGTCTCTGACCTCCTCGGCTAAACCCAGCGCTTGCAGCAGGGCTTCCGCTTCGGGCGCATCAGATTGCATATGCACCCAGCGGTAGCCCTGCTCTGGTAACGGTGAGGAAAGTAAGTGTGCATCAAGTTTGTCGGCTTCACCCGATGGCTTAACATCATAAGCCCATAAAAAGGCATCGTTTAATTGTGCCATTATGTATTCCTGGAAGGTTTAACCAATTGCAATGTGCCATCCAGATGGACGTCACGCTGCGGAAAGGCTATTACTATGTCATGCTCAGCAAAGAGCTCATCTATGGTGAAGCGCACCTGACTGCGGATCACCCGCAGGTCACGTTCTTTTGTTGCATTTACCCAAAAGAAGGATTCAAACATCAGGGCGTTGTCACCAAAATCATCAAAAATGACCACCGGTTTCGGCTCGGTCAGAATGTCTTCCTGTTGCCGGGTGGCCTGCTCAATCAGGCGGGCAGTCAGTTTACAGTCAGAACCATAAGCTACTCCGACCCGCACTGATGTGCGGGTCAGATTGTCAATAAGTGTCCAGTTCACTACGGTGTTTTCCAGTAACTTGCTGTTGGGGATCAGCATGTGCACACCATCCACCCGGCGAATGCGCGTAGAACGGGTATTAATGGTCTCAACGGTACCGCGGGCACCGTCGACTTCAAGAAAGTCGCCAATACGAATTGGCCGTTCCCACATTAAAATCCAGCCAGAGATAAAGTTATTAATGATGTTCTGCGCACCGAAGCCCACGCCAATGGCCACCGCGCCCGATAAAAAGGCAAAAGCCGTAAGCGGCACATTCATCACATCCAGCGTGGTAACAATTAAAATCGCCCCGGCGATGATATAGAACAGCCGTTTAAATAAGTGAATGGTGTCGGCACTGGCGCCGGAAGAACGTAAGCGATAAGTTGCAATATGAGCGAGCTTTTTCATGAGCCAGATGCCCACCACATAAATCAGTGGTACAGCCACTAAATCACCGCTGGTGAAAGTAATATCAAACAGCGTGAACAGCTCCTGCGAGAGAAAACTTTTTAGTTGCGTTATGGTTTCTTCCACTGGTCTTATCCCTATTTATCGGTGGCGCTCATAATAAGTGCGCTATTGATTAATGCAAATAACTTAGGCGAAAACAAGCCCGCTTTAATTTTGTCCTTACGATGAAAATTATTTATACGAACAAAATCATGGCACTATCAGAGCTGCCTAACTTTGGTTTGGATCATCTGAAATAGGGACACTACGTTTGGCCCAGAAGCTGGCAAACAGCGCACCGGAAAGATTGTGCCAGATACTGAAAATGGCGCCCGGCAGGGCGGCTACCGCCGAAAAGTACTGTAAAGCCAGGGCCACGCTTAATCCTGAATTTTGCATGCCCACCTCGATGGCTACTGTTCTGGCCACTACCGAGTCGTAGCCCAGTATACGGGCAAGCCCGAACCCACTGGCAAGGCCAACCAGGTTATGCAATATCACCGCGATCACTACCGGCCAGGCCACGGTGTTAAGGTTGTCACTATTTAGCGCTACCACAATGGCGATAATGAGCAGGATTGCAGCCATGGACAATAGCGAGCAGGCCGGGGCAATCCCACCCAGCTGTTGCTTAAAGAAGTGGTTTAACAGCATACCGGCGGCCACCGGCAGCAAAATGACTTTAACCAGCATTCCCAGCATCGACAGGGCGGGTACTTCAATGCTTTGCCCCAGATACAACCAGGTGAGTAAGGGCAACATGATCACGGCAATCAGAGTGGATAGCATGGTCATACTGACCGATAACGCTACCTTGCCTTTGGCTAAGTAAGTCATCACATTTGATGCGGTACCTCCAGCAGTGGCGCCAACCAGCATCATGCCCGTCATCAGCGCCTCTGACAGTCCGAGCAGCAAAGCAATCAGCCAGGCAGCAAAAGGCATGATAATAAACTGAATGGCTATGCCGGCACTCACGATGCGGCGGTATTGCAATACTTTAGCGAAGTCCCGCCACTGTAGTGTGAGTCCCATGGCCAGCATCACAACGACCAGCAATGGCACAATCAGCGGCTTTAAACCAACCAATAAAGAGGGAAACAGATAAGCGAACACGCTTATCAACAATGCCAGTACCGGAAACAGATAAATGGTCATTAAGACTCTCATTGCAAAACCCAAGCTGACTTAAGTCTAACATTGCTCAGCGGCAATTATTCAATAACAAAAGCTCCCCTTCCTATCGGCCTTTTACGCTATCAATCGTGCCTGAATACTAAAAATCTGGTAGCCTTAGGCAAATAGTAATCAACTGAAGTTGCCTAATGAAGTACCTTTGTCGCCTCTGGATTTGCCTTTTTTCATTACTGGCTGTCCCTGCCGTGAATGCATTTACCATGACCTTTTCTGAAAACCAGTTAAACACCATGGTGACGGCGGTGTTTCCTCAGCAGCGCACCTTTGATGATGTGGTGTATACCTTCTCTGACCCCTTTGTTGAGCTGGATCCACTGGAAGATGAAGTGAACGTGAAAGTCACCGTGCTGGCTGAGCAAAATGGCCAACAGCTAAAAGCCAAAGCGGAAATTTCCGGGCAAATTGTTTACCATCATCAACTGGCACAACTGCGCCTGATTGAGCCGCGGTTGGATAAGCTCAAAGTGCTGGAGAATCAGGCGGTGGTGTCCGATAGTCTGGTTAATGGCGTACAGCGTCTGGAGGGAAAGCGGGTACCAGTGATCCTGCTATTGGATTTCGACGACCTGGATATGGCGGCGTTTGGAATCCAAAAACCGAAACGCATCGACATTACCAGCCACGGCCTTCTTATCGAGATCTGACTTACTACCGTGGCGGAACTACCTATGAAAAAGCTCGCGTTTCTGTCGATGGACGATCTGCAGGATTTTTTTGTTTACGACGAACTCCTGCTGGCCCCTTTCGCAGCGCAGGGGTACGAGGTGGATACAATTTCCTGGCACCAGCCGGATGTGGATTACAGTATCTATGAAGCGGTCATTGTGCGCAGCCCCTGGGATTACCAGCAGTTTGAAACAGAATTTGTCGCCTGCCTGAAGCGCATCGAGCGGCAAACCCGTCTGATCAACTCATTACCACTGATGCTGTGGAATTTAAACAAGCAATACCTTAAAGATCTGGAAGCCGCCGGAGTGCCTGTCTTACCCACGCGCTGGCTTTCCCGCTTTGAACAAAGCGCTATTACCGGGGCGTTTAGCGAATTTGCCTGCGATGAGCTGGTAATTAAGCCCTGCGTAAGTGCTAATGCCGACGATACCTTCCGCTTAACACCAGAGCGGCTGGCGACTAACATCGGCGAGCTGGCCACGTGTTTTGCCGGGCGCGAGTGTATGGTTCAACCGTTTGTCAGTAGTGTTACCGAACAAGGCGAAGTGTCTTTGTTTTACTTTGCCGGTGAACTGAGTCACGCCATACTTAAACAGCCTAAAGCGGGTGATTTCAGAGTTCAGGAAGAACATGGCGGCAGCCTGCAGGCGATCACGCCGGAACCGGCAATGCTCACGAATGCACTGGCGGCGCTGAATGCCATGCCCGATGATTACCTGTATGCGCGGGTTGATTTATTATGGTTTGCGGGTGAATGGCGCATCATAGAGCTCGAGCTCATCGAGCCCTCACTCTATTTCAATCTGGATGAACAGTCTCCACAGCGGTTTGTTAACGCCTACCTTCGCTACCTTAATGCTCACGCTTAACGCGTGGTTTCTGAGCATGATCCCGTTGTGTCGGGCGACTGTAAGATTGCTTAACCGGGCGCTGCTGGCCTGGCTTAGAGTAGGCTTTCTGCGGACGCTGTGAGTGCGACGGCGCTTTATCTATTCGCGTGCGCTCTTTGTGTACCGTACGTTCCTGAGGCTGTTGACGAACCGGCTGTTGTTCAGCCGGCGCAAATTTCTGCTGTTTGTTGGCCGACTTATCGCCCCGGACCTGCTGTTCAGACACTCTCAACCGGTTTTTGGGTAGGCTGCGATTGCCATAGTTATTCTCATGACTTTGCAGGCGCTGTTTTAGCTGTTTGGCATCCTGACTGTGCTTAACGGGTTGCTGCCCCTGATGCTCGCGCTGCAATGGTTTACCCTGCTTATTGCCATCTGTCCGATAGCTACTGCCAGCCTGAGTTCGGGTGTACAGTTCACGATGTCTGGCAGCATTATCTAATGAGCGGTGCTGCTTAACGATGGCTGGCTTGTGGGTTGCCACCCGTTGTGAATAACGGGCATGGCGGCTGTCCACATTATGCTGCCAGCGATGGTATTCTTTCACTGAATAACGCTTGGTCGGATAGTGTGGTCTCACATAATGACGTGAGGGGGTACTACGAATAATAATGTGCCGTTCGGGCCACCAGATATTACCGAAGTAGAAACCGGCTGAAATGCTTACCCGCGGGCCCCAGTAAATACGATGGCCCAGGGCGATCCGCACGCTGGTGGGCCAGAACACCGGCTGGCTATGGTAATGCCAGTGGCCATAGACATGGCGGGTGTCGTAGTAGGGGATATACACCACTTGCGGCTGGCGGGATTCAATCACAATGATCTTATCCTCGGTGGAAACCTGTTGGTAATCATTGCTTTGCAGGTTGCCACTCTGGTGCGCCTGTAAACGCAGTGCCTGTACTCTGTCGAGCACCCAGTCTTCGTTGGTGAGTACTGCATCGCCGAGGTTTTGCAGCCAGCCGAGATCGTCACTCATGGGGCGCAGGATATCGGTGAACGGCACCAACGCCTTTACACTTGGATCCCAGTCGGTGTTTTCAAGGGCTAACTCCAGGGCGTCGCCCTCCAGTGACTGATTGTCCTGGCGCCAGCGGTCGGCTTCTATTATCTGTAGCGGATAAGTGCTGGCAATCAGAATATGGGTCACCAGCGTGTCCGGGTACAACGCAATTGGTGCCAACAGGGTATCGAGCGTTTCTTCGCTGAGGCGCTGCGTATTATAGGTTGGTTGGTCTTCCGGGGCCGTGGTAGCCAGTACCTGCCCGGTGCAGATCAGCGGCACAAACAGGGCCAGAATTAATCGCTTTTTCATACAAACTCTCCTGTGCCACGGGGCACTTGGTGTGATGTTTGTATTGTTATAGCAAGGGCAAGATTAATTGAGGCTGAACCAAGCTGAACCAATTGTTCAGCTTAGTAGCGACTAACGCTTAGTCACCCAGGATATGTGGGTCGAAGGCGTGGCCGAGTTTTTCGGTTTTGGTTTTAATGTAGTGCTTGTTGTCTTTGGTGATACCGTGATCAATGGGCTTGCGGGCCACCACGTTAATGTCGAGATCCTTCAGTGCCGCGGTTTTACGGGGGTTGTTGGTCATCAGCTCTACATTTTTAACGTTCAGCTTATCCAGCATAACCTTGCACATCTCGTAGGTGCGCATGTCGGCATCGAAACCCAGGTGTTCGTTAGCTTCAACGGTATCCATGCCCTGATCCTGCAGGTGGTAGGCGCGGATTTTATTGATAAGACCGATACCACGCCCTTCCTGACGTAAATACAGCAGTACACCACAGCCATTGTCGACGATATTTTCCATCGCCCGCTCTAACTGAAAACCGCAATCACAGCGGGTTGAGAACAGGGCATCGCCGGTAAGACATTCAGAATGAATTCGAATTGGCACCACGTCTTCCGGCTGCCAGGTACCGTATGATAACGCAACGTGCTCTACACCCGTATTTTCTTCCACAAAACCATGGATAGTGAATTCGCCCTTGCGGGTAGGAAGCTTTGCTGCGCTGACAAATCGGTATTGCTGGGATTTACTGGTCATGAAACTCGAGCCGGGTTGATGTAGAAACTGCCAAATAAGTACCACTATATGAGGGCAGTGACACAGGTTTACAAGCCCTCAGGGGCGGCGATTATACCGCCTATCAGGGCACGGGTCTAATATTCAGGCCGAACTCTATTAGTAGCCTAAGAATCCGCCTGCTCTGGTGCCTGCTGTAGTTTTTGCTGTACGTTTTGCAGCATGTCTGCCTTGCTGATATGGGCGCCAGAAGCACCCACCGTCTCCAGCCAAACTGCTTCGCACAGCCATTCCACGTTAAACAGTAGCTCAAAATCGTCGGCAACGAGGCGCACCTGTAACCTGTCAGCACCCCAGTCATTCTCGCCCTGGCGGGCATTGAGTAAACGGGCAATACTGTGACACAGGCCGACGGCCTGTTGCTGGGTGGCGGGCATCGGCCCGGTCCAGCGAATAATGCCGGGTTCGCACACCAGTGCGTTGGCAATGGCGGCTGGGGTTAACTGCTGCATGAAAGACTCCCTTGTGAGCTGGCAGCGCCGGGCTGGGTAAAGTCCCGGGTTATCTCGTTATCATCAAATGGCTGACGAATGGCTTCCATCAGTTTGTGCGCCGGCCCGAAGTCACCTTGCTCAGCGGCGTCGATAGCCGATTGTAAATAGTGCGTACGTGGGATCACCAGCGGATTAAGCGGATAAAGCGCCTCGTTTGCAGTCCCTGCAGCAAGGCGGCGCTGGCGGTAATCCTGCCACCAGTTGTCAAAGGCGTTGCGGTCAACAAACTGATCCCGTAATGGCACCGATGCCTGCTGTGGGTCGGCCATAATAAGTTGCCTGAAGCTTTGAGTATAGTCGCGCTGCCCGGCGCTAAGTAAATTTAGCCAGGTGTTTAAACAGGGTTCATTCTCTGCATTATCCTCAAGGCCAATACGACTTAGCATCTGATGACGATACTGACTTAAAAAGGTGGGTTCAAATAATGTCAGGCAGGCGCGGATATCGTCGGTACTTAAGTGATCAGAAAACGCATAGGCCAGCGCGTTAAGGTTCCACAGCGCGATACCGGGTTGACGATCAAAGGCATAGCGGCCTTCGTAGTCGGAGTGGTTAAATACCGCATCAGCCTGGAAATGTTCAATGAACGCATAGGGTCCGTAATCGAAGGTAATACCGTGGATTGACATGTTGTCGGTGTTCATTACGCCGTGTACGAAGCCGTATGTCTGCCACAGCGCTATCATGCGCGCGGTTCGCAATGTGATGGCAGTCAGCAGCGCTTTATGCGGATTGTCGTCTTGCAGACACTCCGGGAAGTGATGGGCCAGGGTGTACTGCATCAGCTTGTCCAGCGTATCTTTTTGTTTATTGTGGTAATAAAACTCAAAGTGGCCAAAACGAATATGGCTCGGTGCCATGCGGATCATCATGGCGCCTGGCTCAGGCAACTCCCGCACTATGGATTGCTTGCTGGTCATTAAGCACAGCGCGCGGGAGGTGGGAATGCGCAAATGGTGCAGGGCTTCTGAGGCAATGTATTCTCGCAACGTTGAGCGTAACACGGCACGCCCGTCGGCATGGCGGGAGTAGGGAGTTTGTCCTGCGCCTTTTAGGTGCAGGTCGAAATTAGTGCCCTGATCGTCGCTTACCTCTCCAAGTAACAAACCCCGCCCATCGCCCAGAAAAGGATTCCACTGACCAAACTGGTGGCCGCCGTACTTTTGTGCCACGGCGTTAGCCGCCAGCTCCCCCCCTTCATCAAATATCGCCGCCATCAGTGCGTCACTTTCCGGCAGCTTAAACTGTGCTGCCAGTTCGCGGTTGTACATTGGCATGCGCATTTCGCTCATAGGCTGCGGCTGTACTGCGCTGACGGTTTCGGCCAACTCGGTAGCGTAGCGATGGTGTAATTGCATTGGACTTCCAGATGTACGTCATTGGGTGAAGTGTAACATTAGGTACGACCGATACAGAAATAGCGATGAATTAACGCTGGATAAACCGCTTATCGGCTATTCGCGACTATTTTTAAACAAATGTAATCCAACTCACGCTTTTTGCGTATTAGTTTCATCTTATTGTTTTTTATGGTCGTGAATACGGAAATACGGCCCACAAGGTTACTTATGACAGCAGCATCTCCACTCGTATTGCACCACCTCAATAATTCCCGCTCGCAGCGTATTTTATGGCTGCTCGAAGAGCTGGGAGTGGACTACGAAATTAAGCACTATCAGCGTGATGGCAAAACTAATCTGGCTCCTGAAGGTCTCCAGGCGGTTCATCCTCTCGGCCGCGCGCCAATTATCACCCACAGTGATACCACGTTGGCAGAATCCGGTGCCATTATTGAATACCTGATAGACGAGTTTGGCGGGCAATTTAAACCCACCGACAGCCGTTACGCGCTCAATCAGTATCGGTTCTGGATGCACTTTGCCGAAGGCAGCCTGATGCCGCCGCTAGTGGCCAGGCTGGTGCTGACTAAAGCCAAAGAAAAGGCCAGTCCGTTTTTTATGAAACCAGTGGTAGCCAAAGTGGTGGATGCCATCACCAGTGCCTATTACGGGCCAAATTTAAAAGCCAGTCTCGACTATGTGAACAGTTATCTCAAACAGAATGAGTGGTTTGCCGGGGAATGCTTGAGCGGTGCCGATTTTCAGATGAGCTTTCCATTAGAAGCCATGCAGGGGCGCGTTGGCAAAGGGCAGTATGCCGCTATCGATGCCTGGGTAAATAAAATCCACAGCCGCGATGCCTATCAGCGCGGCCTCGAAAAAGGCGGTGAGTACGCCTACGCCTGAGCGATTACTCGTCGTCCCTTTCCAGGTAGTCGTTAATCAGTTGCAGGAAAGGCACACCGTAGCGTTCCAGCTTGGTTAAGCCAACGCCGCTGACGGCCAGCAGGCTCTGCTTATCAGTGGGTTTGCTGGCGGCCATTTCGGCCAGTGTCGCGTCGTTAAAGATAACGAAAGGCGGTACATCGTTTTCCTGCGCCAGTACTTTACGTAAGTGTTTAAGCCGGGCGAACAGCGCTTTATCGTAATTTTTGAGCGCGGTTTTGGCCGGTTTGTCGGCTTTGATTTCAAGCCTTGGTGTGGCCAGCTCGACCGCAATTTCCCCTTTCAGGACGGGGCGGGCAGCCTCGGTTAAGCGCAGCACAGCGTGGCTGGCAATATCTACCCGAATATAGCCGCGGTGGATAAGCTGGTTAATAATGTTATGCCAGTACTGATCGCTCTGGTCTTTCCCTATTCCCCAGGTAGATAGTTTGTCGTGACCGGCTTCCTGCAAACGTTTAAGGTTTTTACCGCGCAGTACATCAATCACATACTGAGTAGCGGCCTGCTGCTGGAGGCGCAGAATACAACTCAGCACTTTTTGGGCAGTTTCCAGGCCATCGAAGGGGCGCGGCGGATCGAGGCAAATATCACAGTTACCGCAGGCGGTATCGCTGAACTGTGAAAAGTAATTGAGTAATACCTGACGGCGACAGGTTTGCGCTTCGGCGAAGGCTTCCATGGCAGCGAATTTTTGCAGTTCTATGGCATTTCGGTCGGCCATTGAGCCTTGATCAATCCACTGTTTTACCCGGGCGCTGTCTTTCTCGTCGAAGAGTAGTAATGCTTCGGCTGGCAACCCGTCACGGCCAGCCCGGCCGGTTTCCTGGTAGTAACTCTCAATACTGCGCGGCACATCGTGATGAACCACATAGCGCACGTTAGACTTATTAATGCCCATACCGAAGGCCACGGTAGCTACCACCACGTCAATTTTGTCGGTAATAAACTGACGTTGTACATAGGCCCGCTCGTCGGCATCCATACCCGCATGATAGGCGGCACTCTTGAAACCCTGGCGGTGCAACTTGGCGCTAAGATCGTCTACCTTGGCCCGGGAATTACAGTAAATAATCCCGCTGCCGTCCTGCTGACGAATGTAGGTAACGATCTGCTCAAAGGGTTTGTACTTGGCCATTACCCGGTAACGGATATTGGGCCGATCGAAGGAGCCTTTGTATACGAGCGGGTTATCCAGTCCGAGCTGAACCTGAATATCCTGTTCTGTGGTGGTGTCGGCGGTTGCCGTAAGGCCGATTACCGGAATGTCCGGAAAGCGTTGCTTTAACTGCCCTAAAGACCGGTAGTCCTGCCGAAAGTCATGCCCCCAGTGCGACACACAGTGCGCTTCATCTACCGCGAACAACGCTATTTTAGTTTGTGCCAGCATATTCAGAAAAAAGCGCTGTAATAAACGCTCAGGCGAGACATAAATAATGTCGTAGTGGCCTTCCTGCAGGCGCTGCACCGTAGCCTGGTAATCGTCCTGATCTAACGAGGAATTCAGATACGCAGCCTTTACGCCGGCCTCGCGTAATTGTTCTACCTGATCCTGCATCAGTGAAATAAGAGGGGATACCACTATACCAGTGCCATCGCGCACCATGGCCGGGATTTGGTAACATAACGACTTACCGCCACCGGTGGGCAGCAATACCAGCACATCCTTACCGTTAATAGTGTGATCGATCACCTCGGCCTGCCCGGAGCGAAACTTGCTGTAACCGAAGATATCCTCAAGGATTTGCTGGGCATCACGGCTGTCTGCGGGCTGCGCAGCACTTGCCACGATGGCGGGCTGGCTATCGTTATCGTCGATGGCGGTGGGGGTATCTGGTGTCGCAGTCATGAGTCGCAGAGTTTACGCGTTTTTTGCCTGAGGTTCACGGGTTTTGCCCGACTTTTTCTGCGTCTTGCTATAACTGACTGATGTGCCGCGACAGAGTCATTCCTGTGGTGCTAACAACAATGGTATTATGAGCCAAATTTTGTTGTGTGGTGGAACTCATGGCTGAACCCTTACCCGATCTCATTGAAGAAATCGTTGCCGATAACGGCGTCGACGACTTTCAGGCTGTGGCTGAACAGCTGTTACCGGCTGAAGATGTCGAAATAGCCACGCTGCTAGAGTCACTCCCTGTCGAGGAGCGGATGTCGCTGTGGGAAGTGCTGCCGGATGTGCGCAAGCTTGACGTGCTGGTAGAAATGCGGAGCGACCCCCGGGAAGTGCTGATTTCCGCCACCCCGAACGACAAATGGAGTGCTATTTTACTCGGTATCGATGCTGAAGACTTGCTTGAGTTGATGGACTCCCTGCCCAACAAGTTGCTGGAGCTGGCTATTCAGGCACTGGATGAACAACAACAGGCCTATTTCCGCGACGCGACCCAGTTTCCCGATGAACAGGTCGGGCACTGGATATCTCATGAAATGCTGGTGCTGCCATTAAACGCCAAAGTGCGCGATGGTTTGCGTCTGATAAGGCGCAATGTACCGGCTCACTGTGACAGCATTTTCCTGGTTAATCGCTCCGGGCAGTTTTCGGCTGCCGTAAAGCTTACTGCCGTATTTGGTGCGCCTGAGCATTTACCCATGGTGGAGCTGACCGAAGAGTCAATGCCGGTTATTAAAGGTACCGACGACTCGACTACGGCCTCCCTGTTGGTGCAGCGCAGTGGTTATGCCGCGCTGCCAGTGATTGATGACAACAATAAATTGCTCGGTCGTCACGATATTGTCAGCGCCAGTGAGCTGGTTAACGAAAATTATGAGCGCCAGGTGATGGCCACTGCCGGTATGGATGAAGACGAGGATTTATTTGCCCCGGTGGCAAAAAGTGCCCGTAGTCGTGCCTTATGGTTAGGTATCAACCTGCTTACCGCGTTTATGGCCTCGTGGTTTATTGGTTTGTTTGAAGCCACCCTGCAACAGGTGGTGGCGCTGGCCGTACTGATGCCAGTGGTGGCCAGCATGGGGGGGATTGCCGGTAGCCAGACCCTTACCCTGATTGTGCGCGGTCTTGCGCTTGGCCAGATCACCAGTGCTAACTTAAAAGCGTTGATGACCAAAGAGCTTAAGGTGGGTGGTGTCAATGGTGTGATTTGGGCACTGGTGATCGGCATTGTGGCCTTTATGTGGTTCAGCGATCCGTTGCTAGGGGTGGTTATCTGTCTGGCCATCTTTGTTAACATACTGGCTGCGGCGCTGGCCGGCGTGGTATTACCGGTGATCCTGGAAAAGCTCAAAATTGACCCGGCGCTTTCCGGTTCGGTTATTCTCACCACCGTTACCGACATTGTTGGTTTTGTGGCCTTCCTGGGCCTGGGCAGCCTGTTTTTACTGTAATGAAAAAGGAAATGCTTTGAACGCTGAGGCTATTCAACGCCAGGCCACCGCCGGGCTTCTTTATGCGGTGGCGGCGTACACCATGTGGGGTATTGCCCCATTATATTTTAAGCAAATTGCCAGTGTTCCGGCGCCGGATATTCTGATGCATCGCATTGTCTGGTCGGCGGCGTTACTGGCGTTGTTGCTGCTGGGTTTAGGGCAGTTTGCCAAAGTCAGGGCAATCTTTCGGTCAAAACGATTAATAGGGTTACTGGCCTTAGCCAGTGTGTTGCTGGGCGGCAACTGGCTGCTGTTCATTTGGGCTATCAATGCCAATATGATGCTTGAAGCCAGCTTGGGGTATTACATTAACCCTTTGCTCAACGTGTTTCTGGCCAGGCTGTTTTTAAATGAACGACTGCGCAATATGCAAAAAGCCGCTGTGGTGCTGGCGATCATCGGGGTGGCTAATATCATTATTGCGCATGGTACTTTGCCCTGGGTAGCACTGTTATTGGCGGGAAGTTTTGCGATCTATGGCCTGTTGCGTAAACAAATCCCCGTTGAGCCGCTACCGGGGCTGTTTATGGAAACCCTGGTGTTGTTGCCTTTTGCCGCCCTTTACTGGATATTTTTTGCCTCTGATGAAGCCAATATGCTAACCAATGAATGGACGTTAAATGCCTGGCTGTTAGCGGCGGGCGTGGTGACTACACTGCCACTGCTGGCGTTTAATGCGGCGGCTAAACGGATTATGTTTACCACGCTCGGGCTTATTCAGTACATCGGCCCAACATTGATGTTTATCTTTGCCGTAGGGATGTATGACGAACCGCTGGAACCTGCCAGACTGGTCACCTTTGGCTTTGTGTGGTGTGGCCTGGTGTTATTTAGCCTCGACTCACTGAAAACCTACCGGCAGCAGCGTAAAGTGCTACGGGCAGCATAAGCGTAGTACAGGATAGTCCGGCATGGGTGCCGGGCTTAATCCGCGTGGTCTCTGTTTTGTCAGTATGCGTTTTGTAACGTACTCTGTCGGGCTGTAATAAGCTTTTATCTGCAAAGGATATTCATGCTCAGATTCTCAGTTTTTAGTTTCATTCTGGTGGTCTCAATTTTTTCTGTGCAGGCGAAAAGTGAGTGTGATATCTCGGGCGTATGGAATCACTCAGCTAAGCCCGCAGAACTATTAATCGACTTAAATAAGTCTGAGATCACTGTCTATTCCCATGACAACAATAAAAAAGCAATTGGGTTAGTTGTTTTAAAGGCCTTTAAACCAACATCAAATGCTACGCTGTGGACCGCACAGATGTATAGTGCGACAGACGATTCGTTTGTTGATGTACAGATGGTCTCAGAAGGCTGCAGTCAATTAACTGTTAGTTTTGACGGAGAAGAGATTTTAAAGTTTGTCAGGTAAATTTGTATAAAGCAATCGTAATGCCGACAACACAGGTTCCTGGCATTAAAAGCCAGAAGGGGCATCATGTTCCACTCTGTTACGGCCATTGTGTTTGGCCTGGTAGAGCAGTTTGTCGGCGGTGGTGAGCATTGCCTGAATATTATGATCACTGCGGGTGGTAAGGCCGATGCTGACGGTTACGTGTAAGGTTAGTTCGCCGAATTTAACCGGATGTTCACTGATGTTACGACGTATCTCTTCAAGTCGGGTTACCGCTTTGTGAGCAGTGGTGTCGGGCAAATACAGGCAAAACTCTTCGCCGCCAAAGCGCGCAATGATCACATCTGCACACAGTACCGCGAGGCGGTTGGCTACCACTTTGAGCACTTCATCGCCAGCGTCATGGCCATGGGTGTCGTTAATCGCTTTAAAAAAATCCAAATCCAGTAGAGCCAGTGCCTGATTGGCTGGCTGATTACGCTGCATTTTATTTACGGTATAGAAAAAGTGGCGGCGGTTAGGCAGGCCGGTAAGGTAGTCGGTATTTGCCGTACGCCTGATGGTTTCTACATTTTCCAGCAGTTCAATGTTTTGGTTTACCCGGCAAAGAAATTCTTCCAGATGATAAGGTTTACGTACAAAGTCGTTGGCGCCGCTTTTAATAAAGCGCGCTGACAGCAGGTTGTTGCGATCGTTAGCCACACCAATAATCGCCAGATCTTCCTTACTGTATTGTTTGCGTAGCCAGGCAACAAACTGGGTAGGCGGCTTATCCTGAATAGCACTGTCAACAAACACCAGTTTTATGTGGCTGTGTTCGTCGAGGAGCGTTTCTGCCTGAGCGGCGGTGGCGCATTCGTAGGTAATGAAGTTATGCCGGCGCAACAAGGCGGCCATGGCTGTGCGCTCGTTACGTTTGGGATTGATGACCAATACACCGGTGGTCTTGTTTTTCTCAAGCCGGCCAATCAGGCGCATGAGATAGTCAAATATCTGCGCGTTTTCTTTAGGAATATAATCTACCACATCCCGGGCCAGTACAGCTTTACGAATGTCTTCGTCGAGCCTGGCGGTAGTCACAATGGTTGGCAGGTAACTTTTGACGGCGAAGTCGATAGCCTCGCCGTTGGGGGCGTCCGGCAGATCATAGTCGACAATGGCGCACAGGTAGTCTTCCGGATCGCTGTGTATAAAGATATGTTTGGCAGCAGTCAGTGAAGTGGCGAGTACCGGCTTTAATTGCGCCATTTCAACCAGCTTGGTCAGCAGGCTGATAGTACTCGCACTGTCTTCAATTATCAGCACCTTCTGCTGCATTAATGTGTCCTATATCACCTCTAGTTTGGCGAAGCTCAGTACCAGCCACTTGCTGCCGAATTCATCAAAATTCACCTGCACCCGGGCGTGATCGCCACTACCTTCATAGTTTAGCACTACGCCTTCACCAAACTTGCGGTGTCTTACCCGCTGACCGAGTGAAAAACCACTTTGCTCCATCCGTTCATGGGACGCTGCATTGCTGAAACGACTTGTGACCGGTCTTGATACTGTAGACGTCAGGCGGATTTCTTCCACACATTCGCTGGGAATTTCCCGTAAAAATCGTGAGGCTGTGTGATATTTTTCCTGTCCGTACAACCGGCGCATCTCGGCATAAGTCATATACAGTTTTTTCATTGCCCGGGTCATGCCTACGTAACACAGGCGGCGTTCCTCTTCCATGCGCCCGGGTTCGTCGTTGGTCATCTGGCTGGGGAACATGCCTTCTTCCACCCCGGCTAAAAATACCAGCGGGAATTCCAGACCCTTAGCGGTGTGAATGGTCATGAGCTGCACCGCGTCCTGATCGCCGCTAGCCTGGGTTTCACCGGCTTCCAGTGAAGCATGGGCAAGGAAAGCTTGCAGAGGGGTCATTTCATCGGCTTCTTCCGGGATCACAAATTGCTTACAGGCGGTAACCAGTTCTTCTAAGTTTTCCAGCCGCGCTTGGGCTTTTTCACCCTTCTCAGCCTGATACATGGCGTACAGGCCTGAATGGTTAATCGCTTTGTTGGCTTGTTCTTCCAGCGGCTGGCCTGCAAATTCGTCGGCCAGTTTATTGATAAGCTCAATAAAGGCATTGAGCGCATTGGCGGCGCGGCCTTTCAGGCTGCCATCCTGCAATAGCTGTAAACTGGCCTGCCACATAGAGCAATCCTGCACACGGGTTTGCTCACGAATGGTAGCCAGCGTACGCTCGCCTAATCCGCGACTGGGCGTGTTGACTATCCGCTCAAATGCGGCATCATCATGGGCATGGTTGACCAGGCGCATATAGCCCAGCGCATCTTTGATTTCCTGCCGTTCGAAGAAGCGCAGACCGCCGTAAATGCGGTAGGGCAGGCTTTGATGCAGCAAGGCTTCTTCCAATACCCGCGACTGGGCGTTGTTGCGATATAAAATGGCGACTTCTTTTAACTGATTACCCTGATTATGCCAGTCAGAAATCTGCGCAACGATAAAGCGCGCTTCATCGAGATCGTTAAAACCGGCATAAATCGAAATCGGCTCGCCATCGTCGCCGTCGGTCCACAATTCTTTACCCAGCCGGCCCTGGTTATTATCGATAACCGTATTGGCAGCTTTCAGTATGGTAGCGGTAGAACGGTAGTTTTGTTCCAGGCGAATGGTTGATGCGCCGTCGAAGTCCTTCAGGAAGTGCTGGATGTTATCGACATTGGCGCCACGCCAGCCGTAAATAGACTGGTCGTCGTCACCCACAATCATAATGTTGTTGTCCTGATTACACAGCAGGCGTAACCAGGCGTACTGGATATTGTTGGTATCCTGAAATTCGTCTACCAGTACGGCGCGGAAGCGGCGCTGGTAATGAGCCAGCACATCGGGATTCTTAACCCATAATTCGTGGGCGCGCAGTAACAGTTCGGCAAAGTCTACCAGTCCGGAGCGGTCGCAGGCTTCCTGATACGCGGCATAGATATCGCGCATTTTCTGTTGGGTATGATCGCCGTGGGTTTCAATGTGCTGTGGACGCAGGCCTTCATCTTTATTACCGTTGATATACCACTGGATTTGCCGAGGCGCCCAGTGTTTTTCATCCAGGTTCATGGCCTTAAGTACCCGGCGCACCAATCGGTACTGATCGTCTGAGTCGAGGATTTGAAAGTTTTCCGGCAGATTGGCTTCAGCGTAGTGGGCGCGCAGCAAACGGTGCGCCAGGCCATGAAAAGTGCCTATCCACATGGTATTTAACGGCCGGCCCATCACATGCTCAATACGCCCGCGCATTTCCCGCGCGGCTTTATTGGTAAAGGTTACCGCCAGAATACTGTAAGGGGCGATATTCTCTACCTGCATTAACCACGCGATGCGGTGCACCAGAACACGGGTTTTACCACTACCGGCACCCGCCAGCACCAGCATATTCGACAGCGGTGCGGCCACGGCATCGCGCTGTTTATCGTTTAATTCGTCGAGTAACTCAGAAACATCCATAACAATACAAAAACACCTGTATTTTTATTCAGGCCATAAAAAGCAGAGTATGCCATTAAAGCCTACTGCGTTAAACCGCGCTTGCACAATAATGGTGGATTATTGCCCGAAGCAACATAATGAAAGTGATCCGGGCGAAGTCTGGTCAGATATAAGGTATGATTGACCTTCCGGTGTCGCAGATCGCGCTGAATTCTCCGGCTATCGCAATTTTTTCGGGTTGCCTCTTGAATTGACGCCATAAACCATTATGTTACCGCTACGCGCGTTGGCTGGTTTACTCTTGTTCAACTTTACCCGCACAGCAAACTAAATAGGAATGCCCATGCATGCACTGACCGATACCGCTGATTTTTGGCTGCAGCTAAAAAAAGAAGCGCGGCAAATTGTCGATGAAGAACCGCTGTTAGCGAGTTTTATACATGCCTGCATTTTAACCCATCATAACTTTGAGTCTTCGCTGAGCTTTATTTTGTCGAACAAAATGGCCGACGATGTCATGCCCGCGCTGACTATCAGAGAAATTCTGGATGAAGCCTATTTGCTGGAACCGGCCATCGTTGAGTCGGCTATCGAAGATATTCGCGCCATCTACACCCGCGACCCGGCAGTAACCAATTACCTAAATGTGCTGGTGCATTTTAAAGGCTTTCAGGCTGTTCAGGTGCATCGTATGGCGCACTATTTGTGGCAACAGGGCCGGCACCAGCTGGCGTTGTTTTTACAGAGCCGCAATTCAGAAACCTTCGCGGTGGATATTCACCCGGCAGCCACTATCGGTAAGGGCGTAATGTTCGACCATGCCACAGGTATTGTGGTAGGTGAAACCGCGGTCATTGAGGATAACGTGTCGATTCTGCAAAACGTTACGTTGGGTGGTACCGGTAACGAGAGTGGCGACCGTCATCCTAAGATTCGTCAGGGCGTCATGCTCGGCTCGGGCGCTAAGGTGCTGGGTAATATTGAAATTGGCGAAGGTTCAAAAGTGGGTGCAGGTAGTGTTGTGCTTAACGATGTACCGCCTCACGTTACGGTGGTAGGTGTACCGGCCAAAGTGGTGGGCCGTCCCTGTTGTCCGCGACCCTGCGACTCCATGAATCAGAATGTGCTGGAAGATAACGAACCCTACGAACAAGCTTAGTAAGGTTAATAGCTGATTGTTATAAAAACGGTCAGCTTTTGCTTTTAACCTGAGCTGTTTAGTCTTTCGGTAGCTCCCCGTTACTCAGCAAACACAGTTCACAGTCTTTCACTGATAACTCTTTCGCATACTCAGCCTGTAATCTGGCGTAATCTGGCGTAATCTGCAGTTGTTACACAATACACTTTTTTGATTTGGTGCTTTTCAACCAGTGCAAGAAGCTCACTGGCATAGCGCAATTGCGCACCAAACATGTAAGTGCGGTGATGCCAGGGCTCTTCGTTCAGTACGTATAAGGGGGCGAACTTTGGTGAGTTGGTCAGATATTCAAGCAGTTGGTAAGAGGCGATATCAGTACCTACCGCAATCACAGGGAGCGGGGCAGGGCGAAACCATTGTTTTATAAAGTCCGGCAATCCCATCAGAAAAGATTTTTAGTCTGAAGTAATGGCATCATAGCGCATATTGCCTTGAGCAAAAGCCTTAATTATGCGGCATTTCCCATTGGTTAGTAACTTGCTGCCTTTCTCTGGTGATTTTTTCATCCCTGGCGCGATTTACTGAGTATAAAGAGTGGTTTATGCCAGATTAAGGTCGGTCTTATGGACTGTATTTTTCTTGTTTAGGATTACACCATGTACTTTTTTAATAAACTTGGCGGGCTGATTTTGCTGACGTTGCTATGCAATGGAGGTCTGGCCGCGTCTGAGGATGCCGCTATCGAAGACTCGCCAAATCGTGATTTAACCGGCTTTGAGGGCCTGAATGAGCGACTCCCGCTATGGGAAGCGGGGGTGGGCGGCGGCATGATAGAGTCACCGAATTATCCGGCCTCATCAGAGCGCAATTTTGTAGCTCTGGCATTACCTTATGTCATTTATCGCGGTGATATTTTTCGTGTGGGCGGAAGAGGAGGAGCAAGAGCGGTATTCCTCGAAAATGACCGGCTGGAGCTCGATATGAGTTTTGGCGGGGCTTTTGCTGCTGACAGTGATGACAATACCGTTCGCGAAGGCATGCCCGAGCTCGACTATCTGGTTGAGATTGGCCCACAGCTGATCTACAAAGTTAAAGATTTTTCTTTTAGCGGTGGTGGTAACGCGCGCCTGAATGCCCGTCTACAGGCCCGTGCTGTCTTCTCTACCGATTTTGGCGGATTTGATGCCAGAGGATTTGTTTTCGAACCGACTCTGACCTATCAGCAACGGGGCGTTTTCCTGCCTGAGACCGGTTTTAGCCTGGCTCTCAGCGCAACCTGGGCCACCGAAAAATTACAGGATTACTTCTATGAGGTAACGTCAGAGTATGCCACTGCAGTCAGGCCTGCATACAATGCTCAAAGTGGCTACCTGGGCGCAGAGTTGTCAGCAGGACTGGCTTTCCCGGTGATTAAAAACGTGCGGGGCTTTTTAACCACTTCGGTACAATTTAATAGTGGTTCTGCGAATGAAAACAGTCCGCTTTTTGAGAAAACTGAGACCTATAGTGTGGGTGTCGGATTTGTCTGGCGCGCCTATAAAAGCGATGCCAAAGCCAGCTGGTAAAGCTAGCAAAATAGTGAGAAGCCGAGGCTGGCGGCTTCTCTTTGGTCGACGTTAGCCAAATTTGGCGTCTGCCACAAACGGGTTGGTGGATCGTTCGTGACCAATGCTGGTCGTCGGACCGTGGCCGGGGTATACCGTCATTTCATCTGGTAGTGTGAACAGTTTTTCACGGATTGCTTCAATTAATTGCTGGTGGTTGCCCTGAGGAAAGTCGGTACGGCCAATTGAACCGGCAAAAATAATATCGCCCACGATCACTTTATTGCTGCTGCGTTCAACCAGTGCAACGTGACCAGGTGTATGCCCCGGACAATGCAGAATTTCCAGCGTCAGGTTACCCACCGAAATGGTATCGTCCTCGGTTAACCACTGATTGGGGCTGAACGGCTGGGCCGGTGGAAAGCCAAACATCTGGCTCTGTTGCATCAGCGCATCCAGCCAGAATTTGTCGCCAATGTGCGGGCCAATGATGGGTACATTGTAATGGGTGGCCACGGCAGTAGTGCCGCCAACATGGTCGAGATGCCCATGAGTGAGAATAACTTTCTCGATGGTAACCTGTTGCTCGGTGACCGCTTTATAGAGCTTTTCTACATCACCGCCGGGATCGACCAGTGCCCCTTTCATGGTGTCGGGATCCCAGATTAATGAGCAGTTCTGAGCAAACGGGGTAACAGGAATAACAAGTATTTTCACAATCGTATCTGGCCAGGAAATTTGTTGTTATGTTAGCAGGAAATATTCGTTGATGTCACAATCAGGCGCGCCTCTGAGGGTGAACAGTTGGTGCGTTGATTTTCTGAGAGTTTTTAAGTTATTTATACTAAAGTTCAATAAATCAGAGTTTGTCTGGCTATACCTGATTATCCGCATCAATATGCACCTACTCTAACCACTGCCAATATAATAATCATGAAATTTATCGTATGCAGGAGACGAAAGTGGACGTTTCTCGGGAAGATCTCAAGATCATCATCATGGATTTGCTCGACGCTGGACAGTTTATCAGTGACGAGTCGTTTAGCACGGCTTGTGAGTGCAGTGTGTGCAAAGAGAAAGCAGTAAAGGTTGGGTTGGATATAGTGCATAAAGAAGACTGTCCGGTAGGACGGGCTTGTGATGCACTGGGGTATGTTTTCAGAGGCTTTGCCAAAGAAGCCTGAGAGTTACCTTAAAGAGTCGCTATAAAAAGGGACTATCTAAAAAGCACTCAATGGTGCAGGCCATTGAGTGCTTTTTTGTGCCGGGTGTATTTACTTCACATCAAAATGTCTGTCGAAGAAATTAGTGATGGTGTGATACAAATGTATACCTGTCTGTTTACCCCGGATGCTGTGCTTCTTGCCAGGATAGTCCATCACCTCGAAAGGTTTGGCGGCATCCTGCAGATGTTTATACAGCTTGGTGCTGTGGGTAAACAATACGTTGTCATCAGCCATGCCATGATAAATCAGCAGCGGGCCTTGCAGACCCTCTGCATAAGGGAATACCGATGACGCTTCATAGGCATCGCTATCGGTGTTCGGGTTGCCCATGTAGCGCTCGGTGTAGTGTGTGTCGTACAACCGCCAGGTGGTCACCGGTGCCCCGGATACCCCGGCTTTAAAGTAATCACCCGCCTTAAACATGCTCATCAGCGTCATGTAACCGCCGTAGCTGTGGCCATATACACCGATGCGCTCTTTATCCACATAGGGCAGGGTGTGGAGAAATTTAACGCCGCTTACCTGGTCATCAACTTCGACGCTGCCCATCGCTTTGTAGATAGGTTCCTCGAAAGCCTTGCCACGGTAATTTGAGCCACGGTTATCAATGCTGAATACCACATAGCCCTTGCTCACCCAGTGCTGCATCAGCAGGCCACGATTGCCACCCCAGGCGTTATTGACAACCTGCGCGTGAGGACCACCATACAGATAAACAATAACCGGATGCTTGCCTTTCAGCTCTGCTGGCTTGTAAAGGCGATAATGCAGGTCAATGTCGTCATCATTAGTGATAGTACCAAACTCAGGCTCTACCCAGTCGCTAAGGTAAGGCGTAAGCGGGTGGTTTTCATCCAGTGCGTTTTCTTCCAGCCAGGTGAGCTGCTTGCCGTTGGCGCTGTGCAAACTTACCTGGGTAGGGCGGTTTGCGGTAGAAGAACTATCTACATAAATTGAGGCATCGCGGCTAAAGCTGATGCCGTGCATGCCGTCGCGAGCGGTAAGGCGCTGGGGTTTGCTGCCTTCCAGGTTAGTCACATACAGATGGCGCTCCAGCGGCGTGTCCATACGGCCGGTAAAGTATACCTGGCCGGTTTTATCGTTAACCGCTTCCAGCTCGTCTACAACCCATTCGCCTGCTGTAAGCTGGCGGACCAGCTTGCCTTCATTGGTGAACAGATAAAGATGCTTAAAGCCGTCGCGCTCGGACGCCCAGATAAAATGTTTACCATCGGCTAAAAAGGTGAAGTCATCGTGCAGGTTAACCCAGGTATCTGACTGCTCTTTAAGTACCAGTTTCTGTTGCTGGTTGCTCACATTATAGCTACGCAGCTCCAGCTGTTGCTGGTCACGGCTTTGCCACTGATAGGTAAAGTGCTCGCTGTCGGGCATCCATTTGCCGCGGGCAATATAAATATCCTGCTCTATACCGGTATCGATCCACTGACGTTTGCCGCTTTCAATGTTCTGTACAGCCAGTTTAATGATGACATTGGGCGTCCCGGCTTTAGGGTACTTCTGCTCGATCATCTTGATTTCGTCAGCATAGATTTCTGAGCGGGTGATCACTTCAACCGGCGCTTCATCCACTTCGGTAAAGGCGATGTACGACTCATCCGGTGACCACCAGTAGCCGGTCATGCGGTTCATTTCTTCCTGTGCAACAAACTCGGCCATACCGTATTTGATGTTGCCACCGCCTTTGGTGGTAATCGCTGTTTCCTTGCCTGATCCGATATGTTTGATGTACAGGTTCTGATCGCGAATAAACGAGATATAGTTGCCTTTGGGCGATAATTTAATATCGGTTTCAAAGGCTTCGGTATTGAGAAGCTGGCGGGCCCCGGGTTTACCCAACTGGTGATAAAATACATCACCACCCATGGGGAATAACAGCGCCTTGCCGTCGGCCGACCACTGGTAACTAACAATCCCGCTACCGGATAGGCGCATGCGCTCGCGGCGCGCTTTTTCTTCGTCTGATAGGGTTTCTTCGCCACTGGATAAGTCGTCTGAATCAAACAACAGCCGCGAGGTACCCGAGGCAATATTGTATTCCCACAGATCGAGGCGTTCGTAGTCAGACTGCTTACCCTGCAGATAGGTTACGCGTTGGCCGTCGGGGGCCACCTGCAGGTTTCTGGGAGAACTGCCGTCCAGTGATGGCGACGCATAAATCCGTTCGATGGTCAGCTTTTCAGCGGCTACCGTGTTTGTGAGCATAAGGGCTCCAAGTATTAAAGCTTTTTTCATGGATACGCTATTATCTGTCGTTATTAGGGCTTGCTTACTGCACGTATTTGCTCTGAAATACGTATAAACAAGTTGTTGTTATACAGGAGAACCCGGCAGTGTGCGGGCTCCCTATTAAAGCTAGAGGATGACACAATTTGGCAGTATTAAAAAGCGCACTTATCCTGGGAGCCAGTGGATTGGTAGGGCAAAACCTGCTGAGGCTGCTATTACTCGATCCCCGCTATAATTCGGTCACTTGTCTGGTTCGGCGTCCACTGGGGCGGCAGCACTATCAGGATCCCGATAATAAGCTGCGGCCGGTGGTGATTGATTTTGACAATCTGGGTGAGTATCAGGGCTATTTCTCGGTTGATCATGTGTATTGTTGCCTGGGTACCACGTTAAAAAAAGCCGGTGACATCAGCGCCTTTCGCAAGGTTGATTTTGAATATATTCACGTAGCGGCCCAGTTAGCCAGAGCACAGCGGGCTGGCGGCTTTGTGTGGATTTCCTCGGTAGGGGCCAATGCAAAAAGTAAAAACTATTACCTGCGTGTTAAGGGCGAACTGGAAAACGCCATCATGCGCATGCCGCAATTACCCAATGCTGCCGCGGTTAGGCCGGGCGTGCTGATTGGTGAACGGGCTAACGATGATCGCCCGCTGGAGCGAATGGGAGCGGGCATAATGCAACTGCTTAAACCGCTGCTCATCGGCCGGCTTAAAAAATACCGTGCGGTGTATCCTCACCAGGTGGCCAGAGAAATGATGCGCCACCAGACATTCTGATGAGTAACAAATCGAATCAACCCAAAGGATTTCGGTGTAAGCAGTTTTTCGTCGCTCACGACCTGTGCGCCATGAAAGTCTCAACCGACAGTCTGATCCTGGGCAGCGTCGTTGCGACGGCGAATGCCGGTACTGTGTTAGACGTGGGTACCGGATCGGGCATTCTGGCACTGATGATGGCACAAAAAAGTGCACCTGATACGGCTATTACTGCCATAGATATTGAGCCAGGGGCGATTGCTCAGGCTACTCACAACGCGGTTAACAGCCCGTGGCCAGAAAAGATTCGGGTAGTGCAAAGCCCGCTGCAGGCGATGGACCGTCAGCAGCGATATGATCTGATAGTGTCGAACCCGCCGTATTTTGCTGATGCCGTGAGCCCCACCCGCGCTTATGCGACGATGGCGGACAGCCGGGGCCAGGCGCGCACGGAACAAACACTGAGTATTGATGATTTTTTTGCGCAAACTGCCGTACTTAGCCATTTGGGAAGCAGGCTTTACTGTATGTATCCAATTGCCAGGGAAGCAGTGGTGTTTAACTGTGCCTTGCAATCAGGCTGGCATCTAAAGCAGAGTCTTAGCGTACGGCATAACGCCCGTTCAGCGCCTTACCTCGGCGTGTATTGTTTTGTGCGTGTGCCGGCATCGTTGGCAGCAGAAACGCTGACCATCCGTACCGGCGAAAATCAGTATACGCCAGAATATAAACAGCTATGTGCAGACTTTTACCTGAACTTTTGAAAAGTAACAGGTACAAAAAAAGCGCGGTAGACGCTAATGCCAGTCAGTTAAGCTGACTGGCATTTTTCTTTTTATGGGGATAGCGGCTCGGTTTTGGTTTTATGCATCGAGGGTAAGCTCTATCTTCTCTTCGAGGTGGTAGCTGATAAAAGCCTAGCTGTTCAATAAGTGAGTTGTAGAATACGGGAAGCTTCCCCGGACTGGTTATTTGTAGTGTCATCAGGAATGCGACCACCGCACTGGAACAACCACTGAAGCTCAGCTGATTAGGCAATATTCCTTTTCTGCTTGCTGCCTCCGTCATTGCTGAACGAATGAGATTATAAGCGAGTAATAGCCCCCATATTTCCTGTTCAACCATGTCAGGTAGCTTGCTTCTGAAGGTATATTCGCTGTTCAGCAGGGTTTGTTTTATTTCTCTGAATCCCAGCTCGATTTCCCATCGATAGGTATACAGCTCAACGATTTCACTTCCGGGGAAGCGCATAGCATCGACCATAGATGTGAGGACTTCGCAGGTTTTTCCTTTTATCTGTTTCGTTATTAACCGCGCTTCTATGAACTCTGGCAGCTCATCAAAGCGCTTTCGAGCATGCGCCGTTGTCGCCAGTCTGACTAATTTATCGCTACGCCCCAGCGTACGAATCACTTCATACTGAAGACCCTTTTTAACAGGGATGAGCCAATGGCGTTCTTGACCCTGATTGTGCCAGCGATTTAGCAACCCCAGCGAGTAGTAACCCTTATCAAACAAGGTAAGCGAGTGGTTAGGCGTCTCATCGATGAGCTGCTCTGCCAGCACCATCTCATTCGACTTGTACTTATCAAACACGGCATTAATGAGCTGATGACTAGTCAGCTCCATATGACAAACCATCCGTATCTGGGGGAAGCTTGTATCACCATGCTGTGTGCTAGCTGAACCATATTTTTCACGGTTCTCTGGCGTATCCGTCGTACGCCACACCACGCCATCGACCGCTAGCAGATTAAGTCCGTTCCACCGTTCGAATTGCTGCGACTGATACCATTGTGCAGCCATTTTCATGAATACCGATTTAACAGCATCAACCCCCAGTCTCTGGCGGGCCTGCACAATCGCACTCGGGGCAATAAGTGGATTCTTACCTGGCAATGCAATATCCATTTTGGTCGCGATATTCCACACAGATTCCTGCCGGAATAAACTCATACCTATCACTGTCCACATCACCGCTTCAAGAGGAAGTCTGCGCTTTCTGACCGTTGCAACACCAGCCTCAACAAAAGCTTCATCGATAATCGCAGGGTCGAGAAATGAAGAGAGTTGTTCAAACGTGCTGAACTGAGTGCTGGCATTAAACGCTGTATTGAGGGCTTGTTGCAGTTGCATAAAAAAATCCGATGACCTTACGATCATCGGATTTTGATCCTCTTACGCCGAATGTCAATCTCTTAACTGATCGGCATTACGGTAGACGCGCTTTTTTTCTTGTCTTAAACCCTGACTTAAGACTTAACCAGCACAGATACTTTGTTAATACCTGCTTCTTTCGCCTGGTTCATTACTTCTACCACAACACCGTGCTCAGTATTTTCGTGAGCCTGGATAGCGGCAGTGTCAGTTGGGTTTTCAGCTAAGTAAGTCTGAATGTTGGCGATAACACGACGGATGTCGACTTCACGGCCATTCATCACAATTGTACCGGTCTCATCGATACGAATAGACAGGGATTTACTTGGCTGGTTTGATGCGTTTTTGTTTTCTGGGCGATTAACATCCAGACCTTTCTCTTTAACGAATGATGTCGTTACGATAAAGAAGATCAGCATGATGAACACAATGTCCAGCATGGGCGTCATGTCGACCTGGGCTTCGTCATCCCCAGAAGTATGCTTTTTTCTTTTCATTTCGTTTTCTTGTCTCTAACACTTGTCTGCCTAGTATACTGTTTGTAACAAAAATATGTAGTTATTTGTACAAACAATATTACCAAAAGCGATAAACTTACTGACTTAGTCGTTCACTTTCGTTAGAAAGCAACATCATTTAGCGGACAGCGCCACACCCAGTTGGTAAAAATACAACTTAAATGCTTTGTTTAGCTGCCGTCTCAAAATACCATGAGGATAAATGCCAAGTCTAGCCTCTACCGACATTTTTGTCCCCTGCACTAAAAAAGCGTTCTTTATTTCATGGTCCTGAATACACGCTTCAAAGGCTCTTGCCGCCATCTCTGGTGGCGATGCAAAATAAAAGCTTTTCAAAGCTTTATCGGCCTCAACTGAACGTAAAACATAATCGTTTGGGGCGCTTTCATCGGCATCTAAAAACATCAGTTGAAAGCAATCTGCCAGGCGCAGATTCAAAGGATGTTCGACCAGTTCAGCATCATCAAGCCAGGCCTGGGAGGCAAACAGCAAGGGCTTGGGAGCGCTTAAAAAGCGTTGGCTGATGTAATGGTCGAAGGCATGAAACCACTCATGGGCCAGCGCGCCGCCGCCGGCATTTTTAGCCAGTGCCAGCTGGCGTTTTGCGGGATGATAATGGGCATTGGCGTGTTTCTGGCCGCCGGTGCCAAAGGCAAGAGATAGCGAGCCATTCAGCGATACTACCCGTTCGTTGACCTGCAATATATCAATCAGGTCATACAACGCATCGAAAAACAGGTTCGCAGCTATTTGTTGTTCCGCAGTGGTTACCCAGCGCCCCACCGTAATAGCCTGAAAGCCAAACAAGCGGCGAATATCCTGAAAAGACACATCGGCACCATCACGATGGCTCTGGCCATTGCGGTAGTATTGTTGGTGCAGTCGTCCGGCAGGGGGAGGACTTTTACCCTCAGAGCTCACTGAGTTCGGTTACCAGTTGGGTACACCAGGAAAGGATCCTGTCGTCGGTTTGGTCATATTGGTTCTCGTCATCCAGCGACAGTCCTACAAAGTGGGCGCCATCTTCAGTAAGCGCTTTAGACTGGGCGAACTCATAGCCCTGATTGGGCCAGTAACCAATAAACTGACACCCTGCTGGCGCGATGGCGTCGTGTAGCATTCCCAGAGCATCCTGAAACCAGTCTGCATAGCCCAGTTGATCGCCCAACCCGTAAAGTGCAACAATTTTGCCCGACAGATCAAGCTGGTGTACGTCGTCCCAACTAGACTCCCAGTCTTCCTGCAGCTCGCCAAAGTCCCAGGTAGAAATGCCCAGAATTAAAATGTCATAACCGGCTGTCTGACTCAGTGACACATCCTGTATGTTATGCAGCTCCACAACCGGCTCGCCGAATAAGGCATTCAGCTGGTCCTGAATTTTTTCAGCCGCCATTTCCGTATAACAGGTGGTTGAGCCATAAAACAGGCCAATTTTTAATCCGGTATCACTCATTTACTGCTCTCTTGCTGGTGTTTCGTCATCTGCCAGTTCCGGGGGGAATTCTACCGTGTCGCCATTACTACACAAGGCAATACAACGAACATTTTCGATGTCAGGATCAATCAGCATCTGGCCAATGGCCGACTGATTAAGCAGTGCGATACTGTCGTTGCTGTCAGGATGGCGGTCGTGTACCGACATATTTCGTCGTCGGGTAAAGATATTGAGCACAGAGCGGGTGCTGTAAAACCACTGGTTTAAACGGTCGAGCCAGCGGATCAGGGTATCCGGGAAGGTGTTTTTAATACCGCTGCAGGTAAACTGGGTGATCTCGGGGCTGTTACGCCTGAAGCGCAAACGCACATCGTAAACAAAGGAATAATGCACATCGCCCGACAAAATAATAAAGTGTGGCGGTGTCTTGTAGTGTCTGAAGATATTCAAAATAACACTGGCGGTACCTTTATGGGCCATCCAGTTTTCTGCATCGACGGTTAACGCTTTGCCCGCCAGGGTGAACAGTTTCTGAATGACCTCGATAAACTTTACGCCGTAAATAGGCGCGGCGGAGACAACGATCACCGCATCCTGACCAATAAGCTGGTGCTGAAATTCACAAAGCGCTTCCCAATCCATCAGGCCCGACGGTTTATTAAGGCTGGATTCACTGCGCCAGCGCCGGGTCCGGGTATCCAGTACGTGTACCGGAGGCTGGGTGTCGAGCTCATAATGCCACTGTTCCCAGTCGAATAACGCGTCGATGAACGCAGGGTGGTTCATCATGCCATTGGCCGTAAAGTTCTCACTGGCGAGCTTTTCGATAGCGCTAAAACTATCGGGCTGATTTGCCCAGCCCTGACAGAGCCAGTAGCCGGCCAGCGCATTGCCCACCATTCGCCGGGAAAGCGGATGGCCGTATACTTCCTGCTCCCAGCCCCGGGTCAGGTTCCAATCGTCGGTGACATCATGATCATCAAATATCATGTAGGTAGGTATGTGCGCAAGCGCCCGGCGAACCTGCCCTAAGGATTGGCTGAACTGCTCAATAATGTTAGCTTCGCGGCTAAATAACGCCTGATGGTCCGGGTCGACCTCATCGGCCTTAAACGAAATATCTGCCCACAGCGAATCCGACCACACCAGTAAATACATGGCGATCACTTCGGCCAGCCCAATCAGGTGGTTCTGTGCATTAACCGAAGTAAACACCGGCTTTTTCTTGGCGCCAAAAAAGAGTTTGGATAACGCCGTGTTGGTGGCTACCTGAGGCAGAATTTGCTGACGGTGATAATAACAGTACGGGTGACCATCCAGCTGGGCTGTGGAATCTACAATCGCCTCATCGAGATCTTCATGAAATAACCCCAGTCGGCTGATGGTTTGCATAATCGCCTGTAGCATGGGGCCGGCTACATCATCAGCGTAGATTTGATCGCCGGTCATTAGCAGCAGGTCTGGTCTTTGCGCGCCGCCCTCACACTCCTGATGAATGAGTTCATCAACTCTGACCAGACTGTCTTCTGACGGGTGATGAGGTTTGCGACAGCTGCCATGCAACACATTCGATAGCACTGCGGGCAAGCGGAAGTGCAGGTCGGTCTGGCCCGGGTAGCACAGCGAAGGTAACTCGTTTTGCCAGCGCTGCTGTTGCACCGTCTGCTTAAAATTAAGCTGGTAATGATACAGCACGTTTGCTGTCAGTGGCGTTTGCGGTGAGCAGGTCAGTACATGAATAAATGCCTTTTCACCCACCTGAATAACGCGGTCGGTAGTGTTACTGCTTTGTACCTGCTGAGCCTGATAAAGGGATACATCAATATCGGCCGGTTCAGACGTAACCAGCCATAAGGTAAAACCAGCCTGTTGCGTATGCCTTAAAACCGGGCCGGCGATAACAATAGGAAGGGGAGATGAGGTCAAAACTGCTCCTGTAGTAGTTACTGCCAGACTATACGGTGCTGGTTGGCTTCAGGCAAGTGCGCTCAACGGCTCAGGGCGTTTGCTCAACGGCCTTGACCAGGCGGGGGCAGTAAGCGACGATAAGCGCAAAATGACTATGGATAGGACCTGACAATGAAATCAGCCTGGTTTTTAAGCCTGCTAGCTGCCGGCTTATTGAGCGCCTGCAGCAACGACGAGCAAGCTATCGAAAACAACGAACTTAAAGCGGCACCGCAGGAGCATGTACTGGCTGGCGCCTGGATCATGGAAGCGGCCGGCGGTGTAATGCTGGATCCGCAAACCTCCGGCCTGACCCATGTTGACGGGATGCTCTACACTATTTCCGATGGCAGCGCGAAAGAGTACCAGCGCCGCCGTTTACACAAAATCGATCCTGCCAGTGCCACACTGGCGCCCCGCCCGGACGATATGGGCATGGCAAGCCGTGTTCGCCGCAGCTGCTTTTCGCAGTATCTGGCTGACGAACCTGATTTAGAAGCGCTGGTGGCCGACCCCGAACAACCCAATGTGTTTTACACCGTTACTGAGGATGCCACGCGTACCGGGGCCCTGTCTGATCGCTGCCAGCAGCGCTATGAGGCAACCGGCTCAACCGATTACCCTACATTACTGGTGCGTATTGAACGGCAGGATAGTGGCAACGCCACCATGACACATGTGCGCCCTCTGCAGTTTCCGCTTGAGTATGCGGTGGGAGACTTTCCTAATGACGGCATTGAAGGCATGGCACTGGGCCAGAATCGCACGTTATACCTGGCTCTCGAGCGGGATAATGCCGGCAATCCCAGGGTGTTTTCGGTGACTCTGGATGATAGTTTCTGGGACAGCACCGATTTTGCAGCAGTCACCGATCCTGGCCTGCAGGTACCGGCATTCGACAGCGGCCGTCATCCCATCAACGGGCTGGAATATTATCAGCCTGCTGGTGCAGCCAGCGGCTTTTTACTTGCTGCTGCACGTAACGATAACGAGTTGTGGGTCATTGATACGGCGGCTAAACAGCCCACCCGGAAAATCGCCCTGCAATTTACTGCGCCTGGTGGCGACCCGGAAAACTGCGCTGCGCAGGAAGTTATGGATAATGCCTCAATAGAAGGGCTGGCGGTGATTGGTGACACCCTGTGGCTGGTAAACGATCCATGGAAGGTGAACTACATGAAGAATTTGCAGTGCGAGGCTAACCGCAGTCGCTACGAGGGTATGGCACCGCTGTTGTTCAGCATGCCGCTGGATGCCAGTTGGTTTAATTAGGTAAAGCGATTTAATTGGGTAAAGAGATATGGCGGGCTGGTTTCAACCAGCCCGAATTGACTAGCGCAGGCGCTCGGCAAAGGTCTTTTTGAATTTCGCCAGTTTTGGTGCGACAACCATTGCGCAGTATTGGTTTTGCGGATTATTTTTAAAATAAGACTGATGATAATCTTCCGCTGCCGAATAGTTGGATAACAGCACTACCTCGGTGACGATAGGATCCGGCCATACCTTATCGTCTGTCATTTCCTGAATGATCGCTTCTGCTGCAGCCTTTTGTTCCTCATCATGATAGAACACCGCACTGCGATACTGTGTGCCCACATCGTTACCCTGACGGTTTAACTGGGTCGGATCGTGCAGGGCAAAAAAGATCTCGAGTATTTCCCGATAACTGATTTGGTCCGGATAATAAGTCAGCTGTACCACTTCTGCATGGCCGGTTTCACCCTTACAAACGGCTTCATAACTGGGTGAGTCGGTGTGGCCACCGGCATAACCGGAGGTTGCCAGTTTAATGCCCTGAACCTGGTTAAAGGCTGATTCGATACACCAGAAGCAGCCGCCGGCCAGGGTGGCAGTTGCCGTGGTGTCTGTCGCTGTGGTTGTCATAAAAAACTCCGCGTTTTTGTTATGCATGAAGTGTGGTGGCGCAAAGCGTGATCTTCAAGTCATCCAGGCGATAAATTTGTGCGTATAAGCAGGCATGAATACAAATACCACTCCACAACTCACCATATTCTATGACGGCGGTTGCCCGCTGTGCGCCATAGAAATGCGCCATCTGAAGCGCCTCAACCAGGATAATAAACTTGGCTTTGTCGATATTATGGCGGCGGACTTTGCTGAGCGTTTTCCCGCTCTCGACTGGCAGGCCCTGAACGACCGTATCCATGCCATGCGAGCCGACGGCACCATGCTTATCGGCCTGGATGTCACCTATGAAGCCTGGCGGCTGGTAGGAAAAGGTTGGTTTTATGCGCCGCTGCGCTGGCCATTGGTAAAGCCACTGGCCGACCGCTTTTACCTGTGGTTTGCCAAACACCGTTACCGCATTTCTTATTTATTAACCGGGCAAAAGCGTTGCCAGCAGTGTGAGCTCAAGAAACCATGAATGTATTAGTGATTGGCAGTAGCGGCGCTATAGGCAATGCGATTGCGCGGCAAATGTACAAGGCATTTCCACAGGCTACCGTTTACGCGGTGTCGCGTCAGGCGCCGGAGATTGACGACGGGCAGGCCAACCTTAAATCAGTGCAGCTGGACACAACGGATGAACAGGCGGTGGCAGACTGGCTGGCAGAATGCAAGCAACACGACATGCAGTTTCATCACGTGGTGTGCACCACCGGTATATTGCATGACAGCGAGGTACAACCGGAAAAACGGCTCGAAGACATCACGCCTGAGGCGCTGCAACATTACTTTGCTATTAACACTGTGCTGCCGATGCTGTGGATAAAACAGCTGGTCTGCTTTTTTCCTTCTGAGCATTCAACCTTAACCGTGCTGAGTGCCCGGGTAGGCAGTATTGAAGATAACGGCCTGGGTGGCTGGTACGGCTACCGGGCCTCAAAGGCGGCGCTCAATATGTTGGTTAAAACTGCTGCGGTGGAATATAAGCGGCGTGCTAAACACACCAGTCTGATTTGCTATCATCCGGGCACGGTGAACTCACAGCTATCCGAGCCTTTTCAGCGTAACGTAAAACCTGAAAAACTGTTTACGCCAGAATTTACCGCGCAGCAACTGGTTGCCATGATTCAGCAGCGCAAAGTAGAACACAGTCCTTATTTCCTCGACTGGGACAATAAACCCATTCCCTGGTAAGTTGCGCGTACAGCGTTAACCGCCCGCCGGCTGATTGCTTCCGATGAAACCCAAGACTTTTTTACAGGGTATTGATAGTATGCCAATTGGAAAAAATCGGACGACAGGACGCAGCCAACCGTCATTACCTATAAAAGAAGTTGTGCGCACCGTTCCGAAATAAAGCAACAATAATAATCACAAGAGGAACTTATATGAGCGGGACCAGAGAACAGTTCGGATCGCGCCTTGGATTTATTCTGGCCGCCGCAGGCTCTGCGGTAGGTATTGGCAACCTGGTGGGATTTCCGGTAGGCGCTGCAAAAAATGGTGGCGGCGCATTCCTGCTGATGTATGCCATTTTTGTATTCGCTATTTGTTTACCGGTAATGATGGCAGAAATGTCGGTGGGACGGCATACCAAGAAAGATCCACTGGGAGCCTATTCTGATCTCACCGGCAACTCGGCAAAGTGGAAGATAGCTGGTTGGTTATCCATTGTTACGCCCTTTATGATTGCCGTGTTTTATCTGGTAATCACGGTATGGATATTTGGCTATCTGTTTTATGCGGTGACCGGCGATTTAGAGTTACTCGCCGATCCGAGTACCTTTGGTAATTTTATCAACTCGCCGGTGATATTCGCCTACATGGCTGCGGTGCTGGGCATTATGTACGGCATCTTACAGGGCGGTGTTAAGCAAGGTATCGAAAAAGCGGCCAAGCTACTCATGCCCACCTTGTTTGTGATGCTGGTTTTACTGGTGATTTTCGTGCTGACACGCGACAACGCCATGGCGGGTGTGAGTTTTTATCTGGTACCAGATTTCAGCAAGATTAATGCTTCGGTTATCAACGGCGCCCTGTCGCAGGCTTTCTTCTCGTTAAGTCTTGGCATGGGGATCATGATTACTTATGGTAGTTACATCGATAACCAGTCTGACATTCCTAACTCGGCCAAGCTGGTGGCTATCACCGATACCGCGGTGGCGTTTACCGCCGGTCTGATGATCCTGCCAGCGATATTCTCGTTTAATCCGAATACCGATCCTACCGAGCTGAGTGAGTCATCAATCAGCATGATTTTCTCATTTTTGCCGCAGATTTTTCTGGCACTGCAAACCAGCATCGGATTTATTGGCGCCAGTATCGTGGCCAGCATATTTTTCCTGCTGGTTTTCTTTGCCGCCATAACCTCCCTGGTCTCTATCTTTGAGGTACCTGTGGCGGCGTTAATGGATGAAAAAGACTACAGCCGTCGCAAGTCGCTGGTAGTACTGGGCGCTCTGCTGGTTATCTTCGCCGCGCTGTGTGCATTGTCGTTTGGCTTTGTGCCGGCTCTGACGTCATTCACCGCTTACGCGGGAGCGGATAAGTCTTTCTTCGATGTCGTGTATGACGTGTTCTACGACACGATTTTGCCACTCAACGGACTACTGATCTGTATTTTTGTGATGTACCGCTGGAAACGCCATAACTTCAACAAAGCACTGCAGGTTGGCGCCCCCAACTACAAAGGCAGCTGGGTTGAACGCTACGTGGATATCTCGGTAGGTACGTTTATTCCGCTTATCCTGGCGGTGATCTTCGTTAATACCGTGGCGCTGAAATATTTCGGTGTCAGTCTGTTTGGCTAGGCTGCACCGGCCATCAGGCCGGCTGCATTGTCCACGGCGTGGGGTAACTAAGCGTTATCCCCAAGCCAGTAAGGGTTGCCCCGGGGTTAATGCGTTTTCCTGAAGGCACACTTGCGCCAGTTAATTCGTCAGTAAATCCAACGGCTGGTAACCCCAGCCGTTTTGCCATTTGCGGATAATAGTCACCGCGCATAGGGTGTTCATCGCTGCATAAATGCCAGAGCTTGTTAGCGGGCTTTTGCACTAAAAGCGCCTCTATCACCTTTACCACATCATCAGCATGGACCAGGTTTACTACCTGAGTGGCGCCGCTGAGTGTTCTGCCCGCCAGGGTTTTGACCGGATGCCGGTCGGGTCCGGTTAAACCGGCCAGGCGTAAAATATAGCCCGAGTCCGGCGCGGTGTTTTGGACCCATTGCTCAATCTCAACATGGGCTTCGCCAGAGGAGGTATTTGGGGCTGGCGCGGTACTGGTGGTGATGTCGCCTTCCTGATCGCCATAAACCGATGTGGTACTGATAAAAATGAGCTGTTTGGGTGGTACCTGGTTGTATAACGCTGAAATCAGTTGCTGCATGGCTGAAGTAAACTGGCTTAAATCGTTATTGCGTCGGCCCGGCGGGATATTAAGAATAAAGGTGCTGTCGGGGGCAACCGCTAGTATGTCCTGAGTGTTATCACCCAGTGCAAAAGGGATGGCCTGAATACCTTGCTGGCCTAACGCGCGGGCTTTGTCTTCATTGCGGGTAGTTCCGTAGATATTCATCTGAGAACGAAAATGGCTGGCGAGATAGCCTCCCAGCCAGCCACAACCACATAGTATCAGTTTATTTTCTTGTTGAGATGTCATTTAGGCTACCGGTGTTTGTTTTGCTAAAGCTTAACATTTCCGGTAGCGGTATATGCAGATTGGTATCAATTATTGTTTCAGGGGTGATTTACCGGTGGTTTCCAGTAAATCCAGACCAGATAATCCGGCGATATTCTTTTGCATGCGAGACTCGGCATAGTCGGCTTTAGCCAGCACGGTGCATAATGCTTCGGCTTTACTTTCCAGCGCATCCGCTTCACCCTCTACGCGTTGCTCAATCATTTCGCCAAAGTTCTCCATGCGGCTGGCAAAAGCGTCCATGTCACCGTCTTCAAATAGCATCTGACGACCAATTGCCATTAACAGGTGACCGGTAGACCGTTCTACCAGAGACTCAATCTTTTCATCAAACTCTTCGCTCCAGGCTGCATCGGCCCAATCGCCGTCTAGGCCAGTGCTATCAAATTTATAAGTACCGTCGGCAGCGTAGAAGCGCTCGTCAATCTCATTCGAGAGGTCGGTAAAAAGCGAGTCGAAATCTTCAGCTAGGTCGTTATCTTCACCCAACAATTCGGTGAATACTTCGGTAATGGCGAAGCTGGCAATCTTGATACCGTCACGGGCAATTTCAACTGTCATGGGGATAGCGGTTTCAATACTGCTGTAATAATCAGATACCCAGCGTTGTTCGTCGTTATCCAGGTTGACTGCCTGGTTATCTACGTATAGCTGATGGCTTGGCGTGATCAGCACCTTTTCGCCACTTTCGGTGGTAATGGTCAGATCACCATGGTCAAAGGTTACCGAGCCGTGCAGTTCCATATTACATTTATTATCAACTTCAACGTGTGCCAGTGCAGGTTGGGCAATAAAAGCAGTGGTTAAAATCAATGATGCAGCAACAGTTTTCATGGTTATCCTCAATTTTGCTTTTAAACAATACGAATGTCGTATCGCAATTCATAGGCCAACCTGTTAAGTTTAAATAAAACAAAGGGTTATGTTTTTATTTGTTTTAAAGCTACATATTTATTCCCTATTGTTTTGGAAGTGACACTAATTATTAGTGTATTTGACCATGTTCATTATTCAGCGGAATATTGATTTTGCGCATGTTCATTTTTGTTTCCTTAGTGCATAATACGCGCAGAATTTTTATAGGGTAAAGATTATGAGTGACTGGATTGATGCAATTTTATTTGGTGTTGCGTTAGTAGCGTTTACTTTAGGCATGAGCAGCATCGTCATGGGCTTTATGTCTGGCAAAGAGGGCAGCGAAGCCCTGCACGAGCGTATTGAAATGGGTTATCTGGGCGTTAGCGGCCTGGTCATCAGCCTGTTGATGCTCTATGTCATCGGCTAATTAACGGCTCACCGATTTTCGGTAAACAAAAAGCGCTCAGTTGAGCGCTTTTTTTGTGTCAGTCTTTTATGGCCTCAGGTGCTTCATCTGGCTGGCTTTGTGGTGCGGGGTCAGACAGTGCCGCTAAATGGCTGTCGCGTTGGTAGGCTCTCAGGTTGAACAGTGGCAACATGGCCATAATGTGGTCGAAAATGTCAGCCTGCACCTTCTCGTAGGCTATCCAGGACTTATCCCGGCAAAAGCAATACACTTCTAAGGGCAACCCTAACTCATTAGGCGGCAACTGCCGCACCATCAGCGTCATGTCCTGATTGACCTTTGGATGTTTGTTTAAGTAGGCTTCCAGGTAGGCGCGAAAAGTACCGATATTGGTTAATGCGCGGCGATTAAGTAAGTCGCCTTCATCAATAGAATTGTCTTTATGGTAGCGTTGTAATTCCTCAATTTTGCTTTTGATGTAATCGGCAATAAAGCGAATTTTCGCTACTTTTTGCAGGCTTTTCTCGTCATACAGGCGGATAGAATGAATATCAATATACACTGCGCGCTTGATGCGTCGGCCGCCTGATTCCTGCATGCCGCGCCAGTTTTTAATCGCTTCATTGGTGAGTGAGTAGGTAGGGATAGTGGAGATCGTATTATCCCAGTTTCTCACCTTAACATTGGTTAAACCCAGCTCGATGATCTCGCCATCCACACCAAATTTATCGACCTGGATCCAGTCGCCGTTGGTAAATAGCCGGTTAGCCGTTATTTGAATACCGGCCACAAAACCCAGAATGGTGTCGCGGAATATCAGCAATAGTACTGCGGCAATAGCGGTTAAACCGGAAAGCAGCAACAGCGGGCTGCGCTCTACAATCAGCGATACGCTGAGCAACATCAGCACAATAAACAGCACCAGCTTGGCCACCTGCACAAAGCCAGTAATCGAAGCTTGCGCGGCAAACGGCGTGGAGTTATACCAGTCTTCAAATGTGTTCAGTAAAGCGCTGACAGACAGCGCCGCTACGGTCATCAGATACAGTAGTGAGCATTTCAGCAGAACGGTATACAGCAGGCTGTCGGTGGTTAGCAGTACATGGGTACTGGCAAAGATAATCAGCGCCGGTGTCAAATGAACAAGGCGTTTGAAAAAACCGTGGCTGTGCAGCGCATTATCCCAGTGGGTTTTGCTTTTCAGGATCCAGCGGGTAACCACCGAATTCAGTGCAATTCTGCTAACTAACAGGCCGGTGATCGCCAGCACGAAGATCAGCAATAACGAAAAGCTGTTATACAGCGAACTGTTTAATACGATATCGGTATCAACCTGCCTGAGCAGTTTAACGAAGTTTTCACGAAGCGTTTCCGCTGTGACCATTTAGTTACCCTTTTTTAATCCAATAATATTGCGGTCTTTGTCCTGCCACAGGGTATTAACCCACTGCTGGAAACCGGCTTTAAACTGTTCATCGGTATAATAATCGCCAATGGCTTCGGCCGGAATGTCAACCACATTAACATCTACAACGATTCGTCGCATTTGACCACTCAACATGGCCAGCATAGGGTGTTTGGGATTATCCGGATACAGCAGTGAGATATCCAGAATATTGGTGAACAATTCGCCCATGGTTGCCAGGGTAAAGGCGATACCGCCGGCCTTTGGTGGTAACAGGTGCTGGTAAGGGCTGTTTTTACTGGCATGCTTGGCCGGGGTGAATCGTGTCCCTTCCACAAAGTTGATCACGGTAGTAGGTTTATGGCGAAACTTCTGGCAATAGTGTTTGGTGGTTTCGATATCGGCGCCCCGTTTGTGCGGATATTTTTTCAGATAGGCTGTGGAATAGCGTTTCATAAACGGCATTTCCAGCGCCCAGGCCGCCAGGCCTACAAAGGGTAACCAGATAAGTTCCTGTTTGAGGAAGAATTTTGGTGCCGGGATCCGAAAGGCCGAAAACTCGATGAGCAGAATGATATCCAGATAGCTCAGGTGATTGGCAACAATCAGGTACCAGTTTTGTTTACTTAGCTCACCCTGCACGCGGTAATCAAGGATGACCGGATTAAACAACCGGATCAACGCTAAACTGCATTTACCAAAACACAGCATAAAGAAGTTCATCAGTGGTGCCAGCGCTCGCTGCACTGCACCTATGGGCAGTAAAAAGCGCAGTAAACCAAACACAATAACCAGCCCGCCCCACAGGGCAAGGTTAGCCAGTTGTAACGGCAAATGGATTGCGAATATCAGCGGGGCCAGTACTACTCTAAGCATTGCTTACACCGTCTTCCAGTTTTCCAGGCGTTGGTCTTTTGCCTGCCACTGTTGATTGAGCCATCGCTGAAAACGAGCCCGTTGCTCGGGGTTTTCAAAATAATCCATTACCTTTATATCTTCCGGGAACAGGTCTTTTAGCGGCTTTACGTCTACGTGCAATTTTATCTTACTGACCGAACCACTAATAAAATCCCAGAAGGATGGCGTACCGGCAGGATAAAAAATGGTGACATCAATTAAATGATGAAGCTGACCGCCCATGGCGTTAAGAACAAAAGCAATGCCTCCGGCCTTGGGCTTTAACAGATGCTTAAAAGGCGATGCCTGACGGGCATGTTTATCTTTAGTAAAGCGTGTGCCTTCCACAAAATTCATAATACTGGCGGGTTTGTACTTAAATTTCTCGCACGCCTTTTTTGTGGTTTCCATGTCTTTGCCTTTCAAGTGCGGGTTTTTGGCCAGAAACGATTTGCTGTAACGGCGCATAAAAGGAAAGTCCAGCGCCCACCAGGCAAGGCCTAAAAAAGGTACCCAGATCAGTTGCTGTTTAAGGAAAAACTTCAAAAACGGAATTTCGCGGTTAAATACTCGTTGAAGTAATAAAATATCAACCCAGGACTGATGGTTGGCAATTACCAGGTACCAGTCATTCCGGGCCAGCCCTTCCAGCCCGGAGACCTCCAGCGTAGTACGACTGAATAGCCGCTGATTAAAGTTATTAACACTTATCCAGCCTACGGCGCAGGCGTCCAGCAGATAGGTCATAAAAGTCCGCCAGGGGTTAAACGGAATAACAAGCTTTAATACCGCCAGGGCTAACACCAATGGCACCCAGAACAGCGTATTGAGCCCGTAAAGTAGCGCCGACAGCGCGCCATTGAGGCTATGTAATAAGGTTTTCACTACAGTCGTCTTACCAGTTGTAAAATTGAGCACAGTGTAACGTAAACCAGGCTTAAAACCGATACTTAATCGAGTTAAGTGGTGATAAAAGTCTATTCAGCAGGTGTTGTCATTATCACCGCTAAAACTGCCGGTGCGCGCCAGTTAAAGGCGAATTGGATACAGTACAGCTCAAACCGAAGTCTAGCGTTTTTTAACTTTTTGTTTACGTTTTGCCGTCCTTCGATTGTGCCTGATACCCCATCAGGTATGGTGCCTGTAATTCAATTGTTGAGGCATCTGATGAAACTACCCATTCACAAAAAAAGCAATATCGACCTGCTGGCCAAATGTCGGCTGGCAACCTGGCTGACGCTGGCGCTTACCCTCACTGCGTGTAACGAAAGCAATAACTCAGTGAGTAATAGCGAAAGTAATGACTCACAAACTGAGCAGTTTTTGCCGTATCAGGATACGTCGTTACCAATGAATCAAAGGGTCGATGATTTGGTGGGCAGAATGTCGCTGGCAGAGAAGGTGGCGCAAATGTACAACGATGCGCCGGCGATTGAGCGACTTGATGTACCGGCTTATGATTACTGGAATGAAGCTTTACATGGCGTAGCCCGGGCGGGAGATGCAACGGTATTTCCTCAGGCAATCGGCATGGCTGCAATGTGGGACCGGGCGTTGTTAAATGAGATTGCCACGGTCATTTCTGATGAAGGCCGCGCTAAGCACCATGCTTTTAAGCAACGTGGATTGAGCTATCGCTATACCGGATTAACTTACTGGTCGCCAAATATTAATATTTTCCGCGACCCGCGCTGGGGGCGAGGACAGGAAACCTACGGCGAGGATCCTTATCTGACCGGAGAGCTGGGCGTTGCGTTTATAAATGGTTTACAGGGTGATGATGACACCTACTTAAAAACGGCAGCCACCGCCAAGCACTTTGCCGTGCACAACGGGCCGGAAGTCTCACGCCATTCTGATGATTATGTGGTCTCGGATAAAGACCTGTTCGAAACCTACTTACCGGCTTTTGAGAAGGCCGTAGTAGATGCCGATGTAGAGGCGGTAATGTGTGCCTACAATCGGGTCAACGGTGCCCCGGCCTGTGGCTCCGACCGCTTACTCAAAGATATTCTGCGCGGCAGTTACCAGTTTAATGGTCATGTAATGTCTGACTGCGGCGCAATTGCCGATTTTTACGATCCTAAAGCCCACAATGTAACGCGCTCGCCAGCGGCAGCCGCAGCCTGGGCAGTAAAGAGTGGTACGGATCTGAATTGCGGCACCGGACGCCTGAGCAGCTATGCTAACCTTACTTTTGCCGTACAAAAAGGCTTTATTGAGGAGTCGTTGATAGATCAGGCGGTAGGCCGCCTGATGATGACCCGCTTTAAGCTGGGCATGTTCGACCCTGATAGTAACGTGCCCTTTGCTGATATTCCGCTGGAGGTAGTGGGATCCGAGGACCACCTGGCTCTCACGCAAAAAGCGTCAGAACGCTCCCTGGTATTGCTGAAAAACAATGGCGTGCTGCCACTTCAACCGGGGGTTAAAGTGGCCGTGATTGGGCCTAACGCAGATAATCAGGATGTGCTGTTGGGGAATTACAATGGTCTGCCGGTTAATCCGGTTACCGTACTTCAGGGCATCAAAAACTACACCGGCAATGCGGCAGTGCCTTATGCTCCCGGTAGTGCGCTGATCGATGACATTTACGGCCACTGGCAAATCCTCGATGAATCGGTGTTGTTCCACAGTGATGAATCCGGCGAATTAAGCCCCGGCGTGAAGGTGGACTACTATGCTGTCGCGCGTGAAGCTATCAGCGATTTCTCCTCATTAAGGGTGCCCGCCACGCAATCCGGAAGCGCAATAAGCTCTGAGGTAATGAAAACCTTACAAATGCGGAACCTGCGTTCGCCGGTTAGCGGTAAATGGCTGGATGACTTTGCTATGGTAGCGCGCGGCCAGCTTGTGCCACAGGAGTCGGGCAGTTACCGGTTCGACGGGCCGGGTGAAGTGACGCTTAACGGCGAGGTGGTGAACGGCGCAGTAGAGCTTAATGCAGAGCAAAGCTATGATTTTCAGGTCAGTCATAAAGTGGTATCCAATCCGGTTAGCAATACCGCTGGCGGCCTGCGGGCAGAGTGGCAGCTGCGCTGGGTGAATGAGAGTAAAGCGCTGCAGGAAGAAGCGCTGGCAATAGCGGCCGCAGCCGATGTGGTGGTGATGGCGGTAGGCATTTCTCCCCGTATTGAAGGGGAAGAAATGCCGGTAAAACTGGAAGGCTTTAACTATGGCGATCGCACCAGCATTACTCTGCCCGCAGAACAACAGGCACTGATCAAAGCGGTGGAAAAACTGGGTAAGCCGGTGGTACTGGTTAACTTCAGTGGCAGTGCCATGGCGCTTAACTGGGAACAGCAAAACGTTGATGCGATCATTCAGGCATTCTATCCGGGTGAAGCTACCGGTACAGCTCTGGCGCGAATTCTGTGGGGAGAAGTGAATCCTTCGGGTCGCCTGCCGGTTACCTTCTACAAGAATCTTGATGGGTTTGCGCCGCTGGATGATTATGCCATGGCGAATCGGACCTACCGCTACTTCGAGGGCGATGTACTCTATCCTTTCGGTTATGGCCTTGGTTACAGCGCCATGCAATATAGCAATTTACAAGCCCCTACGAAGCTTGCTTCTGGTGAGGATTTAACGCTGCAGGTAGAACTTAGCAACCTGGGCGAACAGGCTGCCAGTCAGGTTACTCAGGTTTATGTGAGCATGCCGGATGCTCCGGTAGATATACCTAAACTTAGTCTTAAAGGCTTTACCCGTACGCAGATTGGCGCAGGTGAAGCGCAGACGGTTTCACTTACGCTGAGTGCAGACGAGTTGGTCTATATCAATGAACAAGGGCAAAAAGTCCCTTATACCGGTGCACTCGATGTGTACATGGGCGATGGACAGCCCGGCTTTGGTAAGCCCGAGAAAGTTGCCCACACCCGTATTCAGTTGCAGTAGAGGAGCCTGATGATGTTGAGTCGCCTGACTGCCTCCTTAGTTCTGCCTTGTCTTCTCACTGGCTGCGCCGCTAACGCGGCCGCCGGCCTGGCCGACAAATATAATGGACATTTTTTAATTGGCACCGCGGTAAAATCAAGCGAGCTGCGGTCAACGCTGCCGGCCAAGGATGCACTGGTTTGTCGCGAATTTAATGCTTTCACCGCCGAAAATGCGATGAAATGGCAGCATATTCAACCCGAGCCGGGTGTTTTTTCCTTTGCCATGGCCGACCAGTTAATTCGCATTGCTGAACAATGTAACGGCAAAGTGATTGGCCATACTCTGGTGTGGCATCAGCAAACACCGGACTGGGTGTTTCAGGATGAGGCAGGCAGAGCAGTGAGCCGGGAAGAGCTGCTTGCCCGCCTGCGCGAGCATATCTTCACTCTGGTGGGCCGCTATAAAGGGCGAGTGACTGGTTGGGATGTCGTCAACGAAGCGCTTAATGAAAACGGCTCGCTACGCGATACTCCCTGGCGACGAATCATCGGCGACGACTACATAGAATACGCCTTTAAATATGCCAGGCAGGCCGATCCCTCTGCCGAGCTATACTACAACGATTACAATATGTATAAGCCGCAAAAAGTGGCGGGGGCGGTCAGGCTGGTTAAACAACTAGCCGGTAAGGGAATTGACGTGGATGCTGTGGGCATGCAGGGTCACTATTCGTTGTTTTACCCGGCGCTTAATGATGTTGAGCAAAGCATTGAGGCACTGATTAACGCCGGGACCAAAGTGGCCATTACCGAACTGGACGTTACTGTCTTACCACTACCGGAAAATGCCCATACCGGCGCGGATATTACCCAGAGTTTTACCGCACACCCGGTTTATGACCCCTATGTTGATGGTTTACCCGAGGAACAGCAGCAATTGCTGGCCGGCAAATATAAAGACTTGTTTAGTCTCTTTCTGAAACACGCCGGACACATTAGCCGGGTTACCCTGTGGGGGAGTACAGACGGTGATTCCTGGCGTAACAACTGGCCTATCCGGGGGCGCACGGATTATCCGCTGTTACTGGATCGTGAGGGCGAGCCCAAAACTGCTTATCATGCCGTGGCTGAGCTGGTTACGCCGGAATAACTAGCGTAAAAAGGCGGTAACGGTAAAGCGAGCGGTGTACGGGTTTAGATCCGTTTTAAACTGTTTCGAAATATCCCCTGAGTGAAGCAGCGCACAGGGGTAAATTACCGCCCGGTTAAATTCACAGGGCACCTGCAATACCCGTTCAAATAAAGGCGTATCACCATTTATATAGCCGCGCTCAGCAGGATAATATTGGAGGTGTTGCGCCAGATTCTGTTGATAAGCGTGAAGACCTGGCCGGGTAATAGCCACCTGCGCGGTAGGTTTGTATCGGTAAAAACTGGTTCCGCCAAACGTGGGTGAACACAGGTAATGAACAATGGCGTACTCGTTGAGCAGCGGTCGGTCAAAGTGGGGAATTGATTGCTCAAGCGTTAACTCTTCAGCAGCACGGGTTACCATGGCAAAGTAGGCTTCACCATCACTCACCCTTGCAGTTACCTTTTCGCGCTGAAATGCCCGGTTTATGGTGGCTATGGCGTATTTCAGATAGCCGGGCGGTACTGGCGCCCTCAGACCCGGGTACACCGGCGATTCACCTGGAGGCTGTTGCCGGGCAACCGCGTAATCGATTAATTTGTGCGGAGCAGGCATAAAATCGTCTATCACCAGTACCTGATGGTTACTGCCGGGTACCGGCAGCATCCTCACATTAGTCACGGTTTGCGGCACAGGTTTTAGCGATAAACTCGGCGTGGCCGGGCATGTAATCCACGGATTTTCTCACCACCCTTTGGATCCCTTCCAGGCGACGGGCCAATTCCTCCTCAGGAAAAATGTCTGCCAGCGCGTGATATCCCTCGGGACGCAGGCCCTGGCCGTACATCACTTCAAACCAGCTCAGGTCATTAAACAACTCATTATTAAAGCGGCTGATGCGGCCGTTAGCCTTAAAGTGGTCGATTTTTTCCTGCAGGGTATCGGGAATGGCCATGTGCTTACAGTAGCGCCAGAACTCCGTGTCCTCACGCTCGGTAACGTGATAGTGCAGGATCAGAAAATCGCGGATACGGGTAAATTCAAAATCCATCTCTGCGTTGTACTGGTCAATATCACTCTGGCACGGTTGCTGAAACGGAAAGTAACTAAAGAGTTTGGAGATCGCTACCTGCACCAGATGCAGGCTGGTGGACTCCAGTGGCTCCATAAAGCCGCCGGATAAGCCGACCGCCAGACAGTTCTTATGCCAGAACTTGTTTCGTTTGCCGGTGATAAATCGAATTTGTCTCGGGTCTGCCAGCAGATCGCCTTCAATGTTTAATCGCAGGGTTTTTTCTGCTTCCTCGTCGGTCATAAATTCACTGCAATAAACGTGACCGTTACCGACTCTGTGTTGCAATGGAATACGCCACTGCCAACCGGCTTGCTGAGCGGCGGCCCGGGTAAATGGCCAGGGTGTTTCGGTGAGCGACGATGGTGCTGTGACGGCGCGATCACAGGGAAGCCAGTGACGCCAGTCTTCATAACCGGTTTTAAGGGTTTGTTCGATTAGCAGAGCGCGAAAGCCGGAGCAGTCGATAAAGAAGTCTGCGCCATGTTCGCTGCCGTTTTCTAAAATCAACGACTGTATAGCGCCGTCCGGGTGCTGACGGACTTCAGTGACTTTGCCTTCTGTACGCTGCACGCCATGGCTTTCGGCAACCTCACGCAAAAATTTAGCATACAGGCCAGCATCGAAGTGAAAGGCATAGGCGATGTTTGACAGGGGCGAGTTGCCCGCCTCAAACGGTCGCATAAAACGCTTTTCATTGCAGGCTAACGACGACAGGGTATATTCATCCAGCGGCGCGGCTTTACCTTGCTGGCGCATTTTGAGCCAGTATTGATAAAAGTGCACACCCTCCATGTTCTTGCCCACTTCACCAAACGCGTGATAATAGCTGTGGCCAGGCTTGCGCCAGTTTTGAAACTGGATCCCCAGTTTAAAGGTGCCCTGGGTACGTTTTATAAAGGTATCTTCATCCAGCCCGATTAAATCGTTGAACAACTGGATTTGCGGGATGGTGGCTTCACCAACGCCTACAGTACCGATTTCTTCTGATTCAATAACCTGAATGTCACAGGGGTGTTTACTTAAAATTTTGCCTAGTGCGGCAGCCGTCATCCAGCCTGCGGAACCGCCGCCCAGAATGATGATTTTTTTTAATTGAGTTTGCATGTTTACCCCTGAAACAAAAAAATCAGGCCCTTAGCCGGGGCCTGATCAATTACGCTGTGATAGTGCTATTAAAAGTTAGCCCTGATCACAAATGCCAGACGGCGGTCTGATTTAAACCACGAGCGCCCTGCTTCCTGTCCTTCGTTATTTAATACCATAATGGTTTCAGACTGCGAATTGGTCAGGTTGGTGCCTTGTATACCCACCGTAACATTCTCATTCCAGTTGTAGAATATGGAGCCGTCTAACTGACCAATGTCGTTATAAAACAGCGGTGCCTTGGAGATGACGTCACGGGTAGTAAGCAGGTAACGTGAACGCCAGTTATACGCAAGTCGCGCACTCCAGCCATTCTTCTCATACATAGCCACAATGTTGGCAGTATGTTTTGACTGACCTTGTAGCGGCACATTATCCAGATTTACCCTAATACCAGTGTCGGTAAAATCATCGCCTAACCAGCTTTCATCTTCTACATCCACTTCGTTATTGGGCACGCCGGACGCATTGATATAAGTGTAGGTAGCCTGCACACCCAGCCCATCCCATGGCGCCGGAAGCATGTCGTAGAATTGTTGATAGGCAATTTCAACGCCGTCCATTTTGCCTTTACCGCCGTTGGTGGTGGAGTTGACAAGCGCCGACTGCACCTGACCGGTGGTCGGGTTGGTGTACTCCTGCACCGCCGCTCCCTGAATAAAGTAGTTTTTCAGGTCTTTATGGAAATAGGTCACACTCAACTGACCGACCTCAGCAAAATACCATTCCAGTGCAAGATCGTACTGGGTAGACTCCATAGGTTTTAAAAACGGGTTACCGCCGGAACCAGTCCAGGCTGGCACATAGGCCGACTGGATCAGGTTTTCACCTGGCTCTGGTGGATTTTCCGGATCAGGATTACTGATTGGGCGGATAGCCTGGATAGACTCAGTGCCTAGTGTGGCACGGTTACGGATATCCGACATATCAGGCAGCGCTACCGCTTTTGAAAACGCGAAGCGGGTAATGAGATCATCGGCTACCTCAATTTTCAGGTTAAAGCTGGGTAACAGCATGTCGAAGTCGGTTTCGGCAGACAGCCGCTCTTCCGCATCATTACCAAAATTACGCTCGGCATTAGACAGGTAATTGCGTTGATCACCAATCCAGCGATTCTCCTCAGCCTCGAGTGCTTCCTCAATATCGGCATAATTGCCTGCATTAATCTGTTCATTGAGCCAGTTGGTAACAATCTCAGCCGTCAGCGGAGCGCTTTGTAATGCCTCAGGTGGCATAAAGTCCGGCACTAAATCCGGAAAGGTCACTGCACCATCGGCCTGGCGGTCGAGTTGCACATAACGCAAGCCAATATTACCGCTATAGCGCAGATCGCCTGTACCTTCGAAGTTTACCCGCAGGTAAATTGCTTTATTTTCCTCAGTAGTCAGATTGACCTCGCCGGGTGTAAAGATACCATACTTATCATCGACACCCGGACGGTCCGGATAGGGCTCCCATGTGCCTCCGCCCGTCATATAAGGGCGAGCGCCAGCGATAATCGACCGCACATAGGCTTCGGTAGCATGAATGGTTTGATTGCCCGGGATATCGGCGATGCCCCCCCCATGAAAATCAGACCAGTCGACCAGTTCAAAATTACTGGCATCGACCGGAATGGTGTCGAGCCAACCGGCTGGTGCGGCACTGCTGAACTCTGGACCTAATGCTCCCCAGTTGTAGCTGGTAGAGCGTACGGTCTGTTCCCGCTTTGCGTAGCGCACACCTGATTGTACTGAAGTGAAAATACCGTCACTGTCGAGGTGATACGTAGCATCCAGTCTGGTCGCAAAAGAATCACCCTCGGAACGTTCCCAGTGGTCCATGGCACTACGCAGGAAATAAGACGTGGGGTCCTGGAAGTAGTTGCTGTCGCCAGCCGGGTCGCCGGTAAAGCCCGGATAATTCCCTTCGGCATAAACGTCGGGGTTTGCATCCCGGTAACCAAAATAGGGTTCGATGAGGGTCATGGTAGGTGTGCTGCCGGTTACGTCATAAGTCTGACCGGCAAATGCGGCAGTATGTAACACCACATCGTCATCGCGGGTTTTGGCTTTGATGTACTGTACATCAGCTTCCAGCTCCAGTGCATCAGTAGCCATCCACTCAAGGTTAAACGACAGATCCTCAACCAGGGTATCGGTTTGTTTTACACGCGAATCAAACTGGTAGGGATAGCCAAATTGCGGGCGACCGCCGCTTTCCCATGAGCGGATTACCCGATCGTTGTTCCCATCGGCGGCGCGCCAGCCGTCAACGCCCTGTACCATGGTACCAGAGCCAAACAGGCCATCGTCATCGAACTCAAACTCGGTGCCTTCCAGCGCCCGGGTGCGGCGATTATCCAGATTGTAGTAACCGCCCTGATATTTAACCGCCTGCTCATGCCACGATAATGACGCATCAGAGCGAATGTACTGCATGGTCGCCAACAGGGTTTCATCTTCATTTTCCCATTGCAGGGTACTGGCAAAGCCCTCTCGTTTGCGGTCGTCAAACTTTTTAAGCAGGTTCGACGCGTTAGGCATCCACACCGTACCGTTGTTGTCTGCGCCGGTAAAGGCTTCCGCCCCCGCTATATCGCGGGCGTAGGTCTGTACGTAGGCATCAGACTGAATACCATGTGACTCACCGTAAAGTTGTGAGTTAGCATAGTTAACCAGGAAGCCAATCTCGCCTTTTTCAGCAAGGTCGATACGATCGCTGTAGAGCCCGGAAAATGTGGGACTGCCTTTTTCGGCCAAATCGCCATAAGAGTAATCGCCACCAAACGCAATAACCCGGCCCTCTGAATCAAAGGGTTTGCGGGTGCGCAGACTAACGGTACCGCCAATCCCGCCTTCAATCATGTCGGCGGTCTGGTTTTTGTAAATATCCACACCGCCCATCAACTCAGGCGATACATCCTGAAAAGAAAGGCCCCGACCACTATTAGCCGTGAAAGAGTCACGCCCGTTAAATTCACTTCGTGTCTGGGTCATGCCACGAATAATGGCGCCACTGCCTTCAACGCTAAAGTGGTCTGGGTCGTCGGGGCCTGCAAAGCGTTCAATGGATACACCGGGTAATCGCTGAATGGCTTCAAGAACACTGCGGTCGGGCAGTGTACCGATGTCATCGGCGGTAATGGCATCCACTACCGTATCGGAATAACGTTTGAGGTTCTGTGCATTAAGGAGATTGCCGCGGATCCCCTTAACTTCGATTTTTTCTACGACTGCTTCTTCGTTCGATGCTGCTTTTTCCTGATCATCCTGCTCCTGGGCATTCGCGCCATGCAGGGCAGAAAGGATCGTTAGTGCAACGAGAGATTTATTAAAGGTTGTAGCGTATCGGTTAGATTTGTGTGCCCGAATCCTAGCCATGTGTACTTCTCCGCTTAGATAGAATGGAGTTATTGTTATCCATTTACTTGGCTTTGAAGCTGACCGGCTGGTGACCGCTATTTTAAAAGCCAATTATGGTGAGAGAATACTCGTTGAAGCCGGCATAACTATCAATGGGATGTTAAAATATCACAAGCTGGAAACCATATATCGCAACATGTAATTAACAAAAAGTTGCAAGGATAATAGCTAATATTCTGATTTTATGGGATTCATTGGTTTATTTGGGTTATTATAATACAAGTGCGGCGGAGGTGTGGGGGTAGCAAATAGTTAACATTTGTTACCCCCTACATACTTATTTTGTAAGGGTGATCATTGCTGCCAGCGAATATACCAATGGGGCATTCCAGTTGATAGTGACTTCGTTAGTAGAGTAGCTACACCAGTTGTCTTTGTATGAAGTGGCCGGCAACGAGGCACTGTACTGGCAGTTATCCTGTTGGCCGTTCTGGGCGCCGCCCACTAAAAAGCCCGGTACCGGCTCGGCAATGCCGTCGGCATGGGATTGGCGATGGTGGATAAAGCGTGGCGATGTTTCACCAAACCCGGTGACGTAGCTGTAGTCCACCGGATTTTTCCCCAGTACATAGTCCACCAGGCCGGTGAAGGTATAACGGTAGTCGGGGTTATTGCTCATCCGGTAGGCGCTGGCTAAAACCATAGCGTGGTTCATGGCAACGCCGTTACTACCCCACACAAAATCGTTGGCAGTCATGGCTGTTCTGAATGGTGATGCCTGACTGGTTTTTACCAGTGCGTCGGCGTAGTCCAGAAAGCGCGTCTTTAACGCCTGGTAGCGCTCGGCGGGGAGAGCGTTTTGGCCTTGTTCAGAGAGTAATGACAGATAAGCTAATCCCATAGTATCAGACCAGCCCGGAGTGGACGGGGAGCCCAGATAACGCTGCGCCTCAATGAGATAGTCCTGCTCGCCGGTGGTAACAAAAAGCTCACTGGCGGCCCAGGCAAATTCATCGTTAAACGATGAGTCGCCGTATTCCCCGGTTTTTACGTTTTGCGCATTCTTATAGGCCACTTGCGGGTTTTCTAATGCCCATTGCCAGGCTCTTTTCGCTGCTGCCAGAAAATTGCTTTGCTGTTGCGGATACACTCTGGCGGCTGTTGCCATCACCGCTGCAAAATTGAGTGACGCGGCGGTTCCCTTGGCCACTACATAGCGCTGCTCTGTGGCCTCTGCCGGCATTACTGCCGGGGCAAAATTTAATGTGGTGAGCTTATGAAAAACACCGCCATCCTGGTCCTGCATGGTTAGCATCCAGTCCAGATTCCAGTTGATTTCATCGAGTAAATCGGGCTGGTTATTGGTGGACTCCGGGATATTCCAGCGTCGCTGCGCATAAAAATCAGGGAAGTCGAGGTATGCCCGCATCAGGGTGTAAGTAGATATGCCTGAATTAACAATGTATTTATTGTAATCGCCGGCGTCGTACCAGCCTTTGGGGCTTGCCAGGCTAATCTTCGGCTCGTTGAGGTTAATTACATGGGTGTCCGGGTGGCCGGCTTCACGGTGCCATTTGCCAGCAAAGGCCGGGTCCAGCGCCATGCCGGCACGATTGTAATAATACGCTTTGATAGCCGCGTCGTGCAGGGCGCTCACTCGTTGAGCTGAAATTCTGAACGTGGTGTAGCTGTTGTCGCCAACAGACAGCCGGTAAAGGCCGGGAGCAGCAATACTGCTCACGTCTGCTATAGCCACGGTTTGATCTGCCAGTGGCCAGTAGTTCGGTGTACTGGTAGTTCCTTCCAGAACTGTCTGGCCGCTGGCGGTGTTGGTTACCCGATAAGAAACAGCTTGCGAAGTTCTTACTACGATATGCTTTTGTTGCTGCGGTAAAAAGCCAACCTGATTGGCATAGAATTCAACGGGCTGCGAGCCGTTATCTGCGGTTGCGGAGCTGGCAGTGTTGCTTGTACTGTTAACGCCCGAACAGGCTCCTATGGCGAAAACCAGTGATAAAGACATCGCCAGCTTGCTGAATGATAGTAGTGTAGTGCTCATATTTACTCCTGCCTGAAACAAAGATTAATCAGCATTGGTTGCGCTGGTGACGGCCATACTGAAAGCCGCTGCGGGAAGCCCGGTACTACTGAATAAACCGGGTTCGGGGTTATCAGCCCAGCCATAACGAACGTGAACCGGTTGACTGACCTTAGCGCTGGATAGAATCACCTGGTCGTTGCTAATGCGTACGTCAGCCCAGTAGTACTGGTTATCAGCGCCGGCAATAGCAAAGCTCTGCGTTAAGGGGGAAGCTTCAGTCAGGCCCTCCCCGGTATGGCTAAAGTGCACAATGACTTTATCGTCCTGTCGCTCTGCTGTAGTCGGTACAGGGCCCTGATAAGCAATGTCCTGATCGTAGGCGATATTGCGGGCAGCCAGTGCAAGCCGTTTTCCTACAGTAGCCTTATTGACCGGATGGATGTCGTTCCATTCTCCCACATCAAGGGTGACCACAGAAGCGGTGTTATCAAGCGTTCCAACCTGGCGTTGCTGGTCTCGCAGAACTGCCCAGTTGCTCTGGACAGGTTGTGCCTGTCGAGCCATAAAATTGGTTAGCTGAACAATAATGAAAGGCATGTCCGGCTGTTGCCACTGGCCACGCCAGTGATTAATCATAGCGGTTAGCTTCTCTGCGTAGTCATTGGGCGCGCCGCTGTTCGACTCACCCTGATACCACAGGGCCCCGGTAAGCGGGAAGCGGGTCGCTGGCGCTATCATTGCATTGTAGAGTCCCATGGGTTGCCAGCGGATAAACGTGGAGCCAGCCAGACGGGGCATTTTGGCAGCAATTTTATAATGCCATTCGCCTGCCAGTGGGTAACGCGCGTTGTCGGTGCCTAAAAAGTAGGCCTTGTCCAGTACAAATCCTGTTGAACCGCCGACGGAGGTAATGCGAATGGCGATAACATTTTCGCCTTTTTTAAGCATGTCCGGCGTAACATTGTAGCGCCGTGGAGGGTACTGATAACCTGTGCCGCCAACTTCATGACCGTTAATATACGCCGTGTCTGCATCAACAATACGTCCTAACCTGAGTGTGACAGGCTCCGCGGGGACTTCGTCCAGGTGAATTGTTTTTCTGAGCCACCAAACACCAATAAAGCCTTCGTCGTTAGTTGGCAGATTGCCGGGCAGGGTGATTGATTGCCAGTCGCTGTCGTCGAGACTCGGGTCATACCAGGTGGGATTAGACTGTAATCCTTTATCGGACTGATGGAGTTTGGCATACCAGGCATCGGAGCGGGCTTTATCCTCTTTACGGGTTTGCTTATCTACTGCCGGATCGGCAAAGCGTTCACCGGCAGTAATTTGGTCCGGATAGGGGCTAAGGATGTCTTTGTGCATCCAGGCCTCAATCGGCGAGCCACCCAGCGACGCATTGACAATGCCTATGGGCACATTCTGATCAAGATGGATCTGGCGGGCAAAGTAGTAAGCCACAGCCGACAACTGACGTATGTTTTGCTGCGTGGCAGTGCGCCACTGACCGCCGCTGTAATCGCTGTTCTGGCCATCGAAACGGTATGTATCGGGCACCGTGAACTCGCGGATCAGCGGAAAGTTTGCTTCGGCAACATCGAGCGGGTAGGCCTCTTCAACACGAGCCATGGTGAGCTCCATGTTTGACTGCCCTGAGGTTAGCCATACATCACCAAAGTACAAGTCATTAACGGTAAGGGTGTCGTTGCTTTTGATAATAAGCTGGTGGGGACCACCAGCGGGTTGTGCTGGCAGCTCAAACTGCCACTTGCCGTTGCTTGCGCTGGTTTCACCCAGCAGTTCGCCGTTAAACAAGATTTGAACCGGTGCTTTTGAATCTGTGGTGCCGGTTAACGGAACAGGCTTATTGCGTTGTAACACCGCGTGGTCTGAAATAAGCCGGTGTAATGTGGTGGCTGCCCCTGCACATTGCGCGATAAGACAGGTACATAGCAAAAGTAACCGAATCAAATTATGTCTCCTTCAGAAACAAAAAAAGTGCAGAGGTTTCTGCACTTTTTAAGTAAAAATAACGACTTAGCGGAAGATAACCTGGTTGACCTGGTTTTCCAGCAGTTCCTGGCTGCCTGATACCTGTCTTGGGTTAAGCTGCTGCTTAGTGGTTAAGCCGGCCAGTGATTCCAGAGAGAAAGCACCGTTGAGGATTTTCTCGCCCAGCTCGCCGTTCCAACCCGCGTAACGTTTGGCTTTTGCATCGGCAATAAAGTCGTTTTCAAGCATTGCTGCGGCTTTTTTCAGCCCCAGAGCACAGGTATCCATGCCACCAATATGGCCGTGGAACAGATCGGCCGCATCAATACTCTGACGGCGTAACTTGGTGTCGAAGTTAAAGCCACCTGAAGTGTAACCGCCGTTTTTGAGGATTTCGTAACAAATCAGCGTCATCTCTTCTACGCTGTTAGGGAACTGGTCGGTGTCCCAGCCTAACTGTGCGTCACCGCGGTTGGCATCAATCGAACCGAACACACCCAGAGCAAATGCTGTGGCAATTTCGTGGTGGAAGGAATGGCCGGATAATGTTGCATGGTTGGCTTCGATATTGACCGCGAACTCTTTTTCCAAACCGAATTCTTTTAAAAAGCCATAAACGGTTGCCGTATCGTAATCGTACTGGTGTTTAGTTGGTTCCTGAGGTTTTGGCTCTATCAGCAGCAAACCGTCAAAACCGATTTTGTGTTTATGCTCCACTACCATATTCATAAAGCGGCCAAGCTGAGCACGCTCACGCTTGAGGTCGGTATTGAGCAGTGTTTCGTAACCCTCACGGCCACCCCACAGTACATAGTTAGCACCGCCAAGGGTTTTAGTGGCGTTCATGGCGTGAAATACCTGAGTTGCTGCGCGGGCAAAGATCTCCGGATCCGGATTGGTGGCTGCGCCTGACATATAACGCGGGTGACTGAAGACGTTAGCCGTGCCCCATAACAGTTTCATGCCGGTGGCTTCCTGTTTGGCCGCCAGTACTTCCGTCATTTCGCTGAAATTACGAATATAGTCGTTAACGCTGTCACCTTCTGGTGCTACGTCAACGTCGTGAAAACAATAGTAAGGTGCGCCGAGTTTGCTGAAAAACTCAAAGGCGACATCTGCTTTTTGTTTTGCCCGCTCCATGGCATCGCCTGGTTGTAACCAGGGACGGTCAAAGGTATTTCCACCGAACACATCGGCGCCGTCCCAACAGAAGTTGTGCCAGTAGCAGGAAGCAAAGCGTAAATGCTCTTCCATGGTTTTGCCTAACACCACTTCTTTGGGGTTATAGTGTTTAAATGCCAGTGGGTTAGTGGACTCGGCACCTTCGTACTGGATTGGGCTGATGTCCTGGAAAAAATCCGCCATAGTTAACTCCTGAGTGGGCCGAATGGCCCGTTATTATGATGATTGCTTATACTGTGCAATCGGCGTCTATTCGACAATTATGTAAATTTCATCGACTCTTGTGTTTTTTGTTAAAATTGTGAATGAAGTGAAAAGTACAGCTCACGAAACTGCTGGCGTCGCTGATCGTAGTAGTTTTTAAACGCAGAATCCGGCTCATAGCTGGCTACCAGTTCCGGCACCGGGCATATATCACTAACCGGCGTTTGTGGTGAAACGCCCAGCTGTGCCAGCCTTGCCGCTCCCAGAGCCGGTCCCACATCACCGCCTTTACGATAATTCATTGCAATGCCGCTGACATCGGCCAGTAACTGACGCCAGTAAGTACTTTTAACCCCGCCGCCAATCAGGCTGATCCCTTCTACCTGAATGCCACAGCCGTGCACCGCATCGATACCGTCGGAGAGAGCCATTGAAACGCCCTGCACTACAGCCTGAGCCATATGCGCCCGGGTTGTGGAAGCGGTTAATCCAAAAAAGCCGGCTTTGGCATTGGGATTGTTATGTGGTGTGCGTTCGCCGGTTAGATAAGGCAAAAAGAACGGCGTATTCGGATCATCCGGCCGGGTGTTGTTAACCACGTCGTCAAACAATTCGGCAACGGAGCGGTAACCGGAATTTTTCGTAAACCAGTCAAGGCAGCTGGCTGCGCTCAACATTACCGACATCAGATGCCAGCGGTGCCCGATAGCGTGACAAAAGCTATGTACCGCCGATTCCGGATCGCTGCGATAATCATTGGTCACCGCGAAATAGACACCGGAGGTGCCCAGCGACAGCATGGCCTGGCCGGCATCAACAATGCCACAGCCGACTGCTCCGGCGGCATTATCGCCGGCGCCAGCGACTACCGGAATGGCACCCATGCCCCAGCGACCGGCTGCTTCTGCTGTCAGATAACCAGTGACTTCGTTACCTTCATAGAGGGCTGGCATGTGCTTCTCACTTAAGCCACAGGCCATCAGCATGGTTTTGCTCCAACTGCGTTCGCCGGTATTCAGCCAGCTTGTACCGGCCGAATCTGACATATCAGAGGCAAACTCACTGGTGAGTTTGTAACGCAGATAGTCTTTAGGAAGCAGGACTTTATCCACCTGTTTAAAAGTGTCGGGCTCATTTTCTTTTACCCACAGTAACTTGGGAGCCGTAAATCCCGGCATTACCAGGTTGCCGGTGATTACCCGGGCCTTTGCAACGGTATTTTCCAGTGTCCGGCACTGGGCTTCACTGCGACCGTCATTCCATAAAATAGCCGGGCGTAACACCCGGCCTGCTTTATCCAGCAAAGTGGCACCGTGCATTTGTCCTGCCAGACCCAGTGCCTTAACAACCGACAGGTCGTTACGCTGCTTTAATTCATCCAGTGTTGCACAGGTTGCTGTCCACCAATCCTCTGGATTTTGTTCAGACCACAGCGGTTGCGGTATGGCTACCGTTAACGAAGAAGACGCTGAGTCCACCACTTTACCGCTTTCATCGGTCAAAATGGTTTTGACACCGGATGTGCCAAGATCAATACCAATATACATAGTTACTCTCACCGGAACGATTAGCCGCTTATGCTGATTGCGAAATCACTAAATCGCAATTACGAAAATTTGTTACTTTTTTGTTAATTCGAACAAGGTGTATTAGTATGCTCGGAAACAAGAAATATCGTAAAAAAAAGTTATCTAATTTAAAGAAAGTGGTTAATTGATATACAGCTTCTGCGTATAACAGTAATCGCTATGGGCACAATCGGCTAGCACGGGGCAGTTTATGTTTGAGAATAAACACAGTATTACGCTTTTATTTAATGCCAATAAAATTTATGACCGACGCATCATTGCGGGCGTCGGTGATTACCTGCAAACCTCAAAGGTTGACTGGGATCTGTATCTGGAAGAAGACTTTATGGCGCGCCTTGACCATCTTGATGAGTGGAGTGGTGACGGCATAATCGCCGATTATGATAACCCGGAAATCCAGGCCGCCCTGCATAAGGCTAATGTACCGGTAGTGGGGATTGGCGGCTCCTATGCCAATCCGGCCGATTACCCTGATGTACCTTATGTTGCCACTGACAATTACGCCCTCATTCAGGCTGCTTTTGAGCACCTCAGACAAAAAGGTATTCAGCGTTTTGCTTTTTATGGTGCGCCGGTGAACGAACATCACCGCTGGGCCCAGGAACGTGAAAACGCGGTATTAGAGATCACCCGTTCGCAAGGCTACGACTGTCATGTTTACCGCGGACACCCGGTACGACCTGAAACCTGGCAGTACACTACCAAGCGCCTGGCCGACTGGTTGAGAAGTTTACCTACGCCGGTGGGGATCATAGCGGTTACCGACTCGCGGGCGCGCCATTTACTGCAGGTGTGCGACCATATCGGTATGCTGATCCCGGATAAAATGTCGGTTATCGGCATAGATGACGATGAACTGGCCCGTTATTTAAGTCGGGTGAGTCTGAGTTCAGTGCGTCAGGGGTGTTTTGAAATGGGGGTTCAGGCCGCTAAAACCCTGCATCGAATTCTGAAAGGCCATAATAAGCCGCGCAAGCCGGTGTTAATCCCGCCTGAATGTGTTGCCGAACGTCAGTCCACCGACTTTAAAGCCATAAGCGATCCTCACGTTATGCAGGCCATGCATTATATCCGGCAAAACGCCTGCCGTGGAATTAAGGTGGATCAGGTACTCGACTACGTAGGGGTATCCCGCTCAAATCTTGAACACCGCTTTAAAGAAGAGCGTGGCCACAGTATTCATAATGAGATCCATAACGAAAAACTGAACCGTGCCTGCAAGATGCTGGAAAATTCTGACGAAGCCACCTCACAAATTGCCAAGATCTGTGGCTATCCGTCGCTGCAATATATGTATGCGGTATTTAAGAAGCACTTTGATCAAACCCCCAAGGAATATCGGGACGCTCGGCGCGACAGCGAAGAGCCGGACCTGTCGTTAAAGGCCTCCTGAAAGTGAAAGCAGGGAGCAGGTTTGCGTAACACGACCTGCTTCCGCTGGCTTTAAGTTTGTACTTATCTACATATAACATCTCTGTAAATCAAGAGTTTGGCGCTTTGCGGCTGGCGGTTGGCCAGGAAATTTCTGATTTACATTTGGTTCACAAAAAACGCAATTCTGGTTGAGATTTTTCATAACGCCAACGCGTTGAAGCCTCGCGGGCTTTAACGTTAAATGCCTGTCATATTTGAACACAGAGAATGTTTATGCAGCAGCGTGTTATTTTTTCCTTACTCACAGGTCTGTTGATGAGCGGGTGCAATGCTCCCGGTTCTTCAGGTGCGGCACAACAGCCTACGACAAAGCCCGCTGTGCAAACGACGATGCCTGCAGAAGTGACCTTTGACTGGTTTAAGTATGCTACGCCGAATAACCGCCCTGCGGCACCGGCTGGTGAATTTTCTAATCCGGTGTTGCCGGGCTTCTATCCGGATCCGTCTATCACTAAAAAAGGTGATGACTATTACGTTACCACATCGTCCTTCAGCTATACTCCCGGTTTGCCGATTTTGCACAGTAAAAACCTGACTGACTGGGAGCTGATAGGTTATGCCCTGGACCGTGAAGCGCAAATGGAGTTCTCCGGCGCGCGTATTTCCAGAGGTATTTTTGCGCCGACTATTCGTTACCATGACGGACTGTTTTATATCATCACCACATCGGTAGACAATGGCGGTAACTTCATTATCACTGCCAGCGATCCGGCTGGACCCTGGTCTGAACCCATTTGGTTACCGGAAGTCGGGGGGATCGACCCGGACATTTTCTTTGATGACGATGGTCGTGTGTACATCACTCATAATGAAGCCCCTCCAGGCAAACCCTTATATAACGGCCACCGTGCTATCTGGATGTGGGAGTACGATCCTGCTACTCAGAAAGTGTTACCCGACAGTCGTAAACTGTTGGTCAATGGCGGGGTAGATATCAGCCAGGAGCCTATCTGGATTGAAGCGCCGCACCTCTACAAAGTGAATGGCTGGTACTATTTGTCCTGCGCAGAAGGCGGCACCGGGCCACAACACTCTCAGGTGGTATTTCGTTCACGTTCTCTGGATGAGCCTTTTATTCCGTATGAGAACAATCCGATTCTGACCCAGCGGGATCTGAGTTGGCCGCGACCCAACCCAGTGGATACCGCAGGGCACGCCGACATGATCCAAACAGAAGCCGGTGAGTGGTGGGCGGTATTCTTAGGCACCCGGCCTTACGACAATTACCTGTATAACACAGGGAGGGATACCTTTTTACTGCCCGTTGAGTGGCGTAATGAATGGCCGCATATTCTACCGGCAAAAACACCTATTCCGCCAACCAGCCCGCGCCCGGCGGGGACGAGCAAACAGCAAGGCACCAATTTTTATGATTGGGACGAGCAGTTTGATGGTCATAGTCTGAGTGTGCGCTGGCAAACACCACGTGATTTTGACCGCCACTGGATGAGTATTGAAAGCGGCGTGCTGACGATGTCGCCACTGGAAAATGCCCTTTATAGCAAGGAAATGGTGAGCTATGTGGGAACGCATCAGGCTGCAGCGTCGTTTGCGGCGAGTACCGAAGTGACTATCGCTAAAACCTCAACGGCTGAGGCGGGCCTGGCGGCTTTCCAGAGTGCCAGTTACCACTATTTTCTTGGCTTACGCGGTGAACAGGGGCGCTATGAGGCGTTTGTTGAACAGGTGGTTGATGGCAAGGTAACCACTGTTGCCCGTCAGGCCCTGACAACCCCAGTGGGTGAGCCGGTAAAAGTGAAAATTCACGGCGAGGGCGCATCAATCGAATTTGCCGTTGAGCAGCATGGTGCGTGGCTGGCGGTGGGCGGTTCCCAGGATGCTACCTGGCTGAGTACGCAAAAAGCAGGTGGCTTTGTTGGCACTACTATTGGCCCGCACGCCAGAAAATAATCAGAGGTAAAGGCATGTTAAAGCGCGTTGTAAGTTTTTTATTGTTGTGTGTCTGCGCACCAGCCCTGGCGAGTGACTATGTTACCCATCAGTTTGCGCCAGGCGACTTTGTGGTGGCCGATAGCGCCGCAAAACAAACGGCGACTATCTGGGTAGACAGTAAAGCCAATCCGGGGATCAGAATGGCGGCCGAATCGTTGCAGCAGGATATCTTCCGCGTAACCGGCCTTAAACCAAGCTTGACCAGCAAAACAGACGATCTTGCGGGCCATGTGATCATTGTTGGTGAGCGCGGTCAGGCCGCGCTGGTGGATAAACTGCTGGCCAGTAATCAACTCACCGTACAGGCAAAAGCCCGCCAATGGGAAGGTTATCAGCTCGATATAGTGGCCAGCCCGCTGCCCGGCGTTGAACAGGCCTGGGTAATTAGCGGTAATGACCGCCGCGGCGTGATTTTTGGTATTTATGATCTAAGTGAAAAAATCGGCGTGTCCCCCTGGTATTGGTGGGCTGATGTACCGGTTGTCACCCATGATAAGCTGTTTATTAAAGCCGACACACACATCTCCGATGCACCAAAAGTAAAATACAGGGGGATCTTTCTTAACGATGAAGCCCCGGCGCTTACCGGCATGGTGCACGAAAAATTCGGTGGCTATAACGCGAAGTTTTATAAGCATGTTTTTGAACTGCTGTTGCGACTGAAATCAAACTTTTTATGGCCGGCCATGTGGAACAATGCCTTTGCCGATGACGATCCGCAAAACATGTATCTGGCCAACGACATGGGCATAGTGATGAGTACCTCACACCACGAGCCCATGATGCGGGCAGATAAAGAGTGGAATCGCTACGGCAGCGGCCCGTGGGAGTATTCAACCAATCCCGATAAACTCTATGAGTTCTGGGTAGAAGGCGCTAAGCGTTACAAAGATAAAGAGGGTATTTTCACCCTTGGCATGCGCGGGCAGGCTGATACGCCTATGAGCGAGGGCGAAAATATTGGTCTGCTGGAGAGAATCGTCCACGATCAGCGGGAAATTCTCGCCAAAGTTATGGATAAACCACTTTCTGAGGTGCCTCAGGTGTGGGCGCTGTACAAAGAAGTGCAGGGTTTCTATGAGCGCGGTATGCGCGTGCCTGATGATGTGACGCTGCTTTGGTCTGACGATAATGCTGGTAATATCCGCCGCCTGCCAACTAAGGCTGAACGCGACCGTAGCGGCGGGGCCGGGGTGTATTATCATTTCGATTATGTGGGCGGCCCACGGTCTTACCGGTGGATCAATACCGTGCCGCTGGGTAAAGTCTGGGAGCAAATGGATCTCGCCTGGGAGTTTGGTGCGGATAAAATCTGGATCACCAATGTCGGTGATTTAAAGCCCATGGAATTACCCATTAGCTTCTTCCTCGCACAGGCGTGGGACCCGGAGGCATTTAACGCGCAGTCCGCCAAGCGGTTTACCCGCGAATGGGCAGCGAGTCAGTTTAACGGGCAATTTACCAACGACATTGCAGAGTTGCTGACCGTTTATACGCTACAAAACGGCCAACGTAAGCCCGAAGCGCTGAGCCCGGAAACTTACAGTGTACTCAACTACAACGAGGCCGAGCAGGTAAGTGAAACACTGGCCGACGCAGCGGATAAAGCCACGACGATTTATGAGCGGATCGACAGTGATTATCAGGATGCTTTCTTCCAGTTGGTTGCGCATCCGGTGTGGGCTACCCAGGCCATGTTTGAGTTAAACCGAGCCCAGGCCCTGAACGCGCTGTATGCTGAACAGGACCGCGCTTCTACTTCGGCCATGGCTGCCACAGTCAACGCGTGGTTTGAACGAGATGCCGAGCTTACGAAAATGTATCACAGCATTAAGGGAGGCAAATGGAACCGTATGATGTCGCAGCCGCATATAGGCTATGTGTACTGGAATAACCCGCCGGCCAATATCCCGCCGGTAGTTCAGACCAAGGCACTGGCACAACCCGCTGTGGCTGATATGGGCGTTGCAGTTGAGGGAAGTCGAGCTTACTGGCCAGCCGCCGGCGGTTTGTCGTTGCCGGAGTTTACGCTCTACGGCGAAGCGACTCGCACTTTTACTGTGTACAACCGGCAGGGTAAGGCTTTCAATTGGTCGGCGACGGCTTCACAACCCTGGATCATTCTGGGCAAAAAAGGCGGTGAGTTGCTGGAAGATACACCCGTTGAGGTTTCCATTGACTGGTCTCAGTTAGAGGCTGGCCATCACGAGGGCACTATAAATGTGAAAGGCACCGGCTGGGGCGGTGCGAACATTAAAGTTACTGCGCACAACCCCCAACTGACTGCCAAGCCGGTTAGTGGCGACTTTATTGAAGCCGATGGTTACGTGGCGATGAATGCCAGCGAGTCCAAGGTGAAGTCGACCCCGAATGGCAGCTGGCATAAGGTGGCGGTACACGGGCGGACTGGTGAAGCCATGAGTGCGGCGATGCCGCCATATTCCAGCCTGACACCCCAACAGGCACCGGCACTGGAGTTTCCGGTTTTCTTTACCTCAACCGGCGAGTTTCCGCTAACCCTACAGTTATCGCCTTCCTTGCCATTTGATGAGGCAACCGGCATTAAAGTGGCGGTAACCCTGAATGATGAGTTTGTGGCTACGCTGGCGCTGCCTTCACAAAAAGACAAGCAAGCCTGGGCTCAGGGGGTAATGGATAATGTGAAAGAACTCACTACGACATTGCCGGTGACTAAGGCCGGCCGCCACCGGCTGGCAATAAAAGCCCTAACGCCCGGGGCCGTATTGCAGCGGGTTATCATAGATACCGGTAATCTGAAACCCAGCTATCTAGGGCCGCCCCAAAGGCGCGCACCCCAAGAAAACATCAAGGGGTCAGAGTACTTGAAGTTCATTCATGTACTCTGACCCCTTGATTAATTAGATCCCTTAATTAGAAGCTTACCTGTTCCCCTTCGTTGAGAATGTGTAGGGGAATATCTGATGCTAAACGCTCATGCATGGTTAGCAGCCGAAAGAGGGCAGAGTGTGAGGTTTTGTCGCCCATCTTCCAGCTGTTATTGCCATACCCCCATGGCACCATCACTTTGCAGTTAAGCTCTTTTGCTGCCATAAGCGCATCTTCGGGCGTCATATGGACTTTTCGGTAAAAAGCTGGTGATTCCGCGCTGAAATAGGAAGCAATGGGCAGCAAGCACACATCAATCTCCCCGTATTTTTCTCTGATCTGCTTAAAGTGGGGCGAATAACCGGTGTCGCCCGCAAAGAATAATGTGTTGCCCTGATGTTCGAGCAACCAGCCACCCCACAGGGTTTTGTTTTCGTCTTCATACAGATAAGGCACCAGAATCCGGTTGCTAAAGTGATGGCCAGGGACAAAATGTACATTCATCTTGCCCAGTGGTTTATTTGCATACCAGGCCATTTCGGTAATCCTATAATCACCGCCGGGAAAGTGGTCAGCAAAACCTAAAGGCGTCAAAAACGCCGTATCGGCAGACAATGCCTGGATATCGCCTTTGTTAAAGTGATCGTAATGAATGTGCGAATACATTACCGCATCGGTCGCATTAAGCACCGAATCCGCGGGCTGTTCCGGTTCGTTACGATTAAAGCCAGCCGACAAGCGAAATGCCCAGTTTACCGGCCAGTCAAACTGATTAAATACCGGATCGAACAGAAACTGTTGGTTATCCGGGGCAATAATATGAAAGCTGGCGTGTCCATACCATTTTACCGTATACCCGGTGTCGAGCGACAACGAGGGCGAATCGCCGGTGTAAGTGCACTGTTCCATAGGTTCTTTACAAGCCAACAGCTCACTGGGCTGGTAGCAGTCATCGCTGCAGGTTACCGGATAGTCTTTAAAATTAGGAAACAGATTGATAAAACGGTCCTGATAACCTTCCATGCTGGAATATTTTACCACCGAGTGGGGCGGTATTAATCGTTCTGTTTGGTTATTGCTGCTGCAGGCTACAATACAAAACGCAAGCGCTGAGGCAAGCGAAAAAGCAATGTACTTCACTGGTGATATGTTCCCTTCAAATGTTCCAACGACAAGTTTACCAACTCCTCACCAGCGACAAACGCAAAAAGATGTAAACAAACTTAACGGCGGTGGGAGAGGCAGTAATTTTCACCCTTCGTTTGCCTCTGATCACCGTTATTTATTGCTGTTGCGAACCGTGAGACAATAAAAAGCGTATTGAATACCAAACGAAAACTAAAGAGCCAAAATAAGTACAGGGAAACCATATGACGAACAGCTCTTCAACAGGAAAATTAAACCCACCTGTTTTTTATTCAGCCACAACACTCATCGCGACAATCGTAATGTTCACTGCCATTTTTCCAAAAAGTGCAGATGAAATATTCACTACCTTGCAGTCCGGAATTGTGGAAAACGGTAGCTGGTTTTACGTACTTACCGTGGCAATTATACTGGTTTCGGTAATGTTTATGGGCTTATCAAAATTCGGCGACATTAAACTAGGCCCGGATCACTCTACACCCGACTATGGTTATGTCACCTGGTTTGCCATGTTGTTTTCAGCTGGCATGGGAATAGGACTGATGTTCTTCGGTGTTGCCGAGCCAGTAATGCACTTTTTAAGCCCTCCTACCGGCGATGGAGAAACCATAGAAGCCGCAAGGCAGGCTATGAAGCTGACATTTTTCCATTGGGGGTTACACGCATGGGCTATTTACGCCGTCGTAGCGTTGATTCTGGCCTTTTTTAGTTATCGACACGGCTTACCACTAACATTGCGCTCAGCGCTTTATCCGTTAATTGGTGAAAAGATCTATGGACCTATTGGGCATGCGGTCGATGTCTTTGCTGTCGTCGGGACGGTTTTTGGTGTGGCAACCTCACTCGGATACGGTGTATTACAAGTGAATTCCGGACTAAACTACTTATTCGATATACCTCTGGATACCGTTACGCAAATCATTTTAATTATTGGTGTAACGCTGCTTGCTATTCTCTCTGTTACAACCGGCCTTGATAAAGGCATTCGACGGTTATCAGAGCTCAACATGGTCCTCGCGGTCATTCTGCTTGTTACGATTATTATACTCGGCCCTACTGTGTATCTGCTGCAGGCTTTTGTGCAAAACACGGGTGCTTATGCTTCAGATATTGTTCGCAACACCTTCAACCTCTTCGCCTATGAAAAAACAGAGTGGCTGGGCGGGTGGACAATACTTTACTGGGGATGGTGGATGTCATGGGCTCCCTTCGTCGGCTTATTTATCGCTCGTGTATCACGTGGTCGTACAATCAGAGAATTCACTTTCGGGGTGTTATTTATCCCGAGCGGTTTTACCCTTTTATGGATGACCGTATTTGGCAACTCTGCGATTGATCTCATCATGAATCAGGGGGTATCTGCACTCGCAGATGCCGTTTCTCAGGATGAAGCACTCTCACTGTTTGCCTTTCTGGAAAACTTTCCTTTTGCAGGCGTATTGTCATTTGTTGGCACATGTATGGTCATCGTCTTTTTTGTGACCTCCTCTGACTCTGGCTCGATGGTAGTCGATATGCTCTGCTCCAATGGTAATGATAACACTCCCCTTTGGCAGCGGGTCTTTTGGGCGAGTTCGGAAGGAATTGTCGCCGGTGTTCTTCTACTCGCTGGAGGATTGGGCGCATTACAAACGATGACAATTGCCAGTGCACTGCCGTTTGCTGTGGTTTTACTCATCGCCACCTATGGTCTGTTAAAGGCATTGCGGGTTGATATCGCCAAGCGCGACAGTTTGCAGACCAACAATTGGCGGCTTGCTGTGCTTGGCAATGACGACGACTCTGGTTGGGAAAAGCAACTTGCCAGTATTCACGACTATCCGGATAAAAAAAATGTGAATAACTATATTGCTACGATGGTTAAAGACGCGATGGGCAGAGTGAAGCGACAGCTGGCAAAACACAATGTTGAAGCTAAGATAGAAGAAGTGAAAGCTGGCAGGTTACTTTTTACAGTCGAGCTTGAAGATGCTTATGATTTTCACTACGAAGTAAGGCGCTTTTCTTATGAAAAGCCCAATTACAGTGCCGACGGCAATGAAGCGGATGATGAAGCAGGAGACGACATCTACTTCCGAGCCGAAGTGCATTTACGTGAAGGTGGCCAGGATTACGACATCATGGGGTGGCCACAGGATGCTGTGATCCATGATATTGTAGAGCAATATCAGAAACATATGCACTTTCTGCATTCTATTAGATGATAGCTGCTTATTGAGAGCATGTTTTTCCTCATGGCGATGTCACGCTCTAATAAGGATACTTGCAAAGCGGGTTGTTGATTCCACGTTTAATTGCCTATGCGAATTGGTACTAAATCAAGGGGCAAGGAGCAACATGCATAAAAAAGCCAGCGACTACGCGCTGGCAAGTGGTGACGTTTTATTATTATAGTGTGGGAGTGATGTTGTTTATCCCTGCATTTGTTCCAGCTCTTTGCCTTTGGTTTCGTTAACAAACTTCACTACAAAGATGACCGAAAGGAAGGCGAAAATGGCATAAATACCGTAAGCGCCACCTAAGCCAATACCGGCCAGCAGCATCGGGAAGGTAATGGTGATCAGGAAGTTTGAAGTCCATTGCACCAGGCCGCTTACTGCAAGGCCTGAACCACGGATCTGATTTGGGAACATCTCGCCCAGCATTACCCACATTACCGGGCCCCATGACATATTAAAGAAAAACACATACAGGTTTGCTGCCACCAGAGCGGTGGTGCCCCAGTCACCCAGGATAAGCTTACCGTCTGGCTCTTGTGATGCATTTAAAAAGGCCACAACCATCACGCCAAGGGTAATTGTCATACCGATTGAGCCCCACTTGAGCAGTGGTTTACGGCCGATTTTATCAATCACCAGCAGGGTAAGAATACAGGCGGCGATACTGATAGCCCCGCTTAGTACGTTGATTAGCAGAGCGTCCGACTCAGAAAAGCCAACGGCTTGCCAGAGTACCGCTCCGTAGTAAAACACCACGTTAATTCCAACAAGTTGCTGAAACGCTGCCAGGCCCAGGCCTACCCAAACAATGGGGCGAACCTTTGTGGTGTTTTTGTCGATTAAGTCTTTAAGCTGAGGACGGTGATCGTCGGCCAGCGATTGCTTGATTTCGTTGAGTTTATGAGTGGCTGCATCATCGCCCAGTAAACGGGTGAGTACGCGGTGAGCCCGTTCGGTTTTGTTGCTGGATACCAGAAAACGCGGGCTCTCCGGAATAAACCATAGCATCACAAAAAACAGGGTTGCCGGAATAAGCTCAATCCAGAACATCCAGCGCCAGGCCTCAAAATTTAACCACAGCGTATTGGTTGAACCTGCTGCTTCACCAGCCAGCATATAGTTACTCAGAAACGCAGCAAACAAACCGCTGATAATGGCAATCTGTTGAATACTGGTTAGCATACCGCGGTAACGAGCCGGGGACACTTCTGAAATATAAGCTGGCGCCATCACTGAGGCCGCACCTACCGCCAGGCCACCAAGGACCCGGTAGATAACAAACTCAAAAGACGACGTAGCAATGCCAGAGCCCCAGGCGCTGATGATAAAGAGTACCGAAGAGACAATCAGTAGCGCACGGCGCCCGTATTTGTCGGCAAAGCGGCCGGCAAAAAATGCCCCTACCGCACAGCCAAGCAGCATGCTCGATACATTAAACCCGGTACCGGCGCTGGCCGAGTTAAACGCCTGCTGTAAGCCATCTACTGTACCGTTGATAACCCCACTGTCGAATCCAAACAGAAATCCGCCAATAGTGGCCACAATACTGATAAAAATAACAAAGCCGATATTTTCGCCCGACGGACTGTCCATCGATGCTGGCGTTGCGGTTGGTTCAAGCATTACTTCTGCTCCAGGTATGGATCGATGGTAACGATGCTGCCATCCGGGTTATAGGTAAGTTCGGTCATTTTTACGCTGCGTAGGTGCGTTTGACCGCCGGATAATGAGCTGTCGTGATAGAACAGGTACCATTTACCCTTAAACTTGGCGATAGAGTGGTGGTTAGTCCAGCCTTCTACCGGTTGCAGGATCACGCCCTGATAAGTAAATGGGCCGTAAGGGTTGTCGCCGGTTGCGTAAACAATTTTATGGGTATCGCCGGTAGAGTAAGAGAAGTAATATTTGCCCTGATATTTGTGTACCCAGGCTGCCTCAAAGAAGCGACGGTCATTATCGCCCTGCAGAATGGGGCTGCCGTCTTTGTCGAGCAATTCAATTTCTTTCGGTGTTTCGGCGTAAGAAAGCATGTCATCCGCCATTTTGGCGATACGAGGTTTTACTGCCGGTGCATCATCTGCCGGGTAAACATCTTCCGGGTTATAAGTGCCGCCTTCATAGCGTTGTAGCTGGCCACCCCAGATACCGCCGAAGTACATGTAATACTCGCCGTCGTCATCTTTAAACACGGCAGGATCCATACTGTAGCTGCCGGCAATTGGCTCTGGCTCAGGAGTGAACGGACCTTCAGGCGTGTCGCTCACGGCTGCGCCAATGTGGAAAACGTCGTTCTTGTCTTTGAGTGGGAAATACAGGTAGTACGTACCGTCTTTTTCAGCGGCATCCGGCGCCCATAGCTGGCGTCCTGCCCATGGAATATCTTTAACTGATAAGGCAACGCCATGGTCGGTAACCTCACCGCCCACCTCGTCCATGCTCAGAATATGATAATCGCGCATATCGAAGTGATCGCCATTGTCGTTTTGAGGAATACCTGATTCCACGTCGTGAGAAGGATAAATATACAGGCGGCCGTTAAACACATGGGCGGAAGGGTCCGCAGTGTAAATATGTTCTACCAGCGGCTCGGCGAGGCCGCTTTTTACCTGTGGTTGTGTTTGAGGCTCAGCTTGAGCCTGTGTGCTCTGGGCTTCAACATTTTGTTGTTGTGGCTGACACGCTGTTAGCACCATAGCTGAAAACAACGCAGAAAAGGTCAGTGAATATTTTGGTTGAAACGTCACAATACGCTCCCGGTCAGTGATTAAAATTCAGGTCAAATAATGCAGCGACTGATGGCAATCAGCAATGTTAACGAGCTGTGAAACGATAAAAAGATAAAGCGGTACTGAATAACATAAATTTCACAATGTAAAGTGCTCATACTGCGATCGATTTTCTGCTATGGCAAAAAATCTATTTGAAATAAGGTTTTGCTAATTAGTGGTTTATTTGATGATTAGTACGTTCACCCAAAAAACGTTGCTGGAATGTGAAAAATGACAATGTTGCCTGCCACTCGCCAGCGTTACCCTATCGCCTCTACGAAGTAATATAAAGTTAACTAATGGTGATACAGCATCGTCTGCACAATTTGATTTTTTGCTTTTTGCTGGTTTTTTTTGCTACCGGTAGCAATGCAGAGGCGGGCTCAGACAAAGTGACATCATTGAACGTGGTGACGTCACTGAGTAGCAGCGATCCCATGTACAAAGGCCTGATACGTTTTAAGCAATTGGTCGAAACGGGCAGTAAAGGCTCGCTTAGCATTAACCTGTTTATTGGTTCTCAGCTCGGAAACGACGACGACATTCTGGAACAGGCCATGGCCGGTGCTGGCATTGCAGTGCTGGTTGATGGCGGGCGTTTGTCTGTGTATGCCCATGAAATGGGGATCCTCGGAGCTCCTTATCTGGTGAACAACCTGGCTGAACTTCAGCACCTGGTGGGCTCGCATCTTTTTCAACAGTGGAATGGCAACCTGCAGCAAAACGCCGGTTTACGTGTGCTGGCATTTAACTGGTGGCAGGGCGCAAGGCATCTGCTAACCCAGCAGGCGGCAGCTCAACCTCAAGATTTGGCCGGATTAAGACTACGTACCATCAGTGCGCCGGTTTGGATAAGCACCATCGAAGCCATGGGGGCTACGCCCACGCCATTGAGTTGGTCTGAAGTCTACAGTGCTCTGCAGCAACGCGTTATCGACGCCGGTGAAGCGCAGCTGGCTGCGGTATGGGGCGCAAGGCTCTATGAAGTAATAAGTCATGTTACCAAAACCGGTCATATTCAACTGATCTCCGGCCTGGTGACCAGCGATGACTGGTTTAACCGGCTCACAGTCGCCGAACAGGATGTCATCCTCCACGCTGCCTCTGCGGCAGGTAAGTATGCCACTTCGCTGGTACTTACGGCTGAAAATGACATCGAGGCAAAGCTAACCGCAGCCGGCGTCTCAATATCTAACCCGCCGGTTGAGCCATTTATGCAGGCTACAGAGTCAGTTTATCAGGCCCTTGGATACAGCGAGCTGCGCCAGCAGGTTAGAACATTACTGGATGAGGGGAATGGCCAATGAACCACCTCGATAAGATAGAACGTCTGGTGTGCATTGGCCTGTTATCTGCCATTGTGTTGCTGGTCTTTGCGGCGGCAGTGATGCGCACGGTAGGGCTACCGATTATCTGGTCGGTTGATATTGCTCAGCTCCTGTTTGCCTGGCTGTGTATGCTCGGTGCTAATCAAACCTTAAAACATGCCCAACATGCCACGGTGGATATTGTTACCCAATACCTGCCTGTGCGCTGGCAGCAACGGCTTGCGGGCCTGGCATCTCTTATCATGATCGGCGTGCTCGCCGTTATTGTTGTGTATGGCATTGCACTATTTAACCTTAACCCTCAGCGAACGCTGGGTAGCACGCCTATATCTTACCGCTACGTAGCCCTTGCACTCCCGGTAGGCGCCGGATTGATGCTGCTAACCCTGCTTGAACAAAGCTGGCTTAAATGGTTTTCAGTTAAACAGAGGGCGGCGCAATGATGATGCTGCTGGTTTTCTTGGCCTTGTTATTAGCCGGTGTGCCACTGGCGTTTAGCCTGATGGCCAGCGGCCTGCTGTTTTTTGTTATGCATGACTCCTTACCGGTGCTGGTAGCAGTGCAGCGGATGGTATCGAGTAGCCAGAGCTTTCCGTTACTTGCAGTGCCGTTTTTCATCCTGGCCGGGCACATTATGAACGCTTCGGGGATCACTTCGCGGCTGATAAGTTTTGCTAATTTGCTGGTGTGCTGGATCAGCGGTGGTCTGGCTCATGTCACTATTGTGCTCAGTGCTCTGATGGGCGGCGTATCGGGGTCGGCTATTGCTGATGCCGCCATGCAGGCCCGTATTCTTGGTAAGCCTATGGAAGACTCAGGTTTACCGCGGGGCTTCAGTGCAGCCATCATCACCGTGAGTGCTTTGATTACGGCCTGTATTCCGCCAAGTATCGGCTTAATTTTGTATGGCTACATGGGCAATGTGTCGATTGGTAAATTGTTTATCGCCGGACTATTCCCCGGCGCTTTGCTGACTATCGCACTGATGCTCTGCGTGCGTTGGGTGGCAAGCTCTCAGAAGCTGGGTAACACCGAAACACAAAAGCCGCCGGCATTCCGGGAGGTTATGATCGCGGCTGGCCGATGCAAATGGGCGTTATTATTCCCGGTGCTGCTGATTGTTACCATTCGCTGGGGGATCTTTACGCCATCAGAAGCCGGTGCCTTTGCCGTGGTGTACGCCGTTTTAGTGGGGCTGTTTGCTTATCGGGAACTCACCATTGCAGAACTATACAGCGCCTTAAATGAAAGCGTGCGTGATATCGGCATGATTATGTTGATTGTGCTGGCGGCCGGCACGGCAGGTTATGTGATTGCTTTTCAGCAATTACCGGTTGAGCTGGCCCAAAGCGTGTCTGCAGTAACTCAGTCACCACTGCTGGTGCTGATGATTTGCCTGGCACTGTTGCTGGTGATTGGTACGCTGATGGAAGGCACCATTACCGTACTGTTGCTCACTCCTATTCTGGTGCCCGTTATCCAAAGCGTGGGGATCGACCCGGTTCACTTTGGCATTTTACTCGTGCTGGTAGTGACCTTTGGCGGCACTACACCGCCGGTTGGAATTGCTATGTACACCGTGTGCAACATCATGGATTGCCCGATTACCCAGTTTATTCGTCATGTCTGGCCATTTTATCTCACCGTGCTGGTGGTGTTGCTGTTGCTGGCACTGCTGCCGGAACTGGTGCTGTTTTTACCCGACTATGTTTATGCCACGCCTTAACTGGCCTGAAGATGAGACTTTACTATGAAAATTACTGATGCGTATGTGATTGTATGTTCGCCCGGTCGCAACTTCGTTACCCTCAAAATAGTTACCGACGAAGGGATTTACGGTATTGGTGATGCAACACTCAACGGTCGCGAGAAAACGGTAGTCAGTTATCTTGAAGATTACCTCATCCCGGCATTAATCGGTAAGGATCCGGCCCGGATTGAAGATATCTGGCAGTATATTTATCGCGGTGCCTACTGGCGTCGTGGTCCAGTGGGCATGACAGCCCTGGCTGCGGTTGATATGGCTCTGTGGGATATTAAGGGCAAAGTGGCTGGCCTACCTTTATACCAGTTACTCGGTGGTCGTAGCCGCGATCGCATCATGACCTATACCCATGCTAACGGCAGTGATTTAGCCTCTACGCTCGAAGCGGTGGGAGAGGCTATCGATCAGGGATATCAGGCTGTGCGAGTGCAGTCAGGCATCCCCGGTATGGCCAGCACTTACGGTGTGGCCAAAGACGGTAAAAAATATGAACCGGCGGATGCGGCACTGCCTTCCGAGGCTGTGTGGTCTACCGAAAAGTATCTTAATTTTGTGCCGCACCTGTTCAGTGAAGTGCGTCGTCAGTATGGCGAAGAAATACACCTGCTGCATGATGTGCATCACCGCTTAACGCCCATTGAGGCGGCGCGGCTGGGTAAGGAACTGGAGCCTTATCATCTGTTCTGGATGGAAGATGCCGTGCCCGCTGAAAACCAGCAGGGCTTTGAGCTTATCCGCCAGCACACCACAACGCCACTGGCCGTGGGAGAAGTCTTTAACTCTATTCATGACTGTAAGGAGCTTATCCTTAATCAGTCGATTGATTATATTCGTTCTACGCTGGTGCATGCCGGCGGCATTACACAAATGCGCCGGATAGCCGATTTAGCGGCCCTCTATCATATTCGTACCGGTTTTCATGGTGCGACCGATCTGTCTCCGGTATGCATGGGGGCCGCCCTTCATTTTGATTACTGGGTGCCTAACTTTGGTATTCAGGAGCATATGCCGCACAGCAAACTGATGGAATCGGTGTTCTCCTTTGATTACCAGTTTGACCGTGGTTTCTTCACCCCGGGTGAATCCCCTGGTCATGGTGTGGATATCGATGAGAAGCTGGCAGCAAAATATCCTTACCAGCGAGCGGCGTTACCAGTAAACCGACTCGAGGACGGCACGCTGTGGCATTGGTGATCATTATTTCATATTTAAACTGACTCAGGACAAGCTATTTGTCAGGTTAATAAAGGGTTGATTTTTTGTTCGGGTGAACGGTTATCGGGGCGATTGTCACTCCGAGGTTTTTTTGTTTAAGCACTTGTTTTGAAAATCTTTTTTTTGTGAATGTTGTTCAAGCAAAAAGCAATGGGTTTACCAATAAACGTAAATTAAATGTTAATAAAGCAAGTTAATAATACCCTCCGGAATGAGTTGTACAAAGGAAACTCTGACACTCGATTGCGAACTCGATTGTAAATTCACAGTTGCCTCATTAAAGGCTGAGAAACACTGAAACCGGAGGGCTGCTACACATGCCTAAATCAAAAAGCAGAAATTTAAATTCACAAAGTGAGCAAAACGGCTTGATGCCAGGGGAGTCATTCCCGCGGTTTAAAAGGTCGCTACTTGCCGCTGCTATTATGTCTTGTACCACAGCGGTAATGGCGCAAGAGGCAGTTGATGAAAACAAAGAAAGCGATGACGACAGCGCAGTAGAAGTGATTTCGGTAACGGGTCAGCGTCAGTCTCTGGAAAGCGCCATCGACTTAAAGAAGAATGCCGATACCATTGGTGATTCTATTGTCCTTGATGAAGCTGGCAAAGTCCCCAGTACCTCATTGTTAGAAATTCTGGAGCGTTCACCGGGTGTCACTATGAACCGGGTCAGAGCGGGCAGCGAAGGCTCGCCGGATGGTTTCGCATTCGAAGGTTCAGGTATTCAGGTGCGAGGCTTAAACAAGTCCAAGACACTGATCAACGGGCGCGAAGTATTTTCCGCTAACGGTGGGTCAGGGCTGAGCTGGGCAGATGTCGGCCCGGAGCTGTTAAAAGCAGTTACCGTATATAAAGCCAGCCGCGCTGACCTGATTGAAGGGGGAGTTGCTGGTACAGTAAATCTGCAAACTCGGATGCCTTTTGACTTTGAAGGCTTTAAAGCGAATGGCTCGGTAACGGCAGATTATGGTGACTTTTCGGAAGAATTAACCCCGGCTTATTCAGGCCTGATTTCTGATCGGTGGGAAACCGATTACGGTGAGTTTGGTGCGTTATTCAACATGGGCTATTCAAAAATAGCTTCCCATGACAGTAACATCATAATGCCGCCATACCTGGCAACACAGTACAATGGCGAACGTGTTTATGCGCCTGCTGGTGTACGCTTTACCCAGGATCAGTTTGAGCGGGAAAGAACCGGTTATTATGCGGCTCTGCAATGGAAACCCAGAGAAAATCTGGAATTTTTCCACACCACTTTTATTTCAGAGCGTGAAAGTAACCGTGATAGTCAGATTATGACTATCGAGCCGGGCGCACCGGTGGGCGTGATGGATGGTGCCCAATTTGATGACGGCATATTCATTAGTGGCGCCATTTCGAGCACTAACCTGACGTCCGGGCTACCGGTGGCGATGAACTCAAGCTTTACACCCGGCTACAGTAAAACCGCCGACCACAGCTTTGGTTTTGAATACGAATCTGATTACTGGGATTTAAGCGGTAGCTATCAGTATGTTAAAGCTGAGTCACGTTCAGGCAAATACAGTCTGGGTGGCGCTGTACTAAGCAACATTATTGAAACCAACATTGACCTGTCTGGTGATATTCCTAATGTTACATACGGTAACCCGTTATCTACTGATCCTGCGGATACCGGTATGTCACGAATTAACTGGCTGGACATGGAAAACGAGGGCGATGCGCACGCGTTCCAGCTGGACGCCAATTTTTATCTTGAGCATGACTTCTTCCGTAAAGTCGCAGTGGGTGGTCGGGTAGCCGACCGTGAAGAATCGGACAGCTTTGTAGGCACCTGGTGGTCGGCAACAGGCCGTAACTGGAACGGTGTACCCAGAGCTTTTGTTGATACGGCACCGGAAGGTGATTTCTACTTAGAAGAATTCTCCGACTTCTTTAAAGGTGATGTACAGGCACCGGGTGCAGTATGGGTAGGTACCGATCAAATCAACTCTGCCGATCAGTTCGTACGCGTATACAACACTTATACCGCTTGTGGACCAGACCTGTATTATCAGTGCAGTGATCCGGAAGCGAGCTCTTACATCTACGGTAATCCGCCAAACCGTAACTTTGATCAGCGTCCATCGTTCTACGATACCAAACATAAAACCCAGTCGTTATATGCCATGGTAGGGTTCGAGAATTACGGTGATTCGTTCTGGTCTAACTTTACCGGTAACTTTGGTGTGCGTTGGGTGAATTATGACATAGAAAGTATGGGTAACTTTGCTTTCAATGGTGGCGCTCGATACTACGCAAGTGTTGCTGATGCTCAGGCCTCGGTAGAAGCCATGGGCGGGCTGTCTAATGTGCTTGCCTGGCAGGAAGCCAACGAAGGGGTACAACCTCCGTTTACCCGCGAGAGTGTCGGGTTTGAAACCGAACGTGTAGGTGAGTTGACGAAAGACTACTTCCTGCCGTCCTTTAACATTAAGTTTGAACCGGTTGAAAACTGGATTGTTCGCTATGCGTTCACCAAAACCTTAACGCCACCGCGATATCCGGACATCCGGGCTCAGGGTATTGCCTCAGTACAAACCACTGAGAATGTAATTAACCAGGAGCTGGATGCATTGTATCCGGATGATGATGTATCGATTCCGGCTATCTTCTCGGGCTACACCAACACCTCGGGTAACCCGTTCCTTGAACCGGAAATCGCTTATAACCATGATATATCGGTGGAGTGGTACCCGCGTAAAGGCTCTTCGGTGCATCTATCGCTGTTCCATAAAACCATTGAAAATTACATCACGTTCAACAACTTCTCTGGCCCGGGGGCGGAGTATTTTAATGAAGACAGCTATCCGCAATCGGCGTTTACCGACGGCAGTGGAAGTAGTTTCCTGGATGGGCCGGTACAGAGCCGTACCAACTTTAACGCTGAGGAAGATACCATTATCAGCGGTTTCGAGTTGGGAGGCAGAACCTACTTCGATGACCTGCCGGGTTGGTTAAGCGGCTTTGGTGTGGATGCCAACGTTACCTACATTGGCAATGATTCGCCGGATGCTTTCGCGCTGGATATTAATGGCGATGAGCTGAGTGTACCGGTGATTGGTTTGTCTGAATGGTCTTACTCAGCCACCCTGCTTTACGATAAAGGCGATCTGAGTGCGCGTTTGGCCTACAACTGGCGCGATCGCTACCTGACCACCACCAATGACTCAGGAACCACGGTCGTATATACCGATCCGTTTACCGGAGCTGACATTCAAACCGGATTACCGGTCTATGCTGCGGCCATTGGCCGACTGGATGCCAGTGTATCGTATCGAGTCACTGACGCTATCAACGTGAAGTTAAATGTGCAGAACCTGACAGATGCGGAACAACGTACCGAGATGGAAATTCTGGATGGCCGCTTTGTTGACCGGGCGGTATTTATTACTGACCGTCGTATCAGCCTGCACGTTGGATTTGACTTCTAAGCAGAGGGTTGAGATGGTTCCAATTAAGTTGTAAATAAAAGGTAAATATAAGATGAGAAAGAGTGTGTTGATCGTTGGCGGCGGGACCGCAGGCTGGATTACCGCAGCGTACATGGCGCGGATGCTGGCAGCAGACACCCCCGGTGGCGTATCAATCACTCTGGTCGAGTCTGAAGAAATCGGTATCCTCGGCGTAGGCGAGGGTACCTTTCCAATCATCCGGAAAACAATGGGCCGCATTGGTCTGGATGAAAGTGATCTCATTAAACACGCGGATGCCACCTTCAAGCAGGGCATTCGTTTTAATAACTGGAAGAAAAATCCCGCGGACGACCCGGATGACAGCTATTTTCACCCGTTTCAGGTAGCTTCTCAGCATACTGATATGGATTTGTTGCCTTACTGGTTGTTGGGCGTTGCCGGGGATGTGCCCTGGTCTGAATGCTGTACTGTGCAAGAACGGGCGGTAGAGGCCAAGCTGGCACCCAAGTTAATTTCGCACCCCAATTATGAGGCTCCACTTAACTACGCCTACCATTTTGATGCGACCAAGCTGGCGGCATTAGTGCGCAGCCGGGCGATGGAGATGGGCGTCAAACGACTAATCGATACTATCGACGACGTGAAACTCGGTGAAGACGGCGCCATCGCGGCAGTTACTGCCAGACAGCATGGCGATCTCACTGCCGATCTGTTTATCGATTGCACTGGCTTCAGAGCCAGACTCATTGGTGAAACCATGGGGTCAGAGTTTACTTCCTATAAAAATGAGTTGTTCTGCGACCGGGCCGTTGCGCTGCAGGTGCCTTATGAGCAGGCAGGAGGCCCTATTCCATCCTGTACTTATACCACAGCCAAAGATTACGGTTGGATTTGGGATATTGGATTGCATGAACGGCGCGGACTCGGGTATGTGTATTCCTCAAAGTATTGCGATGAAGAAACTGCGGTGGCTACCCTTAAAGCGCATATCGGGCCGGCGGCCGATACTCTGCAGCACCGCTTACTTAAATTTGAGCCGGGTTATCGTAAAACCCAGTGGCATAAAAACTGTGTCGGGATTGGCTTATCGGTGGGCTTTATTGAGCCGCTGGAAGCTACGGGGATAAGCTTTGCTGAAGTGGCAGCATTGATGCTGTGTAATTTATTTCCGTGGTCCGGCGACTATGAGCGTTCTGCCACACAGTTTAACAACGCCATGAGTAAACGCTTTGAACACGTAAAAGACTTCATCAAGCTCCATTATTATCTTACTGAGCGTGACGATACGGCGTTCTGGCGGGATAATCAGGACCCAGCCTCAGCTTCTGAGTACCTCAAAGGGAAGTTGGAACAGTGGCGTCACCGGCCGCCGTCTTTTTTAGATATTGATGCCAGCCACGATATTTTTGATGAAAACAGCTGGCAATATATTCTGTATGGCATGGGCTTTAAAACCGACATTTCAGCCCGTGAAGGTGCATTGCGTTTCTTCGACGATGCACGTAATGAGTTTACCAGCATTCGCCAGCAAAGTGAGAATGCCAAACGAGCAGTCCCTACCCATCGTGATTTGGTTACTGAAGTATGCCAGAGTGGCTTTAAACCGCAGCCGCGGAGGGCCCGTCGATGAGCCGCTCTGCTAACCCCGTTAATACACCTGAAGTAAAGCGTGTGGTGATAGTTGGAGGAGGCACCTCCGGCTGGATGTGTGCGGCGGCCATTGCGCGCATTGCGCCGCCGCACACTCACATTACCCTGGTGGAATCTGAAGATATCGGCGTGATAGGAGTGGGTGAGGCTACCATTCCAACGTTGATGGAGTTTAATGATTTTCTCGGCATTAAAGAGCATGATTTACTCCGCGAGTGCCAGGGCACTTACAAGTTGGGGATTGATTTTGTCGACTGGTATCAAAAAGGCCAAAGCTATTTTCATCCGTTTGGGTTTTATGGCCGCGATACGCCGGAGTTCGCTTTTCATCAACTGTGGTTGCGCTTAAATGCAATGGCGGAAAAGGGCGAAATTCCTGCCGATGCACCGGGTATTATCAGCGATTATAACCTGTGTACGGTAGCGGCTAAGCAACGGCGTTTTGCCCCGCCTCAGGGAGGCGCCGATACCATCTTATCGACCATGCGCTACGCCTATCATTTTGACTCTGCCCGCTATGGACAGATGCTGCGGCGCTATGCTGAGCAACGCAATGTAGAACGCATTGAAGGCATTGTTAACAGTGTTGAGCAGGAACCCAATTCGGGCCTGCTACAATCGGTAACGCTAAACAGCGGGCAAGTTCTAAAAGGCGATTTGTTTGTTGATTGTAGTGGTTTTAAGGCGCTGTTGATTGACGGCGCGATGCAAAGTGAATTTGTTGACTGGCATCATTATTTACCCTGCGACCGGGCTATTGCTGTGCAAACAAAGTTAGCTGGTGCGCCCGACCCATTTACCCGCTCCACTGCCGATGATGCCGGATGGCGCTGGCGTATACCATTGCAAACCCGGTTAGGCAACGGCCATGTGTACAGCAGTGACTTTATGGATCAGGATGAGGCACTGCAAAAGCTACTCGCAGGCATCGACGGAGAGCCGCTTACCCAGCCGCTACCACTTAAGTTTCGTACCGGGCATCGTAAGGCATTCTGGGAGAAGAATTGCGTAGCCATTGGGCTGGCTGGTGGGTTTATTGAGCCGTTGGAATCCACCAGTATTCACCTCACTCAAATGGGGGTCCAGCGATTAGTGAATTTGTGGCCGGGGCGCGGCTGTAACCGCTCAGAGATAGCTCAGTATAATGCATTGATGACCGCCGACTATGAGCGCCTGCGCGATTTTATCGTGCTTCACTATAACGCAACCGCGCGCGAAGATACTGAATTCTGGCGCTACGTGAAGCATATGGACATTCCGGATACACTGGCGGCCAAGATGGAAATTTTTCGCAGCAGTGGCAGGGTGATCCCTTCCCCCGAAGATCTGTTTACACCGCATAGCTGGTTGGCTGTAATGTTAGGACAGGGCATCTATCCGCAAAATTACGATGTGCTGGTGGATCGGGTGCCCCCTCAGGCGTTACTTAAAAACATGCAAATGTTGCGCATGTCGGTAGCGAAAACGGCGGAGTCGATGCCCACTCACGCCGAGTTTATTCGCCGTTACTGTGCCGCGAATCCGACTGCCGCCTAAGCATAGGCTAGCTGGCCTCTGAGGAGTTGCCGGTTATTACAATCGCTTCTGCCGCCAAACCTGAGAATATCCGACCGCATAAAAAAGTGGGATTTGTCCTTCTTAAATTCGTTTCCGGCAAGAGGCCCTTGCGGCTTACTATTCGTTTTCAAACGCGTTTTTAATGTCATTACATTATTTCGTTTTAGTTGTGGATACTCAGCGCTGAGAATGGCATGGTGTCTTCAATTAACCCCTAATACGGCTTAAAGTGTCCCCTCCTTTCGTTGCACTATTCACTTCATCGAGCTATTACTATTGATAGCAAACATGTCGAAATTGTAAGCACTCCCAACTATCTACAAAGAGCCTTTAAACGCTTACTAAGACACGTCTTGTATATAGTCCGTCCAGTCGGTTTATTAAAATAATGGATATAAAAATGTCGAAAATAAAGGGGCTTACAATATGAAAGTACAACACTCAACACTAATGCATCAGGATATCAGAGGAACCTACACCACCGGGATTGTTAAATCCCGGGTCTTTATTAGCGCAATACTTTTTGCCTGCACAGCTGTTAATAGCCCATTGCACGCAAGTGAACTGGAAAATGCTGAAGATAGCTCAGGAGGAGAAACTATTGAAAAAATTGTCGTGTCGGCTCGTAAAAAAGCAGGCACAGAGTCTATTCAGGAAGTACCTATGGCCATTACTGCGGTGAGCGGTGATGTCATTGATAAACGCTTTTTTGCAGATTTAACAGACGTCGCCAATATTGCGCCCAATGTTAACTTAAGCCCAGCCGGTACCACGCCTGGTACGGCAAACTTCTTTATTCGTGGTATGGGGGTGTTCGGAAGCATACCGTCAGATGAAACCAGTGTAGGGGTAATACAAGATGGTTTGTATTTAGGTGTGAACTCAGGTGCTTTGACTACATTATTTGATATTGAATCAGTTGAAGTTTTACGGGGGCCACAGGGGACACTTTTTGGTCGTAATGTGACAGGTGGTGCCGTTGTGGTGAACAGTCGCCGTCCAACTGAAGATACCAGAGCCAAGGTGCGAGCAAGGGTAGGTAATTATGGACAGAAAAGTGTAGATGTAGCAGTTGGCGGCGCTTTGTCTGAAGATGATAATTGGTTAGGCCGACTAGTGGTAGGTACACAGTCAAATGATGACTATTTTGATAACGTAAACCCCAATGTACCTGATCGTGGTGAAGCTGAAACGCATTTTGTACGCCCCTCATTGACGTATGTCGCTAATGAAGATTTGAGCATTACCCTTATTGGTGAATACAATAAATTTAAAGGTGATGGGGTCATATCAAAAAACGTTAGTTTGCTGGATACCCTGAATGATCATGAAGTGGATTCAGATATAGATAATAAAGCTGAATATACGGTAAAACATTTAATAACTGATGTTGATTGGACCGTAGGCGAAGGCAATATACGAGTCATAGCCGGCTGGCGTGATACTGAGGTGTTAGGTGAACTGGATGGCGACGGTACATCGAATCCCATTCCCAAAGTCCACTCAAATGGCCCCTGGACAACTAACCAACAGCAACAAAGTTTAGAGATACGTTATTACACCCCACTTGGAGATATGGCGGATAACACCACGGGTATCTATTTATTTGATCAAGAAATTGAATATATAGAATCACGCGTACTGAACCTGGGCTACCCTGCTGATGTAAATGTGGGCGCAGGGGCTGAGTTAGAGCATTACTCTTACGCGTTATTCAGTCAGTCAGATATTTTTATCTCCGATGATGTGACGTTAACAGTGGGCGGTCGTTATACCTTTGAAGAGAAAGATGCAAAAGTCGCTAGCTTTGGTCAATGTGATGAAGTGGGCAGAAACTGTAACTTTGCTTTTGATGAGAAAAAAGACTGGAGTTTTGTAAGTGGTAACTTGGGTATTAAATGGAAAGTAGAGGACAATGTCCAGGTCTTTACCAGCTGGACACGAAGTTTCCGAAGTGGTGGCTATAACTTGCGGAATAGCTTGCCAGCCTCCCCGGGCCCCTATGATGAAGAACAGGTTGATGCGTTAGAACTAGGTTTGAAATCCGACTGGTTAGATGACAGCTTACGCTTCAATGCTTCAATATTTAGCAACTCATACAAAGACTTGCAACGTACCATTATCGTTTCCAGTGATACTGGTGTCGCGCAATTTAAAGCGAATGCGGCTGACGCAACCATTAATGGTCTTGAGCTTGAATTAAGTTATTCAATAACAGAAAACTTCCGTATCGATGCCTCGGCAGGTTTTATAGATGCTGAATACGACAAATTTGAGAGTGATCAGTTAAACCCCGATATTGAGAACGTCGATTTACAGTTAGCGAATGTACCGGAAACCAGTGGAAACTTATCCTTTGTTTACTATAAGGATGTTGCTGACGGGAGCATTGAAACCCGTTTATCGGCTTCTTATACTGATAGTCAGTTTGGTGATGTTAAAAATGATCAGTCAATCGAATTGGATTCTTATACTCTAATTGACGCTTCCATTGCTTATGTATTTGCCCAAGACAGTATGCGTGTTTCTTTATATGGCAAAAACCTTACGGATGAAGAATATACAAACTTTGCTTTGGGTGGCTTGAATTCGCTATGGGCGATTGCACCGCCACTGACTTATGGCTTAGAGTTTACCTATGAGTATTAATATAATTCAGCGTAATTTAAGTTAAATTTTAGGTGTCCTGGTTTCGGTCAGGGATACAACGCCTATTCATTTTGATAATTATCGAAAAATACACAGGGCTTATGTAAATAGGCCCTTTTTTAATCTTATAAATTAAGATAAACGCTGAGCCTAACGGCTAGAGAATAGTCTGCCGCCGCCACATCAATGGCAGCGGCAGATTAATATATGCAACCAATACTACTCTGAAACAAACCGGTGTGGTACACGCTGAATGTCACTCGTCATTCATAATTGGTTACTCGCCGGAACACCCTTTAAGTGTGTCAGTAAAATTTACAATGAACTGTAATGAAATCTGACAATTTCTGCTAAATACCTAAAAAATGGTTAAAAAATCATCTTGGCACGGTTATTTCATAAACGATGACAGTTCTGTTGTAGTTAAATGTAGAGGTATTAATTATGAACGTTGTAAACTGTGCTATTAAAGGTAGTGTTGCATTATTTGCTTTCAGCCCGTTGGCATCTGCTTCACTAGTCACCGGTGATGTAAATCAGCAAATCTCTGGTCAGGGAAATTATTACGTTGATATCGATGGTGATTCTGTCAACGATTTTAACTTTTACCATCATGACTACTCCAGCTACGATTTTTCGCCAGCAGTAGACGACCCTACGTTTCGACGTTCTGAATACACTACGAGTAGTGAAAACCAATATACCAATTTAACTGCATCAGGCGGGTTCAGCTTTTTAGCTTCTCCTTTAATGCTCGGCGAAACAATTAATGCTGATGATAATTTCATCACTTTCGGCATGTTGGCTCAGTCCTACGAAAATGAAAGAACTACCTACGAATATCAATATGGCAGTCGCAGAAGCTCTTGTAATCGTTGGGGCCGTAACTGTAGTTATTATACCTCATGGGGCCCTGAGTATACTGTTCAGGGTTATTCATATGAAGGTCAGACAGGCTCCTGGATTGACGATGCGATTGCTAACGGTGGATCGGTTAGCGGATACGTTGGTTTTAAAAAGACAGATGAGCAAGGTAATGATTACCTTGGCTGGCTGGAACTCTCACTGAATACGCTCGGAGAAGGGACGATCGGAAGTTATGGTCTGGTTTCAGGAAGCAATATTAACTCTTTAAATGCCGGTGAGGCGCCCGCGCCCGTTGCAGTGCCGCAGGATCAGGGAACCACTGAGGTTGCTGCTCCTGGTGTACTAGGCCTGATGTCGCTGGGTATAGGCGGTCTTGCCCTGGCGCGTCGCCGCAGAACCAGTCTATAATCTCTACAGGTTTTTGCTGGTTTCAGGTCTTCAACACATGCAGGTAGAAGATGTAACGGGAGTGTGCTCAGGCGCACTCTTTTCGTATTTCCCGGACTTTCTTACTGTTGATGGTCTGGTCCATTTTGCCGCCATTGTTGAAAATAACGCCTGTGCAGCGGTGTTCGCCATGGCCAGAATGGATCAAAGCGATAATGACTTTTATTGTTTTGATATGTGTTCTGCCGAGGGGAGTCCATTACAAACTCACCAGCAAATTACTCAAACACTTGAGCACATAAAGGCCTATGCTGCCGAGCACGGTATACGCCGATTGCTTAAGCCAGCCCTGGTGACGGCGCAGGATGTGCCGGCTTACCTTGATGCCGGTATGCAAATAGGCCGCTGGAGTAGCTTTTATGAAATGGATCCTGCTTACGTAGCGAGTTCCCTGGCCGCTGTCCCCGAGTTTGCAAAAAGCGGCATGTCTTATCATCCTTATACTCACGATGTAAATGCAGTAGATGCATTGTGTCTCAATAATATGGGCCTGCTTACCCACGGTCATTTTAAAGCAACAGGAAGTATGCCGACTAAGCTCGACACGTCTTCATCGCTCTCCTGCTTTTATCAGGGCCAAGCCATCGCTGCGTTTGCTGCGTTAATCGACCAATCCAAAGCTTACGCGTATCTGGACCCTATCCTGGTGGACGCCAGGTACCGACGCACGGCGTTATTCAGCAATATAATCAGCCGGGTTAGCAAGTCTTTAGTCGAGCAGGGCATCACCAAAGCACAGGTGCAAATACTGGAAGATAATAAGCCCATGATACGATTTGTTGAGCGACTGAAAGGGCGTAAAACTCATCGTCAGGCCACCCTTTATATGGTGCTCGAAGATGACTAAATTATTGTGCCTGCACCTCGCCGATTTGCAGTGGCGGCTTCTGATGAATGATGACCTTGCCAGGCAGTTTCCTGTGCTGACAGCTCTATGTGAGACAGGCGAGTCGGGTGCTACTGCCACTTTTGGCCACGAGGCATTGCTTTACGGCAGTATTTACAGTGGTTGTGCTCCCGATTCTCACGGGGTGTTGGGGTACGATGCGCTAAGACCCGATGGGCTAAATGTAGCGCCGTTTGCCAGGTTTCAGGCAAGACAACCATTTATCTGGGAGTTGTTGGATAACCAAGGCGTTCCCTGTGCGGTAGTGAACATGATGGCCACCTACGGCAGCCATGTTAACCACAGTCATATTTTCAGCGATGTGATGGTAAAAAATAAAGCCGTTGAACCGGCCGATATTTCAATTTTACCCGGTAGCATTTATCCGGCTAGCAACAGACAAGAGTTATTAAAAAACCGATGGCACCCGTCATTAATGACAGATGAAGAGATAGCGGCTCTGGCTGCTCAGTCGGGGGCTTTATCACAGTCTGTTACCAGCACCCTGAAGGAAGCGCTTTGCCAGGTGGCGAACACGCAAAACATCATTATTGATGCGCTGCACAGCAACGAAATAACGGCAGTTTTTGCCTGTTTCGACCCGCTGCGTACCCTGTTCAGCAATGTTGCACTCACAGATGACGCATCGATTATCATTAAAATCATGGCGTTTATTGATGGTTGCATCGGCGCTATTTTATCGGTTTGCCCGGATATTTCGGTTTGCATTACCGGTGGTGGTGACAATCCGTTTGTTATTCTGCGGCTTCCCCAGTCACAGCCTGATCAATTGCTGTCATCTGAGTTTTCCCTCTATGACGTCGCGCCCAGCTTGCTGGCGCTGTTTGGATATGCTGCAACTGAACTAAACGGCAAATCTATCTATTCGCCCGACGCCCCGCTCATCGATATTAGCGGTCAGTGGCAAACTGCAGAAGATGCCAGAAACAGCATGCTCAAAGGGTTGATGCCCGGTTTAGCTGTTCCGCCATCGGTGGATAACTTACCTCGAATGCAGCAGGAGAATATTCGGGCAGTGACGAATGAACACAATTACCATCTGGCGCAGCACTATCTTTATGCCGGGCGACACGCTGAGGCTCAGCAGATCATAGACCGGGCTGAGCTCACTCCTGCACAACGCCGCTTACTTACCGAACGAATGGAATAAGCCCAGCTGAATGATTTCATCATCCTGATGACTCCACGGTTAACTGGCTGCGACAGCCGATGCGCACCACTTTGCGTTTTCTGCTTCGTTACGGGTTATGGTAATATTACGCATTAATAAATTTTGCTTCTAAGGCCGCCTGAAGTCCATCGCTTCCTGTTTGCGCCCCTCCTTCAAAGAGGTTAATACCTGAGAGAAGCTCTGAATCTGTAAGAGAGTTTAGCTAAGTGGCTGATACAAATAAAATTGACATGAGTCAGACCAAACCGGTTATCGACAGGCGTCTCTCTGTCGCTCCAATGCTCGATAGTCAGAACTAACTTACAATAGCGTTGATTTATAAGGTAATTTCAATAAAAAGTGACAATTGTTGTATTCCCATTGTGTTCCTCAGTCTGCTGAAATCGACGGAAAACACCAGAAACCCACGTTAGTTTTTTTCTTCATTTAATCGTTCGTTGATTATGTCAATCAGTGTATCTGCTTCATCGAAGTCTGCGCGGGTGAACTTAGTGATATCTGTCTTGAGGCGTTCCAATACTCGTTCATTGTTGAGCAGTGTCTGCCTGATATAGTTTAAGGTATCGCCGTGTGCCATAGCCGCGACCTCATCAGCGAGCATCATTGCACTGGCTTTCATATCGTCATAATCCTGTAATTCCATATAATCGCGCTCATAAAGGGCTTCAAATACATCGGGAATTTTACCGTAGTGTTTTATGACGTAATAAATATCGATAGTGTCCTTTCCCTGGTACTCACGACCTCGTTCTGTCCAGGCGATGAGTTTGAGTAACAGGATGCCAGCCGGAGAGGCTACTTTTACACGAAGTGCAGACTCTTTGTTAAGGAGTACGTCCCAGGCATTTTTATAGACTTCATCAAAGCCTAGCACGCTCATTTGAAAAGCATGTTCTGGCGGCCAGGTGATCTGGCCCTTGGCGTCACTGACGCCCCCAAATGGAATAAGGTCGATTTCCCAGGGTTGGCCGTCACTGTCAGTGGTATTGATTTGATGTGTTTTCTTTGGGTGTGCTGTAAACCCTGATTCAATCAGGGCATCTCGCATTTTTTGGTAATGTTCCCAACTCGGCACTTCCAGGCCGAAATCCACATCCCGCGTACCACGTTCAATCGCAGCGTTATAACCATGCACTAAAATGATATCCCTTGCCGTAGCACCAACGATTAACAGTGGTATGTTTAAGGCAGAGGCAACACGCTGAATGCGGCCATAAACCGCAACCAGTCCGTCAGGTAGTTTGTTGGTGACATCAAGTGAGATAGTCATTGTAGATCCTTTTCGCGGTTTCGAGGTTGCGAGGGTCGTCGCTATTGAGCAATTCTGCATACACCAGTAAAGGCGTGGCATAGCCTGGTAATTTACCTTTAATCTTCTCAATTGCGACAGGTGGCTTTACAATCCTGATTGGCGTAACGTTTGTTTCATTGGCATGTAGTCGGCGCAGTCTGAATTTTTTTAACAGTGTTTTATGCGTCTCGGCATCTGCGTAGATTTGATAGGTTTTCGGTTTGAGGTAATGGGTATAAGCGTCGGCAGCAACCTCACCGCCCCAAAGTGCGCCGTATGGTTCAAGTGGGGCATTACGGATTTCAGTTAAATCTTGAGCGACATAGAGATCCTGTTTCAGCTTTGCTTCCATGTTGTGAGGGTAAGCATCCAGCCATCGGGTTAGGAGCAGGTCTTGTTCATTGATGGCATACCCTTTTTTTCCTCTATCGATAATAAAGGTAAGTTGTTTGAGATCATCCAGGACTTGCTTTACCGTGCCCAATGCAATTTCTGCTTCATCTGCAAGCACGCGCATTGGTTGGTTGACAAGTTCTGGTCTCAACAACAGCATCATCACCAGTTTCATGCCTTTAGGCTGGAAAGCCTTACCTGTTAGCTGACGAGTTAGTTGTATCTGGTGCTCTGGCGGTGGTTTACGGCCCCGAATGTCTATATAAATCGGTGGATTAATGAGGTGAGCGTTTCCAGCGAGATCTAAGTAATCTACCTGCATTTCCCGACAAAGTTCGGCAAGCTTTTCATTAATGTAGGGAGCGATGATGAGCGCTTTTTCATCATGAAGCACCATTTTACCTGGTGTGAGCTTTGCTAGCATTTGACGTGTGAGTCTTTTTTTTAATTCAACGCCCCAGGTAAACTTTTTTTGTCGGTTGGTAATAGTTAGATGCCCGTCGGTTCCCCTATCATACTTTTCTTGGTCATAAGTGTAGGTGACGTTTAGGTTTGTTGTTGCGGCTAACAGTTCGGCTGCTTCAGCTAATAGAGTGTCCATGTGTTCATTTATTGGGTGTGTTCATTACTACTGAATAATGCACTAAAATGAACGTCATGACAAGTTTTTGTTCATTATTATATCTTGTTCATTTTTAATGAACGAGGTTTAAAACTGAACATGGAGGTGTGGCCTTATGATTCTATGAGCCGTGTAGCGGCTTCCCTGCGTAAGTCATGGTAACGTAAGTCTATTATTCCTAGCTTTTTGCAGGCCCTCTGAAATCCAGCTGTTACAGATCGAGGGTTTACTGGAAATATAAAATCTGAGCCGCGTGGCTGAGAGAGTATTATGGGTAAAGCCTCACCGAGCAAAGGTATTTCAGTATGATTGCCTTTGGAACCATTCGGGTTTTTTCGATCTCGTACTAAAATCGTCGACGCTGAAATATTAAGATCCTTCCATCGAAGGGACGTAACTTCTGAAATGCGTAGACATGTTGCAAGGGATGTTTTGAATATCGCGCGATAAGGAATAACGGTAGAGCGGTGTTTTTCTTTTTGCACGAAGAAAGCTAGCAGCCTGTCATATTCATTGCCTTCAAGCCTTCGCTTACGGGTCGTTGATCTTGCAATTAGCTTTAAATCGTAAAGAGCTTGGTAAGCTTCAACAACGGGTTGCTGAGTACAATTCACCCCTAGTAAAGATTTTCCAATTCTTAACACCTTACGAATCAAACTGACATCAATGGCGATGGTCGCTGGGCCTGGTTGGGAGTCTGATTCCTTGCGGGCCATGCAATAATGAACTATGTCGTGGCTTTTAATTTTGGATGCAATAAGTTGTGAAATTGGGTAGTTGCGGATGATGCGATAGGTAAAGCTAGCCGTTCTGCCTAGAGGTCGATTCGACTTGGCTTTGTAGTTTTCATACTCAACAATCAGATCGCCAAACGTCACCTCCCTGTAGCCTGCGGTCAAATTTGTCTCATCGGCCTCTAGTTGCGATATCAGTCCGCGTGCCCACTTCAGTGCGGAGGATCGTGAAGTGAATGTCTTAGACTTAGAGAAAACGATCTTGCCTTTGTTTTTCTGCTTTACAGAAGTAGAATATACGGTTCGTTCTCCGCGAAGCCGCTTGTTTATTGAGTAAAACGCCATAATTTTGTATTCCTATTGTGTACCTGAAGGGTAAAAATCAACGGAATACAACGGAAATGTCACTAATTTTGAAATCGGTAAAAATGCGATGAGATTTACTTTTTTACATATTAATCAAGGTTTTAAAGTCTATGTCTGACATCTCTTTGAATCGTAAAATATCAGTAGCTCCAATGCTAGACTGGACAGACAGGCATTGCCGGTACTTTTTGCGGCTGATATCCCGCCACGCTCTGCTTTATACCGAGATGGTCACCAGCGGCGCAATTATTTATGGCAAGGGCGACTACCTTGGCTTTAACGAAGAAGAGCATCCGGTCGCGGTGCAACTTGGCGGCTGCGATCCTCAGCACATGACACAATGCGCGGTTAAATCACAGGAATACGGTTACGACGAAGTGAATATCAACGTGGGTTGCCCTTCCGACCGGGTAAAAAACGGCAGCTTTGGTGCGTGTCTGATGGCCCAGCCCCAGGTGGTGGCAGATTGTGTAAAAGCCATGCAGGCCGAAGTGGATATTCCGGTTACCGTTAAATGTCGGATTGGCATTGATGATATGGACGAGTATGAAGACTTCAGCCGGTTTATTGATGTGGTGGCAAGCGCTGGGTGCGATACGTTTATTGTGCATGCTCGCAAAGCCTGGCTACAGGGACTTAGTCCGAAAGAAAATCGCGATATCCCGCCACTTAACTATGAACGGGTGTACCAGTTAAAATCGCAACATCCCGGGCTGAACATTTCAATCAACGGCGGTATTACCAGTCTGGAGCAGGCTGAAGAGCATCTCAATCAGGTCGATGGCGTTATGATTGGCCGCGAGGTTTATTCAAATCCCTACATTCTTGCAGAAGTTGATAAGCGCTTTTACGGTGACACTGCACAGCCGTTGGACCGCGCAGAGATTGTCCGCTTAATGCAGGCTTATATTGAACGTCAGGATGCACCGTACTTTAAACCCTGGCATGCCGCCCGTCATATGCTCGGCCTGTTTCAGGGGCAACCAGGTGGCAGAGTATGGCGACGTTACCTCAGTCAGAAAGGCACTGGTAAAAACCCCGATCCCAACTTGTTGATGAATGGTCTAGCGGCAATGCGGGAAACCGCATCGAAAGCTATTGAGTATCAAACCAAAGAGGTTGGTTAATTTCACAACCTCATTTGGTTAAATTCACCAACTGTTGGTGTGCTTCTTTTTTGTACGATAATTAGCATGCCTGCACAAAAATATAAAATCAATAAAATTCAATAGCTTAAAATTTTTTGAAAGAATGGCACAGGTTTCGCTATCTAGTGTGTAACAAATCACTTGTTTAACTAAATAGAGGAAACACCATGAAAATCAAATCAATCATCATTACTTCAGTCGTTGCTTTAGGTCTGTCTGTAAGTGCGCAGGCAAATGCCCAGGAATCAGCAGTAGAGCGTTTAATGAGTAGCCTGATCTCCAGTGCAGTTTCAGTAACGCAGGCCGAAATTAGCCGTGAAGTTCAGCAAAATATTGCTAATGCCACTTACCATGTATCACTGTCTGATGCGCCGGTAGGTAAAGTCTCTGTACAGGAACTGGCTGCCAATACCGAGCAGAACAACAAACAGGCTGATAGCGAGTAACAGGCGGCACTGGCTATGATGTTCAGCCATGCACTACTCGCCAGTTACGTAGTCCTTCTACCGATAGTCAGCATAGGCCTCTGCGCTCTGGTGACATCCGCGATACAAAGCTACGTACAAAGGGTCAGATCCATAAGACCCCATGTCTTACTAAGACAAATTCGAAGGCACAGGTAACCGTAAAAACGTTACCTGTTTTTTTTTGCGCTGCTTTTTTCTCTCCTTTAATCGCTGCGAGTCCTCCAGTCTCTGTGCGTCCGTCTGCACGATTTACCCTGATGAACTCATCGCTGCTCCAAAGCTCTCTTTTGCGCCGATTGGTGTGGTTAATTGATGATCTAAACGCCTTATACGGGGTTGGTTCAGGCTTTTGGTCAATTAAACTAAACCGTTAGTCAATTTTGCCAATATGTGGTTTTGATATTGTTATATTTGTTGTGAGAAACACAAGTAACAATTTAAGTTCAATTAAATCAATCATTTATAAGTTGGCATGCGAATTGTTATATCTAATCAAGTGTTAAGTAACTTTTTAAAAACGTTTCGCCAATCGGAGATTTAATTATGGGAATGTTCACACGTATCAACGACATCATTCAGTCTAACATCAACGCGCTGCTGGATAAGGCAGAGGATCCTGAAAAAATGATCCGCCTGATTATTCAGGAAATGCAGGAAACCCTGGTGGAGATCCGAACGCTGGCTGCGCAGCATATTGCTGAGCAAAAGCACCTTAACCGCCAGATTGATAACCTGGAAAAGCGCGCCTCTCACTGGCAGGAAAATGCAGAGCTGGCGGTCAGTAAAGGTAAAGATGATTTGGCTCGCGCAGCGCTGAAAGAAAAGAAAGAGCTGGAAGCGAAGCAAGCCGAACTGCAGGAACAGTTACAGGTCATCGATGAAGCACTGTTGAAAGTGCAGGACGATACCGGTCGTTTAAACGAGAAGTTAAACGAAGCCAAAGCCAAGCAGAAAGCGCTGGCAGTGCGTCGTCAGTCTGCCTCAGTAAGAATGCAGGCTAAACAGGCAACGCACAGCGACAAGTTAGAGAGTGTGATGGGCCGTTTTGATCACTATGAACAACGGGTAGATGAACTGGAAGCTCGGGTTGAAGCATATGATTTAACCGACAGCGCTTCAAAAAGCTCACTTCAGGCTGAGTTCGACGCCCTGGAAAAAGACGAATCCATCGAGCAGGAACTGGCCGCGTTAAAAGCGAAAAAAGTCGCGTAAACGCATAATGGCCCGCACAGTGCGGGCCTCGCCATCACCCGGGTCATTCAAGCAGGAGTAAGGTTATGAAAACTATTTATGAAAAAAAACGTGTATCAAGAGATTTAGGTCGGGCTGTTATTTCAGGTGTGTGTGCTGGTGTAGCCCGCTATGCTGACATCGATCCGGTTTGGGTTCGTGCCGGTGCCGCTTTAGGTTTAGTGTTCATGCCAATGATTACTTTACCTGCTTATGTTGCGGCGGTGATCCTGTTACCAAGGAGAGCATAATGAAAAACTTTATTCTTGCCATCCTGATTGCCATTGTACTGACCAAGGTACTGGGTGGCGTGGCATCCGACTGGTTTGATTTACACCTGGTCATGGGTGACGAACTGGTAAGCGGTACGCTGGAATGGATAATTATGGCCGGAGTTGGTGTACTGTTAGTGGTTATTGGCTTTGTGGTCGCCATGAGCATTGCCGCAGCCCTGGGCATCGCCGCGATTGCAGTACTCGGTGGACTGCTGTTTGCCGGACTGGGTGTGTTCTGGCCGGTATTGTTAATCGTTGGCATTGTAATGCTGGTGGGGAAGTCAAATAACGCAACAGCCTGATTGCGCTTTCCAGCCTTAACCAACCACCGTAGATTTACTTTCCGAGATGAACAACTTAGCATAATAAGCCATACTTTGAATGTATGGCAGGTTGTTCATCTGAAAGGCCAATCGCAAACAAGGAAAACTATGAAACAGTATTTAAATGTAAAAACCGTAAGTATTACCCTGGGTGTTTTGTTTCTGCTTCTTTGGCTGGTTGGTTTTTACTGGAGTTTCGAACCCGATACTTTCGACGTGAAAGGCAATGCCAGGGCGCAAATGAGCAGTACCAACGCGCAGCCCGTGCCCGGCTATACCGTTACTACCACATTAATTAATGTTGCCGATACCCTAATGGATAAACCGGGCGGCTACTTATCAAATGACGTAATGCCGCCTTCCGTGTTCCTCGACAACATGCCCAGTTGGGAATTCGGAGTGTTGGAAATAGTGCGTGATATGTCATTATCCATGCGCAAGGATTTTAGCCGCTCGCAGTCGCAATCTGTTGAAAATCCTCACCTCGTAAAAGCACAGCCAAAATTCAACATCGACAGCCGCAACTGGCTGTTTCCTTCTGCTGAGTCGCAGTACTCAGAAGCTATTGATTATCTGCGTCAGTATCGTGATGATCTGGCCGATCCTACGCTAGGAGATAGTCAGTTTTACACCCGCGCCGATAACCTTCGAGAATATTTAAAGCAGGTTGAGAAAAAGCTTGGCAGTTTATCGCAACGACTCAGCGCCAGCGTTGAGGCAGAGCGGGTAAATACCGACCTGGCCGGTGACAAGTCGGCATCCAACAGCACACCGCGCCCCAGTTCTATTCAAACCCGTACCAGCTGGTGGCAACTGGATAATGTTTTTTATGAAGCCCGTGGCTCTACCTGGGCGCTTTTACACCTTTTAAAGGCCATCGAAGTCGACTTCGCCAGTGTTCTGGAAAACAAAAATGCATTGGTTAGTTTACAACAGATAATCAAAGAGTTAGAGGCAACGCAACAGACTATCTGGAGTCCATTGATTCTGAATGGCAGTGGTTTTGGTATGTTAGCTAATCACTCGTTAGTGATGGCGAACTATATTTCTCGTGCAAATGCAGCCATAATTGAATTGTCTGAATTACTCAATCAAGGATAAACGATGAAAAAACGTGTTATTGCCGCCGCTTTTGGGGCGCTTTGTCTTGCCCCTGCCACTCATGCAGATACCCTGCTAGGGCTCTATGCCGGCGCCCAGGGATGGAACACTTCAACGTCGGGCGGTTTCTCTGAAACCTCTAATACGGCTGATTTTGATTTTGACAGTTCTACCAATGCGTCTTTGTATGTGGCGTTTGAACACTTTGTACCACTGGTGCCAAATGTAAAAGTTAACTATCTGCAATTGGATACCGACGGTGTAACGAATCTGAATGCTGCCTTCGAATTTGAAGGCACTGTCTATGAAGCCAACACCTCGTTATTAACCGATGCGAGCATCGATAGCGCCGACCTTATTCTGTATTACGAGATCTTCGATAACGATCTGGTTAGCTTTGATATTGGTGTAAACGGTAAATACATCGACGGTACATTTTACGTTGAAGACGTAGATAGCGGCGAAAGTGGTGAGGCATCGTTTAAAGGTATTATTCCAATGGCTTATAGCCGGGTAGAATTTGGCCTGCCGTTTACTGGCTTAGGTGTTTACGCTGAAGGTAGCTATCTGAGCTTTGATGATCATGAGGTTCGTGATATTCAGGCTGCGCTAACCTATTCTTTTGTCGAGAATTTAGCAATCGATATGACCTTACAGGTTGGCTATCGCGACATCACTGTAGACATTGAGGATCTGGACGATATCTACGCCGATCTGGGCTTCGACGGCGTGTTTGCCGGTCTTGAAATTCACTTCTAGTATTTTAAGATATAAAAAAGTAATTTTAATTCTTTCCAGTTATCAAGAAAACTCATTAGCCTAGTAGTATGCAAATAAGGCTAATGAGTTATGTCAGCAAATTCTAACAACCAAAACACTTCAGTCGGTGCACCGGGAGCAATTCTGAGTGAACCGCAATGGAATGCGATCACCCAATCGATCTCTGGGCTGAACGCACAGCAATTAACCTGGGTAAGTGGTTACCTGGCAGGTCTGGCTGCGTCCGGACAAGCGTTACCGCAAGGGCAGGCCGCGGCCGTGCCAGCGGCGGCAGGCGAAGCGCCGGTGCTAACCATTTTGTTCGGCTCTCAAACCGGTAATGCCAAGGGCATTGCCCAGTCGTTACAGGCTAAGGTTGAAGCCGCAGGTTACTCCAGTAAATTAATCAGTATGGCCGATTACAAGCCGCGTCAGATTAAAAATGAAACTCACCTGGCCATTGTGGCCAGTACCCATGGTGAAGGCGAGCCGCCGGATGATGCCATTGAATTGCATGAGTTTCTCGGCACTAAGAAAGCCCCTAAAGTGGATAAGCTGAAATACGCAGTGTTGTCGTTAGGCGATTCAAGCTACGAGTTCTTCTGTCAAACCGGTAAAGACTTCGATGAGCGTCTGGCGAAGCTGGGCGGTAAGCTGGTTGTGCCACGGGTAGACTGCGATGTGGATTATGAAGCTGAAGCCGAAGCCTGGGTTGCGAAGCTGATCGAAACACTGAAGGACGATTTTACTTCTGCCGGTGCAGCCGCTGTTGCTATGCAAACCGGTTCGGCAGTAGCTGCCGGCACCGCGGCGCAGGTTTACACTAAGAAGGCGCCATATCAGGCAACCTTGTTAACTTCGCAAAAAATTACTGGTCGCGATTCGGTTAAAGATATCCGCCACATCGAAATCAGCCTGGAAGACTCTGGCATTACTTATCAGGCAGGCGATGCGCTGGGCGTTTGGTTTAAGAACGATGCAGCACTGGCCGACGAAATCATTACTCTGATCCAGGCATCTGCCGATCAGGAAGTTACCGTTGCCGAACACACGCTGTCGTTCAAAGAAGCGCTGATCAGTAAACTGGAACTCACCCTGAGCTATCCGGGTTTTGTAAAGGCGTATCAGGAAGCCTCCGGCTGTGAAGCATTAGCTAAATTGCTGGAAGATAAAGCCGCGCTACGTGACTATCTGGCCGATCGCCAAATCATCGATATTGTTCGTGACCATCCGCATCCGGTAACGGCTGAGCAGTTTGTAGCGGCTTGTCGCCCACTTACGCCACGCCTGTACTCGATTGCATCGAGCCAGTCAGAAGTGGAAGATGAAGTGCACTTAACCATTGCTCATGTGGATTACGAGGCCTTTGGCAATCGTCATCAGGGCGGCGCATCAGGCTATCTGTGTGAGCGTCTCGAAGAAGGTGGGGAAGTAGAGGTCTTTGTTGAGCCAAACGAAAACTTCCGTTTGCCGGAAAATCCGGATACGCCGGTGATCATGATTGGTCCGGGTACCGGTATCGCACCGTTCCGCTCGTTTATGCAGGAACGTGATGCTCAGGGCGCCGAAGGGAAGAACTGGTTGTTCTTTGGAAACCCTCATTTTACTCAGGACTTCCTGTATCAGCTTGAGTGGCAAGGTTATGTGAAAAGTGGCCTGCTGAGCAAAATCAGCCTGGCCTTCTCGCGTGATCAGAAAGACAAAATTTATGTTCAGCATCGCTTGCTTGAAGAAGGCAAGGACGTTACCAGTGGTTAGAAGAAGGCGCTCACCTGTATGTGTGTGGCGATGCTAATCAAATGGCTAAAGATGTTGAAAGTGCGCTGCTTGAAATCTTCAAGGCCCATGGTGGAAAAAGTGATGAAGAAGCCAAGGCTTACTTATTGTCACTGCGCAAAGCAAAACGATATCAGAAGGATGTCTACTAATGAGCGATACTAAGTCTCCTTTTATTGTTGAAGGCAAACTGGCCGACAACGAACGCCTTAAGGCAGAGAGTCGTCATCTGCGCGGTACCATCGAGCAGGATCTTAAGGATCCGTTAACCGGTGGCTTTACCGCAGATAACTTTCAGTTGATCCGCTTTCACGGCATGTATCAGCAGGACGACCGTGACATCCGCGCTGAGCGTACCAAGCAAAAACTAGAGCCATTGCATAACGTAATGTTGCGTGCCCGTTTACCGGGTGGTGTTTGTAACCCCGAGCAGTGGCTGGCTATCGACAAATTTGCCGATGAGTACACTATGTACGGCAGTATTCGTTTAACAACCCGTCAGACGTTTCAGTTTCACGGCGTGTTAAAGCCGAACATTAAGTTGATGCACCAAACCCTCAACTCTGTAGGAATCGATTCAATCGCGACCGCAGGTGACGTTAACCGAAATGTGCTGTGTACCTCTAATCCGGTTGAATCGGAAGTACATCAGCAGGCCTATGATTGGGCTACTAAGATTAGTGAGCACTTACTGCCAAAAACTCGCGCCTATGCCGAGATTTGGCTAAATGGTGAGAAAGTAGAAACCACCGATCAGGAGCCAATCCTGGGGGATACCTACTTACCCCGTAAGTTTAAAACCACGGTGGTGATTCCGCCGCAAAACGACGTAGACGTTCACGCTAACGACCTTAACTTTGTAGCCATTGCCGAAAACGGCAAGCTGGTGGGCTTTAATGTATTAGTGGGCGGTGGCCTGGCCATGACACACGGCGACAAAACCACGTTCCCGCGTAAGGCCGATGATTTTGGCTTTATCCCGTTAGAGCATACCCTGGCGGTTGCTGAAGCCGTGGTCACCACTCAGCGTGACTGGGGTAACCGGGTGAATCGTAAAAATGCGAAAACCAAGTATACCCTTGAGCGCGTTGGTGTGGATAACTTCCGCGCTGAAGTGGAAAAACGTGCCGGTGTTACTTTTGCCCAAAGCAAGCCTTACGAATTCACCAGTCGTGGCGATCGCATTGGCTGGGTAGAAGGCATCGACGGTAAATTCCATTTAACGCTGTTTATCGAAAACGGCCGGATCCTGGATTATCCGAATAAGACCCTGAAAACCGGCTGCCGCGAAATTGCCAAAATTCATCAGGGTGATTTCCGCATGACGGCTAATCAGAATCTGATTGTGGCGGGCGTGCCAGCTGATCAGAAAGAGGCTATTGAAGCACTGGCCAGAGAGCATGGTTTAATTCAGCCGGACGTATCGGCTCAGCGTCTAGATTCTATGGCTTGTGTAGCGTTACCTACCTGTCCGCTGGCCATGGCGGAAGCAGAGCGCTTCTTACCCGGTGCAGTAGACCAGCTCGATGACCTACTGGCCAAGCACGGTTTAAGCGACGACAGCGTGATCTTCAGGGTAACCGGTTGTCCGAATGGTTGTGGTCGCGCCATGCTGTCTGAAGTCGGTTTGGTGGGTAAAGGCCCGGGCCGTTACAACCTGCACTTAGGTGGTAACCGCGAAGGGACCCGTATTCCTCGTATGTTTAAAGAAAACATCACCGAGCAGGAAATCATGGCTATTCTCGATGAGCTTCTTGGCCAATGGGCCGGCTCGCGTGAAGCGAATGAGTCATTCGGCGATTTCGTAGTGCGCACAGGCGTGATTGCCCCGGTGATCAACTCCGCTCAGGATTTTTATGACTGATCACGATCTTCAATCGATTCGTCGACCGGTTACCTCTGATACCACTGATGAGGAACTGGCGGCGATCAATCAGGTGCTCGAAACACTGGATGCGCCAGCGCGTATCCGGTGGGCCCTGGAGTATTTACCGGGTAACCACATTGTGTCGTCAAGCTTTGGCGCGCAATCTGCGGTTATGCTGCATTTACTTACCCAGGCTAAGCCCGATATTCCGGTAGTATTAACCGACACCGGTTACCTGTTTCCGGAAACATACCAGTTTGTTGACGAACTGGCAGAACAGCTCAAGCTTAACTTAAAGGTGTATCGCAGCGATACTTCACCCGCCTGGCAGGAAGCGCGATTTGGTCGCTTGTGGGAGCAGGGCATTGAGGGCATCGAACGTTACAACAAGATGAACAAAGTTGAGCCCATGCAACGGGCACTAAAAGAGCTCGGCGCGCAAACCTGGTTTGCCGGGTTACGCCGTAGTCAGGCCGACACGCGTCAGCACTTACCCGTGCTGCAGCGAGCCGGAAGGCAGTTTAAGCTGTATCCGATTATCGACTGGTCGAATAAAGACCTGCATTATTATCTTAAAGATAACGGTCTGTCTTACCATCCTCTGTGGGAGCAGGGTTATGTTTCTATTGGTGACTGGCATACCACCCAGTCACTGCAGGAAGGGATGAGCGAGCAGGATACCCGCTTCTTCGGGCTTAAGCGCGAATGCGGCCTGCATGAATTTGGTGACGGTATCTAATAAAATGGTTGTTTACTCCACACTGAAATGTGGGGTAAACAGCGATTTAATATGTGCAGTAAACGTCTCAGACTTTTGTTTTGGTAATAAGCGTGCCAACTCACTGCCCACCGAAGTGAACTTGTAATACGTCATCAGCAATTGCTTACTTCGCGCTTCTAACGTCAAACTTTCGGTCGAAAATTTCAGTGCTATGGATGTTCCCTTGTCCAGCAGGCCGGTTTCTATCTCTGTTGCATACAATAATTTCATACTGCCCAGTGCCAGGATATCTGTGTAAGACAAGCCAAACTGAGCCAGTTGGGTTTGTGCTGCCGGGGCCGGAAACAGGGCGTTAAGTAATCCGGGTTGTTGATGGTATCCGGTAATGATAATGGGCGCCGGGTCGCTGTTGCGCCGACAAGCTAACTGGCAGGCACTGCTGAATAACCCCGCATCCCGTTGGGTAAGTTTAGTAAGCGTTTCCAGGCTCCGCAGTGAAAAGCTGCCTGGTCGCTGAACTTCCACTGCCAGAATTTTTCCCCACAATTCCTGCATGGTAGGTGAATAAATATTTTCAGCCATGGAAATAAACGAGTGAAACCAGTCAGGGTCGACCTGCTCCGAAGACTGGGCGTCGCTGGAAACCGATAAAGCTACCGCCATGATTTTTTGCAGGTTAGCCAGCCGTTTTTGCTCGCGTAAGCGTTGATACTGGGCTAGTTGCCGGGCAGGCTGAGTAGAGTAATCCAGTGCCGACGGTTCAATGCCGATGGTTGAAAACCAATGGGTGATGCGGTGTTGCGTAGAGCTGCTGTGCTGTGTAGAGCGGCGTTTGGAAGATGACGTTTCCTCACTGGCAGGCTTAGGGACTTTACGTTCCTTACCGGTAGCGCTGGCCCATTGCGTGGCTGAAGTGTGCGTGGGTATTTTCATCTCATAACATTAGCCGTAAACACATAACTAAAAATACCCTGTTTCGACTTTAGTGTATAGGAAGTTTACTTTGCAAAGGTCTATATTAGAGGTAGGATGCTAATAATATTGGTCACAACGTACACAAGATGTCTGCGGAATACGATAACGATGAACTGGTATTTCTTGATGAAGACACCCATCAGGAACTAGAACAGAACAATAAGAGAGAATGGAATATCTTGATCGTTGATGATGATGAAGAGATCCACACCGTCACCCGCCTAGCCTTGTCCGATCTTGAAGTTCACGACCGCAAATTAAACTTTCTTCATGCCTATTCCGGTAAGGAAGCCAAAGCGATACTCGATGAGTACGGCAGTAGTATTGCTATTATCCTGCTTGATGTAGTGATGGAAACCGATGATGCCGGCCTGACAGTGGTGCGTTATCTTCGTGAAAAGCTAAACCATCATGAGCCACGCATAATATTGCGTACCGGCCAGCCAGGTTTTGCCCCTGAAGAAGAGGTGATTAAAACCTACGATATTAATGACTACAAAACCAAAACAGAACTGACCCGGGCAAAATTACTCACCACCGTTATTTCTTCGGTACGGTCATATCAGCAAATCCTCACCATTAATCAAAGCCGGATTGGACTGCAGAAAATCATTCATTCTGCCGCTAATCTGCTGGAAGAACATTCCATTAAAGGCTTTTGTGAGGGGATCGTTACCCAAATCAGCTCAATGGTAGGGCTAGAGGCTGAAGGCATCGTGTGTGCCCGGGCGGGGTCAGTACTCGATCGCGACGATGATGGTGTTTACGTACTCGGCGCGGCCGGCGATTACGCCACTTACATTAATGAGCGCATCGAGTCATTGCATAATGCCCTGATAGTCGAGCATGTCAGCCGCTGTTTACGGCTTAAGAAACATATTTTTGAAGCCGGCGTTTCGGTACTTTATTTAAATAGTTCAGGCTTTGAAGCCGCTGTGTACTTAAACCTGCACAGTGAAATCAGCGAATTAGATAAACAACTGCTGGAAGTCTTTCTGTCGAGCATTTCTGTTGGCTATGAAAACGTGTATCTGTTTCATGAGCTTAGAAACGCCGCATTCAGAGACTGGCTCACACGGCTGCCCAACCGCAATGAATTTATCAATATTCTCGACCACTCAAAAAACTATCACACCCAGGAGCAGCTTTGTGCGGCACTGATTGATATTAATCAGTTTTCCGATATCAACGACGGGTTAGGGCAGGAAGCCGGCAACGAATTGCTTAAAGCCGTGGCGCAACGGCTGAATAACTGCTTTGGTGCAGAGGTTAAGAAAAGCCGAATTGCTGCAGACGTTTTTGGCCTGTTTGGTAAATCTGAAGAGGTTACCCCGGCACGCATTAGTGAGGCTTTTCAGCAGCCCTTCAGTGCTGGTGATAACACCATGCCACTGAATGTCACCATTGGTTTATGTTTGCTGGGACGCAAGCCGGACGCAGGGGTAGACATTCTCAAGCGAACCAATATCGCACTTAACCGGGCCAAGAAAACCCCAACCACTAACTTTGAATATTTTGCCCCGGAAATCGAAGAACAGACGACCTGGCGTCTGCATATGATCCGTCGCCTGCGCAACGATTTCACTGCCCGTAAACTGGAGCTGTGGTTTCAGCCACAAGTCGACCTTTCCAGCGAAAAAGTGATTGGCATGGAAGGCTTATTGCGCTGGCCCGACGGCAACGGTGGCTTTATTTCACCGGCTGAATTTGTGCCGTTGGCCGAATACTCAGGGCTTATTGTTGATATTGGCTACTGGGTTGTTGAGGAATCATGTAAACGCCTTCAGGAGCTGGCCAATCTGGGTTATCCGAATTTACGGGTGGCAGTAAATGTATCGATCCCGCAGTTCAGGGATCCCCAGTTTGTTAAAAGCATCAAACGTTTAATTACTGAATCAGGTATCAGGCCCAGCTTACTGGAGCTCGAGATTACCGAAAGCGTGGTGATGGATGAACCGCAAATCGTCATCGATGCACTCACCGACCTGAAACAGTTTGGCGTGACCATCGCCATTGATGATTTTGGTACCGGCTTTTCGTCTATGAGTTACCTGCAAAAATTACCTTTAGATCGCCTTAAGGTAGACCGCTCCTTTGTGGCCGAAATCCGTCCCGGCGAAACCGCCTTCATTGCCGAGACCATTGTGACCCTCGGCAGTAAACTAGGCCTTACCACCATTGCTGAGGGGATTGAAAAACGCGAGCAGGCGAGCTTTATGATCAAGCTTGGGTGCGATGAAGCTCAGGGATATTTATTTGGTCGCCCTATGCCTTTTACCAGTCTGGTAGAGTTTTTGGCCGAAAAAAACGCAGATTAAACGCAATAAAGCAGATTTTTTTGTTTTGTTACACATGTTGTCATATTACTGTCATATAGCTGTGATTTAGCATTTGCTAATTGGACAAAAATACAGTAAAGTAAACATATCGTTAACAAAAGGAGATTATCTCATGCGTAAAGTTGTATTAGCATCACTGTTGCTTGCTGGAGCTAGTGTGGCGCATGCTGACACCGGTAACGATAAAGCATTTTCTTGTATGGATGCAAAGACGTTTGAAATTAATAGTACATGTATGGTTGATAAAATCAGCAACAACATGGACTTCCTGGCTGCTCAACAAACTATTGTTGAAGCTGCTGATACCAACAGCAGCAAGTACGCGATGGCAACTATGACTTTTAATGTCGAAGAAATGACTATCGATATCGTCGCTCACAGAGACGCACTGTTAGTGCGTAACGCCACCGAGCAGAAATAGCCTTCAGCATTGACTGAATAAAAAACCGGAGTTTATCTCCGGTTTTTTTTCGTTTAAACCAGTAATAATTAGTCAGTAAAGACGCGGTTTAAGCCGTTCAGTGCAGCCACCCGATAGGCTTCTGCCATGGTGGGGTAGTTAAACGTGGTATTGATGAAATACTCAATAGTGTTACTGGCACCCGGTTGCTGCATAATCGCCTGGCCGATGTGAACAATCTCCGAAGCACGTTCACCAAAGCAGTGTATACCCAATACTTCTTTAGTTTCACGGTGAAACAGAATTTTTAAACTCCCCACCTGAGTTGAGGCAATCTGTGCTCTGGCCAGATGTTTAAACTGTGCACGACCTACCTCGTAAGGGATCTTAAGCTGGGTGAGCTCCTGCTCATTTTTGCCCACAGAGCTAATCTCAGGAATGGTATAGATACCGGTTGGAATATCTTCAACCAGCTGCGCATTAGCGTTGCCGTGCAACATGGCTTCAGCGGCGAAACGACCCTGATTATAAGCAGCTGATGCCAGACTGGGGTAGCCAATAACATCACCGATGGCATAAATGTTATCCACCTCGGTCTGATAATTTTGATTCACCTTAAGCTGACCGCGGGAATCGGCCTTCAGACCGATGTTTTCCAGTTTGAGCATATCGGTGTTACCGGTTCGGCCGTTAGCAAATAGCAGGCAGTCAGCTCGCATCCGTTTACCGGACTCCAGATTTAAGATAACCGAATCTTCTCTGCCTTCAACTGAGCTATAGGTTTCTGTATGGCGGATCACCACGCCGTTATTCCATAAATGATAACTGAGCGCGTCAGAAATCTCGGCATCAAGAAAAGACAATAGCCGATCACGCATATTCACCAGGTCGACCTTTACGCCCAATCCACGGAATATCGACGCGTATTCCGTACCGATAACACCGGCACCATAAATAATGATGGATTGCGGTTCATGGTCGAGGTTTAAAATAGTATCCGAGTTATAAATTCTCGGATGGTTAAAGTCGATGTCCTTAGGACAGTAGGGCCGTGAACCGGTGGCGATAGCGGTTTTTTCACCGGTAATAATTTCTTTAGAGCCATCGTTGCGGGTGATTTCAACCGTGTGAGCGTCGATAAAGCTGGCTTCGCCATGAATTAATGTGACTCTGTTACGATCATAAAAGGTTGAACGAAGGCGGGTCTGACTACGAATAACGCCGCTGGTATGATTCATAATGTCGGAAAAGGTCAGACTACGGGAAACATGATTATCGGCGAATAATGGCGTGCTGTTGTATTCAATCAAACGACTCACAGAATGCCGCAACGCTTTTGAGGGGATGGTTCCCCAGTGCGTACAGCCGCCACCCACGGCATGATATTTCTCTATTACTGCGACCCGTTTGCCTGCTTTGGCCAGCTGCATGGCAGCACCTTCACCACCAGGACCGGTACCAATAACGATCGCATCAAATTGATAGTTAGGTTTAGCTGTTTTCTTTTTGGTTGTCATAATTGTGCGCTGTTCAACTTGCGTTAATTGAATGAGTGGGAGATATCAAAATTATAGTAGCAAAAAATACTGATATGTTTAGGATTTTCTGCCGGTGCATTGCTAGGTTGGCTCGCCTTGTCAGCTAAACAGATTGACCGGCATGGTATCTTTAGCAACTTGCTCTGCCAGCTTGCGGGCGGAACGGAACGTTAGCTCAAAGGTGGTGCCCACGCCGGGTGATGAGTCAACCTTTATGTCACCAGAAAAAGCCTGCTCAATCCAGACTCTGGCCATATGCAAACCCAGCCCGGTATGTTCCTGTTGCCGTTTGGACGTAACAAAGGGCTCAAAAATATGGGGTAACTCATCAGCTTTAATCCCCTTGCCGTTGTCGCGGATAGTCACCACCACATCGCGACCACGGTATTCACAACTTAATTCCAGGCACGCGCCGGCCATATTCTCAAACGCATGGTCGATGGCATTGCTAATTATAATTTGCACAACCTGACTAAACGCGCCGGCATAGCCGATAAGGGTGATATGGTTGGGGAGTTTGCGTTCGAGCCGTATGTTTTGCTTGTGCAACAGGCCGTGCATCGACTTGCAAAGGTCATCAAGGTGCTGGGCGACATTAAAGGTATTGAGCTCGTTATTGGCCCGTTCAAAAGTAAGGCGTTTAAAACTCTGAATCAACTCGATAGCCCGTTGATTATTATGCCGGGCATGTTGAAGGGATTTACCAGACTGTTCCAGGTAGTTGTCGAATGCTGATTTAGTCAGGCCGGTATTCTTATTTTCAATCAATTTATCCAGTAACGACGCCTGACTGGAGAGCGCCAATTGAGTAGCGCCCACCGGGGTGTTGAGCTCGTGGGCAAGACCCGCCACCATAATACTCAACGATGACAGCTTTTTGGTTTCGGCCAGTTCGTTGATCAATGAAGACTGCCGCTCCAGTGTGGTTTTAAGGTTGTCACGCTCTAGCTCCAGTTTAACACTCAGTTCGTTAACTGCCCGTAAGTGCCGCGAATACAACGATAGCAGGATTACACCTGCAATGCCTGTGGCAACGCCCAGTAAGGCGGCCCAAAGCGTAGCCTGATTTTTAAGGGTACTAATCACTAAGGGAGCGGTTTGGCTGATGACAACAATATCCTGTAAACTGTACTCGCCTTTATAAGGCGAAGCAATACGCTGCGCAGCATACAGTAGATTGTTATGTTCAGCGCCCTGTGCGAGGCCGTCATCCTCGATTAAGCGCTCCAATTTTGGAAGGTCTGTTTCAATACCCGCTGCTTCCAGGTTAAGGTCTCTGCGCCAGAGCTGGTTTTTGTCCGGGTGCACAATCCAGCGGTCTTCACCGGCTGCCACTAATAACTGGATGTTTGTTTCAGTGAGTGCCGCCACCTCGTTCAGTAACGAGCGTAAATCAAAATTAATAACTAACAGGCCCTTTCCCATGCTTGTTAAGCGGGTTTTTATCACGCTACGCAAAGTGGGTTGAAATGGCCGTTCTACCTTACCTTGCTCCACATTGAGATCAATTTGAGAAATAAATACGTCGTCGTTAACCAGCGCCAGACCAGCCTCAACATAGTAGCGGTTGCGTTTGTTTTGCAGCTCGTCGGTGGGCACTGCCACTACGTTATCGTCGGCAGTTTTATTAAGTCTTACCTGCTCAAAACCTTGTTCGTCAATCCAGCGCACCTGGAGCGTGTCGCTGTAAAGCTTAAACATGGATATCATGGCTGGCTCAAGCTCAGCCTGCGCGGGTTTGAGTAATTCGAGTTCGTGGCGAAATAAGCGAATTTGTGTTTCTACCAAACTAAGGCGAGTGTTAATTATCAGGGCCGCCTGATCGATAAGCGCACCCTGGCGAATCTCATAGGGCTGTTTCAATTCATTGAGGCGATCAACAAAGGCTAAGCGAAATACCAGAGCGCACATCAGCACAACAAAAAATAACCACAAGTATCGCCAACGGGCCGGTATAAACACGCAACTTCCTTCTTATTCAGGTTAAGTTTCACCCAGCCAGTTTAATAGTTCTTCTACAGGCATAGGTTTGGCAAAATAATACCCCTGAGCATGCTGATAGCCATTGTCCATTAAAAGCTGTCGCTGCTCTTCCGTTTCTACGCCTTCTGCAATCAGCTTAAAGGCAAATCGCTCGGCGAGGCGGGCAATCATTTGCACGATGTGTAGGGCCTTGTCACAGTTCTCAGCGGTAAGATCGTTAACAAACTTTTGGTCCAGTTTAATAGTGGTAGCGGCCAGATCGGCTAACTGCGATAGCGAAGAATAACCAGTACCAAAGTCGTCAATACTTACGCCCACGCCTTTATTAATAAAAGAGCGCAGTAGCGGGTTAATCACCGTGTAGTCTTCGGTGGCCTGGGTTTCGGTGACTTCAATATCCAGTAGGCTTGCATCAATGTCATGCTCATTGATACAACGGTTAATTTCGTTAAAAATAATCGGGCTCACCACATCGCTGTTGGCCAGGTTAAACGAAACCGGTAGAGAATAGCCCTCGGCTTGTAAGCACTGAATTACTTCAATGGTTTTTGCCAGCACCATCTCAGAAATTTCCAGGCTCAGGCCTGAGGCCTCGGCAATGGGAATAAACTCAGATGGCGGACACAAGGTATTGTCTTCCATGCGCCAGCGCAGCAAAGCCTCAAAGCCAACCGGCTTGCCTGTTGCCAAATTAACCTTGGGCTGTAGCACCAAAAAGAACGCCTCTTTGGTAGTTAACGCCTTTTTTAACGCGGTGAGAATACGCATGCGATTGGCGAGTCGCTGAATAAGCGCATAGTCAAAATTATAAACATCTATGCCAGAACTACGGGCTTTGCCCAGTGCCGTATTGGCCAGCACCAGTACTTCGGCCAGACTTAACGACTGGGTATCTTTAAAATCCATGGTGCCAATCTGAAATTGTAACTGGATATCCAGCTCATCCATTTCCATGGTGGTGTTACGAATGGCTTTCAGCTTCTCCTCGCTTGGCTTGTTGTCGAGAGTAAAAACCAGAGCAATGGTTTCTCTGTCCCACACCGCCAGCAGGTAATGCTGAGGGAGTTGCTCCTTAATAAAGAGGCTGAATGCCTTAAACATTTTGTTGGCATAATCATGCCCGGCCATCATCTCTGCCGTGTCGTAGTTAAGTAATCTGAACAGCACTAAGGAACTGTTATTAAGATGATATGTAGATTGTTGCCCCAGTTCTCTCGCCAACCAGTTAAAATTATGGATACCGGTGGGCGTATCGAGATAAGCCAACTGACTAAGCTTGTTCATCAGCGCCTGATTGATAAAGCCAGAGCTGATATTTTCGGCAAATGCCTGTAACAAATTGAGGTGGTTGCTATCCAGCGCATGTGGTGAGTCAACCAGCATAATATACTGTTTGTCGTCGTGCTCACTGGTATCAAAGAACAGCAGGGTAAAATCGCTCTCAAAGATATGTTGTTGTGTTTGCCAGGCTTCAAAAACCGCTTTTTCGACTCGTTGCTGTCTGTCGTCATTATAGAGACTAAAGACACTTTCGAGCCGCGCGTCTATCAATTCCCGAAAGTGGCTACTTGCCGCCACAATGGGGGCAAGCTGTAAGCTTTCGATACCCGTTTTAACTATGCAAACAATACCGCCAGTGTTTGGGACATTGATGACCCTGGCAATTTCCTCTAACACCGTGTGAGCAAATTCTGACGTATCCTGCCTGGCAGTGAGCGAGCGTGACGCGTCAACAATCATTTGTAAGCCGCGTCTGGCTATTTTAAGTTCCTGGGATAGTTGCCAGGTTCTCAGATTGCTGACCACTACGCTTTTGAGCTTATCTGCGCTCAGGTCGGTTTTGTTCCAGTACTCAGAAATGTTGTATTCGTTAATGGCATTATCATGGGGTTTAACGCCGGGCTGGCCGGTAAGTACCACTATGCGTATCAGCTCGTCGCCGATAACGTTGCGGATGGTGTCGATAAGGTAAAAACCTGCGTCGTCTGTTTCCATAACGATATCCAGCAATATAACGCTGATATCCTGCCGTTTAGATAAGATAGTTGCCGCAGATGCCGCCGAGGAGGCTCGTAAAATCTCTATTTTTCGACCTTCAAAGACTACTTCCTGTAAAGCCGATTCCAGCACATCCTGGTAGGGCTGGTTATCCTCTACGCTGAGTACTACCCAGTTTTTTTGAAATGGCCCTGCAGTCTCTTCCTCTGCGCTAAACTCAAACAGCTCGTTCATTCACTCTCCCTCTCCTCCTGTGGCTATTCATCATTTTTGCTGTATTGCAATGCAATAAATATAAGGAGTACTGCATAAGTTTTGCCGAAGTTTGGGAAATTTCAAGAGCAGAACGGCAGAAGTTAGCGGAAAGTATAATGTGCAGAAAGTGGTGGTGGGCAGAAACCCACCACAGCTAACGTGGAGAACGTATTAGCTAAAAGCAAACTCCATCTGGCTCAGCTTAAGCCATTTTTCTTTTTGTAGCAGTAAGGATTGCTTTAGCTCTTTGTATTTAAAGTCGAGCTCCAGCCGCTCCATGCTTTTTAGCAGGTGTTTTTTGCGCAACGCCATAATACGTTTTCTAGTGGTGTAGTAGTCGGTCATCTTCTGCATCAGCACATCATATTCGTGTTGCAGGGTTTGCATCACCTCTTCTGCGTTAGGCAGTTTAGATACCTTCTGGCTGGCATATTTTAACTGCATCGCCAGACGAGCTTTTTCAATTCGCTCTTCAGGGCAGGTACGCAGGTTTTTGGTTAATCCCACATAAGACAGGCCTTTAATCAACCATTTGGTTGGATCGTACTGGTACCATTTAATGCCGTTACGATAATCGTATTCAAAAATGTGGTGGTAGTTATGATACCCCTCGCCAAAGGTGAACAGCGCGATGACGCCGTTGTCCCGGGCAGTGTTGGTATCGGTGTAAGGACGACTACCCCAGATGTGCGCCAGGGAATTGATAAAGAAGGTTACATGGTGAACCATGACCAGGCGAAATACACCGGCAATCAGGATCATGCTCAGCACGTCACCATTGATCCAGCCAAGTAACGCCGTAATACCGAAGTTTGCAGCTAACACGATAGCCAGATAGTGATTGTGCTGCCACATTACTACTTTATCTTTGAGCAGATCTTTACAGTTACGGTAATCACCGTAACTTTCTGCCTGATATTCGCGCAGCATCCAGCCCATATGCGAAAACCAGAACCCTTTTTTAGCCGAATACGGGTCTTTGTCGTTCACATCAACATGACGATGGTGCACCCGGTGATCCGACGACCAGTGCAATATACTGTTTTGCAGTGCCATGGCGCCGCCAATGGCCAGGAAGACTTTTACAACAGGATGAGCCTCGTAGGTTTTATGCGCCCATAAGCGATGGTAACCGGCAGTAATGGACATGCCAGTAACAAAAAACAGCACAATGGTAGTGATGATCTCAGTGGTATCAAATCCGTATGAGAATGCCCAGAATGGAACTCCTACAAATGCGATAATTCCGGTCACCACAAAGACCAGCACATTAGTAATGATTAAACGTGGCTTATTCATTGATTTCTATCTCAGCTTACAACTGTACGCTAATTTAGCTTTAAAAGAGGTGTTTCGCAAGAGAAATACCGTTAAGATTAGTCTTAAGAATAAGCCATAGGTATCAGTCGGGGACAGTCGTTGAGCCGTCAGGAACAAAAACAAAAAACCAGGCAAAATATAATAGCCGGGGCATTTCAGTTACTTAACGAAAATCGTACCTTGTCAGCAATCAGTTTGCGGGAAGTTGCCCGGGAAGCTGGTATTGCGCCGACGTCTTTTTACCGCCATTTTAAAGATATGGACGAACTGGGGTTGACCCTGGTTGACGAAGCCGGTTTAGCCTTGCGCCAGTTAATGCGCCAGGCCCGGCGACGGATTGCATCTGGTGGTGGTGTGATTGATACGTCGGTGGATACCTTTATGGAGTTTATCTCGGCCAACAGTAACGTTTTTCGTTTGCTGTTGCGTGAGCATACCGGTACTTCAGCCGCATACCGTCTGGCGGTGTCCCGTGAAATCCAGCACTTCACCGACGAACTGAGCGACTACATCATTGAGCAACTGCGCATTCCCCACGATATTGCGGTATTGCAGGCAGAAAGCATGGTACGCCTGGTGTTTAGTGCCGGCGCCGATGCGCTGGAAGCCGACACCATTTTAAAAAATGACATCAGCGACAGACTTAAGCGCCAGTTACGGTTTATCCAGTTAGGCAGTCTGGCCTACTGGCAAACTATGCCAGAGACTCAAACAAAAACATCTTAAGCGTTGCGAGTGAGCAACACGCCGGATTCCATGTGCTCGGTGAAAGGGAATTGATCAAACAGAGCGGCCCGGCTTACTTTATGGGTTGCCGACAGCGCTTCCAGGTTAGCAACCAACGTGTGTGGGTTACACGATATATAGATAATGTTGTCAAACTGACTGATCATTTGTGTAGTAGCCGGATCTAGCCCCGCTCGGGGCGGATCTACCAGTACCGTATTAAATTGCCGCTCAGCCAGCTCAATGCCTTTTAACCGTTCAAACTGACGTTTACCGGCCAGTGCCTCCACAAACTCCTCAGCAGAAAGCCGGGCAATCTGGACATTATCAATCTGGTTTACCGCAATATTAAACTGCGCCGCTTCTACCGAGGGTTTCGCTATTTCTGTGCCCACTACATGATCAAAGTGTGCGGCCAGCGGAATAGAAAAATTCCCCGCGCCACAATAGAGCTCAAGCAGATCGCCGGTTAACCCCTGGCTTTGCGCAATCGCCCATTCAATCATATGGGTATTCACATAGGCGTTAGGTTGGGTGAAGCTGTTTTCGATATGTTTAAACTGGTAGGTTTTTCCATCGGCGGGCAACTCCTCAATAATAAAGTCGTCACCGAGGATGACCTTTTGTTTGCGGGCACGGCCGATAACGCTGACCTTAAACTCTTTATTCAATGTTGTGCGCAGTGCTTCGGCCTGCGCCTGCCATTCGTCATCTAACTGGCGATGGTAAAGCAGGCTGATTACACACTCCTGCGATAAGCCGCTGAGAAAATCAACCTGAAACAACTTTTTGCGCAGCACAGCGTTTGGCTTTACCAGCGCAATAATACGCTGCATTAACGCATTAATGGTTTCTGAAGCCGCCGGGAATTCATCGACCCGGTAGGGGGTCTTGGTCTCTTTATTAAACATGATGTAATAAAGGTCATCACCATCATGCCATACGCGGAATTCAGCACGCATACGGTAATGTTGCTCAGGCGACGGGTAAACATCCAACGCTTGTTGATAAAAGGGGCTCAGCAGCGACGTTAAGGTGTCGACTTTCGCCTGAAGCTGGTCCTGATAGGTGATGGTATTTGTTGGTGCTGTGCTCATTTTGTTCCCCGTACCGCATTTGCAGCGGCATTGTAGAGACTTTTCAAAAAACTTCCAATGTAGCGGCGCTAAGCTAATTATGTATTAAAATTAAACAATCCTCATTAACTGCCGATAACACTAGTGAGGTGTGAGAGGATTAAATTATGAGTGTGGATTCAATTCCTGCTGCAAAAGGCGGCCAGGCGACCGTTGAAAAGCCTGACGTTGCCCTTAAAAAGCAGCTTCAACAAGAAGGCTTGCGTCAGGCACGCGAGTTTCAACAAAGTAGTCAGGCAACGCAAGTGACTGTATCACAAACCCGGGTGGGCAGTACCGTACTGGTGAGTTCCCTGGAACAGGAAGTGGTGTTAAATGAAAGACGCTTCGATAACCGACAGTTCGACAAGGCTGAGGAAAACAAGTCTGCCTTTGACTTTGAGAAGGTCGCTTCTAATGTGCTGAAGTTTGTCGGCGGTGTTGTGCGTGGTGCGGCGAAAAGTGGTGCAGACGAGGCGCAGCTTACCGATCTGCTTGGTCAGGCCCGCTCCGGAGTGGCCAAGGGCATTGCGCTGGCAGAAAAAGACCTGGCCGGGTTTATGAACCCGGAGATCACCGATGGTATACGCAACAGTAAAGAAGCCATCGGCGAAGGTATCGATAACATCGAGAAAGAAGTCTTATCGCCGTTTCGCGGTACCATGGAAGTAGGCGCATCGTTATCTGCTCAGTATGCACAGTCACAGTCAGGCGGCTTAAAGATAACCACCAAAGACGGTGACGAGGTAGAAATCAACTTTGGTCAGTCGCGTCAGTATCAGTATAGTGCCAGCGAGCGGATATTATCTTCGGCTACTAATAATGCAGATACCAATGGCCCTGCGGCGCCACAAAATGAAGTTGTTACCCAGCGTTCGCTGAATGTGCAGTTCTCAGAATACCGTGGTATCAGTTTTTCTGTGCATGGCGAACTGGACGATGATGAACTCAGTGCAATTTCTGATTTGGTTAAACAAATCACTGATGTCAGCAAATCGTTCTTTAAAGGTGATTTGGATACTGCGCTGGATAAAGCCCTCGACCTGGGATACGACGAAAATGAACTGGCAGGTTTTGCATTAAAGCTGAATAGCCGTGAAGTTGTCAGCGAAAAGATCTCGGCTTATAAAGAAGTCAGTGACGGGGATTCATCAGAGCTTAAAAAATACATGCGTCCTATTAAAGAATATATGGATGAGCTGAAGTCGTTAAATCAGTTACTCGATACGACGTTAAAAGACGGTGAAGGGTATAAAGAGTTGGTCAACGGCGTTATTAATCAGATGAAAGAGGTGCACGTGCCGGATGTGCTGTCGGCGATAAACCGATTCCATTTATTTAACGGACGTATAAACGCACTTAAAGCTGGATAAAAAAGGCCCCTTGATAGGGGCCTGGGCCTGCTTAGTTGGTTTACTCAGTGACTTTGTCTTTAGCCGGGCGGACCTTCAAAGTACGGTCCTGAAATACCGAATCATTAAACTGACCGATAATGGCCTCCACGTCACCGTCGATAACTTCTATAAAACCATATCCTTTACGCTTACCGGTTTTCTTATCCTTCATTAACCGTACTGATTGAATACGGACGTGATCCTCAAAATAAGCTTTTACTGCTGCTTCATTGGCTTTGTACGGAAGGTTACCTACATATAATGTAGAAACGTTATCAGACGAAGAGTCGGGGTTGTGGTTAGTGCCGGGGGCAGAAACCTGAGTTTGGCTTTGCTTGTTTGTCCCTATAAAAGAAGCTATCCATGGCGTCACAATGCCACTAATTAATAAAGACAGAGCAACCATGGTGGGTGCCTGCCCTTCAAATGAAACCTGCTGAGTAATTACAAATCCTAAAACAGCCAGAACAAGACTGACTAAAAAACACTGCATTAAGCTGACTTTCATAATGCTACCTTAATAATTGTTATGAGAAAAAAGTGTCGGCTAGTTAAATTTTACTCATTTATAACAAAATGAACAATATTGATTCACATATATAGACAAAAGAATAACTCGCCACATGCCTTTTGCTGTAAAAATAGGCGCTTAACACTTATTTCGACAAAAAAGCGCTAAAAAGACAAAAAAAGGGTTGATCAAAATAATCGGGTCTGTAGAATGCGCGCCAGTTTCGAGGGACACAGAGCATTTAGCGAAGACATCCACCAACGCAAAAACTTAAAAAATAAATTAAGAAAAAGCATTGACGTCGAAACTAAACAGCGTATTATACGCATCCCGCTTCGGCAGGTTCTAAAAGAACGCTGAAGCAGCAGAACGCCGTTCTGCACTGTTCTTTAACAATTTATAACAAGACAATCTGTGTGGGCACTCATTAAGAGTGTCAACAACGACAATTCAAAGTTTCGATATTTAATTGAAGAGTTTGATCATGGCTCAGATTGAACGCTGGCGGC